>Ga0210407_10003814_pt1 | contig 12065 bp, 9 predicted proteins | sample IncBWC27MmetaG_FD_150860 | JGI IMG/M metagenome (GOLD analysis project Ga0210407, IMG submission 150860) | Forest soil microbial communities from Barre Woods Harvard Forest LTER site, Petersham, Massachusetts, United States - Inc-BW-C-27-M | ecosystem: Environmental > Terrestrial > Soil >... | reverse complement strand
GTCAGTGTCACCTGTCGTCCACCCTTCAGCTGCATCACGACGGAGCCCTCCAGCACATAAACAAACGCATGTGCATTGTGTCGGTGGATAGCGCTCGACCCGCCGGGCGCATGCTCGACTGTGATCATCAGAGCTTCCCTGCCGGGATTCTCCGGAAGATCCTTAGACATGAGTGGCGTGACCTTAGGCTCCTGAGCCACCGCCGTGCCGACCATGAGGCATAGAAGAACCAACGCAACGAGTTTGATCGTCATAGTCGCCTCCTTCGTTCGTCGCCCGGGACCCGCTCGTGACAGCTGGGCGTACTTCCGATTGATCCTGCTGCAAGCTTCCCAATGCGACATTTTGCGCCGGATTTTTTGGTCAGAATCACTGAACGATGCACTTGGCGCGTTTGCATCCGGGCGTTGAAATCACTCTGAAAATCGTCTTGTCACAGGGCACTCACAATAGCAGCTCATCCCGCTCCGAGCCTAGACCGCCGCTCGGCGATCCCGGATAATGGGCGGCGACCTCGCGGCGAGACGCGTGATTTGCCCGATCCAACCCGACGGATGGGCCCGCCCTATGACACTGGTAAGAGTGTACGGACAGAAGCTCGGGCAGCCCTTGCATCTGAAGGACGCGCCCTCGCTGATCACGCGCTCCCTACGCAGCGCCGAACTCGCGGTTACCGAAACTCGGGATGACAACCCCGTGCCGGGTCTTTCCGGCTCGTTTCCCTCCGAGGATGCCTATCTCCTCAGCCTCAAGTTTCGCGATTACCCGGACTGCGAGTGCTGGGAACGCGGACGATGCGTCAACAAGAGCGATATCCGCGCCGGAGCGACCTATCTGTATGACCTCAAGCGCGATCCCCGCTACGTGATCAACAAGCCATTCCACTCCGTCTTTTTCTATTTGCCGCGCTTCGCGCTCGACGACATCGCCAAGCAGACCGGCGCATCAAGCATTGGCGAACTTGCCTACGAGCCCGGCGTCGGCCACGATGACGCGGTCGTCCGTCACCTCGGTGCGTCCCTCCTGGAGGCGCTGCACCGGCCAGACGAGACCAACCAGCTTTTCATCGATCATATGATGCTCGCACTCACTGCGCACGTCGCCCAAACCTATGGCAGAGCGCGGCGTATCACCGAACCGAACCCCGGCGGTCTTGCCCCGTGGCAGGCAAAGCGCGCCTGCGAAAGGCTCGAATCCGATCTCGGAGGAAGACTCTCGCTGGAGCAAATCGCGGCCGAGTTCGATCTCTCGGTGAGCCATTTCTCACGCGCGTTTCGGGCCACCATCGGTCTGCCTCCACACCAATGGCTCCTTCAACAGCGCATAAAGGCGGCCAAGCAATTGATGACGGTCCGAGACCTGCCGTTGGTCGAGATCGCGATATCGGCCGGGTTTGCCAATCAAAGCCATTTTACGCGCGTGTTTTCGGGTCTTGTTGGCGTCAGTCCGGGAGTGTGGCGCCGCGAAGCGCTTGGCGCTTCGGAACGAAGGACGTAATCTAAGATAGCTCCAGGTGCCGCGCCGGATCAGCGGCCCATCACCAGTGAGATAGCATAGGTTGCGCGGCGCGCCGGCTTGGCCGCACTACAAGTCCGGCCCGACTAGCCTCTCTTCCAGCTTTGTTTGTGCGCCTTGAAAGCCCGTATTATTGAGAGGCGCAAACGTAGGCTTCTGGCTCTGAGCCGAGCAGCGCGTGACTTCGATTAGTTTTTGGCGGCCGACATCGAGCGGTTGCGCGATGTCTGATGTCGATCATACCCCATCTCTTTGAAGAATACTCCGCAAAGGCTCGTCGCGGTGCAGGCTCAAAGCCGTACGAACCATCGCGAGATGAGAAAACGCCTGGGGAAAGTTCCCAACCTGTAGCCCGGCTTTGGTGTCATACTCTTCACTAAGAAGGCCGAGATCGTTACGCAGCGCGAGCAGACGGTCAAGGAGAGCGTTTGCTTCTGCGATTCGACCCTGCATTTGGTACACGTCGGCGAGCCAGAAACTGCACGCGAGAAAGACTCCTTCTCCAGCAGGCAGCCCATCCGCGCCGCTTTCGGTTCGGTAGCGCAACACCAAGCCGTCTGAAACCAGTTCGCGCTCAATGGCGGCGACCGTTCCAGCAATGCGAGGATCATCAATTGGCAAAAATCCTACGGCTGGCATCAGAAGCAGGCTTGCGTCCAATTCAGAACTGTCGAAGCTCTGTGTGAAGGTCTGCCGTGCGCTGTTATATCCCCTTGCACATACGGTACGATGAATCTCATCCCGGACAGCGCGCCACCGATCAATCGGCGCTTCAAAAGCATACTTTTCCGCGTCCTTGACGCCACGATCGAACGCGACCCACGCCATGACCTTCGAGTGTGTAAAATGCCTCTTTCCACCCCGCACTTCCCAAATGCCGTCGTCAGGCTCTTTCCATACTCCTTCCAAGTGTTCTAGTGCAACACATTGCAACGACCGCGCCGCGAGGGATGGCGCAAGACCACTCTCGCGGGCGAGATGCAGCGCGTCCATTATTTCTCCCCAGACATCAAGCTGGAGCTGATCCGATGCCGCATTGCCAACCCGAACGGGCAATGATCCTCGATAGCCCGGAAGCCAACGGACCTCCCACTCATTCAGTCGACGTTCGCCGCTTAACCCGTACATGATCTGAAGATCATTGGGACTACCAGCCACCGCCCGCTGTAACCAGTCGCGCCAGGCTATGGCTTCATCGTGGTAACCTGCACCCATCAAGGCGATGAGCGTGAGCGTCGCGTCGCGCACCCAACAATAGCGATAGTCCCAATTGCGCGGACCGCCAATTTGCTCAGGCAAGGAAGTCGTTGGTGCAGCGACAATTCCACCAGTCTCAGCAAACGTCAGCGCCTTGAGCGTCAACAACGAGCGCATCACAGCTTCACGGCGGTGCCCATCATACTTGCAACATGCAGACCAATCCCGCCAGAAGGCTTCGGTCTCGTTAAGCGACAGATCAGGATCCATTGCAGCGGGCGGCAGCCGGTGTGACTGGCCGAAGGTGAGGACAAACGGCACCCTTTCGCCACCGGAAATGCTGAAATCCGCTGTCGTCGAGAGATCTTCTCCTTTCAACTCCACAGGCGTTCGCAGAACGACGAGGCTCGGGCCAGCGATGGCAGCGATCCCATTCTCGTCGGACAGACGGGTGACCCAAGGCACAGTCGAGCCATAGTCGAAACGAAGCGTGAGCTTCATCCGAACTCGCGGGCGACCCGATCGTCCCTCGACAATGCGAATGACTGAGGAGTCTGGACGGTTCGTCGGCATGAAATCAATGACGGCAAAGGAGCCATCCTGAGCGGTGAAAACGTTCTCCAGTATCATTGTGTCGCCACGGTAGGACCACGAGCTTTTGTACGCCGCGTCCGACGGCGCCATCGACCAACGACCGTGGTTTGAGTTTCCCAACATAGCTGCGAAGCATGCCGCGCTATCGAATCGGGGCCAGCATAGCCAATCGATAGAGCCGTTCCTGCCAACCAGAGCCGCCGTCGTGCAGTCGCCGATAAGACCGTAGTCTTCAATCCGCAAAGGACTATTGAATTCTATCTGAGATCTACTGGCAACATCCATTTCTTTCACCATGTGCCGATTTGCTGAAATAGCACCAAACTCGCCATCAACAAACGAAGCGGTTTCGTAAACGTCGGCTTTTCACGACGTCGTTGTTGTCGTCGTGGTGTGACCGCGTGGACCGGGCAGGCCTCCTCGCATGTAAAACATCGAATGCAGATATCGGGATCGACCAGATGCTGCCTTATCAACTGTACGTTCATCGGATTTATCACCCTCGCCGGGTTCGTTCTACAGCTCTCGTAGAGCGAATGGCGTCACCAATGCTCTGAGTGTCAGAAAGATCGGAAGTACCACTGTGACCGTGACGGCGGGAGTTCCGGCAAAATTTGGAGGTCGAGTGCCAAAGGAAAATGTGTCAGCGTTTCAGACATACCAGCCCCCCACGTCGCGAAATGGTACTGGTCGTTGCTTCTCCGAAGACGTCGCGTTACGCTTTTATGCCGTGCACGAGCGCGTGTACGGGGCCACGACGCGGCGTCGGCGAGCACAAAATGTTTCGGGTTGGGTTCTCTCCGAATGTGCCGGGCGAACAAAACTAATGGGACGAGACCATGAACGCCGCCCTTCCGATCGTTTGCCTTGCAAGGCACGGCGAGACAGCGTGGAGCCTCTCGGGCCAGCACACCGGCCTCACAGATCTGCCTCTCACCGAGCGAGGTGAACTCAATGCGCGGAGCCTGGGCCGGCGCTTACAGGGGGTCGCCTTCGCCAAAGTTTTCACGAGCCCGCTGAAGCGAGCGGTCCGGACCTGCGAGTTGGCGGGCTTCGGCGCCGAAGCGGACACCGATCGTGATCTGCTGGAATGGAACTACGGCCGATACGAAGGACTTCGTACAAAGGAGATCCAGGAAGAGCGTCCGGGCTGGCAATTGTTTCGCGACGGTTGTCCGGGAGGAGAAACACCGGATCAGGTTGGCGTTCGGGCCGACCGCGTCGTCGAGCGCGTTCGCAACGTGCCCCGCAATGTTTTGTTGTTTTCGAGCGGGCATTTTCTCCGAGTTTTTGCGGCGCGCTGGTTAGGCCTCGATGCGAAGGCTGGAAGATACTTCACGCTCGATACCGCAAGCCTGAGCATTCTTGGGTACGAACACGATCGGTCGGAACCGGTGATCCGGCTGTGGAACGACGCGCGGCACGTCGAAGATCGGTCGGCACCGGCCGTGGCGCACCGGGATTCAGAAGCGCAAGTCGGAGGGACACAGTCCTGAAAGATGCCCGTGCGGCCTGGCGGTAGGCCGAGCACATTGCAGGGAGTGGGTAAGGGTAAGTGCGATGAACCAAGTCGTCTTCCTGGTCGATGTCGACAATACGCTTCTCGACAACGACCGCATCCAGGCTGATATCAAGGCCTACCTCGAGCGCCAGTACGGTGCCGCCAGTCGCGATCGGTACTGGGCGATTCTCGAGGACCTGTTCGGAGAGCTGGGGTATCGAGACTATCTCGGTGCGCTGCAGCGGTACCGGGTCGAACACCCGCAGGACATGCACCTGTTGTCCATGTCGTCATTCCTGGTCGACTACCCCTTCGCCAATCGCCTGTACCCGGGATCGCTGGATGTGCTGGAACGACTGCGTCAGTGGGGTCCAACTGTCCTTCTCACCGACGGCGACGTCGTTTTTCAACCGCGCAAGGTTGAGCGCTCCGGCCTTTGGGAGGCTGTTAACTCGCATGTGCTGATCTATATCCACAAGGAACTCGCGCTCGATGATGTAGAGTCCCGCTATCCGGCACTGCACTACGTGCTCGTGGACGACAAGCCGCGAATTCTCGCCGCGGTCAAGGATGTCTGGGGCACCCGCGTCACCACCGTCTTGCCTCGACAAGGTCAATATGCGCATGACGCGAAGGCCCTCGCCTCGATCGCTCCAGCCGACGTGACGGTGGACCGGATCGGAGACCTGCTCGACTGTGATCTGGGTCGCCTGCTCACGGCGGCCCCTCGACTCGAAGCTGTGCGGAGGTGAAGCGATGAAGGCAACACGAAAGCTCCACGAGCTCGGACAAAGCATTTGGCTCGACAACATCACCCGCGACCTACTGACCAGCGGCACTCTGAGGCGCTACATCGCCGACTTGTCGCTAACGGGCCTCACATCGAACCCGACAATCTTCGATCATGCGATCAAGAACAGTTCTGCTTATGATTCAGCGATCCGCAGCAAGCTCAAGGAGGGAAAGTCAGGCGAGACGCTGTTTTTCGAACTGGCAATCGAGGATTTGGCCCAGGCAGCCGACCTGTTCCGCCCGATTTGGGAGCGCACCAACGGTGTCGACGGGTGGGTCTCGCTCGAGGTCTCGCCACTTCTCGCACATGACACGGCGAGCACGATCGCAGCGGCCAAGGAGTTGCATGCGCAGGCGAAGCGTCCCAACCTTTTCATCAAGTTACCCGGCACCAGGGAAGGGTTACCAGCCATCGAGGAGTCGATCTTCGCCGGCGTGCCCGTGAATGTGACCCTGTTGTTCAGCCGGGAGCACTACCTTGCTGCGGCCGAGGCCTATCTGCGGGGTGTCGAGCGGCGCATTGCAGCCGGCCTAAGTCCGAATGTTGGTTCCGTTGCGTCGGTCTTCGTCAGCCGCTGGGATGCGGCTGTCGCGAACAAAGTGCCCGCGCCTTTACACAACCAGCTCGGTATCGCAATCGCGAAACGAACATATAAGGCAGCTTGCGAGTTGCTCGGGTCGGCGCGCTCGCGGCGCATTTACAACGAGGGTGGGCGACCACAGCGCCTGTTATGGGCGAGCACGGGAACCAAGGATCCGGCGGCGTCGGACGTCCTGTACGTCAAGGCCCTGGCCGCGCCGCTCACGGTCAACACCATGCCGGAAGGCACGGTGAAGGCCCTCGCCGATCACGGCGCGATTGGAGAGATGTTGCCGGCTGATGGTGGCGACTCCGAGGAGGTGCTGTCGCAATTTGCCAAGGCCGGCGTCGATGTCGACGCGCTGGCGGCGACATTGCAGGACGAGGGCGCCAAATCGTTTGTCAAATCCTGGAATGAACTGATGAGTGTGATTTCTGCCAAGACGGAGGTGCTCAAGAAGGCAAGCTAGGTCGCGCTCGCAATCGAGACAAAGGTCCGCCAATGAACATACTGGTCATCGACGTGGGCGGCACCCACGTCAAGATCCTTGCCTCCGGCGAAAAAGTGAAACGAGAAATTGACTCCGGGCCGAGCCTGACGGCTCGGCAGATGGTACCGAGCGTCAAGAAGCTGGCCGATGGCTGGAAATATGACGTGGTGTCGATTGGATACCCGGGTCCGGTTGTGCATGACCGGCCTATGGCCGAACCTCACAATCTGGGCAAGGGCTGGATGGGCTTCAACTTCGGTGCGGCGTTCAAATTGCCGACGAAAGTCATCAACGATGCCGCGATGCAGGCGCTCGGCAGCTACCGGGGCGGCAAAATGTTATTCCTCGGGTTTGGGACCGGGCTCGGCTCGACGATGATCGTCGACGGCAGTGTGCAGCCGATGGAGCTCGCGCATTTGCCCTACAAAAAGCGGACCTACGAGGATTATGTCGGCGCTCGCGCGATGGAGGAACTTGGCAAGAAGGTGTGGCGGAAGGAGGTCGAAGATATTGTTGAATATCTGGTTGCGGCTTTCCAGCCTGATGACGTGGTGCTGGGCGGTGGCAACGCCAAGAAGTTGAAAGAATTGCCGCCATTGTGCCGGCTCGGGGATAATGCGAACGCATTCAAGGGCGGATTCCGGATGTGGGAAGGTCCGCTGGCGGAGAAGAGCGCTCGCTCGCGCAGACAAACCGCGCAAGCTGCCGTAGCGCGTTAGCAGGAGCGATGAATGCCAACGTCCACCAAAGCAGTAACCGAGCTTACCGCCTGGAAGGCTCTGTCGGCACACTATCAGAAGGTCGACCGCTTGCATCTGCGCGAGCTTTTTGCTCAAGACCCCAAGCGAGCCGAGCGTTTGACGGCCGAGGCAGCGGGAATCTATCTCGACTACTCTAAAAACCGCATTACCGACGAAACGTTAGATTTGCTGCTGCGACTGGCCGAACAAACGGGGCTGCGGGCGCGTATCGACGCGATGTTCGCAGGCGAGAAGATCAACATTTCCGAGAAGCGTGCCGTCCTCCACGTAGCTCTGCGCGCACCGAAGGGGCAATCGATCCTCGTTGACGGCGAGGACATTGTGCCGGGGGTGCACACGGTGCTGGATCGCATGACCGATTTCTCCAGCCGCGTACGCGGCGCTAGCTGGCTCGGCCACACGGGCAAGCGGATCGGCAACGTGATCAATATCGGCATTGGCGGTTCGGATCTGGGCCCCGTGATGGCCTACGAGGCGCTCAAGCATTACAGCGACCGCGCGATGACGTTCCGGTTCGTCTCCAACGTGGACGGTACCGACTTTGCGGAGGCGACCCACGATCTCGACCCAGCGAAGACGCTGTTCATTATCTCTTCCAAGACTTTCACCACACTCGAAACCATGACCAACGCCCGGAGCGCGCGCAATTGGTCGCTCGCGGGTCTTGGGGGTGATGAGAAGTCGGTTGCGAAGCATTTCGTCGCGGTGTCGACGAATACGAAGGAAGTGACGAGGTTCGGCATCGACCCCGCTAACATGTTTGGATTCTGGGACTGGGTCGGCGGACGGTACTCCATGGACTCAGCGATCGGCCTCTCGACGATGCTTGCCATAGGCTCGGACAGTTTTCGCGCCATGCTCGGTGGCTTCCATGAGATCGACGAGCATTTCCGCACCGCGCCGTTCGAGCGCAATCTTCCGGTGCTGATGGGGCTGCTCGCCGTCTGGTACAATAACTTCTTTGGCACGCAGACGGCCGCGGTGCTGCCTTATGAGCAATACCTGAAACGATTCCCCGCCTATCTCCAGCAATTGACGATGGAGAGCAACGGCAAGCACGTCACCCTCGATGGAAATGCTGTTGGCTATGATACCGGACCGATCTATTGGGGCGAGCCCGGAACGAACGGTCAGCACTCGTTCTATCAACTCATCCACCAGGGCACGCGCCTCATTCCCTGCGACTTCATCGCCTTTCACGAAACACTCAACCGACTTGGAGAGCAACACGACATGTTGCTCGCGAACGTCTTTGCGCAAGGAGAGGCGCTGGCATTTGGCAAGACGGCTGACGAAGTCAGGGCTGAAGGTTCACCTGATTGGCTGGTTCCCCACCGCGTGTTCGAAGGAAATCGGCCATCCAACACAATTCTGCTGGAGCGGCTGACCCCCGCCGCGCTCGGCAAGCTGACTGCACTTTACGAGCATAGCGTTTTTACGCAGGGGACGATCTGGAACATCGATTCATTCGATCAGTGGGGCGTCGAGCTTGGCAAAGTCTTGGCGCAGCGGATCATCCCAGAACTCACCAGCAGGGATGAGCCGAAGCTCAGCCATGACAGTTCGACCAACGCGCTGATAAGCCGTTACCGCAATTTCAGGGAAAGACCGCAGTGAACACCGATCTCGACGCGCCGAGAGGTTCGCGCATCGTAGAGAACTCACGTCGTAGCATCTACAGCCTTCAGAGGAGCCTTCCATGCAACTCGGAATGATCGGCCTCGGCCGAATGGGCGCCAACATGGCGCGAAGACTTCTCCGACATGGCCACCAATGCGTCGTCTTCGACATGTCACCTGATGCAGTGGCCGAACTGGTCAAGGACAAAGCCACCGGCAGTTCTTCGCTGCCGGATTTTGTGAAAAAGCTCGAAAAACCCCGAGCAATTTGGCTGATGGTGCCGGCGGCGGTCGTGGACAATTCCATCCGCGATCTGCTGTCCCTCCTGGAAGCGGGAGACATTCTGATTGATGGTGGCAATTCCTATTACATCGACGACATCAGGCGCTCCAAGGAAATAGCTCCCAAAGGAATTCACTACGTTGACGTTGGCACCAGCGGCGGCGTCTGGGGCCTTGAACGCGGCTACTGCATGATGATCGGAGGGCCGGAGCCTGCAGTTCGGCGTCTGGACCCGATCTTCAGCGCCCTCGCCCCGGGCATCGGCGATATCCCTCGTACCCCGGGACGAGAAAAGTCCGCGGCGAGCACCTCCGAGACCGGCTACCTGCATTGCGGACCAAGTGGAGCTGGTCATTTCGTCAAGATGGTCCACAACGGCATCGAGTACGGGTTGATGGCTGCATATGCTGAGGGGCTCGGCATTCTACGATCGGCGAACGTTGGGAAGAAGTCGCACGCAGCGGATGCAGAGACAACGCCACTTCGTGTCCCAGAGCACTACCAATACGATTTGAACCTTCCCGAAATTACTGAGCTGTGGCGGCGCGGAAGCGTGGTTGCCTCATGGCTTCTCGACTTGACGGCAACAGCGTTACTGGAAGATCCGGCGCTGGCCAAATTTGCGGGACGCGTGTCCGACTCCGGTGAAGGACGTTGGACCATCACAGCAGCGATCGACGAGGCAGTCCCTGCCCCGGTGCTGACGACGGCGCTTTACGAGCGCTTCAGTTCTCGCGGCGAAGCCGATTTCCAGAACAAGCTGCTTTCGGCAATGCGCTATGAATTCGGGGGTCACCTGGAAAAAAGCGGTCGGTGACAGCCATGAGCGAACCTAGGTCCGACGCATTGGTGTTTTTCGGCGCGACCGGCGATCTCGCCTACAAGAAGATATTTCCCTCGCTGCAGGCCATGCTGAAACGCGGCCACCTCGATGTGCCGGTCATCGGCGTCGCGAAGGCCGGCTGGACACTCGACCAGCTCAGGGCCCGAGTACGAGATAGCCTCGAAAAGCACGGCGGCCTCGAGACCGCCGCCTTTGACAAGTTGGCTGGCCTTTTACGTTACGTAGACGGCGACTATGCCGATCAGACCACTTTCGACGCCATTCGCAAGCAGCTCGGTTCGGCGCAACGGCCCGCACACTATTTGGCGATTCCGCCGGCATTATTTGGAACCGTGGTCGAGCGGCTCGCCAATGCCCATTGCGCCAATGGTGCGCGTGTCATTGTCGAGAAGCCGTTCGGACGTGATCTCGCCTCCGCGCGCGAACTCAACCGGATACTGCTCGCCAGGTTCGACGAAGATCACATCTTCCGCATCGACCATTACCTTGGCAAACGACCCGTTCACAACATGGTCTTCTTTCGCTTCGCAAACGCCTTCCTGGAGTCGTTCTGGGACCGCAAGTTCGTGAGCAGCATCCAGATCACTATGGCGGAGAATTTCGGCGTGCAGGGCCGCGGCGCGTTCTATGATCAAACCGGCACGCTTCGCGACGTGATCCAAAATCATCTGTTTCAGGTATTGGCCAATCTGGCGATGGAGCCGCCAGCGCGATCGGACAGCGAATCGATGCGCGACGAGAAGGTCAAAGTTCTGAGGTCGATTCCGCCGATCGCTGAGAACGATTTGCTGCGCGGACAGTTTCGCGGCTACCGGCAGGAGCCGGGCGTTGCTCCGAACTCGCAAGTGGAGACGTTCGCTGCGCTGCGACTAGAGATCGACTCCTGGCGCTGGCAGGGAGTGCCATTTTACATCCGTGCAGGAAAATCGCTTCCCGTTACGTGCACAGAGGTGATCGTACGCCTTCGCGAGGCGCCGCGAATCTTTTCTCATTGCGAGGCGGTTCCTAATCATTTGCGGTTTCGCATCAACCCTGAAATGGCCATTGCCCTCGGCACGACGGTGATGGACCAGGATGATCGAGAGGTTGGGGAGCAGGTTGAACTGCTCGCGAGCCGGCGCCCTGGTGCAAACGAGATGGATGCATATGAACGCGTGCTTGGCGACGCCATGAACGGCGACCGGACGCTGTTTGCACGACAGGATTACGTCGAAGAAGCATGGCGGATCGTGGATCCCGTATTGAAGAAAACAACACCCATCTACGAATATGAAGCGGGTAGCTGGGGACCCCGCGAAGTCGATGGCAAGATCGCTCCACCAGGCGGCTGGCAGAATCCAGCTGTGAGGTAACTCTGAGCAAGGGGTGAGGCATGAAGATCGAGAGCCTGCTTGAACGAGCCGCCGCACGCCCGATGATGGCCGGAGGAAACCGACGATGACCGATACCGAACTCGACCAGCTCGCGATCAACACCATCCGCACGCTGTCAATCGACGCGGTGCAGGCCGCGAACTCCGGCCATCCCGGAACGCCGATGGCGCTTGCGCCGCTCGTTTATACGCTCTGGAACCGGGTCATGCGTTTCGATCCGCAAGATCCGATATGGCCCGGCCGCGACCGCTTCGTGCTGTCGAACGGCCACGCGTCGATGCTGCTGTGGTCGGTGCTTTGCCTCACCGGGACTCAGGCCGTGAATGCCGACTACGAAATCTTGGGCAGGCCTGCTGTTACCCTCGAAGATATCAGGCATTTTCGCCAGTTCGGGAGTCGCGCGCCGGGGCATCCCGAATACCATTTGGTATCCGGCGTAGAAGCAACAACCGGTCCGCTCGGACAAGGTATTGCGACCAGCGTTGGCATGGCAATCGCGCAGCGTTGGCTCGCCG
>Ga0210407_10003813_pt1 | contig 12067 bp, 11 predicted proteins | sample IncBWC27MmetaG_FD_150860 | JGI IMG/M metagenome (GOLD analysis project Ga0210407, IMG submission 150860) | Forest soil microbial communities from Barre Woods Harvard Forest LTER site, Petersham, Massachusetts, United States - Inc-BW-C-27-M | ecosystem: Environmental > Terrestrial > Soil >... | reverse complement strand
GATGGCGCGCCAGCACGTCACGGTCGCTCTTTCCGGCGATGGCGGCGACGAGATCTTTGGCGGATACGATCGTTACCGCATTCACGCCGGACGCCGGATCTTCGAACACATTCCCGGATGGGCCCGCAAATTCTATCGCGACCAGGTCTTCCCGCGTCTGCCCAACAGCATGCAGGGCCGTAAATTCAGCTACAACGTTTCGCTGCCCTGGCAGGAACGCTACATCGACCACCTATCGTTCCTGCCTGCCTTCGAGCGCGATATTCCGCTCCTCTCGCCCGATTTTCGCCGGATTCTGAACTGCGGCGATGATCCCGGCAATGTGCTGCGCCGTTACTTCGCTCAGGCGCCCGCTAAAGATCCCGTCGACCAGCTCCTCTACGTCGACACGAAAACCTATATGGTCGGGGATATTCTCACCAAGGTCGACCGCATGAGCATGTTGAATTCGCTCGAGGTTCGCGTCCCCATCCTCGATCATGTCTTCGTCGAGTGGGTCAGCGGCCTGCCGCCCGAGTGGAAACTGCGCGGCAGCCAGCAAAAATACATCCTCCGAAAACTGGCGGAGCGCGTCGGCGTGCCTCGCGAGGCGCTCTATCGCCAGAAGCAGGGATTCTCGCTCCCGCTGGTTCACTGGATGCGCAACGAACTCAAAGACATGCTGATGATCCTGCTCGAACCTCGTACCCTCGATCGCGGCTACTTCGCCGCCGACGGTGTTCGGAAATTAATGGACGACCATCTCCTCCGCGGCAAGACAATGACGGGACGCATATGGCGTCTGCTGATGTTCGAGCTCTGGCATCGTAACTTCCTCGAAAAATACATCAAGCCCGCTGGGCTCTTCTCTCTCCCCGTGGTCGCCGACTCTCGCCGCCAGGCGCCCAATTCCGCCGCCGCGCTAGCCTCCGCTCCGGTGGGAGGATGATCGGGTGCTCGCCACCGAACCTGCCAGCCTGGCCACAACGCCTCTAGCCGATCCTTCCCGTCTTCCTGCTCCGCCGATCCACCTGTTTCTGATGATCAATACTTTTGAAACGGGAGGTTCCGAGCGCCAGTTCACCGTCCTCGCGCAGAATCTCATTCCTCCACAATTTCAAACTCATCTCGGCTGCGTCAGCCGCCGCGGCCCGCTCGCGCACAACTTCCCGGACGCTCAACAATTTCCTCTCGGCGGCGGCCTCTTCGGATGGCAGTCGCTGCGCACTCGCCTTAACCTCAGGCAATATCTTCGCACCCATCAGGTGCAAGTCGCGCACGCTTTCGATTTCTATACCAATCTCACTCTGATTCCCGCGGCCAAGCTTGCCCGCGTACCGGTAGTCATCGGCAGCCATCGCCAACTCGGAGACCTGATGACTCCCGCGCAATTCCGCGCTCAGGCCGCCGCGTTTCGCTGGTGCGATGCGGTTGTCTGCAATTCGCAAGCTGCTGCGGATCGCCTTATCGCCACTGGCCTCTCGTCCAATAAAATCGCAGTCATCGGGAACGCACTGCCAGCCGCGGCTTTCGCCGCAGCGCCCGCGGCTCTGCCTAAACGTCCCGGTGTCGCCCGTATCGGCATGGTCGCGCGCATGAATCATCGCTACAAGAATCACTCCGGATTCCTGCGCGTCGCAGCACAGATCCATAAGCACATGCCGGATGTCGAGTTTGTTCTCGTCGGTGATGGCCCGCTGCGTCAGGAGTTGGAGAGGGAAGCGGCGAGCCTCGGCCTTGGCGCCTCCACGATCTTCCTCGGCGATCGCCAGGATATGCCCGCTGTGCTCGCTTCACTCGACGTCGCTGTCCTCACTTCCGATTCCGAAAGTTTGTCTAACGTCATTCTCGAAGCCATGGCCGCCGGTCTGCCGGTGGTCGCCTATGGCGTCGGGGGCAATTCAGAACTGCTCAGCCATCAACGCGGAGCCCTGATTCCCGCCGGCAACGAAACCAGCTTTGCCGATGCTGTCGAGAAACTTCTAGCCGACTCCGCTCTTCGTCAGCAACTGGGCCGCAACGCCCTGCAGTTTGCACAGGAAAACTTCAGCCTCGATCGCGTGCGCCAACGCTACGTGGAACTCTATGTCGCGCTTCTCCAGAAAAAGCGCCGAGCGAATTCCGCCGAATGAGCGAGATAAGCGAGCCCGAGCCAAGCTCTCCGAAGCGCCTGCGAGTCTGCATCGTCGCGCCCAGCCTGCGTTATGTCGGCGGACAATCCGTCCAGGCCGACTTGCTCCTGCGGCACTGGCAGAACGATCCCGACATCGACATCACCTTCCTCGCCGTCGATCCGCCATTGCCCCGCGCCCTCGCCTGGGCGGAAAGCGTTCCTGGCCTGCGCACAATTCTGCGCGAGCCGATCTACTTCTGGCGCCTCTGGCGCGGCCTTAAAGACGTGGACATTGCTCACATCTTTTCGGCGTCTTACTGGTCCTTCCTGCTCGCTCCCGCACCCGCGTGGTTATTCTCGAAAGTTCGCGGCGCCAAGACGCTGATCAACTACCACAGTGGCGAAGCCCGCGACCACCTCCAGCGCTTTCGCTCGGCCGCGTTCGTTCTCTCTCGCGTCGATAAGATTGTCGTTCCATCCGGCTATCTGGTCGATGTCTTTCGCGAATTCGGATTGTCAGCTTCTGCCGTGCCCAACATCGTCGACCTCTCACAGTTCCGCTATCGCGAGCGCAATCCGCTTCGCCCGCACATGGTTTGCACCCGCGGCTTCTCCCCGTATTACAGCGTGGATGTCGTCGTCCGCGCATTTGCCGAAGTAAAAAAAGAATATCCCGAAGCACAGCTCGATTTGGTTGGCAACGGTCCGCTCGAAGGCGATATTCGCAAGCTGGTTGCGGACTTGCACCTCACCGGCGTCAATTTCACCGGTGTCGTGTCGCATCGGGAAATTGGCAAGTATTACGATCGGGCTGATATTTTTATCAACGGCTCGCGGCTCGACAATATGCCACTGTCGGTCATCGAAGCTTTTGCGGCGGGCACTCCCGTGGTCACAACCTCGCCGGAGTGCATGCCCTATTTGGTCCAGCACGAGCGCACCGGATTGCTCTCACCGGTGGGCGACGAAAAAGCTCTCGCCGCAAATGTGATCCGTTTGTTGCGCGATCCCGCGCTAGCCGCTCGCCTCGCAAAGAACGCTCACCATGAATCGCGAAACTACACCTGGGAAGCCGTCCGCGAACAATGGCTGAACACCTATCGCGGATTAACATAAAGCTCCGGCAGAGACCGGGCAAGCCCCGTCAAAAGTCGCCCATCAATAGTGAGTTAAAGAAGAAGAAGGTCTCCGTTTTCCCCTGTGTTTCCCTGTGTCCTCCGTGTTCCCTGTGGTAAAGAACTTTGCCCGCACCAGTTACCGCCCTGTCTATCCCGCCTTCTTAGCCAGCGGCCAAACCGTAGTCACCACCAGCGCGACAAAGATGCCCAGCGAAACTTCCAGAAAGCGATGCCATCCCGTGATCCATGGAGCCTGCGCCCGCGGCACCAGCAAGATAATACTGAGCGTGATCGCGGCAAACCGGTACGCTCCTCCCAGACGCAGCACCCATGCCAGCATTCCACAAGCTAGAATTCCCAACCCGTACACCCAGGTGCTCGAATGGAGAAACGTAGCCAGCACAATTCCCACCACCGCGCCGAGGGCCGTTCCCACGAATCGTTGCCACCCGAGAGTTCGATGAGGGATCGTAGATTGCACAATCACGATTGCCGAAATCGGCGCCCAATAAAATTCCGCCATGTGCAACAGTCGAGCCAGTAACATGGCCACCACCGCCGCCACTGCGGTTCGGATCCAGTCCAGAACAGGCTCCCGATTGAGCCGCGAAAACATTCTCCCCCCTCGCCATCAGCCATCCCGGCAGACGCCAAAGCACGTTATTGTACAGCCCGCGAGTCGTGTAGCGCGGGCGCCCTCGCCCGCGAAACGCCGACAGCAAACCAACGCCCCGCTCGCAAGAGAGGAGCTTGTTTGTGGAGAGACGGGCGTCCGCGCCCGTCCGTCCCAACTCAGTGCCGCGCGACACGGGAGTCCAGCCCCGGAGGGGCGAATTAACTTAGCCCAGCGCTTCAGCGCTGGGAAGAGTTGAAGAAATGATTCAAGTCCCGGAGGGATGACCGAGTTCTCGGCCGTGTGGACGAGGCTTTACCCGCCTGCACAACCAGCGCCGGGGGTGCCCCATTCTTGCGCGTCCTTTGCGCAAGAGTGGGAACCACACTGATCGCGCAATGGGCTTTTCCTTTCACGCCGTCTGTGCCCCAAATGAGCGTGCGTAAGCCCGCTCGCGAGAATGGGGCTTTTTTTTCGGCGCTACAGTATCATTGCTGCGTCCGAACGAGAGTCTTGAGAAAGTAGAGTCTTGTTATGAGTTCAGCGTCCGGCTCGGGAAGCCACTCAGTCTTTCACTACGCACCAGAAAGGGCGAACGCCGTCTAAGTGCGGAGGGTACAGGAATTGCTGAGCCTAATCGCCAACTTTGCCAGCATCGCGGGCCTTGTGGCAAGCATTGCCGCGTGGTTTGCGGCTAGCAGAGCTAGGAGGGCGGCGGCGGCGGCGAAGAACGCAGTTCGACATTTAGAGGTCGCCGAGAGGTTGACTCACCTGGGCACTAGAGCAACAGAGCTGTTGGCCCTAGTGGAGGGTAATGATTCCGTTGGCGCAAGCCTACGAGGCAGGGATCTGACGTCGGAATTGGTCCGTGCGCGGCTAAGATGGGAGAGATTTCTCTCAATAGAATCAAAAACCGTACTTGCCAAAGCCGTCGCTCAAGTTCAGGACATATCATTGCAGCTAGCCACGAAAGGCATACCAGATACCACCCAGGGAAAACAGAGATTGCTACGCTTCTGCCACTCCGTGAATGAATCCCTAAATGCAGAGTCGGGCAGAATGCTCGCCGAAATAGAGAGCAAGGAGGAATGAAGTGCCTGAACCCATCAAGTACGACGAGATCATTGAAAGTCTCCTCGAGAAAACTGACCAGGGCAAGGTTAGCTGGAGCCAAGTTTTTTCCACGAATTCTTTCACCTGCACATTGGACGGTGAGTTCACGTTTAGAGTCGACAAATGGCGTGACCGTGACGAGGACACGTGGGTTCGGCTGTCGATGACAGACAAAGAGAATAATGAAATTTTCCAAGTTGAGCGGATTGAATCAAACTTGGGTGGGAAAAAGTTAAGCAATCTCCATGAAGCTGCACGACGGACAGCGCTCAATGTAGACGAGAAGATCAACGCGGTGAAGAATATCCTGGGGCGCATCTAGCCGGGTGCACCGCTTCTCACGTTGTTTGAGAAGCGGCGCGCGCCCAGCGATTTGAGTATCAATGTTCAAAACCAACCCGCGTTATACTTTTCAGATCTGATGTGGCCCACCCGCCGCACGTCTAATCAGTGCGAACTACTCGTCTTAACCATCCATTTGCTGAAGTACTTGCAGATTCCGATCGTCCTACAGAGAGTTATTAGCAAGAAGAAGTATATCGGAGCCAGCACGACACTCCACATCAGCTCCCTTTTTGCACGGAACTGAAGTGATGAAATCATGAGTAAGCAGAAAGCTACCAATACCCACCAAAGATATGTCAGCAGCAATCCAGTTTCTAGCCAGTATACCGACGACCCAAACAAATCATAAACACTAACGCCAGTTTTCCTGACCAGGCCATAGTACATTACGAATACAAAGGGAGACGCCAAATAGATTGCGCTGAACGCAGCCCATTTTAGGGTCGAGAAAATGTTTCCTCGAACACAAATGAACGAGTTGATGACACTCATTATCCATATAGTACCGATCGCCAACGATCCGTATTTGAAGCTTGCTTGCACAGAGACTCGGTACAGTTCCCACGCGGTCGTCCCGAATAATTGCGAGTCTCCCGAAGACAAGCTAAAGAAAATCATTGGTAGCAACACAGGTATTGCTAGCAACCTGAACGGATGGCCAAACAAGTCCATCAGCAAAACGTTCTTATACAGTGCCCCCGACTCGCCCACCAATCCTAACGCTCGCTTTTGCAGCAACACGCGAAACAAACCGAAGTCCCAGGACAGGGCCCTTTGTTTTAGAAGTCCCAGTACCGTCCTCTGAGTGTTGCTCGAAACGACAATTGTTCTAGCATCCCAGTACATTGCCATCTTTTCCGCGAGGGCAATGACCGTATTCTCCAAGTCATCACCATCAAACTCTCCGCTATGATCTTTTAACACGCTCAAGAGGCTATCTGTTTTCCACAATACCCCTTGGCCGACAAGGCAGACCGGAACACCCAACACGCGTCTGATGGAGTCCGTAAATATCAAATAGTCAAGTGCCTGAAGGCGCCCTAACCAGTTGTAGGCGGCTGGCACTATTCTGAAGTAGGCAACGGAATAAGAGTCAGAACTCATTTTGCGCATTAACGCTTCCAGAGCCCCATCTTGCAGTTCATACAGCACGGAATCTGCGTCGAGGGTAAAAACAAATGGCGTGCGAACCATTTCTGCCATTCTCAGGATGGCCCCGACCTTCCTTGCATTGAAGCGATTTCTAATACACGCAATCGTGTAAATTCCCCGGCAACATTGCTGCATTACTTCGAATGAAGTGTCCGTTGAACCATCGTCGCACAATATTATCCGATAGCGATCAGTCAGGCCTTCGGCCTTCAGTGCCTTTACTAAAGTTCTCAACCTATGCGATTCGTTATAGACCGAGATGATGATTGTCAGCGTATCCAGCAAGCACTTCCGGTCGCCACCAGGTACGTTGATGACTTGGTCGGCATTGCTGTCTGACCGTTGTAATGTGAGAGACTGGACGCCATTCTTGATAGTTAAGAGCTGAGCTTCAATGCTGATGGCACGATCGAGATCGATGTCGCCGTAAAACCGCTGTCGCACATCCGGGTTCTGTCGCAACAGGGAGCAGAGAACGTCCCAGTTCAATACTTCGACCGTGAATAGTCCAGCGGCCTTGTGGGCTTGATTGATTTCCAGAACTTTCTTCTGGGATCCTGTAGACACCATGCCGGTCGTGAGGATCGCATATCTGCTGAGTCGCGTGTCGAATGATATCGCCTTCTCAACTTCCACCTGAATCTCGGCAGGAGATAACCTTTTGCCCTGCTCCTTCAGTTTGCATTGAGCAGCAACTGGTATTTCACCCGAAAGGTCCAAGATGTCCACACCAGATTGTCGCTCACCCCTCTTGCCGAAAAGCTGCAAGCCGGGAAGATGCCAGTGACGTCGCAACAACTCCAGACACATCTCCTCAAAATCACGTTCGTTCGTCGGAATAGGGAATCGTTGGGAAATGGGCACAGCGTGCCCATTATAAACACAACCAAAGGCGCCTTGCGCCACTTCTCACGCTTTTTGAGAAGTGGCCCGCCACCGCGACTGCCCGATAGAGTCTTTCGAAGAAAGCCTGCCCTGAGCTCAGCCGAAGGGTAGCCGTCGGACAGTCGACATCGCTACCACTGGGGAATCCAATACGCAATACCACCGACTCCAAGCTACTCGTCGCACCTTTTAACTAATAACACTTGACAACCTGTCTTATAATAAAAGTAAAGACTCAACACACTAGAGAGACGCGCGGCCTATCCGCTTATAACTCCGCGCCCGCCGTGACCTATCCGGCAGACTAAGGATATAACGACCACCAACCCATGCCGAATCAAGACTTTACCTCTAACTATCTTCCTTTTGAAGACTTTGCCGCAAGCACGACAGCTAAGTCAATGATTCTAATATACCGACCCATAGGGGGTACCCCCACTAACACCAACCACCGGACGGATTCCATCCGATAACGTCCCAACTTCCCAGGAGTAAGTAAAAAGGAGCACTATGTCGTCCCTTACAGCAGCTCGTTGCCGGCACATCAAGGTCAACGGAACCCAATGTGGTTCGCCCGCTCTCCGCAGCAAGATTTTCTGTTTCTACCACCAAAAAAGACCGTCCCTGTCCCCTCCCGTGCTACTCCGACATAGAGTACGCGACCGGCGAAATCACCCTGCCGTTTTTTGAAGACGCGCACTCCATTCAGGCCGTCATTCGCCAGGTCGTGCAGATGGTGCTGCAAAAGAGACTCGAGCAGAAAACCGCCAGTCTCCTGCTCTACGCGCTCCAGATCGCATCTTCGAACCTCAAGCGCATGGAACTCGAAAAGCCGCAACCAGAGCAGGTTGTCACCGATCTCGAACCCGTAACTCCTGACGAGGCATGGCAAGCTCCCATCGCCCGCTCCGGCGAGACCACGGACGAAAGTTCAGCCAGCGCGCCCCTAACAAATCGCGATCAAAAAGTTGGCGAAGCAAGCGGCGAGCTTCCCCCTGGCACCATCCAGGCCTGTTATCGCCCCGGACCAAAGACTGAGGATCGCCTTCGCCAAAGTCGCCCGCAACGGAAGCAATATGTAATCTGAACCAGCGCAAGACTCGCCGCAAGAGTCGGAATACGATCGATACGCAGACAAGAGTGTCCGCGCCACCCAAGCAAAAAGCCCCGCTCTCGCGAGCAGGGCTTTTGATCTAACTGAAAGCTGACGGCTGATGGCTGACAGCTTCTTAGTACATTCCGTCCATGCCGCCGCCGTGGCCGCCTGGAGCTGGAGCACCCTTCTTCTCTTCTGGGATCTCCGCTACCAGGGCTTCGGTCGTCAGCATCAGCGCCGCGATCGAGCCTGCGTTGGTCAGTGCGGTGCGCACCACTTTCGTCGGATCGAGCACGCCTGCCTTGACCAGGTCTTCGTAATCGCCAGTCAACGCGTTGTACCCGAAGTTGTTGTCCTTCGAGTCGTTGATCTTTCCGATCACGATTGCACCTTCTTCGCCGGCGTTCTCGGCGATCTGGCGCAAGGGCTCGGTGATAGCGCGCTTCACGATGTTTACACCGATCTGCTCGTCACCTTCCAGCTTCAGTCTTTCGAGAGCCGGAACGCAACGCGCCAGAGCTACGCCGCCGCCGGGGACAATGCCTTCCTCGACCGCTGCACGGGTTGCGTGCATTGCGTCTTCGACACGGGCCTTCTTCTCTTTCATTTCGGTTTCGGTCGCGGCTCCTACTTTGATCACCGCTACGCCACCGACCAGCTTCGCCAACCGCTCCTGCAATTTCTCGCGGTCGTAGTCGCTGGTGGTTTTGTCGATCTGGCTGCGAATTTCTTTCACGCGGCCTTGCACATCACCCGGCTTGCCTTTGCCTTCGACGATGGTGGTGTTGTCTTTGTCGATGGTGATCTTCTTGGCCTGTCCGAGATCGGCCAGTTGCACGTTCTCCAGCTTGATCCCGAGATCTTCCGTGATCGCCTTGCCGCCGGTCAAGGTTGCGATGTCCTGCAGCATTGCCTTGCGGCGATCGCCGAAGCCCGGAGCCTTGACGGCCGAGACTTGCAGCGTGCCACGAAGTTTGTTCACGACCAGAGTCGCAAGCGCTTCGCCTTCCACGTCCTCTGCGATGATCAGGAGCGGCTTGCCGCCCTTGGCGATCTGCTCCAGCAACGGCAGCAGGTCTTTCATCGAGCTGATTTTCTTTTCGTGGATCAGGATGTACGCGTTCTCCTGCACCGACTCCATGCGCTCCGGATCAGTGACGAAGTACGGAGAAAGGTAGCCGCGATCGAACTGCATTCCTTCCACCACGTCCAGCTGCGTTTCCAGCGTCTTCGACTCTTCGACGGTGATGACGCCGTCTTTTCCTACCTTCTTCATGGCTTCGGCAATGATCTTACCGATGGTCTCGTCGTTATTAGCCGAGATTGTGCCGACCTGGGCGATCATTTCGCCGGAAACCGGCTTGCTGAACTTGTCCAGTTCGCCTTTTTCGCGGTTGCCTTCCTTGTCGAACTTACCGGTGATCAGCTGAACCGCCTTCTCGATGCCGCGCTTCATGGCCATCGGATTGGCGCCAGCAGCCACGGTCTTCACGCCCTCGCGGAAAATTGCCTGGGCGAGAACGGTGGCAGTGGTGGTGCCATCGCCGGCGACGTCCGAGGTCTTCGAAGCAACTTCGCGGACCATTTGCGCGCCCATGTTCTCGATGCCGTTGGGCAGCTCAATTTCTTTGGCTACGGTTACGCCGTCTTTGGTGATGGTCGGCGAACCGAATTTCTTTTCGATGACAACGTTGCGGCCCTTGGGGCCAAGTGTGACCTTCACAGCGTCAGCCAGCAGGTTGACGCCGCGGAGAATGGCCTGTCGCGACTCTTCTCCATGAACAATTTGCTTTGCCATACTTTTCAGCTCCTATTCGATTTGTGCAGGCGTTCGGCCCGCGAAAAATTCTCTGTGGTAGAGACGCGGCTTGCCGCGTCTTGAGACGGGGCAAGCCCCGTCTCTACAGTAGTGTGATTACCGGCGCGACCCGGCGTGTTCCTTCTTCGCCGAAGTGGTGGCGCCGCTCAGCACGCCGAGTACTTCTTCCTCGCGCATGATGATGAAGTCTTCACCATCGATTTTGATTTCGGTGCCGGAATACTTGCCGAACAGAATGCGGTCGCCTTCTTTTACATCGAGCGGCCGAACCTTGCCTTCTTCGCTGATCTTGCCTTTGCCGGCGGAGATGACTTCTCCCTCCTGCGGCTTGTCTTTCGCGGAGTCGGGGATGATGATCCCGCCGCGGGTGGTATCGGCTTCTTCGACCCGACGGACCAGGATACGGTCATGCAGCGGGGTAAATTTAGTTGCCATAGTTGCGTACTCCTTTCAAGAGTTGGTTAAGCTAGGTTTTGAAATTGGCTGAGAGTCATTGCTTGAGAGTCAAGGATTATTAGCACTTGAGTGTTACGAGTGCTAATTATAGGAATGTGAGTGAGTGGTTGTCAAGCGTTGCTGGGGAATAATGTACAAGTTGTCTTGAATCAGTAGGTTAATTCCGGTGTCGTATTTTCTGGTGGTTTCTCGGCGGCTTTAAATTCGAAGTGGGATGCCCTAGTCTGCGGCCTTCGAATCGCTGATGACGTCCGCGTACTTCTTGGCGAGGAAGGCCATTCTGACGCGGATCTCCTCTTGATCCTCTCTTATGACCGCCCGCAGAACGGAGACGAGATCTTGTTCTTTCTCGGGATCCTTCTCAGCGGCTATGTCCCGACAGAGCTGGCGGACGAGATCGACGTTGTACACGTAGCTGGTTCTCCCCTCGAAGGTACATTGTCTTACACAGCATAAGGTGAGGGGAATACAGGAATGTTTGTATGGAATGGAACGGATGTTGTGGCCCCTGGTCACGGCTGGCTGGGTTGTCCAAGCGCTTCGATCTGAAGGGGGCACGTCGCATCCCGGTTTCTTTCGAACGAAAGCGGGTTCATATCCACTCGCTTGACTTCCCGCCTGAGCGCGCCTACATTGAGTGCTGAGTTTCGCAACCTCCTTCACAATCAGTCCACCTTTCCAAGTCTCTGTCTCTTTGGGCCGAACCCCGGGAAATTCAAAACACCCAGACCTTGTGAACAATAAAGGCTGCCATGACAAGAAGGCCGTCCGGGTCGTCAGTGAGCCCCCTCCGGCCCGATCCCTAAGCAAAATGCACGAGGAGGAATCAATGGTTCATCAAAGAACGGTCATTCGAACTCTCATCTTCTGTTGCTTAGCGATGACAACGTTGGCCTTTGCGAAAACTAACAAGAGCAAAACGATCGTGACCTACCCATCGGCCTTCGCGGTTTCGCAGCCGGTGTCGGAACTGCCAGTCGATTTCTCAATGTTCCCAGGTCAGGAAATGCCTGAACCGCGGCCGAATCCCAATAAGGCGTATGGTGGTCCCTGGCAGAGCGAAGACCCCGTTTTGCAGAAGGAGACGGTGGGTCCACTCGCCGCCGTCAAGGGCATCGACTTTGAAGGCATCGCCTCCAATGGCTACGCCCCTTCCGACTCCAACATGGCCATTGGTCCCCAACACATTGTGGAGACCGTGAACGTGCTGTTCCAGGTTTTCAACAAGACCGGCTCCAGTCTTGCCGGTCCTACCAGTATTCTCACTCTATTCGCTCCACTTGGCGGCGTGTGTGCGGGCACAGACGGCGATCCCATCGTGCTGTACGACCGCCCGGCCGACCGCTGGCTGATCAGCATGATCGGCAGCAGTGGCGCC
>Ga0210407_10003812_pt1 | contig 12067 bp, 11 predicted proteins | sample IncBWC27MmetaG_FD_150860 | JGI IMG/M metagenome (GOLD analysis project Ga0210407, IMG submission 150860) | Forest soil microbial communities from Barre Woods Harvard Forest LTER site, Petersham, Massachusetts, United States - Inc-BW-C-27-M | ecosystem: Environmental > Terrestrial > Soil >... | reverse complement strand
ATCGCCTGAAACGAGATGTCGCCGGCCGCCTGCGGTACGGCGATGATCAGGCCGGTGTCCTGCTGCGGGAAGAAGCCCTTGGGGATCAGGATAAAGAGATAGCCGGTGAGGACGATCGTCCCGAGCATCACCAACAACGTCAGGAAGCGATGCCGTAATACGACCTTAAGACCGCGCTCATACGCGCTGAGCAGCCCGTCGAAGGCGGCTTCGAGCAGGCGATAGAGGCGCCCGTGCTGCGCCTCGTGCTCGGGTTTCAGAAGGCGCGCGCACATCATCGGCGTCAAGGTCAGCGCAATGATAAGAGAAAGGAGAAGCGACACGCTGACGGCGACCGCGAATTCACGGAACAAGAGCCCGACATAGCCGCTCATCAGGAACAGCGGGATGAACACGGCGATCAGCGACACCGTCATCGAGACGACGGTGAAGCCGATCTCGCCGGCGCTTTTGAGCGCCGCCTCGACCGGACCGATGCCGGCTTCGAGATGGCGATGGGTATTCTCGATGACGACGACGGCATCGTCGACGACAAAGCCCACCGCGATCGTCAGCGCCATCAAGGACAGATTGTCGAGGCTGTAGCCGAGCGCATAGAGCACGGCAAAGGTGCCGATCAGCGACAATGGTACGGTGACGGCCGGGATCAGCGTCGCTCGGGCATTGCGCAGGAACAGAAAGATGACCATGACGACGAGAGCGACGGTCAAGAGCAAGGTGTGCTGCACATCGCTGATCGAAGCGCGGATCGTCTGGGTGCGGTCGGACAGGATCGACACGTGGATCGCCGGCGGGATCGAGGCTTCGAGTAGCGGCAGCATCGCCTTGACGCGGTCGACGGTACCGATGACATTGGCGTCGGGCTCGCGCTGGACTGCCAGGATGATCGCCCGCTTTCCGTTATACCAGCCGGCTTGCTGGTCGTTCTCTGGTCCCGAGATTGCCTGGCCGATGTCGCGCACCCGCACCGGCGCCCCGTTCTGGTAGGCGACGATCAGGTTCTCGTAGGCGGAGGGCTTGAGAAGCTGATCGTTGGTATTGAGCGTATAGGTCTCGCTCGGGCTGTTCAGCGTGCCTTTCGGCAGGTCGACATTGGCATTGCCGAGCACGCTGCGCATGCCTTCGAGGCTGATGCCGCGGGCGGCGAGCGCCTGCGGGTTGACCTGCACGCGGATCGCCGGCTTCTGCTGGCCGCCGATGCCGACGAGCCCGACCCCGGCGATCTGCGAGATCTTCTGCATCAGGATGTTCTCGGCATAGGCGTCGACCGTGGTCAGCGGCACCGCATCGGAGGTGACGGCCAAAACCAGGATCGGCGTGTCTGCCGGGTTGACCTTGCGAATCGTCGGCGGATAGGTCAAGTTCGGCGGCAATTGTCCATTGGCGGCATTGATCGCGGCGAGGACGTCCGCCGCCGCGGCGTTGATGCTGGTGCTGAGGTTGAACTGGACATTGATCACGCTCTCGCCGAGCGTGCTCGACGAGGTCATCTGGGCGACGCCGGGGATCTCGCCGAACTGCAGTTCGAGCGGGCTCGTCACGGTCGCGGCCATGGTCTGCGGATCGGCGCCCGGCAGTTGGGACGTCACGCTGATCGTCGGGTAATTCACATTTGGCAACGACGCCACTGGCAGCAGCGGATAGGCTACCAGCCCCAGCAACAGAAGGCCGACCATCAACAGCGCAGTCGCGATCGGCCGGTTGATGAAGAGGGCGGAGAGGTTCATGGAATTTCCATCCCCGGGACGCTTTGACGGGCCAATTGCTGCGCCGCCTGGCCGGTGACCACCGCGACGCGGCTGTCGGGTTGCAGTCGCGACTGGCCGTTGACGACGACCCGTTCCCCCGCCTTCAACCCCGAAGAGATGACCGCCCGCAGATTGCCGATCTGCGCGACCGTGACGGGACGGATCGCGACGGTTGCATTGGGCTCGATGACATAGACATAGGCGCCGTTCGGGCCCTGCTGCACGGCGGGCGCGGGGACGGTCAACCCTTGCGGCAGGGTTTCGAGCAGCAGCCGCGCGTTGACCAGTTGGCCCGGCCACAGCCCGCTCTGCTTGTTTGGAAAGACCGCCTTGAGCTGGAGCGTTCCGGTCGTCTGGTTGATTTCGTTATTGACGAGCAGCAACCTGCCGCGGCCGAGCAAGGTCTTGTTGTCTTGGCTATACGCGAGCACGGTCATCGAGCCTTTGGCTACCTGCTGCTGGATCTCCGACAGATCCGCCTCGGGCAGGGTGAAGATGACCGCGATCGGCTGGATCTGGGTCACCGTGACGAGAGCGTTATTCGTGGAGCTCGGAGCGTTATTCGTGGAGTTCGGAGCGCTATTCGTGGAGTTCGGATAGATGATGTTGCCGACATCGAGCTGATAGATCCCGGTCACCCCGTCGATCGGCGAGATGAGGCGGGTGTAGCTGAGCTGTACCTGCGCGCTGTCGATCTGCGCCTGGTCCAGCTTGACCTGCGCTCGATCCTCGCCGACCGTCGCCACCTGCGTGTCGCGCGTCTGCGTCGCGATCGAGTTTTGCGCGACAAGGGTGTTATAGCGCTTCAGGTCGAGTTCAGCATCAGCCAGCGATGCCTGATCCTTGGCCAGCTGGGCCTGGGCCTGCTCGAGCGCCACCTGATAGGGGCGGGGGTCGATCTCTGCCAACAGATCGCCCCTGTGCACTATCTGGCCTTCCTTGAAAACGATCCGGATCAGCGGTCCCTGGATGTGGCTGCGGACGACAACCGTGTTCCAGGCATCGACCGAGCCGATGCCGCGCAGATAGATCGGCACGTTGCCGGACTTGACCGCCGCCGCGACGACAGGCACGGCTGGAGCGGACGCAACCGGTGGTGCGGATGGTTTATCGGCGCGGCTGGCCGAAAAGCTCAGAGCTGCGCCGAACGCCAGTGCCGCGCAGCCGGATGCGATAGCCGCAATTCCCAGTCGCACCATCACCTCCCGCTGATTGCGCCCGTCTACGTTGCAGTTGCACTGTCGTGGTCGAGATCTGCGCGCCCAACGCGATGATCAAGTCGAAGGGTTGAATCCCCTTGATAAGCGACTCTATCGCTGTGGAACCCTGACGATGGCATAATCACCCGGTCGCGATCCCACACCGCCGTCTCGGCTGCTGGCAGGTGCACTCGCACCGGAGTTGGGTCGCTGCCCTCCGATAGCCGAGTTAAATCTGGTAAAATCGTCAAAGCGCGCCGGGGCTTTCTGATCTTGTCATCCCGGCGCACCCAGGCCGGGATCCAAGCCCGTTCCGAGCCCAATCCCGCCATATAACCCATATCCGCCGGCATTCTGCGCCCGATTTAGACTCGGAGATCGCGAGGGTTCACGGGGAAGTCCAGACCATCTTCAACTAAGCGCTCAACGATGGCGGCAACTGCCGTCCCCGACTCTAGCAGGCAATCCCAGTACACTGCAGGGCAGCGGGTACGCGGATACCGTATTAAGCGCTGCCACGGCCCTGATGACTGAGTTAATAAATCGGGAAGGGAACAGCTAAGCGGGGAAAAAGGCCGGGGGAAACCCGGCCCTTCGAGTTTTCAGTAAGGCGGAGACAGCTCTAGCGGTGCCCGCCGCCTCCGAAGCCGCCACCGCCGTGGAAACCCCCGAAGCCGCCGGCGTGGGCGAAACCTCCACCACGGTTGAAGCCGCCGGCCATGCCGTGGGCGAAACCGCCAGCCCCGAAATGGGCGACACCTATGCTGCGGAAACCCATGCCGTGATGGACCATTGTCCCTTCGGCGCCCACGCCGTGATCGAAGCCGCCACCTCCGAAGCGCGCGAACCCTAGGCCGTGGGCGACGTTGCTGATACCGCCGGCCATAGCATGGTCGAAACCGTCACCGCCGAGGCGGGCTAAACCCTGCGATGGGGACCCCCGCAGAACGGTGGCGCCCGCGCCATGATTGACGCTGGCACCCATGCCGTGGGCGAAGCCGTGGCCAAACTCGTGGCGCCCGTCACGCTCGTGACCATAGCCGCCGTATGGCAGATAGCCATAGTCATTGGCGTCATCCGGCGAGGTACAGCCATAGATCGTATTTTGTACGGACCCCACCGGGCAGGCGTATCCGTCGGTGTAGGATTGCGCGGCAGCCGGTTGCGACCCGGCAAACACAGCCGTGGACAACCCGATTGCGCCAGCCAACAACACCGCTTTGGTCGATAGTTTGCTGCGGGTCATCGCAGCCTCCTTTGGGGATTTGCCCCACAGTTTAAACTAATTCCAAGGTGAGCGATGGATAGACCACCAGCAATGGGCCAATAGGCCGCTTTAACCACCGTTTACGTCGTTTAACTCCAATTGCCCTAGAGACTGTAACGCCGCTGAGCCTCCAACCCGGCGGGATCAAATCGGCCATAAAATCGCCGCCGTATTCTGGAGCGTGGCGCGCGCGGCCGAGCCGCCGCCGAAAGGCAATGCGGCGCAACCGGCAATCCGACGCAGTTACGAGCTACTCAACCTGCTGTGGTGCCCTCCAAGGCTAAGAATTAACCTTTTTTAATGGAAATAACCACCAAGCCCGGCGTTTGCGGCAGTGAGTTGCATGACCCTCTTCGAGCGCAAGGGAGCTTACAATGCATCGTCGCTTTTTCGTGCTTGCCATCGCAGCCGGCTGTGCGCTTGCCGCCAGCAATGCAGTCGCAGCGCCCGAACGTGTCCGCGGCACAATCGCCGGCGTCAGCGGTGACACTCTTACCGTCGAGACGGCGGTTGGTCAAACCGTGCCGGTTACGCTCACTGACAGCACCCGGTACCTGAAGGTGGCACCTTCGAGCCTCAATCATGTCGATCCCGGTGCCTATATCGGCACGGCAACAAAATCCATTGGGGATCAGCTGATAGCACTCGAAGTGGTGATCTTCCCGCCGTCCCTGAAGGGTACGGGCGAAGGCCATTACGCGTGGGACCGCATTCCGGACACGACGCTCTCGCGTCGGGACCACGCCTAGCGAGATGACGAATGGGACGGTTAGCACCGTGGGCGCACCTACGACCGTTAACAGCACGATGGCTAACGGCACGGTGTCGAGTACCACGGGGTCCGGGGACATGAAGCAGATCGTCGTAACCTGCAAGGGCGGCAAGCAAGTCGTCCTCGTGCCGCCGACCGCGCCGATCGTGACCTACCAGCTCGGCGAGAGAGCCGAACTGAAACCAGGCGCGGCGGTCTTCATCAACGCCGTGAGCCACGGCGGCACGGTAACCGCGAATGCCGTGGCGGTAGGACCGACGGTGTGAAACCGCCCATGTAAGAGAGAGCCTGCTTCCTGTTCGGCCCCTACCGGACCTGCTGAGCAGGAAGCCTTTTGAGAAAGCCCGTAGCATCTGGCCAGAAGGATACGAGGCTTGGACCAGGTTCAAGCAGGCCACCGTTCGGCCCACCCCCTTCCAATCCGTATCATGCATTGGATTGGAGCCGCCGCTGTCAGCTGCATGTTCCTAAGTGGCTGGGCGATCTATAACGCGTCGCCAAGCTTACCCTTCACCTTTCCCTGGGGTTTGACGCTCGGGGGCTGGCTCGCCGGCGGGATCGCCTGGCATATCTCCGTCATGTGGGTGCTGTTCGCGGACGGGCTCGCCTATCTCGCCTATGGCACGATATCGGGGCATTTTTGGCGCGACCTCCGCCCCACTGGACCGCGCATCCTGCTACGCGACCTTGGCGATGCGCTGCGTTTCCGGCTCCCTCATCGTCTCGGCCATTACAATGCCGTGCAACGCCTCCTTTACACTGCAGTGATCCTCTGTATCTGCATGGCGGTCCTCACCGGACTCTCGATCTGGAAGCCGGTGCAGCTGGCCTGGCTCGCCCGGCTCTTCGGCGGATATCCGCTCGCGCGCAATATCCATTTAGCCATGATGTTCTGCATCGTCGCCTTCCTGGCGCTGCATCTACTTCTCGTAGCAATCTATCCGAGAACGTTGGTCTCGATGGTCGCCAGCACTAAGGCGGAGGAAGAGCAATGATCCGCCGTCGTCATGTCCCCCCTTCTGTCAGCCTGGCGGAGATCTCACCGGAGGTCGCCAAACTGAGCCGGCGCAGGTTATTGCGCAATGGTCTGTCGCTCGGTAGTTTGGCGCTGCTCACCGGCTGCGATCTTTCGACCCATTCCGGCGTCGATGCTGCGCTCTGGGCGATGCTGGGCTTCAATGATCGTGTGCAGGCGGCGCTGTTTAATCCTCAGCGCCTTGCCGAAACCTATCCGGCGAGCGCGATCACCCGACCGTTCCGCTTCAACGCTGCTTATCCAATTTGGGAGGTCCGCCCGGTCCCAGAAAATTGGCGCCTTGCTGTCACCGGGCTGGTTGCGGACAAGACCCCGTGGACGGTCGACCGATTGCGCGGCCTGCCGCAGCAAGCTCAGATCACGCGGCACATCTGTATCGAGGGATGGAGCCAGATCGGGCAGTGGAGCGGTGTGCCGCTGCACCTCTTTCTGCGCCGCGTCGGCGCGGATCTGCGGGCGCGTTATGTCGCCTTCACCTGCTTTGACGGCTATTCGACCAGTATAGACATGGCGAGCGCGCTGCATCCGCAAACCATTTTGGCGCTTGATTTTGAAGAGCAGCCGCTCGCCCCCGAATGGGGAGCCCCGGTGCGGTTGCGAATTCCGGTAAAGCTCGGATTCAAGAGCGCTAAGAATCTGGAGTCGATTGCGGTGACGAACACCTATCCGGGAGGATTTTGGGAAAACCAAGGCTACGACTGGTTTTCCGGAGTATAGGCGGCAGAGCGGGGCTCAAGGCCACGCCAAATTCTCGCCGTGCCCGACCGCGCCTGTCTTAAGTGGGTTAGCAACTGAACGAAGCGCCGCAAATGCGAAGGTCCGCTTTCCATTAACTCAATCGATCTGAGCGCAGTTGACGGAGGTCCGGAATGGGGCGTGAAGGACGGTTGTCCCGTGTCCAAGCTCCTGAACGCCAAAATCACCTTGGACGCCACGCTGACATCCTGAGAACGCCGCCGACCGGCGGGACTCGCCAGCTCATTGATCGTCGGCTCATTGAAACCAGTGTCCTGACATAGAGGAGGCTCACATGGCCATCGACTTCACCCTCACTCCCGAGCAAAAGGTAATCCGGCTGGGTGCGCGTGATTTTGCGCAGACGGTGCTGGCTCCGATCGTACAGGCGGTCGACGAGGAGCCCGATCCGCTGCGCGCGTTTCAGATGATGAAACCGGCGTATGTCGAGGCCTCCAGGAGGGGTATGGCTTGGGCCATGCTTCCCAAGGAGTATGGCGGCGGTGGCCTGTCCAATGTCGACTACATCATCGCAGCGGAGGAGGTCCAGTCGGTCGATCCAGGTTTCGGAACGACGCTTCTGGTGAATGGGCTCGGCCTGATGCCGATCTGGTACTACGGTTCCGAGGAGCAGAAGAGACGGTTCATCGGGGCCGCGACCGCTGACACGTCCGGCGAGTTCATCGTCGGCTACGCAGCGAGTGAGCCGCCGGGATCGCCTGGAGGCACGGCGAACTTCGACGCCCCCGCCGGGGGCGGAGCAGGCATCGCAGTTACGGCGACTCTCGATGGTGACGACTATCTCCTGAACGGCCGCAAGTACTGGCCGTGCAACGTCGCGGGCTGGGATGGCAACGGCGCGAATCTCAACCTGATGGTCGTCCGCACCGATTCCCGGGCCGGCGGCAGGGAGAGCCTGTCCGCAATCGTGGTCGAACGGGGAACGCCCGGCATCTCGTACAACATGATCAACAAATCAGGCCAGCGCAGCGCCTCCAATGCGGAGATCATCTTCGAGAACGCGCGAGTCCCCGCAGCGAACATGATCGAGGGCGCCAAGGGCAACGGCGACTTCCTCATCAACCGGAATTTCGCGTGGTCTGGACCGGTGGCCGGAATCGGTGCCGTCGGTATCGCACGGGCTGCCTATGAGGCAGCCCTCGAGTTCTCGAAGAGGTATACCGCAGGTGGTCCGTCGCCGATCATCAACTACCAGTATCCGGGCTACGTTCTCGGTGACGTCGCCGCGAAGATTGAAGCCGCTCGGGTCTTCTGCTTCAAGACCGCGCACTACCTGGATACTCACGATTACCACGGTGAGATCATCGGCGCGATGTGCAAGGTTCATTGCACCGAGATGCTGCTCGACTGCGTCTACAAGTGCATGCAGGTGGTAGGCGTCAACTCCTTGGACATGAAATACCCGTTCCATCGCTATCTGCGCGAGGCCTCTGTGTTCCCGCTCTACGACGCGGGCAACTTCGGCATGCAGCGGCGACGTGTGCACGGCGTCATGGCGGATCCGGGATACGACCCGCGCGCGATCATGGACAACGAGTTCATTCCGTTCACGAAGGAGATGGAAGGCATCGGCACCGTGCCCGGTCCTGTGCGGTAATGAGGGAGCCGGGAGAATGACGATGAAGCTTTCAAACGAGGTTTGCAGTCATCACCGGCGGCACGTCCGGAATTGAGCTCGATGCCGCAAAAAGGTGGTGTTTGGATCTCTGGTTTCTCAGCCGGGTTGGTTGAATTAAGCGGCCCGGCGCGTCAGTGAGGTGCCCGGATGCCTTTCTTCACTCGCTCGCGGGTCCTCCTGATTTCGTGGGGGGTCAACCCCGGGGGACTATGAGACGACGGGTCAGGGCGCTCACTCAAAGCATCGCTTAGCCGGTCGGCTGAAAGACATAGCGACCCGAACATTTCGAGAAAAGGAGCAGCAAATGAAGCCTCGTCTTTGTATCGCAATCGCATGTGCAGTTGCGTGTGTGACATGTGTGAGGAATAGCCAGGCAGGGCAAGCTCCTTTTGGTGCGAATGCGCCGCAAATTCCGATCACTTCGCATGATCGCGTCTATAAAGCGGATCAGACATCCAACACAATTTCCGTTTATGATCCGTCAAGCAATAGCTTGCTCGGCGTGATCCCACTCGGCGGAATCATTCCGAATATTATAAGCCCCCTTTACGGGAATCCAACGTTTGACTCAGGCAACTATGGCCAGGTGCTGGTGCATGGTATGGGATTCTCGTTCGATTACAAAACGCTCGATGTGGTTTCGATCGTCTCGAACTCCGTAACCTTCATTGACACCGCTACGAATGCGATCAAGCACATCACATATGTAGGCCGATCCCCACACGAAGTCTTTCATACCCCGGACGACAGCGAAGTGTGGGTCACGGTGAGAGGAGAGGATTACGTTCAGGTTATCGACGGCAGGACCTATGAAAACAAAGACCGAATCTTCGTCGGCGACGGCCCTGGAATGACAATTTTCCGGCCAGACGGAAAATACGGCTATGTGTGCTCCAGCTTCGTTCCTGAGACAGTGGTCGTTGATGTCAAAAGTCACGAGATCGTCGCCACTGTTCCCCAGCCATCCCCCTTCTGTCCCAATATTTCAGCGACGCCTGATGGGCAGCAGGTGTGGTTCACGTTGAAAGACACTGGCAAAACCGAGGTGTTTAACGCACGGCCCCCCTTTAATGTTTGGGCAATCCTCGATACCGGCCCAATTACGAACCACGTCAATATCGTGCGAAACATGAACGGCCAGTTCGCATATGTCACCGTGGGCGGAGAAAATGTCGTAAAGGTATACACCACAACCAATACACCGCAACTGGTCGCGACCATACCTGTGGGTGAGCTGCCGCACGGTTTATGGCCGTCTGGCGATGGAACACGTATCTATATCAATCTGGAGAATGGTACGGGATTGCAGGTGATAGATACCCTAAGCAACCAGGTGATTGCAACCCTTCCGGGCGGACAGGCTGGTCAAGCTTTGGTCTATGTGCCCACTGCGGTTCCGACAGGCAACGGGCTTTCCAACTTGGTGCCTTTGGGGTCGTCTGGGGAGTCTGTTCATCTGTTCATGGGCCCTCCGGGAAGCCCCGCATCCGCCGCGCCGACTACAGTGACGCTGAATAATCAAGGCCCTATTGATCTGCTAGAAGCTGCAGTTACGGGCCTTCAACCCGACACAAGCTACACCTTGGGCTATGTGCCGGATCTGGCGGCTCCAGGCCAGAACTTTCAACCGTTAAACACGTTCACGACGAATGCGGCTGGAGCACAGATCGCGGAGTCCATTGGGGTACTAAGAGAGCTCCTGGCTGCGACACCACAGCCCGAGGATTTCCTCGTGATTGTGCCTGCTGGTTCAACGACGCCCGTACAGGTGCAACTGCAGTAGCTATAGTCGCACGCAAAGCGCTGCATACGGAGAAGCCAGGCCCTGCGGCCCGCTTCTCCTGGTCTGTTCGGGGATATCGCGAGAATGCACCACAGCTTCTGCATTATTCATCTCGACAAATCGTCCAAGAAAAGGAGTGAAAACCCATGAGTCCTCCAATTCTCTATTGTCGGAAGCGCTTGTGGATTGTCGGCCTGATTGCGGTGCTGTCCGCAGTGGCTTTCGCTCAGATGGAGCCCAGCGCGACGAGTTTTATGCTTGTCATGAATGAGAGTATGGACGGGATGGACAAAGGAATGAAGTCGGCTCCGATGAATGGCGATGTCGACCATGATTTTGCAACCATGATGATGCCCCACCATCAGGGTGCGATTGATATGGCCAAGGCCGAGCTGCTCTATGGCAAGGATCCTGTGATGAGGAGACTCGCGAAGGGGATCATCGTCGATCAGCAGTCAGAGATACAGGCCATGCAACTCTGGCTCAGCAAACGGCCCAACGCGATCCCGGCGGAAAATAAACTTTGTCGGAAAATAAAATTTGTGCGAACGAACGCACCACTGACACGGGACAGTGAATGGCGAATAGAGGAGCGACAAGGCCGACGATCAATGACGAACTTTTTCCGAAATTGTGGTGCCTCATTCGGCCTGAGAGTGTGAAGGCCGGCGCCCAGGCGCCGACCAGCGTGACGCTGTTCGACCAAGGACTGGCGGACGTTCTGGAGGCCTCGGTCGCCGCCGCAGACAGGATAACCATTGTTCGGAGCGGGTACGGGCCGGAAGAAATAATACACCGGTTCGAGGCCGAAGCGCGGCTCGGGAGCCTCCCTAGCCATTTGATGCGTGTGCTGCTCAAATGCGAGCTTAGCGTACGATTTTTAACAAACCGTCCGGTGACCCCGATTGGGCAATGAGCGACACCATCGCGACGAACGATGGCACGCAGATCTATTACAAGAATTGGGGCGCCGGGCAGCCGGTTGTGTTCAGCCGCGGCTGGCCGCTGTCCGCGGACGCCTAAGACAGCCAGATGCTCTACCTCGCCTCACGGCTACCGGACGATCGCGCACGATTGCCGTGGCCACGGCCGCTCTGGCCGCGTTAGGGCACGCGACAATCTTGCGCAAGCCGCGCATCATACGAGGGAGTCACGGTAGTGCGGAGACGCGAGTTTGTGACCAGCCTGGGCGTGCTTGTGCTAGAAACCGCAGCCGTGTACGCCGCCGCGCCGACCACGCTCGGCGGCCGCCTAAGGCGGCTCACCGCGCCGGGGACGGGCGACAATCGCGCCACTTACTTGCCCGACGGCACGGCGCTGCTCTTCGCGTCTAGGCGTACTGGCAGATCACAGATCTGGACGATGGATCCCGATGGTGGTGATCCGCGGCGGTTGTACGAGAGTGCCGCCAACGACTACGGTCGCGTCGCGCCGAGCCCGGACGGTACACGCCTCTCTTTCAGTTCGGACCGCAGCGGCCAGAACGTCGTTTATGTCCTGGACACGCGCCGCGGAACGATCACGCCGATTTCCGACCCGATGGCCTGGAGTTTTGGCCCGAGCTGGTCGTCGCGCGACCGGATAGCCTATTTTTCGCGCCAAGGCGGCAACCGCCTCAATATCTGGACGGTTTCACCGGACGGCTCGGATCGGCAGCAAGTCACCAACCGGCCTGGTGAGAGCCGGCAGCCGTGGTGGTCACCGGACGGCACCACACTGGCGTTCTCGGCTGATAATGGAACGGAGCGTTTCCAAGTGCGTCTCGCGGCGGCGAACGGCGCGGACGGGCGAGCGCTCACCAGAACAGGTAACTGGCAGCAGCCGTTCTGGAGTCCCGACGGCCTGCGTCTGGCCGCTTCGGCCGAGCTCGGCAGTATCGGCTTTCAAA
>Ga0210407_10003810_pt1 | contig 12075 bp, 12 predicted proteins | sample IncBWC27MmetaG_FD_150860 | JGI IMG/M metagenome (GOLD analysis project Ga0210407, IMG submission 150860) | Forest soil microbial communities from Barre Woods Harvard Forest LTER site, Petersham, Massachusetts, United States - Inc-BW-C-27-M | ecosystem: Environmental > Terrestrial > Soil >... | reverse complement strand
GGTCCGTCGAACGTGGGTCGTGTGGCCGGCCGAATCGCGGCGGCGCGATGTCGCGCGTTTGATCGCGTCATTTCAAGCGCCCGAGGTCACCTGACCACCGACGCCGCATTCCGGCAGTCGCACCAGTGGGCCGATGGCCTCACGATCCCGCGGCTCCAACCCGGGCGGTACAAACACGATGAGCAGGCGCATCGACGGGAATTAAATCGGACCATAGTCCGTTTAGCAGTTCTGAAGGCGTCGGGAGGGCCGTCGCCCCGAAGAAGAAGGATGCGCCAATGACTGCAACCGCAACCACCCAGCTCACCGCAGGTACGTGGGCCATTGACCCCGTGCACTCGTCGATCAACTTCTCGGTACGTCACTTGATGGTCAGCAAGGTTCGCGGCAAGTTCGACAACTTCAGCGGGGCGATCGTGGTCGCCGAAGACGGCACCACTTCGGTGAACGCCGAGATCGCGGTGGATTCGGTCAACACCGGCAACGATCAGCGCGACGCTCACATCAAGTCACCCGACTTTTTTGACGTCGAGACATACCCCATCGCGCGGTTCGCCGCCGCCACCGTGGAGCCCGAAGGAGACAACTATGTCCTCAACGGTGAGCTCACCCTCAAAGGCGTCACCAAGCCGATCACCCTCGAACTGGAGTTCAACGGTGTCAATCCGGGCATGGGTCATGGCGAGGTCGCGGGCTTCGAGGCGTCGGTCGCGTTGAACCGCAAGGACTTCGGCATCGACATCGACATACCGCTGCAAACCGGCGGAGCGGTCGTCGGGGACAAAGTGACGATTACCATCGACGTCGAGGCGGTCAAGCAGGCATAAAGCCGCATCGAGATTGGCGCCGGGCCGGGAATTCAACACTGAATAACCGGCCCGGCGTTTTCGCGGGGGAACAAGTGCGGCGTTTTGTGACATGGCTGTAGGCGTGCCGTTTTCCCGATTGATAGCCGATTCCAATGGCTTTCGCGCTGCAGGCAGCAGCAAACATTGCTGTTCGCCGTGACGACAGTGACTATCGCCTGTGATCGGAATGTTGACCGCGGCGGTCATTGTTCTGCGTGACACCGGTCGGTCTTCATCTCTGTCATCGCTGACAGTGACCGATTGACTCGCTGCCGCGATACTGATGCCGGTGCACCTATCTCGCACGGTAACCCGGCCTTAGCCGAGCAGACGAGTTCCGTATCAGCTCTTCTTCGGGGGAAAGGATCCGATCACTATGAGCAATTTTGGTGACTTTCAAAACGGCGTTTACGCGGAGGCGGTACATGGAGTAACTACCCGATACCCCTTCGACTTTGCCTCGATTGAACGCAAAGCGTCTGAGGCACTTCCGGATTGGGTGTATCGGTATGTGTCGGCAGCCGCGGGCGATGGGCGGACCCAGCGCGCAAACATCGCCGCATTCTCTTGCTACGGCATCGTGCCCCGGATGATGGTCAGCCCGCCCGAGCGAGACCTGTCGATCCAGCTGTTTGGCAAACACCTTGCCTCGCCGATGTTCCTGGCCCCGATCGGGTTGGTCGGCTTGTGCGCACCCGACTTTCACGGAGACGTGGCGGCCGCACAGGCGTCGGCGGCCACAGGAGTGCCGTTCACGTTGTCGACGTTCACGCAGACACGCATGGAGGACGTGGTTCCGCATGCGGGCGAAACCCCGATCTTTTACCAGCTTTACCTGCCCAGCGACCGCGAGCTGGCGGCAAGCCTGATCAACCGTGCGGAGACCAGCGGCTATTCCGCGCTGATTGTCACCGTGGACTCTTGGACCCTTGGCTTCCGGCCCATGGATCTCGAGCGGGGAAACTTTCCGCAATTCCGGGGCTTCTGCATGCAGAACTACTACACAGATGCAAACTTCACCAAGCATCTCGCCAAGCCACCGGAAGAAGACCAGCCGGCCGCCCTGGCACACTATTCGAAAATCTTCGCCCACCCGCTGTCATGGGAAGACCTGCGCTGGATCCGGTCGCAGACGAAACTTCCCATCGCCATCAAGGGGATTCAGCACCCCGATGATGCACGCCTGGCTATCGACAACGGCGCGGACGTGCTGTACTGCACCAATCACGGCGGACGTCAAGCGAATTCGGCGGTCTCGACCCTGCAGTTGCTGCCTGGGGTCGTCAAAGCGGCCGGTTCCACGCCAGTCATGTTCGACTCCGGCGTGCGCTCGGCGACCGATGCAATCATCGCGTTAGCGCTGGGAGCGACGGCCGTCGGGATTGGGCGGCCCTATGCCTACGCCCTGTCTTACGGCGGTGCAGAAAGCCTGACCCACTATCTGCGGTCCTTCCTGGCTGAACTCGATTTGTGTTTGGCGGTCTGCGGATTCAAGGACATAGCGACCCTCAAAGAGGCCGGTGTCGAAGAGGTCATCAATGCTCGGGCACTGCTTCCGAGCTGATCCGCATCGAGTGAAGGAGTCGAAACCGTGAAGATCACTGACGTTACGCTGTCGATACTCCGGACCGAGCTCGGTGAAGGCGTCATCCCCACCCGCGGGGCAGTGGACAAGTTGCCGCAGCTGGTTCTGGTCTCGGTAGCGACCGCCGAAGGCATCGACGGGCACTACATCAGCTATCTCATCCCTTCCAAGGCCGTTCCGCACGCCGCTGAGGTCGCCAAAACGATTCTGGTGGGCCGGGATACATACGATGTAGCCGCCCTGAGTCATGAAATGACAACCGCCCTGCCGCCCTATTCAAACCCGCCCGCTCTGGCCGGGGCGGATGCATGTCTGTGGGATATCAACGCCAAGGCGGCCAACCTGCCCCTCTACAAGTACCTTGGGGCGCATCGCCACGAGATACGCGCGTATGCGAGCACGGTGGCTTACCCAAGTATTGACGGTTACGTTGACACATTACGAGCTGCTGTGGCAGAGGGATTCACCGCGGCGAAAGTGCACCCCTTCGGCGAGGCCGCCCGAGACATCGAGCTGGCAAAAGCGCTGCGAGAAGAATTTCCGCACATCGATCTCATGATCGACCCGGTATGTGCCTACACGGTGCCCGACGCCCTGGCGGTCGGCAGGGTGTTGGACGATCTGAACTTCTATTGGTTTGAGAATCCAATCTCCGATCAGGATCTCGACGGGCTCGCGTTCCTGGCGAGCAAGCTCACTACGCCACTGTCGGTCGGGGAGCAGAACTTCGCGGGATTCGCCGCTCTTCACGGCTATTTGAGCAGGCTGAGCGGGTTCTACGTCCGCACCCTGGCTGAGTACGCGGGCGGGGTTACGCAAATGATGAAGTCGGCACACGCCTGCGAGGCGTTCGGCCTCAACTACGAGATCCACAGCTACGGGCCCACGCTCAATCTGGCGATGTACCTGAATGTGGCGCTCGCCATCCGCAACTGCGACTTCGCCGAAATCATGGTGCCGCAGAACTTGTTGGGCATTGGGATGGCGGACCTTCCAACGATCGACGACAGGGGCTACATCTCTGCTCCGCAGAAGCCCGGCCTCGGCTACGACATCGACCGAGACAAAGTGGAAGACCTGACCCTGCAGCGCTTCTGAGAGGATTTCGCACGGGTTCATCTCCGGCCTCTAGCAAACATGTCGCTTGCCCGAATTACGGTTTAATCCACCTCGAAGTGGGTATCACCTAAGAGCTCCTCACCAGAAAGGGCCTGACATGTTGCACTCGGTGATTTTGGCCAGTTCGGATCCGCTTGCCGCGGGGCTCATTCTCCGTGGAATCAAAGGAATTTTCGTTGTCATTGGCAGTGTGATAGCCGCAGTCATCTGTGGTCTCATCGCTGCGATGAAGGGCCGCAACCCGCTGGGCTGGGGAATTCTCGGACTGTTCTTCTCCATCCTCACGTTAATCGTCGTTATCGTCATTCCCAGCAAGAAATGACCGGCTCGGGCTTAACTACACACGGGTCTCCGCTTTTCCGTTGTCGCAGCATCCAGCAGCAAATATACGTGTGTGCTCTGTCTATTCTTGGTCGACAGGTAGTTTGTCGGTGCGGTCGATGCGCGAATGCGCGGTGAGCAGTAGGTGGTCGAACTCCGATTGCGAAGTGAGCGTTGGGCCGACGCCGCGGAAGTCTTCAGTGATCTGTTCGGCCAGCAGCCGCAGCTTGAGGTTGGCTTGCTGGGATAACCACTTGAGCAAATCGAACGCGGCGGTGGCACTGATGCCGTAGATCAGCATCAACATGCCCTTCGCCTGCTCGATGCTGGCGCGCAGCTCGGTGATCTCGGCTAACTTCGCCGTGACCAAATCCTCACGCTCCTGGTCGCGCAGCGGGGAGACGTCGACGTAGAACCCGTGTGTTCCGATCACGGCACCTTGGTCATTGTGGAGCTGGTCGCCGACCACAACGACGGAGCGCACATTTCCGCTGGTGTCGATGATCCGATGGCGCGTGCTGAACGCCTCGTGAGTGTTCAGAATTTGATCGATGGTAGCCGCGACCTGTCCGCGGTCGTCGGGGTGTTTATGTGCCAGCACCAGGTCGGTGGTCGGCGTGACGCTGCCGGGCTCATAACCGTGCATTCGCTGCACCTGTTCGGACCATTCCCACCGCTGATCGGCGAAATAGAACCGGAACCAGCCCGCTCGCTGCGGCGCCCCGCTGGCTAAGGCTTGTTCGACGTCGGCCGATTGGCCGTTCACGTGCCAATTCATCTCGGACTTTGTCTCCTCGGATTCAGTCCACCGGGCAAGACGACCACCGTCATGCGCGCACCATGACCCGGACGAATCGGGGTCGATGCGAGAAGTCGCGAAGCGGCGGCGTGGGCGTAGGCGCTAGCTGTTGAACGCCGAGGACAGACTCAAATATCTTGCCATGACCGCGCTGGCGCAACCAATATCAGCGCCAATCGGCGTCTGGTGGGTGTTGGCGGTGGCGGTGGCCGCGACACTACCTCTCACTCCAATCTGTTGTTGTGTAGTGACTAAAACCTATGTCTGGCGACATAGGTTTTATATAGCACTATCGACACTTCATCGCAAGTGTGATAAACAGGTTTTCTGTGCGAGTTAGCTGAAGGAGACACAGTTGGCCGACAACTCCGGCGACACCGGCGGGCCGGCACCCGGTCACGGCGTGTACGGGATCGCCGTGGCTGCCGAACTTTCGGGCATCGCGGTGCAATCGCTGCGCCTCTACGAACGTCATGGACTGCTGACACCGGCTCGAAGCGACGGCGGGACCCGCCTCTATAGCGCCGACGACCTGGTCCGGCTACAGCGCATCAGCGCGCTGGTCGATGCTGGGATCAACCTGGCCGGCATCGCCCGCATCCTCGGCCTGGAAGACGACAACGCCGCCCTATCCGCGGACAATACCGATCTGCGTTCCACGAACCGCACGTTGCGGAACGCCCCGAAACCGGCGAGATCTAAGAAGCTGAAAAAACTAGAAGATGGGGACCCAAGCTAGGTCAGGCAACGACCCGGAACTGCTGCGCGCTCGGGTCCGTGGGCTGCCGGATTTGTCATCGGCTTGATCTTCGCGCCCAGATTCACTCGTCTGATCGCCGGCAGCTTCAGACAGCACAGCGAGTTTCGTCGCAGAAAAGTAGTCACTCCTGGACGTCGAAGAACGAGTCGCCGTCTTCTGGTGTCCCGTCGATCTGGCCGCGTTCGCGACCATGCACATTTGGATCGATGCGGTCCAACTCGTCGTCACCGACCAACTCGAGCGCGCCGCCCTGGTCCGCGTCGTGCGCCTGCATGGACGGCTCGTCGTCGGGCGGATTGTCCGGAATCTCCGCCGCCAGCTTCTCGTCGAGTGACTCGTTGTCGTCGGCCTTGATCCACTCGTCGGGCGGATCGACCACCGCGTCACCGTCGTCATTGCGTACCTCGTCGGAGTCCAGGCTCTCCGACTGGTCCAGCATGTCGTCGTTGTTATCGCTTTCCACGACCGCCGGTTGCCCCGGCGCGGCGCAACTTAAACCGACAGCGCGTCAGCTCGTCTTTGGCATCGGGATGCCTTCGCTGGCCGTGAACTGCGCGTCCTCCTGGGACGACAACCCGATCGACACCACCGATCGGGCGAAGAGCATGTCGGTCAGGTAGGCCAGCGACACAGCCCACCGGTTGACGGGCCGTGGAATCGCGTAGAGGTGGTAGGCCCGCGTCACGAATTTCGCCGGCAGCCCGGAAAGGTGCACATTGAGCGGATTGGCCACCGCATACCTCGGTCCCAGGTCAACCACCAGACCCAGGTTCCGATGCTTGTATTGCTTGCTCTTGCCGTAGCCGAGGCTGGCGGCGACGTTGCGAGCGAGCACTTTTCCCGACGGGTCGCATGTTGTGCGGTGGGTGGCGTGATCTTTCCGGGTTGGGTCAGGTCCGGAACCGCCGCCGCATCACCGGCCGCGAAGACGTTGGGATGACCGGGCACCTGCAGATCCGGCTGAACTTTGAGTCGGCCCATCTCTGTCGGCAATCCCAATTGCTCGATAAGCGGTGCGCCGGTCACCCCCGTCACCCAGGCGATCGTCCGCGTGTCGATCCGCGAATCATCGCTGAGCACAACATGATCCGCGTGCGCCTCCTTGAGTGTGACACCGAGCCGAACATCGATGCCGCGGCGCCGCAGCACCTTGAGTGCGGCATCCCCGAGTCTCTTACCCACCTCGGGCATGACCTGTTCGGCCAGGTCGAGTAGCAAGAACCGGACGTCGGCGGGGTTGAAGCCCATTTGTTTGGCCGCCGCGTCGGCCAGAGCCCGCAGCTGCGCGACCAGTTCGGTACCCGAATACGACGCGCCGATCACAACGACAGTGCGTCGCGCCGCAGCCACTTTCGGGTCGTCCTCGATATCGGCCAGCTCGAGCTGCTCAACGAAGTGGTCGCGCAGGTAGAGGGCCTCGGCGGTGGTCTTCAACCCGCGTGCGTGGGTGGCGAGCCCCGGGATATCGAACAAACGGGTCACGGAACCCGGGGTGAGCACCAGCCGATCCCAGGACATGCTGTGGCTGTGTTCTTCGGGATCGCAATAAGTCAGGGTCTGTTGGGTGAAGTCCACACGGTCCACTCGGCCACGAACCGCGTGGACCCCTTTGAGGGTATTGGCCAGCGGCACTGCGACAAAGCGAGCATCGACGACCCCGCCGGCGACGTCCGGCAGCAGGGGCGTGTAGAGCATGTAATCGACCGGAGAAATGATGGTGATGTCGACGGGCGCACGCCGTCGGCGCAGAATTCGGGCGATACGACGGGCGCAGGTGAATCCGGTGAAGCCGCTGCCGACGATCACGATTGAGGTCACCACGCCGAGTCTAGGGCGGGTGCTGGGATGTGTGTGCTCGTTCAGTGCACCGTCGCGAACATAGCTCAGGGCTTGGCGTGGTCGATGATGCGCCGGCAAGACCAATTTCGCAGCGCTTTGGCGTCGCGCGATATCATTGGTCAGGCCAACTCCCAAAGATGCTGTCCGACAGGGCATTTCGTGCGGTTGTTTGACCGGTCCTTAGCTCGGGTATCAAGTCCGCCATGACTACCGCAGGCCCCGCTCCCACGCCCACCGGTGAATTGTGGCCGGGCAAGGCCTATCCGCTGGGCTCGACCTACGACGGTGCGGGTACCAACTTTGCGCTGTTCAGCGAGGTGGGTGAGCGGGTCGAGTTGTGCCTGTTCGACGACGACGGCACCGAGACGCGGATCACCCTCCCCGAGGTTGACTCATTCATCTGGCACGGTTATCTGCCTGGGATCGAGCCCGGCCAGCGCTACGGCTACCGCGTGTACGGGCCGTATGAGCCCGAAGCCGGGCTGCGGTGCAATCCGAACAAGCTGCTGCTGGACCCGTATTCAAAGGCCATCGACGGCATCTTCGACTGGAACCAGTCGCTGTTCGGCTACACGTTCGGGGATCCGGACAGTCGTAACGACGACGACTCCGCGGCCAGCATGCCCAAGTCGGTGGTGATCAACCCATTCTTCGACTGGAGCTACGACCGCCCACCGAACCACGAATACGCCGACACGGTCATCTACGAGGCGCACGTCAAGGGTCTGACCGAGACGCATCCGGACATCCCCGAACAGATACGCGGGACCTACGCCGCGGTGGCACACCCGGTGATCATCGACCACCTGAAAAGCATCGGCGTCACCGCCATCGAGCTGATGCCGGTGCATCATTTCGCCAACGACTCAACGTTGCGAGAGAAGGGCCTGAGCAACTACTGGGGCTACAACACAATCGGGTTTTTCGCGCCCGACACTAAGTACTCCAGCGCCACGTCACCGGGCGGACAGGTGCAGGAGTTCAAGGCGATGGTGCGCGACCTGCACCAAGCGGGCATCGAGGTCATCCTCGATGTGGTCTACAACCACACCGCGGAGGGCAACCACATGGGACCCACCCTGTCCATGCGCGGGATCGACAACGCCGCGTACTACCGACTCGTCGACGACGACAAGAGCTATTACATGGACTACACCGGCACGGGCAACAGCCTCAACGCCGGGCATCCGCATGCGCTGCAGCTGATCATGGACTCGCTGCGATATTGGGTGACCGAGATGCACGTCGACGGCTTCCGGTTCGACCTGGCGTCCACGCTAGCCCGGGAGTTCTACGACGTGGACCGGCTGTCGACGTTTTTCGAACTCGTGCAACAGGATCCCACGGTCAGCCAGGTCAAGCTGATCGCCGAACCCTGGGACGTCGGGCCGGGCGGTTATCAGGTGGGCAATTTCCCGCCGCAGTGGACGGAGTGGAACGGCAAGTACCGCGACACGGTGCGGGACTTCTGGCGCGGTGAGCCCTCGACTCTCGATGAGTTCGCCTACCGGCTGTCCGGATCGGCCGACCTGTATGAACACACCGGGCGCAGGCCCGTTGCGTCGATCAACTTCGTCACCGCGCACGACGGATTCACGCTGCGCGACCTGGTGTCCTACAACGAGAAGCACAACGAGGCCAACGGCGAAGACAACAACGACGGCGAAAGCCACAACCGGTCGTGGAATTGCGGCGCGGAGGGGTCAACTGACGAAACGCAAGTCGACGAGCTGCGCGCTCGCCAGCAGCGCAACTTCATCACCACGTTGCTGTTGTCGCAGGGCGTGCCGATGCTCTGTCACGGCGACGAGCTGGGCCGCACGCAGAACGGCAACAACAACGGCTACTGCCAGGACAACGAACTGACCTGGATCGACTGGGCCACCGCCGACGCTGGTTTGCTGGAGTTCACCCGCCTGGTGTCAACGCTGCGCGCCGACCACCCGGTGTTCCGCCGGCGTCGCTTCTTCGACGGCAAGCCGGTGGGTCGCCGCGGCCAGGACGGCCTGCCCGACATTGCCTGGTTCACCCCTGAAGGAGCGGAGATGACCGACGAAGACTGGGGCGCAGGCTTCGCGAAATCCGTCGCGGTCTTCCTCAACGGCCACGGCATCCCCGATCGCGATCCACGGGGTCAGCGGGTGCTCGATGACTCGTTCGTGTTGTGTTTCAACGCCCACTACGAGACGATCGAATTCACTCTTCCGCCAAAGGAGTTCGGCCCCGCTTGGAACCTTGTGGTATACACCGGACCCGAGGAGACGACGCCCGCCGATGAAGTGCCGGGGGGAGGCAAGCTCACCGTGGAAGCACACACCGCCGTGGTGCTGCAAGCCGCAGAAGAAGCCACAGCGGGTTAACGCGAGACCGCCCGAGCCTTAAGCGCCCATTTCCGGCCGATACGCTGTGCCTGCAGCGGGCTTTACAGGAGAGGGCGAATATGTCACGGACAGTCGTGGTTGGCGCGTCGAGCGGGCTCGGGCGCTGCATTGGTGTGGGACTTGCGCAACGAGGCGATCGTGTCGCCTTACTCGCTCGCCGTCGTGAGCGTATCGATGCCGCGGCGAAGGAAGCGGGCTCAAACGCGATCGCCATCGAATGCGATGTCACCGACGAGGCATCGTGCCGATCGGCCGTCAACGAGGCCGCCGACGCACTGGGCGGCATCGACAATCTGGTCTACACGCCTGCGGTCGGGCCGCTCGTCCGCATGGTCGATACGGACGCCGAAACGTGGCGGCGCATCTTCGACACCAATGTCATCGGCGCGGCGCTCGCGACGGCGGCGGCGGTGCCGTACTTGACCGCTTCAGCGGGCAAGGCGGTCTACCTCTCGTCCGACGCGGGCACTTTCGGCCCTCCCTGGCCCGGCCTCGGCGCGTATGGCGTCAGCAAGGCAGCGCTCGAGAGGCTCGTTGAGGCGTGGCGAGCCGAACACGCGGATATCGGCTTCACCTGCCTCATCGTCGGCGAGTGCGCGGGCGGCGAGGGCGACGCGCAAACCGGAATGAACATCGGGTGGGATCTCGAACTCGCCATGAAGGCCGTCCCGCTTTGGTCGTCGCGCGGCTGCATGCCCGGCAAGTTGATGCCCGTTGAGGACCTCATCGAGGTGGTGTACACGATCCTGCGCACCGATGCGGCGACGTCGATGCCGGTTGTGGTGGCACGAGGTGCGCCCGCCAGCCCGCCAGCGTTTGCGGATTCCGCTCCGTCGTAACCGCCGCCTGCCAGATCAGCGACGGACGAGCCTCTCGCGGACCAGGTCGGTGAGAAACCGCCTGCTCGAAGTTGGCTGGAACGCGCGGGCCACATCAGTAAGCGCGTCGCGGGAATCCGGGCGCAGTTCGATGTCGGCGGCCGCGACATTGAACTCGAGTTGCTCGACGCTGGACGCGCCGGGAATGGCGACCACGCCGGGCAGGCTGATCAGCCAGGCCAGTGCCACCTGGGCCGGCTTGGCGTCGACTTCCGTCGCGACGTCGCGCAACGTCTGCAACAGCGGCTCGATGCGGCGCAGGTTTTCGGTGCCGAACAGCGGGTTCACCGCGCGAACGCCCCCGGGACGATTGTCGAGGCCGTACTTGCCGCCCAGCAGCCCTTGTGCCAGCGGGCTGTAGGCGATCACGATCCGGTTCTCGCGTTCGGCGAAGGGGACCAAGTCCTCCAGCGCGTCGGCGTGGGCGAGCGAAAAATGTACCTGGTTGCTGATGACCGGCCGCCCGAGCGCAGCATCGGCTTTGCGCCATCGCGCGAGCGAGTAGTTCGAGACGCCGGCCGCACCGATCTTGCCGCTGTCGAGCAGGTCGCGCATTCCCGGCATGATGACCGAATCGGGGACCACCGGGTTGGGCTGATGGATCTGATAGAGCGGGATGCGATCCAGCTGTAGCCGGCGCGCGCTCGCGCGCTCGCGCTGCTTGACCACCGCGGGAAACGGCGCGATCGGCATGATCTTGCTGGCCACTGCCACCTCGGCGCGCTCGTCGCCGAGTGCCTCGCCGAGGATCCGCTCGCTCCTGCCCAGCCCGTACACCTCGGCGGTATCGAACAGCGTGACCTCCAAGGCGCGGGCGCGCCGCACGATGTCACGGGCGGCGCCGGAGGCGTAGCTGTCCCCATAGCCCCACTCGCGCGAGCCGAACTGCCAGGTACCAAGTCCAATCCGGCTGACCCGTCCCACTCCGTCGACGTCGAGGTACTTCATGTGCTCACCGTACTCAGGTAGCCGGTCCTGGGCCTTAGCCGGGGATCTTGTTGAGGATGTAATTGGCGATGCTCACGACCGTTTGCCGAGGGGCGTCAGCATCGGTCGTGCCGAGGTGGGTAACTTCGAGGTCGATGACGACGTTGGCTTTGGCCGCGAGCGCGCGGATAAAGTGCACCTTTAGTCCCTTGGGTGCCAGATCCATCGTGGTAATGCCGTTGCCGGCATCGGCGGGAGTGCTCAGCGAAAGTGGGTACGTTGGCCCGCCACGAGCTGCCACTGTCACGGTTAAGCCGCCGCATTGGCGCCATCCGTCCAGCAGTTTCGCCAGTTGTGATTGCGCGGTGGGCGGATCACCAAACGCGGTGACCGCTTGCATGACCTGGACCGACTTGAGGAAGCTACGCGTGTCGTCGAATTCGGCCGCGTGGTATCGCTGGATGGCGTTGATGGTGTAAGCCTCCGGAGCCCCGGGGGTGACGCTTTCCCAGCACTCCGGACGGTCGATGCTTGCGTCTTTGTCGGACTTGACGGGATGATCCCAGGTTTCGCCGGCCTCCAGATTCTCGTCGGCGGTGATCTTTTTTAGGGCATCGA
>Ga0210407_10003808_pt1 | contig 12079 bp, 12 predicted proteins | sample IncBWC27MmetaG_FD_150860 | JGI IMG/M metagenome (GOLD analysis project Ga0210407, IMG submission 150860) | Forest soil microbial communities from Barre Woods Harvard Forest LTER site, Petersham, Massachusetts, United States - Inc-BW-C-27-M | ecosystem: Environmental > Terrestrial > Soil >... | reverse complement strand
TGGCTCCGCCGCGATCGCCCATTCCGATTCGAGTGTGGCCGCCATAGCCAGCAATGTCGTATCGGCCTACCACAGCGATGCACACGCGTCCGGCTCCTCTGCCGTGCGCTCAGAAAGCGGTGTGGCCCATTCCTCCAGCAGTTCAGTTGTCGTGGATGCCGCCAAGCAACACAAGACAGTGTTTATCGGCGGCTCACTCGTCGTGCTTCTGCTCATCGCCGGCGCCGCTTACGGCGCCTACTCACTTTTCGCCAATCGTACCGTGACCGTTCCTTTTCAAAGTTTTGCGGTCACGCAAGTCACCAACTCCGGCAGAGCTACGTACGCGGCGATTTCGCCGGATGGGAAGTACGTGGTTAGCGTGATCAGCGATAACGGAAAAGAGAGCTTATGGCTTCGCAATGTGGCCACGAGCAGCAACACTCAGGTTCTCAACCCTGAACCATTTAACATTCGCAATCCGGCCTTTTCTCCAGACGGCAACTATATCGTCTACCGCAAGGCAGTGGACGCCAGCCAGAACTCCTTCAACGTCTATCGAATGCCGGTCTTAGGCGGTACGCCTCAGTTCATGGCGCGGGATGTTGACAGTGGGCCCAGTCTTTCGCCCGACGGCAAGCGTATGGCCTACGTCCGCGGAAACGATCCAGAGGTCGGCAAATATCGCCTGCTGTCCGCAAATTTGGACGGAAGTGACGAGCAAATTCTGCAAATCGCTTTGCTTCCTATTCCGGATAATCTTTCCTGGTCGCCCGACGGAGCGCGGATCGCCTTTATTTCCTATGCGCAAGGCGAAGCTCAGGGGCAGATCAGCGTGTTCGATCTTGCCGACAAGAAAGAGACGCCACTCACGTCGTCTCCGGACAAACTTTTCTTGGATTTGTCATGGCGTCCGGACGGTCACGGACTGCTTGTGAACTACCGAGCCGCGGATGCCACCAACCGTCAACTTGGGTTCGTTTCTTATCCTGCCGGCCAGTTTCAATCGCTGACCAATGACACACGTGGGTATCAAACGCTAAGCCTTTCTGCCGACGGCAAGTCGATGGTTTCAATTCAGCAGCAACGGTCTGATTCGGTTTTCCTCCAGCCAGCGATGAGTAAGGGTGCAGCTGCAGCGGTCGCAGGCGTCCCGAAGCAAGCCACAGTCCGCGGAGTCGGATGGAACGGTCGCGGCGATTTGCTGATCTTCACCGCGAATTCGATCCTGCGATTTCCGGCGGACGGTAAACCACAAACTACACTGTTGAACATGCCTGCTGGCAGAATTCTCTGGTCTTCAATCTGTGCTCGTGGTGGACCTATCCTGTTCAGCGCGATTGGCCTGGAAGGAAAGACCACCACTAACATCTGGCGGGTGAACGCGGATGGCTCTCATGCAAAGCAACTAACCACCGGCAAGGACGACGAGCTCCCTGTCTGCTCTTCTGACGGAACTCACTTTTATTACACGGATTATGTTACCTATCGGATTATGAGAATGTCCACCGAAGGCGGAACTCCGGAAGTCGTAAAAGCGAGTGTGCTGGCTCGCGGATTCATGATGGGCGCAGTGAATTTGTCCCCGGACGGCAAGTGGATGCCCGAGGTTGAGACATCGACCGATCCGGCCACGCAAGCGGCGACTCACAGAGTCGCTTTGCTCGATACCGACGCGAACTCCGAGATGCCGCCGAAATATCTCGATGCCCGGCCTGACATCTTCGTTAATATTGCCGTCGTGCCTGACGGAAAGACCGTGGCTTATTCGGTCGTCGAAAACGGAGTCGGCAACATTTGGGCGCAGCCACTGGATGGCTCAAAGGGCCACGGGCTGACGACCTTCACTTCCGACCAAATCCGATCCTTCCAGTTTTCACCCGACGGTAAGTCGCTCGGGGTTGTCCGCACCCATGTTGATTCCGACGTAGTCCTGCTCCGCGACTCCAGCGCCCCGTCCCATTGAGCCCCGGACAAGTGGCTCGGCCGAAACGCACTCGTCGTCCCTGAAGAGTATTGCCGCAGTCGCCGGGTGGCGATCGACCCCTGTCTACCCGTAAGCATCCAGCCAAATCTGAAAGCGAGCGCTCATGTGAGTCTGCCGCCGCGCCAAGCAAAGCGAGACGCAAGTCGCAATCTCTCGATTTCCTTTTCCAATCGGTGTTTTTCGGTGCGCCTCGAAACGAAGAACATCAATCGCAACACCTCCCGAGCCGGTTGCTGCTGATGGCAACACCGACTCACTTGTGTTCCATCCAATCAAGACGGCAGCCACTAGGGGCATCAACGCAGTGACAATAAGTAAAAGCCGGTCCCATCTCGGTCTCCTGGGTTTCACCCCCGCCAATTGCAGAAGACCCGCCATAGGGTGCCCCAGTGAACGCAAAGACGGCAAAAGCAAACTCCCAATCGAGCAATGCTGGGTTCATTTGGCGGTCATGCCGGTGTGCGACCTTTGCTAGCGCACACACTCGTTCAAGATTGACATTTCTGGGAACCAACACAAAAAACTCTGGATCCCACGTTTGTGGCGTTCTGGAAGGAGGGTAGTTGAGCAGCGGACATTGTTCGACACCGAGCGGCTCGCCTGAGACTTCTCCTTGTTCTGCGATGCGATCAATTACGAAGCCAAGGGCCGCGTCTAGATTGCTGTCCGATCGATCAAGCCGGACGGATTGTCGTTTCGCGTCCTGATCCACACGCTGATCGGACATGTGGTATCGGGATCAAAATCTTCGCCGTTTGAAATTACGCCCTACTGCTTCGCCAACAACGCTTCCACCTTCGCCACGTCCTCTGGCACATCCACGCTCACCGCGTCATGCTCCACTTCTGCCACGCGAATCTTCCATCCATTCTCGAGCCAGCGCAGCTGCTCCAACTGCTCGATCCGCTCCAGCTCCCCCTGTGGCAACGTCGGATACTCCAGCAACGCTTCGCGTTGAAACACATACAGCCCCAAATGCTTCAAGTGCCGTGCATGTGTTTTCATTCCCGTGTCCCGCACCCACGGTATCGGCGCCCGCGAAAAATAAATCGCATTGTCCTCGAAATCCACCACCGTCTTCACCGTGTTTGGATCCATGATGTCGGCTGGCGTTCGAATCAGCACTGCCACGGTGGCAATCGCTGCAGCCGGCTCCTCCAGCAGGGAATTGACCGCCGTATCCACCGCCTTTGGATCCAGCAAGGGTTCGTCTCCCTGCACATTCACGAAGACTTCGCCTCCCGTGTGCGCCGCCACTTCCGCGATTCGTTCGGTTCCAGTACGGTGATCCGGGCGCGTCATTCTTGCTTCGCCGCCAAATCCTTCCACCGCTTTCAGGATTCGCTCATCATCGGTTGCGACGATCACCCGCCCCGCCGTCTTGGCCTGCTTTGCCCGTTCGTACACCCTTTGAATCATCGGCTGTCCGGTCAGCATCACCAACGGTTTCCCGGGCAGTCTGGTTGACCCGTACCTCGCAGGAATTACAATGACCACCTGATGTGAATCCAATTTGGCACCCGTTTTCCGCCTTGCAGGCGGGTGCGGGCTCTAGTTGGAGCCCGCCAGAAAGCACGACCGGCTCTTCTTGGAGTCCGCCAAAAAGAGCATGCTAACACAGCCAAATCTCCGCCGCGTTCATCCGGCGAATCCTCTATTCCCCGGCAAACCTTCCTTTACGACCGCAAAGAGACATTCTTTTGACTTGTGTTGCAAATCGCCAGTGATAGAATTCGCTTAGTCCATTCCGCGCGGCCGTCCAGCAAGCCGGATAACAGGGGCTGTAATGCGCGAGGTTCCAGGTTCCCGTCGTCGTGCCTTCCATTTAATATTCGCGGCCACATGCCTGTTTGTTCTGTTCCTGTTTGTTCTATCCATTGGCGCCTTGCCCGCCTCTGCGCAATCCGGTTCCGGTAGCGATCAACCTCAGGCGCAAGCTCCCGAGAAGCCGTTTGACCCCAATACGGTTGAGCCAACTTCTCTGCATACTCCGGCGAAAGAAGACGTCAAGCACGACACGCCTGGCCTGACCATCAAACCTGGCAAAATGTTGCACACGGATGTGGACGTCGCGCTTGTCAATGTCACCGTTACCGATCCTTACAATCGGCTGGTCACAGGACTTGAGCCCGATAATTTCCGGATCTTCGAAGACAATACCGAACAGGAAGTTCTCACCTTTTCGTCCGAGGATGTGCCCATTTCGATCGGAGTGATTTTCGATCTAAGCGGCAGCATGTCCAACAAGATCGCCAAAGCGCGCGAAGCTGCCGTGCAGTTCTTTAAAACCGCCAATCCCGCCGATGAATTTTTCATGGTTAGCTTCAACGAGCGCGCCGAACTCACCAGCACGTTCACCAACAGCGTCGAGGATCTTCAGAATCGCATGATGGCTACCAGTGCAAAAGGTCGTACGGCGCTTCTCGATGCAATTTATCTTGGTCTCAGCGAGATGAGGGGTGCACACAACGCCAAACGTGCCTTGCTCATCCTATCCGACGGGGGAGATAATCATAGCAGGTACAACGAAAGCGATATCAAGCGGCTGGTGAAGGAAGCTGACACCCAGCTCTATGCCATCGGAATTTTTGACCCGCTTGGCAATCGCGCGCGTACCCCGGAAGAGCTCAACGGGCCTTCGCTGCTCACCGATCTTACGGATATGACCGGTGGGCGCGTTTTTTCAGTGGAGAGGCTCGACGATCTCCCGGACATCGCCACCAAAATTGGCATGGAGTTGCGTAACCAATATGTACTGGGATACCATCCAAGCAACAAAGCGCATGACGCGCGCTGGCGCAAAATTAAAGTCAAGCTGCGCGCCCCCAAGGGCCTCCCGCCCCTCAGCGTCTACAACAAAACCGGCTACTACGCTCCCAGTCACTAGCCCTGCAGAATTAGAGGCTTGTCATTCCGAGCGAAGCAGGCCGATTCCGTCCTCCATTCGCGAAGCGAATGGAGGACGGCGCAGTCGAGGAATCTCAGCAACCCTTGCTGCGCTGGCACTCTTGCCGCTCCTGCTTATTTTCTCCGCGTCGGCCGCCTTGGCCCAGGATAATCCGCTAGCGCTGCCCCAATCCGGGCCTCCGCCTCCCAATCAGGGGTCCGAACAGCAAGGCGGCACCATAAAAGTCAACGTCAACCTGGTCGTTCTCCACACCACCGTTCTCGACGACCGAGGCAAATTCGTTGATGGACTAAAAGAAGAAAACTTCCGCGTCTTCGAAGACAAAGCCGAACAGAAACTTTCCGTTTTCAAACGCGAAGACGTTCCGGTCAGCATGGGCCTGGTCATTGACAATAGCGGCTCCATGCGCGACAAGCGGCCGCGCGTCAACGAAGCCGCTCTCACCCTCGTTCAGGCCTCCAATCCTCACGACGAATCCTTCGTCGTCAACTTCAACGACGACTACTATCTCGACCTCGACAAGGACTTCACCAGCAGCGTTCCCGAACTTAAGGAAGCTCTCGAACGTATTGACGCTCGCGGCAGCACCGCGCTGTACGACGCCGTCATCGGCTCGCTCGATCACCTCAAGAAGGGCCACAAGGACAAAAAAGTTTTGCTCGTGGTCACCGACGGCGAAGACAACGTCAGTCGCAACACTCTGGAAAAAGCCGTTCGCGAAATTCAGAAATCCAACGTCGTAATTTACGCCATCGGTCTGTTTAGCGATGAAGACAAAAAGAATCGCAAGAAAGCGATGCGCGCGCTGAAAGACATTACGACCGCCTCCGGTGGTGTCGCCTTCTTCCCGGAAAATGTCGACGACGTTCACAACATTTGCGATCAAGTCGCCCGCGACATCCGCAACCAATACACTCTCGGCTACTATCCCACCAACACTAAAAAAGACGGCACCTTCCGCACCGTTCAGGTCGACATCATTCCCCCGCGCGGCAAAGGCAAACTCACCGCCCGCACCCGCAACGGTTACTTCGCCCCCAACCAGACTGCCGCTTCCAACACCCCACCGCAATCGCCAACGCCCAGCTCCGCCGCCTCCGGCCAATAATCATCCAGCAATCGTCCTGGCCATTTCGTAAAAGGTTTCGCAGCGGCCGGTTTTCGGTCCTTTGCATCTGTTTTGGCCGTTGTAGCGGCCGGGCTGCAGCCGGCTCTTTTCTTTTGCCCGTAGATTTCTTGTAACCGTGAGTTTCTTTTTTTTCCATCCGCGACCGTTGAATTTTTGTTTCGCCAATTAGAAAATGGTCCTGCGCCGCCCATCACGACGAAAGGACGAATCGCTCATGGAACCACGCATTGCTTACAACAAATATTCCCCCAACGCCCTGCACTCCATGTACGCGCTCGAAAAACACCTCAAATCTTCCAGCATCGAAGAAAAACTCCTGCTCCTTGTCAAGCTCCGAGCTTCGCAAATCAATGGCTGCGCCTATTGCATTGACATGCATTCGAAGGATGCCCGCGCCGCCGGTGACACCGAAATGCGCCTGTACGCCCTCAACGCCTGGCGCGAAACGCCATTCTTCACTCCGCGCGAACGCGCCGCCCTCGCCTGGACCGAGGCTCTCACTCTCATTTCCCAAAATCACGCACCCGATGAGCTCTACGATTCCACCCGCAAGAAATTTTCCGAACAGGAACTTGTCGATCTCACCTACGCCATCGCGACCATCAATTCCTGGAACCGCCTGGCCATCGCCATGCGCGCCCAACCCGGCGAGTACCAACCCGCCGAGCACAAAGCTGCCGCCTCTTAGGCCTTTTCCCGCAGGGGTGTAGCGTGCAGCGCCCCGGCGTCCCGGCTTAGGACTCGAACCCTTCGTACGCTCAGGTACCAATTAACTACGTAACTCTTAATGGGGCTTTGTGTTATATTCCGCGCATGCACACGCCACCCAACCTCGTGCGCAACTTCGCAATCTGCGCGACCGTCTCCGCCCTTTTCTGCGCCTCCGCCATTCTCCACGCTAACAGCAAAGCAAAAGAACCCGCCCCGCGCTTCAACGCCAAAGCCACCAATGGCGAGACTTTTTCTAACGCCTCGATCAAAGGCAAAGTCGTTCTACTGGAGTTTTGGACCTCATGGTGCGGCTACTGCAAGGAGGAAGCCCCTCTCGTGGAGAAAATCAGCCACGAATTTACCGACAAAGACTTGCTGGTCTTGGCAATCAACGTCGGCGAATCGAAGAAGACCGTCAAGAAATATCTCGACCGGTATCCCCGCACCTGCCGCATCGTCCTCACAGAAGACACCAATCTTGCCGCGATGTACGCCGCAACCGCCTATCCCATCTATGTAGTGATCGACCGCGAAGGAAATATCGCCGGCACCCAGCGCGGCGCCGGCGGTGAAGACGCTCTGCGTTCTTTGCTTTTTAAAGCAGGCCTCGGTACCGACCTAAGCGCCGATTCGAACTAAGGCCCTGCGGCGAAATTTCCACGGCTGTCGTTTCGCGATTTTTCCGCTTTGAGTAGCGGCGGGTCTATCCTTCTATCTTCGTCTTTTTCCTAGCTTCATCCTCTACTTCGCTGCGGGTCAGCCCTTAGCCCGCGCTCCAGCCTCCGCTTCCATCTCCGTCAATTGTTTCAGCCACCGTTCGAGCTTCCCGCGATCTTCCGGCTCCATGGAAACAATCGCCACTCCCATGCCTTCTCCAGCAATCACGTTGCGAACGCTTGCCCGCGTCCGCAGATACCCGCGCGGCGTCACGATCAGCATCTGAATCGTGCTCCCTGCTTTCGGCGGGTTCTTCGTCTGGATAAACAGTCCGCCCAGCGCGATCGTGGTCACCCGGGAAACTTCCCGCTGCTCGGAATTTTTCCACGCCACTAGGGCCGACTTGGGCGCCCTCAGTCTCGGGTATCTTCGCGTCGTTGGGCTGGCGGTCATCCGCGCGTTTCCACGGCGTGGTCTTGCGTGGACAATTTCTTCAGCCACTGATCCAATCGCCCGCGGTCTTCCTGCTCCATTGAAACAATTGCCACTCCCATGCCTTCTCCGGCCTTCACGTTACGCACTACCGCTCTCACCCGCACTTGCCCCTGCGGCGTGTTAAACACCAATTGCAGCATCGTTCCCGCATTTAGCGGATCGTTGGTGCGAATAAACAGTCCGCCCAATGCCAGATTCTCCACCGGAGAAACAAATTTCTGGCTGCCATTTTTCCACGCCACCAAAGCGTTTTTGGGCACTCTTACGCGCGGGTACCGGCGCTTGTTCTCGGTCTCCGTCATGGACAACCCCTACTACTACGATATGCCCGTCCGCTCCACAACGGTTCCGCGTGTACCTACTAGCCACCGGCCCTTCGTACAGGTCAGTCATTTCGCAACTATTGTTCCACCGGTAAGATGGGATGGTGCTGCTGCTGGAAATATTCGCAACCTTGGCCGCTGGCCTCTTCAGCGGCGCTTCCATTTACATCAATCTGGTAGAGCATCCTGCTCGCATGCAATGCGGAACAGCGGTCGCCCTCGTGCAATTTGCTCCGAGCTACAAACGGGCGACCGTCATGCAGGCTAGCCTCGCCGCCGCCGGATTTCTTCTTGCGATCGGGGCCTGGATACTAGGAGCGGGGGTTCATTGGCTGGCTGGCGGTATGCTGTTGGGACTGGTGATCCCGTTTACACTGCTTGTGATTTTGCCCACCAATCGCCGGTTGCTCAGTTCAGCCCTGGCCAAAGATTCTCCTGAAGCCCAGCGATCGCTCGATCGCTGGGGAAAACTGCACGCCGTTCGCAGCGTCTTAGGCTTCGGTTCTTTTTTGGTTTTTCTCTTCGCGCTCTCGCAGAGACTCCGCTAATCCGCCAGTTTCGCTGCGCTCTTTTTGCTCTGAAGCGCCGGAGGCGAAATACCTTAGTCCAGCGCGTAAGCGCCGGGTTGCTCTTTTGAGCACGCTAGCGCCGCGCGCCGCAGCCGCGACACGACGTCGCTCACGGCGCCAACACCGTCCTGCACCCCGCCTGCCCCGCACGTTTCCACACACTCTCAACCTCCGCCAGCGCCACTCGCTCCGTCTCAATCCGCAACTCCCCCGTCGCACCGCGTTTCATCACTTCTCGCATGGCGTCAAACAAGACTTCCCGCGGAGGGATTCCTGCCGTCCCCAAAATCGTCACCGCCGTGCTCCTCAGCACCGCCGCCGGCAACCTCATCGTGGCCCCCGCGCTTTCGCCCACTTGCACCAGCCGCGTCTCTTTCCCTGTCTCGGCAAACTCCGATTTGGTAATTGCCGCCAGCAGCGCCTCGGTCGGCTCTCCCCACAAGTAATCCAAAATCATGTCGAATCCCGTTCCCATCTCGCTCAAATAGGCTTCTTTCAACGCTTCCGGAGCTTGATCCAGTTGAATGGTTGCATCCGCTCCCAAGTCACCCAGCCGAGCCAAAACCCGCTCATTCCGCCCGACTCCGACCACCCGCAACGCTCCCAGCAACTTGGCAATCTGCACGGCAAGCTGCCCGGTCACTCCCGTGGCACCCAGAACCAGTACCGATTCGCCACCCGCCAGCTTGGCCCGATGCGTCAGCGACAGCCAAGCCGAAACACCAGGATTCGCCAGAGCCGCTGCCGTCTCATCGCCCATTCCGGGCGGCAGGGGAAAACAAAACCCACCCGGCACGACCGTAAGCTCGGCCATTGCTCCAAACGGCCTGCGGCAGCCTCCAAAGAACACCCGCGTGCCATCCTCGAGCGTTCCTACACCATCTGTCCCGCAAATTAGCGGCAAATCTGCCTCGCGCGGACTGGCAAAGTGCGTTCCCGCCGCCAGCTGCCGGTCCACCGGCTTCAACGAAGCCGCCAGCACCCGTACCAGCGCTTCGCCCTCTCCGGCCTCCGGCTCCTCAAACCCCTCGCACTTCGGGGTCTTGCCGATGCCTTCCAATACCGCAGCTTTCACCGGGCTAGCTCCCGTTTTTCCGAATCTCGATCCCACCATTGGTGGTGGCCATACGCAGATCGCGGCCGCCCGCGCCGACCGTGCCCGAAAGATCCTTCGAGCCGAAGCTACCCATCACCGTAACCGGGAAATCCGTATGGATTCCGCCATTGGTGGTAGCTGCACGCACCTTGAATTCGGCCGAAGCCGGCAACGAAGCGTGGACGCTCCCGTTGGTCGTCACGAGCTCAATTTCGCCGCTCCATTTCGCGCTTCCCATAGCGACTGTGACTCCGCCATTCGTCGTGCGCCCGGAAACCCATTCGCTGGTGGACACATCCACATTTCCGTTCGTGGTTGCTGCTTCGACAACGCTGTTCAGGTCGCGGCCGCGAATCCCGCCGTTAGTCGTGATCGCCTTCAGCAGCACGCCGCGCGGCACTTTCACATTGAAATTCAACTTGGTGTGATTGTTGTCGTGCCAGCTCCAGCCGTGGTGATCAGAATCCGCTCCGCCGTGATGGCACCGTCCCGGCTGCGCATCCTTTTCGTACACAGCGCAAATCGTCACGCCATCTGTATACTCGACCACTTCCACGAAAACCTCGTTGCCGTCGCCGTGGCTCTCCTTGATTCCTTCCACCTGCGCCGCGTCTCCCGCTGCGCCGTTTGCGTCAATTCCGCCGTTCCGCCCAATGATTTCCAGCGTCTGCCCCGGCTTGAGGTTCCCCTGCCAATGAAAATCGTTCTCCTTGTACACCGTGCGCTTTTCGTTCTGCGCCAACGCCGCCGTGCCACCCGCCAGCATTAGGGCGCTCAGAGCAACCGCCGCCGCTATGCTCCCCGAAAATGGTCCGAAAACTCGCTTACTAAAGTTGCTCATGTGCATCTCCCCATTCATCGGCAAAAAGAATATCGCCAAAAACAAAGCGATTCTTGCACCGTCGATTGACTGTCATTGTATATCCGATTTTCCGCGTCCGGAGCTCAACAGCAGTGAGCACACCCGCGCGCTTGCACATGGTACGAACGCCGCCAGATATTGGTTCCCCAAGAATCACAACCAAATCCTAAGCAAAGTCAATCGCGGTGGCAGCGGCCGCCTTCCGAGGCGGGCGGTTTACAGTGCGGCACCCCCGCTGCCGCACTCCTCAGTAAGGGGCCGGCCTTCAGACCGGTTCTGTTTCCTGTCGGCAGGTTTTCGATCCGGCATCGCCACAAGCCCGGGTGCGATTGCCCCGAAAGAGCATTCGGCGTCACAGTGGCCCGCGAAATTGCAATCAGATGAATCCTACGACCCGCGATCCCGACTTTGCCGCAATTCTTGCCATAACACGCGGAGAAAAGCCAAGTGTCGTCCAAATTCGAAAGCAAGGTGTTACGGTCGAGCGGCTTGGTCCCACGGTTATCGCGGCGTTGCGGCTTCTGTCTGCGGAGCAGGGAGCGTTACTCAGGATTGAAATGGACCGGACCGGCGTGCGGTTGCTGCCGTTTGCGTCGACTTCTTGAATACATTCAGAAAACTGGTACCGTGCGGAATCCTTCTACCAAAATTTTCCGCAACCGTCTGCCCCATATCCGCGAGCGTCGAACGCGTTCCCAAATTTACCCCTGCGCCTCCGCCTGGCGAGTAAGCGAGGATCGGAACATACTCCCGCGAATGGTCTGTCGTCTCCCAGCGCGGATCGGGATCGCATCCGTGGTCCGCGGTGATCATCAGCAAATCGTCGTGCGCTAACAAGCGCAGAAAATCGCCCAGCAGCGCGTCGAATTCTTCCAGCGATTTCGCAAAACCTTCCACATCTTTGCGATGACCGTACAACATATCGAAATCAACCAGATTACAAAAAATAAGTCCGTCTTCTGGGCTTTGGTGGATTGCCGCGGTGAGTTTTTCCATGCCGTCGGGGTTGGAAATAGTAGTGACGTAGCGTTCCACACCGCGGCCGTTGTAGATATCGTGAATTTTGCCAATCCCGAAGACCGGAACGTTTTTTTCGGCGAGGACATCGAGCAGCATGGGCTTGGGCGGATCGACGGCGTAATCGTGGCGGCGCGGGGTGCGCGAAAAGTGACCCGGCGTGCCGGTGAATGGCCGCGCGATCACGCGCCCGACGCGATGCGGTCCGTCCAGAATCTCGCGAGCGATTTCGCACATTTTATAAAGCTCGGAGACGTGAATGATGCCCTCGTGCGCTGCGATCTGGAAAACGCTGTCGCCCGACGTGTACACGATCGGATTGCCCGTGCGCACATGTTCTTCGCCC
>Ga0210407_10003805_pt1 | contig 12090 bp, 11 predicted proteins | sample IncBWC27MmetaG_FD_150860 | JGI IMG/M metagenome (GOLD analysis project Ga0210407, IMG submission 150860) | Forest soil microbial communities from Barre Woods Harvard Forest LTER site, Petersham, Massachusetts, United States - Inc-BW-C-27-M | ecosystem: Environmental > Terrestrial > Soil >... | reverse complement strand
CTCATTGGGCGGTCCGCCATCCCGACCGCCAGGTTCATCTGCCCGTGACGGGAACCTCCGTACCAGATCCAGCACCTTTCTGCGAAATTGAATCTCCTTAATCGTCACTGGGGTCGATACCAGCAATCCGAACAGAACGAACACAAGGCCGGCTTGCCACTCCTCTGGCCACAGTTGCCACAAGTAGACCCCTATAGCGCAGAACGCAGCACCGAAGAGGCATACGATCGACAAGAGAAAACGTTGCCCTGAACTCATTGGAAGTGTGGCATCGGACGGAGCCACGCCCGGAGCCACGAGCCAAAGTGCGAACTGTTGTCCGCGCCAAAGAAATACACCTACGTAGACACAGCCGACAATAGGAAATCCTGCTCGAAACAACCAAATTCCGAGAAAGATACCGACGAGCGCCATCGCTATCAGCACCAGGATTTGCCATCGGCCGCTCCCGATCATTTGGGACTCGAATGGGGCATCGTATCAAACCAACCACAGTGCTCCGCCGTCAACTTGCCTAGCGATTGCTCACCTGCTCGATGTGTTCAGAATATCGAGCGCCTCGCACCGTGACCTTCGAGGCAGGGCTTTCGATCTGGCGGAGATCGTCGCGCAAGCAGCCAAGCAAGCGCGATTTGAGCCGTCGTCGCCTGCTTCCTTCGGCAGTCTTGCGCCGTGCGATCTTCTGAAAGCAGATCGACCAAGACCTGACCTGCCTTGCGGTTCTCAGGGTTAAACCGCGGGACGGCGTTGCGGAAATCGGAGCCATCGAACGTCGTAGTTTCGTCGATCCTGCCGGTCAGGAAACCCTTTCCCAGCGGGCTAAATGGAATTGAAGGTCTGGCGGAGAGGGGGGGATTCGAACCCCCGATACCCGTTAAGGTATGTCCGCTTTCGAGGCGGATCGTTTCAACCGCTCACGCACCTCTCCGCGTGGAAAACTTTGTCAGTGGCTAGCGGTCGGTGGCCAGTGACTTGTCGAAATGTTCTGCATCAGAAGCAGATTCCTCGCCTCGCTCGGAATGACAATCGCTGAATCGGAGTGACAATCGTCGAATTCAAATGACAATCGCTAAGTAAATCCTTGAAGCTTCGCCACTTGCTGGCGATCAACCATCACCGACTAGCGGCCTTCTCCACGACGCCGTCTAAAGAACGACTGCAACAACTCGACGCTGCGGCCAGCCAAGACTCCTCCGCGAACTTCCATCTGGTGATTGAGCGTCGGGTGGTTCAATACCGCCATCACCGAATGGACTGCGCCTGCTTTCGGATCGTCCGCGCCGTAGACCAAGCGTTTCAGTCGAGCATGCACCAGGGCGCCTGCGCACATGGCGCACGGTTCAATTGTAGCAAAGAGCTCGCAGTCTCCCAGACGGTGATTGCCCAGGTTGGCGCCCGCCTGCCGCAGGGCGACAATTTCCGCGTGGGCGGTGGGATCGGAATCGGTGAGGTTGCGATTCCAGCCTCGGCCGACGACCTCGCCGGCACGAACTACGACCGCCCCGACGGGAACTTCGCCCGCTTCCAGGGCACGCTGGGCGGCGCGGAGGGCTTCCTCCATCCAAAATTCGTCAGAGACGGTCGCTGGTCGTTCGTCGTTGGTCATTAGTGGTTGATCAGTGCCTATAAAGAATTCAGACCATTGTAGCGGCGGCCGCCGTTGGGAGTTACGAAAGTAGCTGCAAAAGTAAGCGGTAGGACAGGGCTTTGCGGCCTCTAGACCCATGCGCCACCAGTTCGGATAATGATTACGTGCAGAAGGGACACTCAGCAATCCGATTGCGTCTTGCAGGCTGCTTTTTGGCTGCGCCTCTGATTCTGGTGCTGGCGGGATGCGCTGGCGTCTCCACCGGCTCTCAGACGACAAAGCAGAATCCGGGAGCGGCTCAACTGGTTGTGGCTCCTTCCACCATGAATTTTGGAAACGTAGCCGTCGGCAGCAATTCGGTCCAGAAAGGGACGTTGACGGCAGGGTCTGCGGACATTACGGTTTCCTCCGCAGCTTGGAACGGTCAAGGATATTCGGTTAGCGGGATCAGCTTTCCGGTTACCGTCCCGGCTGCACAGAGCGTCCCGTTCACGGTCACTTTCGCTCCACAGGCTGCTGGCAGCGCGTCCGGCAGCATCGTGTTTGACAGCAACGCCACCAACTCCCCAGCCACCGAGACTCTGACCGGCAGCGGAGGAACCCAAGGGCCCCAGCACAGCGTGGCGCTTTCCTGGAACCCGAGCACGTCGCAAGTGATCGGCTACAACGTCTATCGCAGCACTCTGTCGGGCGGGCCTTATGCCAAGCTCACCACAGCAACCGATGCCAACACCGCCTACACGGACAGCTCGGTGCAAAGCGGTACGACCTACTATTACGTGACCACGTCGGTCGATGCGAGCAACGCCGAGAGCGCGTATTCGAACCAGGCGACAGCCGCGATTCCCTGATCGCTGCGATACCGTTGCCCTCCTTAAACCCTTTCGCAATGTCAGAACACTCTTTCTCGCAGTAATTGCAATAAATACTCGCCATAGCGATTACTCTTCATCGACGATGCCATGGCTTCGAGTTGCTCGGCTCCGATGTATCCCAAACGGTAGGCAATTTCCTCCGGACACGAAACCATCAGCCCCTGACGCGTTTCGATGGTCTGGATAAATAAACTTGCCTCCAGCATCGACTCGTGAGTTCCGGTATCGAGCCAGGCCATACCTCGGCCCATCACCACAACATCCAACTGCTTCTGCTTCATGTATTGCTTGTTGACGTCGGTGATTTCCAGTTCGCCGCGAGCCGAGGGCTTCAGCGACTTGGCGATATCAACGACCTGACTGTCGTAGAAATAAAGTCCGGTAACGGCGTAGCGTGACTTCGGGACCTTCGGTTTTTCCTCGAGGCTCAGAGCTTTCCCTTCAGCATCGAACTCAACCACTCCATAGCGCTCGGGATCGTGTACCGGGTAAGCGAATACGCTTGCTCCGGCGGTCTTCTTTCCTGCTTCCTGCACGCACTTCACCAGATCGTGTCCATAGAAAATGTTGTCGCCGAGAACTAGTGCGCAGCAGGAAGAACCGATAAACTCCTTGCCCACCAGAAATGCCTGGGCAATGCCCTCCGGACGTGGCTGAACCACGTATTGGAAATTCAGACCGAAACGCGATCCGTCGCCGAGAAACTGCTGGAACCGCGGCACGTCTTCGGGCGTGGAGATCACCAAAATGTCCCGTATGCCGGCCAACATAAGCGTGGACAGCGGGTAATAAATCATGGGCTTGTCGTAAATCGGCAGCAGGCTCTTGCAGACCGCGTGGGTCACGGGATAGAGCCGGGTGCCCGACCCGCCCGCCAGAATGATGCCCTTGTATTGGGAACTTTTGTGAGTTGGCATTCTTGTTGTCGGTTGTGCGTTCTTTAGCAGTGTAAGACAGAAACATCAAAGCGAGTATTGGGTCGCAATCCAATCGCGGTAATGTCCGGTTGTCACTTCACGAATCCATGCTTCATTGGCCATATACCACTCGACGGTCTTGCGGATTCCGCTTTCGAAAGTCTCTTTAGGTTGCCAGTTCAGCTCCCGCTCGATCTTGCGGGTGTCCATAGCGTAACGCCGGTCGTGGCCGGGCCGATCCTGGACGTAGGTAATCAGCTTGTTGTGCGGGATTGCAGGATCGGCGGGACGCAACTCGTCCAGTATCGAGCAAATGGTGTGGACGATCTCGAGGTTCGGCTTCTCATTCCGTCCGCCCACATTGTAAGTCTCGCCAACCCGGCCGCGGGCAAGAACGGTGCGGATGGCATCGCAGTGATCCGCCACGAACAGCCAGTCACGGATATTCTGACCGTCGCCATAGACCGGAATCGGCTTCCCGTTCATGGCGTTCAGGATGGTCAGCGGGATCAGTTTTTCTGGAAACTGAAAAGGCCCATAATTGTTCGAGCAGTTGGTGGTGAGGACGGGCAAGCCGTAGGTATGGTGATAGGCGCGAACCAGGTGGTCGGAAGCCGCCTTAGTCGCGGAATACGGGCTGTTGGGCGAGTAAGGCGTCGACTCAGAGAACGCCGGGTCCTTGGGCCCGAGCGATCCGTAGACCTCGTCGGTCGAGACATGCAGAAAGCGAAATTTTTCCTTTCCTTCCCGATCCAGTTCCGTCCAATAAGCTCGGGCTTCTTCCAACAGGCTGAATGTGCCATTCACATTGGTACGCACGAAATCGTCCGGACCGTGGATCGATCGGTCCACGTGACTCTCCGCGGCGAAGTGCACAATGGCGCGCGGGCGACGACGCTCCAGGAGGTCGCTGACTAGTTTTCGGTCGACAATATCCCCGTGTATAAAGCTGTAGCGGGGATCGCCAGAAATCTTTTCCAGATTGCCGAGATTGCCGGCGTAGGTAAGCTTATCAAGATTCACGACCGGAGCAGCTTCGGCTGCGAGCCATTGCAGGATAAAATTGGAACCGATAAAACCGGCCCCGCCGGTTACGAGAATGGGTTGCATTTCCACTTATGTATCCTAGAGTCGAACGCTTAAACCGTAAAGCATAAATCACTTCAGAGGCTTCATGTCGAAATCGCGAAGGCAATTCCTGGTTCATACCTCTCTCGGCCTGCTGGGTGCGGCAGTCGCGCATCGAAGCTACGCGCAACCGCCCATCAACTTGCGAACTGATGCTCCGTCCCCGGATGATCTGCAGAGCGGTGACGTGCAGATGAACGATCTGCCGCCCGGAGCTCCGTCCGCGTTCGGCGCGGGGCCGGCCGTCGGACCCGAGATTTCACCTGCGACCTTCGCCGAAGCGGAGAAGTTGGTGCAGGTGGAATTGACCGGCAGCGAGCGAGCCGTGGCCGCGGGCAGTTGGCGCAGGACCATGGCGGCGCTTTACGAGCGGCGCACCGGACCTCGCAAGGTCGCCTTGGAGCCGCCCCTGGCACCCGCATCGCGCTGGGACCCAGTGCTGCCCGGACAGCAGACCGTGCCGGAGCGCGATCGCTTTATTCGCGGCAAGGCCAATCCCGGGCCACTGCCGTCTGCCGACGAGGACATCGCTTTCGCCACGCTGACCCAGCTCTCGCGCTGGATTGAAGGAAAAAAACTCAGCTCCGAACGGCTCACGAATATTTATCTGGAGCGACTGCAACGCTTCAATCCGAAGTTGCGCTGCGTGATCACGTTCACGCGCGAGTTGGCTCTGGGGCAAGCCAAAAAGGCCGATGCGGAGATCGCTGCCGGCAAATACCGCGGGCCGCTGCACGGCATTCCATGGGGTACGAAAGATCTTCTCGACACCGCCGGCATTCCCACGACCTACGGCGCCGAGCCCTTTCGAGATCGTGTGCCTAACGAGGACGCCGCGGTCGTGAAGCGCCTCCATCAGGCGGGTGCAGTGCTGGTCGCCAAGCTGAGCCTCGGCGCGCTGGCGCTGAACGATATCTGGTTCGGCGGACAAACCATGAATCCGTGGCTGATTGAAGAAGGATCGTCGGGATCGAGCGCCGGCCCAGGCGCTGCGACCGCTGCGGGACTGGTGGCTTTCGCGATCGGGAGCGAAACCGGCGGCAGCATCGTGAGCCCTTCCATGCGCTGCGGCATTACCGGATTGCGTCCCACGTACGGCCGTGTCCCGCGCACAGGTGCGATGACGCTCTGCTGGTCGCTCGACAAGCTTGGCCCGATGGCCCGCAGTGTCGAAGACGCCATGCTGGTGCTTCAGGCCATCTCCGGGCCGGACCCCGGCGACGTGGCAAGCGTGCCCAGCAAGCTGGACTTCGATGCCAGCGCGAACGTGAAGGGGCTGCGCGTTGGCTACTTCCCCGGCTGGATGAAAGAACGGCCTGCTACCGACGTCGACCGCGCCGCGCTGGAGACGGTCAAGAAGGTGGGCATGGTTCCAGTGGAGGTATCAATTCCTGACTGGCCTTACGGCTCGCTCAACCTCATCCTCTTCGCTGAAGGAGCAGCCGCGTTCGAAGAACTTACGCTCAGCGGCGGGATGAATCAGCTAAAGGCTCAAGTGCCCGACGCCTGGCCCAACCTCTTCCGCCAGGCCCGATTCCTATCCGCGGTAGACTTCGTCCAGGCTGATCGGCTGCGGCGCAAAGTGGCCGAAGAGATGGCCCACCTTTTCTCCAAGGTAGACTTGCTCCTCGTGCCTTCCTTGCGCGACGAAATGCTGACCATCACCAACTTCACCGGGCACCCTTCGCTTACCTTGCGCGCGGGGTTTGTCGAAGTATCAAAGGCACGCACCGATTGGGCTCCCGACCCGGACCACCCGCTGCCAACTTTTGCACCGCCGCGCCGCGTGCCTCACGGCATCACTCTGATCGGAAAGCTTTTCGATGAGGGCACGCTGGCGAGCGCCGGGCTCACACTGGAACGAAGCTTCGGAGTGGCCAGCGAGCGGCCGCACGGGTTCTGAAGAGACTCGCGTGATAACGCTCATTGACCGGCAACGGGGATTCTGTGAGGGCAAATGGCCTGCTTTCGGAAGTTGACGGGATTTGGAAAGGGCCAGCAATCTTGACCAGCGCGTCCAACGCCCCATCGCCGAAAGACTTGCTCATAGGGTTATAATGACTGGCGCTCGGCGGAGGGACTTGTGAAACCGTCTTCGCGTCCGTCTAGAACGCCTTCAAGGCTTTTCGATTCCCTTCATCGCCAACTTGATTTGTACGCCCTAGCCGCTAGTGCAGCGGGAGTGAGCTTGCTGGCTTTGGCGCAACCGTCCGAAGCAAAGATCGTTTACACGAAAACCCACCGCGTCATCGGAACCAACGGCATCTACCCTCTCGATCTGAACCACGATGGCACGATCGACTTTCTTATCCTGGAGCTCGGATCCTCGCGTTTCATCACCAGTGGGTATAACGGCCTTTGGGTGAAGGAGGCATTCGGCAATGCTGTAGACGGAAGCAGATCCCAACAGCACGGGCAACTTCTTGCTGCGGCCCTCCGCAAGGGTGCGCTCGTAGGTCCACGCCAGAGCTTCGTAAGCAGTACCGGATCTTCTGGCGAAGTGATGATCCTGTTTGGCTGTAGCGTCGAGCAGGGTTGCTCAAGCCAGGGCCAATGGGCGAACGTTAACAACCGCTACCTGGGACTGAGGTTCCAGATCAAGGGAAAAACTCGTTACGGGTGGGCGCGGCTGAGTGTTCAAGTGGCCAACCAAAAAACCACTGCCCGCTTGACTGGCTACGCCTACGAGACCATCCCGCGCAAGAGCATCCGCGCTGGGCAGACACAAGGTGCATCCGAAAGCTCCATAACAAACTCCAACGTGACAGAGACCCACATTTCCGCGAACGTCGTTGATCCGGTATCACAGGCCACGCAACCCGCGTCGCTTGGCCATTTGGCCCTCGGTGTTCGAGCCATCCGCCTCCGGAGGAAGCCATGATATCGCTCGAATTGCAAGCCCACGATTCCGGTGTATGGGGAGGGCTGTTCGCTGTCAAGAACAGATTGCTGTTAACGATCGTGTTTCTTTGCCTGTCCGCGATTGCATCGGTTCAGGCACAGTCGTTCACGGTGCTGTACGAGTTCCGCGGCAAAGGGGACGGGAAAGACCCTGTGGCGGGTCCGATCCGAGACGCTGCCGGCGACCTCTACGGAACCACGATGCAAGGCGGCTCTTTCGACTTCGGAACCGTCTTCGGGATTGATGCCCAGGGCAAGGAGACCGTCTTGCACAGCTTTTGGGGCGGGGACGGAGCGCTGCCCCAGGGGAGGCTCACCCAAGACACTAGGGGCAACCTCTACGGCACGACATTCGACGGCGGGACTCCGAAAGGAGGGAGTTGTCGCCACGGCTGCGGAACGGTATTCAAGCTGGACGCGACCGGCAAATTCAGCATACTGTACGCCTTTTCCGGTGCCGCCGACGGAGGAAATCCCACAGGTGGGTTGATCAGAGATCAGCAAGGCAGCTTCTACGGTACAGCCACGAGCGGCGGAGATCCCGCGGCTTCGTGTGGAGTGGTGTTCAAGCTCGATAGGAACGGCAAGCAGACGGTGCTGCATGCATTTAAGGACTTTCCCGACGGATGTCAACCTGCCGGAGGTTTAATCCGCGACAAAGCGGGCGATCTTTATGGAGCTACGCTCTCCGGTGGCGCGTATAGGTGGGGAACGGTGTTCAAAGTGGATCACACCGGCAAAGAGACCGTGCTGTACAGCTTCACAAACAAGTCTGACGGCGGTTTGCCGGAGGGACCCTTGGTGCAAGACGCGATGGGCAAACTGTCGGAGGCTTGGACAGGGATAAGGCTGGCAATCTCTACGGTGTGACACCGGGTGGCGGTTCGGGGTCTGCGTGCGGCAGCAACGGCTGCGGGACCGTTTTCGAGGTCGACAAGAGCGGCAGCGAGACCCTGTTGCATTCCTTCACCGGAGGAAGCGACGGCTTGTTTCCGAACGATGGCATGTTCATGGACAAGGCGGGAAACCTGTTCGGCACTGCTTCGTTCGGCGGTGATTGTTGTGGCGTGGTCTTCAAGCTAACCCCCTAGTGCGGCTGCGCCCGAACCTCGCCGACGAAGAAAGCCAAAACTGGCCACGGGATTGGTCTCCTATCGAAACATCGCGTCTCCACTCGCGACGCTTTTACGCCTATTAGGGCGGCTTGCCCGAACACTTGAGTTTAACGACCTTCCGCATACTTCCGAAAGAAAACCAATTCTCTTGCGACGCTGCTCAATTGGAAAGACTGGTTGTAACCCAGCCTCTTTAGCCACTAAAGTGGATGCAGTGCCCAGGGAGACAACCTGTTGAAACCTGTAACGAACAAAGCCGCGAAACTAAGCCACCTCCCCACCGAGCAGCCCAACCGCGCCGCCAGCGATCTGGATCTCAAGTCCCCGCTCGAGATCGCCCGCGTCATCAACACCGAAGATGCCAAAGTTGCCACCGCCGTCAAAGCCGCCTTGCCGCAGATCGCCCAGGCAATTGACCTGATTGCGAAAGCCCTAGAAGAAGGAGGACGCCTCATCTACGTCGGCGCTGGAACCAGTGGCCGCCTCGCGGCGCTCGATGCCTCCGAGTGTCCGCCCACCTTCAATACCGCTCCCAGGACTGTGCAGTTCGTAATCGCAGGCGGCACCAAAGCCCTGCACACCGCGACCGAAGCCAGCGAAGACTCCCGCCAACTCGGCCAGCGTGAGATGGCAAAACGAAAGCCCGGCAAGCACGACGTCGTCGTCGGAATCGCTGCCAGCGGACGCACTCCCTTCACCGTGGCCGCCATCGAATACGCCCGCCGTCACGGCGCTAAGACGATTGCGGTCACCTGCAACGCCGCTTCTCCTTTGGAGAAAGCTGCGCACATCGCCATCGTCGCCGAAGTCGGTCCGGAAGTCATTGCCGGATCCAGCCGCATGAAAGCCGGCTCAGGTCAAAAGATGATCTTGAATATGCTTTCCAGCGGCGCCATGACTCGCCTGGGCTACATCTACGGAAACCTCATGATCAACGTCCACGTGAAAAACCACAAACTGCGCGAACGCGGTCTGACCATTCTGCAACGCGCCGCCGGCATCAATCGCGAAGCCGCGGAACAAGCCCTGAAGGCCGCGCAAAACGAAGTTCCCGTAGCGCTGGTAATGTTGCAAGCCAACGTAAGCCGCGCCCAGGCCGCCCAAGCCCTGAAATCGGCCCAAGGCCACGTCCGCGAAGCCATCAGCGCAGCCCGATCTTTGTAGCAACGGCGTCCCCGCCCAAGGGTCGAGCAAAGCTCCACTTTTTCCGAGTGGCCGCAACACTCCCACAGGCCGTGCACTTCCGATTAACAAATTCACACCCGCCGCCAACGCCATTCGCCTTTACAATAAATCAGCGCCACAGATTGGACGGACCCTATGGGTCTCGCTGTCGCTCACGGTCTACCAGCGTACGATATTTATATGGATAAATTCGTAATTCGCGGCGGCAATCCGCTGCTCGGCACCATTCGGGTCAGCGGCGCCAAGAACGCCGCCCTCCCAGCCATGGCCGCCGCCCTGCTCACCGACGAGCCGGTCATCCTCGAGAACATTCCCCAGGTGCGCGACATCGAAACCACGCGCAAACTCCTGGCAGCCATGGGCGCCGAAGTCGAACTGGGATACGGCCGCGCCCAGCATCGCACTACCATCTCGTGCAAGAGCCTGACGTCCCCCGAGGCCTCTTACGAACTGGTGAAAACCATGCGCGCCTCGACCTTGGTTCTCGGCCCACTCGTAGCCCGCTGCGGCCGCGCCCGCGTCTCCCTTCCAGGAGGCTGCGCCATTGGAGTCCGCGGCATCGACCTGCATATCAAGGGGCTCGAGCTTTTAGGCGCGACCATCACCCAGGATCACGGATACGTCGAAGCCACCGCCAAACGCCTGCACGGTGGCGAAATAGTTTTCGACAAAATCACCGTCACCGGCACCGAAGACCTTTTGATGGCCGCGACTCTCGCCGATGGCGAAACCGTAATGCAGAATTGTGCGCGCGAACCCGAAGTCGCCGACCTCGCTGACTTGTTAAACAAGATGGGCGCACACATCGAAGGCGCGGGCACTTCAACCATCCGCGTGAAGGGCGTCGCGAAATTGCACGGCGCACGCCACCGCATTATTCCCGACCGCATCGAGGCTGCCACCTTCATCATCGCCGGCGCATTGACTGGCGGAGACCTCAACATCTCCGGTTGCGATCCGCAACACCTGAGCGCGCTGCTCGAAAAACTGAACGAAGTAGGCGTGAAGACGGCCCATACTGCGGACTCGGTTCGCGTGATGGGCGACAATCCCCCGAAAGCCGCCGACATGGCGACCACCGAGTATCCCGGCTTCCCCACCGACGTGCAGGCCCAATACATGGCCCTGGCCACACAGGCCGAAGGGACCTCGATCATCACCGAAAACATTTTCGAGAACCGCTTCATGCACGCCCAGGAACTGGTGCGCATGGGCGCGAACATCAGGATTGAAGGACGCCGCGCCATCGTTCGCGGCAAGACTCCTTTAAGCGCCGCCGCTGTCCTCGCTTCCGATTTGCGTGCTTCCGCATCGCTGGTCCTGGCCGCTCTCGTCGCCGACGGAGAAACCATTATCGATCGCGTGTATCACATCGACCGCGGCTACGAAAACATCGAAGAAAAGCTCCGCGCCGTGGGAGCGCAGATTCGCCGCATTGGAGAAATCCTACCTAAGAAAGCAGCCGCGCCCGCCGCCCGAGGATGAAACCTCGTAGCGGAGGCGCGGCCTCAGCGTGGGGGACAGAAAGTGGGAGTAGAGAGGCGGTCTTAAGGGTCCGAACGTCAGCCTCGCTGAACACTAACCCATGACCGCCTGAGGTACGCTCCTCAACAACCCCAAAATAACCCACGCCCCCGCCGGCGCCAATACGGTGAACACCGTAGGTCGCCTTACGAGAAAACTGTATTTTTATTTCAACCCGATTCTCACCAGCGGTCAATCATGCCGCCGCTCTGACGCTCTGATCCAGCTCGCGATGCTTTTTCTTGCACCGCCCCGATGGCAATGGAATTAAGATATAAATGTGACCTCAGCACGCGTCTCGATCGCACCTTGGCTGACCGTTCGGAATGGCCAGCAAGCTCTCCGTTTCTATCAAGAAGCGTTCGGAGCCGTGGTGGTCTACCGGCTTGAGGACCCCGATGCAGGAGTCGTGGCACGGCTCTCCGTCGAAGGCGCTGAGTTTTGGCTGAGTGACGGCCAGCCTGACGAGTCAAGCGCGGAGTCTCTCGGCGGCGGGTCGGTCCGAATGATTCTGACAGTCGCCGACCCGGATAAAGTTTTCGCGCAAGCGCTGGCGGCCGGCGCGTCCGAAGTATTCCCGGTAGGCGAAGAGCACGGCTGGCGATTGGGACGCCTGGTCGACCCGTTCGGCCTGCACTGGGAGATTGGCCACCCCATAGCCTAGGCCGATGACTTTGACTTTGGGTGCCCCATTCTTCCGCGTTCTTTGCGGAAGGGTGGGGGGCAACGCCGCCGTCGTCGTCGGGATCGCCCGGACGTGCAATCCCCGTGTCGAGGAGCGCCTGAAGCTACAATCCCTGGATGTCCGGCCTCGGATGCGAGCCTCCGGGGTCATAGTGGCCGCGGGTTGGTTGCGT
>Ga0210407_10003804_pt1 | contig 12090 bp, 10 predicted proteins | sample IncBWC27MmetaG_FD_150860 | JGI IMG/M metagenome (GOLD analysis project Ga0210407, IMG submission 150860) | Forest soil microbial communities from Barre Woods Harvard Forest LTER site, Petersham, Massachusetts, United States - Inc-BW-C-27-M | ecosystem: Environmental > Terrestrial > Soil >... | reverse complement strand
TGCGGTCTTTTTGTTGACTGCGGCCCTTGGCATCCCTGCCTTGGCCGTGATCGGGATGATCAGAAACGCGGATCTCTCTTCGGCTAAGATCCGCTCGAGACCAGCACCGAAGTCAAAGCCCGAAACTACCGGCTTGTCGTGGCGGTTTCTTAAAGACCCTAGGCTGTTCGCCTACGCTGGATGCGCAAGCCTGTTCCAACTAGCCAATGCGGCGATGCTGCCGATCGCTGCCGGGATGGTAACCAAACGGGCGGGGAACGAAGCGTCATTGGTGATTGCAGCTTGTATTGTCGCGCCACAGGCGGTGGCGGCTGCCATTTCGCCCTGGGTCGGGCGAGCGGCCGAAGGTTGGGGCCGGCGGCCGATCCTGATCCTTGGCTTTGCCGCGGTGCCGATGCGCGGCATGCTGTTCGCCGTTATCCCCGATCCATATCCGATGATCGTGATCCAACTGCTCGACGGATTGAGCGCGGCAGCCATTGGCATCCTGACCCCGCTGATCGTCGCCGACATCACGCGCGATACCGGCGGCTACACGACCGCTCTCGGGCTGGTCGGGCTCGCGATCGGCGGCGGCGCAACCTTGAGCACCACGGCAGCCGGCTTGATTGCCGACCATTTTGGGAGCGAGGCAGCGTTCCTCGGCCTCGCCGCCGTCGGGCTCTGCGCTACCCTGCTCGTCGGGACCGTGATGCCGGAGACCCGGGACAACAACCCGGTGTCAGGTGGAGGGTAGGGCGGGAAAGCGGAGCGCATCTCGTCGTGGGAAGCCGCTGAGGGGGGCTTCTGGCGCATATCCCTGATGCGTCGTTCGGAGTTGACAGTTGGCAAATCGCGCAGGACGATCACCCGGAGAGTGAATAAGGCTGTCCGTTGCCCTGTTTTTCCCGTTTGCGGGACGAGGGGTGCCGCGTCGATTGAAAAGAGTAAAGCCAACGAAGTCGAAATAACCGCACTCAAGGAGAAACTCACCATGCCCATGCCGCAACGTGTCCAGTATTCCGACGCCATCGAGCCGTTGGTCCAGTTTATCGAGGACACGCCCCCCTCGGAAATTCTGGATCGCACGCTGGACAAGCTGCGGGCCGGGGTACCCACGGAGACCATGCTGACAGCCTCTGCCCTCGCGGTGACCCGCTCTACGGAAATGCCGCCCGGTCATCACGGCGGCCCGCTGCACCCCTTGGCAGGCCTCTACGCGATCTCGAAGACGGTCGAGCGCCTGGCGGGCGAAGAGCGCTTTCTGCCGGTGCTGCAGCACGTGGCGCTTACCAATAAGCACATTCACCATCCGGCGATGGGGCCCTACGCCCTGCCCGAATTCGCGCCGGAGGATGCCGGCGGGGTCGACGCGGCCAAAGAGGCGTTTCTGAAGGCGGTGGGTCGCGGCGAGTGGAACAAGGCCGACCACCTTTATTTGTGGCTCTGGGATCATGCGCCGCGGATCGAGGCCTTCGATCTGCTGCTGAGCGTGGCGATCCCGAAAAATTTCCACGACGACCATTACTTCATGTTCCCCGGCACGGTGTGGCGCGCCTTTGAGACCGGGGTTCTCGACAAGGATCTTTTCCCGGTCGTGATGCGCCCGGTGGTGCGCTTTGTGACGCGTTCGCCGGTAGCCCCGAACAACCCGATGCCCTCGCCGCTGCCGCAGATCGAGGCGCTGATCGAGGAGCACGAACTGTTGAAACGCATCCTCCGCCAGCGCAGCGGCGAGGATGAGGTGGCGGCGATCGGCGAGCTGGGTGAGGCCATCGCGGCCGTCGAGGTCTTTGCCGATATTCCGGTGCTGATGGCGAAGGCGTTGGCCGGGGGGCTTTCCCTGGAGGGCGGGGGTGAGGCGCTGTCGATCGGGGCGGCCGGTCTCTTCCTGCGCTCGCTCGGCGGCAACCCGATGGATGTCCACCTGCACACCAGCATCAATCTGCGGCGCTATCTGCTGCGGCAGGACGGGATCAGCCTCAAGAACAAGCTGATGCTGCTGTTGACCTGGCAGTCGGGTCCGGAGATCCGCTCGACCGCGACGCGGATGGAGCCCTATCCGCAGCCCGATATGGCCGCCGTCGCCGCCTTGCCCTCGCGGACGCAGGAGGAGCTGCTCGACGCGATCAGGCACAGCATCTACAACCAGCCGCCGATTGACGTGTCCAGCGTCAATCTGGGGACGCTGCGGGCGGTGCCGGAGGTCAAGGAGACGGTGAACCTGGCGACGCAATACATGAAGGCCGGCTACGACCCGCAGGCCTTCATCGCACGTCTCGCCGAGATCGTGTGCCACGACAATTTCACCGAGATGCACGCCTTCAAGCACCACCAGTCGATCGTCGAAGAATACAACGCCACCCGCGAGCCGTGGCGCTGGATGCATTTGGTCTGCGGCGCCCAGGCCGCGGCCATCTCCTTCGGCAAGAGCATGACGGTCTACGAGGAGTATCTCGAACTCCTCCACGCCGCGTAGGCGCAGCGTCGCATAGGCGAACAGGGAGGCCTCGTGCCTCCCTTTTTGCTATCAACCATCGGCGCGGTCTTGCGATCTCTCGCGAAATACCGATTTTAAGTTGACCCATCTCTCAGCTGCGCAGCAGTAGCATGATGATCCCGGCCTCCCCACCGGGAATGAATGCGGAGGATGGCGCAGCGGGGTTGGAGGAACCGATCTCCGATGCGCCCGATGTGCCGTCGGCAGCCCCGCTCGCTGCTCTAATGGTGGCGACGCCGACGCTCGCTTACGCGGATTTCGCAGCCGCGGTGAAAGACGCTCTGCGTGACGCCCACAGTCCCGACTTACTCGCCCGCAACCCGTTGCTGCGCGACGGGCTTTGCAATCTCGGCCTATCGGCCGGGCCGCAGGAATTGAGAGCATTGCTGTGCGAGACCGTCGGCACATTGTTCGGCAATCCGCGCGACGAGAAGCTGCGCCGGATACTCGAGCTGACCTATTCCCAATCCGCCCTGAAGCAAGAGGCCGTCGCCAATCGGCTTTCTCTTTCCTTTGGGACCTACCGCCGTCACCTCACTACCGCGCGCCAGCGGATGACACGTTGGTTATGGGAGAACTCTCGCACGCCGGTCCAGCCGGAGCTGCCCGCAACAGCACGGCAAGCGACAACGGGAGCGAGCCCGAAAGGCGAGGCGGCAACCGCCCCCGAAACCGGCGAACCCGCGCCGCCGCGGCTCTCCCTGGTGGTCCTGCCCTTCGTCAGCATCGGCGGCAGCGCGGGAGACGATCCCTTTGTCGACGGCATCACCGAAACGCTGACGACGGATCTCTCGCGGTGCTCTGGCGTTTTCGCGATCTCTCGCAACACGGCTTTTGCCTATAAGGGCAAACCGATCGACACCCGCCAGATCGGCCGCGAACTCGGCGTGCGATACGTCCTCGAAGGCAGCGTGCAGAACGCGGGCGAACGGATCCGATTCAACGCGCAGCTCGTTGATGCGGAGAGCGGCGCGCATCTGTGGGCCGAACGCTTCGACAAGGAGCGCACCAACCTCCTGGATATGCAGGACGAGGTCACCACCCGCTTGGCCCATGCCATCCACATCGAGTTGATCGTGGCGGAGAGCCGCCGGGCGGCGCACGAACATCCCGACCGCCTCGACTCCGTCGATCACACTCTTCAGGGCTGGGCTGCCTGGTACCGACATCGCTCGCTCGAGGCAGCGCGGCAGTCTCGCCGTTTTTTCGAAGCCGCGCTCCGCCTTGACGAGCACAACGTCGGCGCCCTGCTGGGCCTCGCGGACACCCATATGTCGGACGTCAACATGTACTCATCCGACGACCGTGCCGGGCAGATCCACGCGGCCGAGGCGGCGGTGACGAAGGCGATCGCGCTGGCGCCGGACAACGCCGAAGCGCATGTGACTTACGGCACGGTCCTCTATGCAATGTGCGCGCCCGAGCGTGCGCTGCGCGAATTCCAACTCGCCATCGGGCTAGACGGCAATCTCGCCGTAGCACACGCCTATCTCGGGCTGATGAAGTTTTTCCTCGGGCGGGCGGGCGAGACCCGCGCCCATGTCGAGCACGCGATGCGGCTCAGTCCGCGCGATCCGCTCCTTTTCCGATGGCACTTGTTCGTCGGTCTTGCCGATATCTATCTCGGACGCGCGGTTCACGCGCTGGGTAGCCTGCGCAAATCGGTAGAAATCAACCCGAACTGGGGTCTCTCCCAGTTCGTTTTGGCCGGCGCGTTGGCGCTTGCCGGGCTGCCCGGGGAAGCAGCCGAAGTTTGCGCCGTCGCCCGGCGACTCGCGCCCAATTTCACGATCGCCAAATACCGTGCCGAGGCGATAAGCGGCAACCCGGTGTACCTGACACAGCGTAAACTCCTCGATAGGGGGCTGTGTTTGGCGGGGGTCCCGGGGGACTAAACCCAAGGCGGGTATATCTCAGGCCTGCCGATCGATCCTCCCTCACGAGGCGTCGCTGACGCGCCGGCGGCAGAACGTTAACTGACTCTTCACTTCGCGGCCCCTGAGCGACATGCGCCCACGTTGCATGCGCCTTCCTAATGTCCGGCTGATTGGGGCCAGTCCGGTTGCGCTCGATCCCACACGTTCGTTTGTGCGGGAGCAGTGAGCAAAATCTGAGCGGATTTCGGGATAGCAATCGATCGGTGGTTTGCCAGATCAATTGGCGCGAACAGAGCGGCACCCGGAGCGCGGGCCGCCGAGGCTCATTTAAGGAGATTTCTGTGACGATGGAACAAAGTCTAAACGGCATGTTCCGACCATCATCGCGTACCGCGCGGTGCGACGAACGCCGACAAGCGTCGCCGGATGTGCCGCCCATAAGACGGTCGTTCCGTCGCGCCGAGACAAGCCATATCGCGCCGCGGACGGTAATCCGGCGGATAGTCGCGGCCATCGGACTGTGGCGCGCCCGCGCTCGTTCGCGGCAGCAGTTGCGCGAGCTCAGCGAGCACCTGCTCAAGGACATCGGCCTTAGACGAGAGGACGTTGGTTACAAGTTCCAAAAGCCGTTCTGGCACTGCGACTGAAACTACAGGCGATCCGTATTACGGATGTAACGCGTATCTCCGTTTCCTGAAATTCTAAGGTAACCGGCGCGCGATGATCTGCAATCGCGACTGCGTGGGAGCATAATCATGGACGGTCTCTTGGGTCGGCGTGCCGGTAGTGGTCGGGGCGGGCATCGGCGGCCTGTCGATGGCCGGCGCCCTGGCAAAACACTTCGAGCAGGTTGAGGTCTTGGAGCGCGACCGCCTCATCGCATCTGCTGCGTCGCGGTCGGGCACTCCCCAGGATCGGCACCCGCATGGGCTGCTCGCTGGCGGGCTCAAGGCGCTCGGTGAGATTTTCACGGGCTTCGAGAGCGATCTGGCGCGAGCCGGCGCCGTCCCAGTGCGAGTGGCACAAGATGTTCAGTATGAGCGGCCGGACGTTGGCGTTCTGCCAAAGCGGGATTTCGGCTTGTCGCTCCTCTGTGCGTCGAGGCCCCTGATCGAGCTGGTGCTGCGGCGCCGCGCCGAAGCAATCCCGAATATTACCTTGCGGCCGGACTGCCGCGTAACGGGGATCGTTCCGGCCGCGGGCGATGCCGCCGTGCACGGTATTCGGTTTGATCCCGGGTCGGGACGACCGGAGACATTCGAGGCGGATCTGGTGGTGGACGCGTCCGGGCGCGCGGCGCTGACATTGACATTGCTCGACGCTCTCGGCTGGGAGCGGCCAGCGGAGACGGAAATCGGCATCGACCTCAGCTATGCGACGGCTGTGGTACCGATTCCCGATAATGCACCATCCAGCTGGAAGCTCGTCCTGACGCAGCCCAATCCGCCCGCCCTGGCGCTGCACGCAGTATTGGTGCCGATGGAAGACGACCGCTGGATAATCGCGATTGCCCAACATGGCGCAGGAGCACGACTGGAGACATGGGATGCCTTCCTCGATGCGTCCCGCGCACTGATCACGCCGACAGTATACAACGCGCTCCGTTACGCGACGCCGCCCTGCGGGATACGTCACTATCGCTTTCCCGCGAGCATTTGGAGGCATTTCGAACGGTTGCCGCGCTTGCCTCGCGGCGTAGTGCCGGTGGCCGATGCGCTCTGCCGGTTCAATCCCATCCATGGCCAGGGCATGTCGTCCGCCGCCAAGCAGGCTCGCCTGCTGCAGGATGTGCTGGGCCGCGCGGCTGCGGAGCCGGATCCGATCGCGGCACTGCAGGCGGGGTTCATGGCAGAGGTCGCCTCTGTGCTCGAAACGCCCTGGAACATGTCGACGAGCGCCGACCTCGCGTTTCCCGGGACGCGCGGCGAACGGCCGGAGAATTTCGCGGAAGCGCAACAGTTCGAGGCCGCCCTTTTCCGCGCGGTTGTTGTCGACCCGGTGGTCCACCGCGCGATGATCGAAATCGGCCAGCTTCTGCAGCCTCACAGTCGGCTGCGGGAACCGGACATCATGCGGCGGATCGAGGGGGTTTCCGTCAAAGCCGCCGCCTGAACGGCCCGGCGACGCGCACTGCGCGTCGCTAGCCGCCGGCAAATCTGCTTTTTGAACTGCCTCGCTGACCTCACAAACTGGAGACAAATGTGGACGCGAGAACCCCATCGCTCCGAACCACGATCCTCAAACCCAAACAGGCGCTCTCGACGGACACTTCGACGGTCCGGGCGCCCACCTCGACATTGGATCCTTATGTGGACCAATCGCTGCTGAACCCCTGGCCGCTGTACCGTGAGCTGCGGGAGATGGGGCCTGCTGTCTGGCTCGAGAAATACGCGATGTTTGCCCTCACCCGTTATGATGTCGTTGTCAAGGCACTCCGGGATTCGGAGACGTTCCCCTCGTCGTTCGGCGTCATGATGAATGACGATATGAACCAGGTGCTGCGCGGCAACACGCTGTGTAGTGACGGCGACGCGCACAACCGATTGCGCCGTGTAGTAATGCGGCCGCTGACGCCGGTCGCAATCAAATCGCTTCAGGACGAGGTCGAACGCGAAGCCGAAGCGCTCGTCGACCGACTGTGCGACAAGGGCCGATTCTGCGCTGCTGCAGAGCTTGCAACCTATCTGCCGGTGACCATCGTTTCCAACGCCGTTGGCCTCCCGGAGGAAGGACGCGAGCGGATGATGGAGTGGAGCATCGGCCTGTTCAACTGCTTCGGCCCGCTAAACGAGCGCGCACGTAATGCCATGCCGGTGCTCTCCGAGATGATGCATTACGCCCGCACGCAAGCAGTGCCGGGAAAACTGAAGCCCGGAAGCTGGGCCGAGGCGATCCATAAAGCCGCCGCCGACGGGGAGGTGCCGCCCGAGGCAGTGCCGGTGATGATGATCGACTATATGGGGCCCAGCCTCGACACGACGATCTTTGGCATTGCAAGCGGTGTGTGGCTGTTCGCCAAGCACCCTGATCAGTGGGATCTAGTCCGCGATGATCCGTCGCTGATCCCTTCCGCAATCAATGAGATCCTGCGGATGGAAGCGCCGATTCAGGGTTTCTCGCGCTACGTGGCGCGTGATTATGATCTGGACGGTGTCCTGTTGCCGGAAGGCTCGCGCACGATCGTCTTTTATGGCGCCGCCAATCGCGATCCGCGACAGTTCCCGCATCCCGATCGCTTCGATGTCCGGCGCGACAATGCGGGGCGTCACATGGCATTCGGCGCCGGGCCGCACATGTGCTTGGCATGAACCTCGCCAGGCTCGAGATGCGGACCCTGTTCACCGCGCTGACGCGCAGGGTCAGGCGATTCCACATCGAGAAAGAGGAGCGCATTCTGAACAACGTTTTGCGCGGCTTCAGCAAATTGATTGTCACCGTCGAATGAGCGGCCGGGAAAGCACTCTGAAGTCTCGGCACTCCATTACCAGACAGGAACATCGCCATGGACATGAAGCCACCGAGAGTCGCGACGATTGCCGGCGGCACCGAAATCGACCATGCCATCGCCACGCTGGTTCTAGCATTCGGCACAGATCCGGTGGCGCGCTGGATGTATGACGACCCGCATCAATATTTGCTGCACATCCCGCGGTTATTCCGAGCACTCGCAACAAGCTCGTTTGAAGCAGGAGCAGCGCAGCGCACCGACGACTGGTTTGGGGTCGCGCTCTGGCTGCCGCCGGGTGTTCATGGCGATGATGGGCCGCTCGAAGCGGTTATTGCAGGAACCATGGTTGGGGAAAAGCAAGCCGAAGTTGCCGACGTCTTCGAGCGGACGGAACATCATCGGCCAACCGAGCCCCATTGGTACTTGTCGCTCATCGGGGTCGAAGCATTGCATCGGAACAACGGGTGCGGTGCGGCACTACTGCAGCACCGCCTTCGCCAATGCGACCGGGAGCATCTCCCAGCGTACCTCTGGTCATCGAACCCGCTAAATACTTCTCTTTACCAGAGGCATGGCTTCGAGCTAGCGGGCACGATTCGAGAGGGTTCGTCGCCGTCGATCTATCCCATGCTGCGCCATGCGCGCTGAAGATTCGCCGCACACGACAAAAGGAGGACTTCTATGATCGCCAGAGCCGGTTACTTGACGACGCGATTTGGCGGCTACCTCCATCGCGAGGTGCCCGAGGAAGACGCAGAACTTTCCCATGTCGGCCCCGACACACCATGCGGCGAATATTTGCGCCGCTTTTGGCAGCCGATCTGCTTTTCCGACGAACTGAAGGACCTGCCCCATCGGGTCAGGATCCTCGGCGAGGAACTGGTGGTGTTTCGCGACCTGAGCGGCGCCGTCGGTCTGCTGGAATTGCATTGCCCGCATCGTGGCGCGTCCCTTGAGTTCGGGCTCATCGACGCCAAGGGGATACGATGCTGCTACCATGGCTGGCAGTTCGCGGCGGACGGGACAATCCTCGAGACTCCAGGTGAGCCGGCGGACAGCACCCTGAAAGACCGGCTATATCACGGGGCCTATCCCACCCATGAGTACGGCGGCGTCGTCTTTGCCTATATGGGTCCGCCCGACCGGCAGCCGCCTTTTCCCGTGTACGACAGCTTTGTCCGGCCCGGCTATCGCCTCATGCCGGGGCGGAAATACTTTTACCCGTGCAACTGGCTGCAGATCATGGAAAACGCTATGGATCCCGCCCATACGGCGTTTCTCCACACCATTATCAGCGGCTCCCAATTCACCAACGAGTTCGGGGTCATGCCGGAACTGGAGTTCGTCGAGACGCCTGTGGGCATGATGTCCATTTCGACCCGCCGGGTGGGGCACAATGTCTGGGCGCGGATGGTGGAAGCCATCCTACCCAACCTGCAGCAGGTGGCGCCGATCTGGGAGACCGGCGACCAGGAGCACCCGTTCAGCGGCCCAATGATGAGCCGCTGGATTGTGCCGGTGGACGACACCAATACGCTGTTCATCGAATTCCGCCATGTCAGCGAGACCGAGGGCGTCACCCCCGCGTGGTGGGCCGATCGCACGATCATGATCCCGGGCCAGTTAGCCGCCGAATCCTACGAGGCCGGCCAGCGACAACCCGGCGACTACGAGGCGCAGGTCTCGCAGCGGCCAATCGCCATCCACGGATTGGAGCATATCGGCGCCACCGATCGCGGGGTCATGATGTTCCGCAACCAGACGAGACGCGGCATCCGGGCCGTGCAAGCCGGTGGGGACCCCACTGGCCTGTGCCGCGACGCCGGCGTAGTGATCCCGACATACTGTAACGACACGGTTATGCGCATGCCGCCCGATGTGGACCCGGCAATGGACCGTCGGCTGATGCGTGAAACCGGGCGGCGGCTCGCGGATGGCTACCTCAAGGATCCACCGCTATTGGCATCCAACGTGACCCGCGAACCCGCCGTCGGCGACGGCTTCACCCGCCGAAGTGGCGCTGGAGATGAGTCGGGAGTTCGCCACGAACTTCCCCGGCGCGCACTAGCCACGTGCGGAAAGCGAGCTGACGAATAAGCACCATCGCCTGCTTAAGGCGCCAACAGCCGATCGGTGCAGAAACGGCAACGGGGCGCCGCACACGAGAGAAGACGTGTCCCCATCATAGTCAGAAATGCGAACACGAGGAGTAATGGCCATGAGTCACAGAGGATTTTCCCACATCGGTCTCTCGACACTCGACCTGGACAAGACCCGGGAGTTTTACGAGGGCGTTCTGGGCTTCAAGCCGGTCGTCGCCGACACGATAAAGATCAAAGAAGGCGGACGCCTTCGACACCTCTTTTTCGATGTCGGTCGCGATCAGCTCATCGCCTTTCTGGAACCACAAGGCGTTCCGGACGTGCCGGCAAAATACGATGCGGGCATAAACCGCGGGCTCGGTGTCCCTGCCGGCTTTTATCATTTTGCTTTCGAGGCCGGTTCGGCGGCTGCGCTGGCCGAGAAGCGCGACGAACTGCGCGCCAAAGGAGTAGAGACGACCGACATCGTCGATCACGGATGGGCTCAGTCGATCTACTTCAAAGATCCCAACGGCCTTTCGCTCGAGTATTGCTGCATGGTGCGCAATCTCACCGAGGACGACGCAACGATGCAGGAGCGCTTCACGATCCCGCGTAGCGCGCTGGAACTCAACAACACGCTCAGCGTCAAAGTGCCGGCGCCACGCTCGGCCGGCAGGGCTTAACAACCGCGAGCCGGCAACGCGAGCGCGGCGGATAGCGCCGTTTAGGGCCGGGCCGACGGTTCCGTCCCGGCCCCCGCTCGCCGCGATGATCAGCGACGGCTTGTCTGCAAATCGCCCTGATGCACAAATTGGAGGAGAAAATGGACACGTTACGTCCGATGAATGAACTCACGCCATACCAGCAGACTATGTTGGCTGCCGGGCAGCAACACACCTATACGGAATTCGTACTTAAAGATGCGGATGCGGCTCTCGCGACCATGACCGAAGATCCTTATGTCTTCGCCATTCCGTCCGGGACCGGCGGGTCGGGCCGGGCGGGGGTGCGTGAGTTCTACGCCGATCAATTTCTGCCGAAAATCCCACCGGATTTCGAACTCACCTCTCTGTCGCAGACCTTCGGCAACGACCGGATCGTCGAGGAGTTCGTGATTCGCTTTACCCATACGCTTGACATGGATTGGATGCTTCCGGGCGTGTCGGCCACCGGTCGAAAAGCCGAGTTCGCTTTCGTGGGTATCATTGAGTTCCAAGCCGGCAAAGTGGCCAGCGAGCGTTTTTATTGGGATCAGGCTACAGTGCTCTCCCAGTTGGGAATCCCGCATCATCCGGTGGTGGCGGCCGGAATTGGCAGTGCGGCGCACCTCCTGAAACTTCGATGACCCGGACGATGCGATTGGCTGCTGACATTGCGCAGAGCAGCTGACGGGGCTGTTGTCGTATTCGTCCTGCTATCTTGTGGCTGTGGGACCAACCCGATGCCCCCGCCGCTACCGCAGATGCTACCGCAGATCGAAGCGCATCGGCTGTTGAAGCGCATCTCCGCCAGCGCAGCGGCGACGATGAAACGGCGGTGATCGGCGAGCTCAGCGAGGCGATCGTTTCCGTCGACGCTTTTGCCGATATTCCGGTGTTGATGGCGAAGGCCTTGGCCGGCGGAATTTCGCTGGAGGGTGCGGGTGAGGCTCTGTCGATCGGAGCCGCCGGTCTCTTCCTGCGCTCCCTCGGCGGCAATCCGATGGATGTCCACCTGCATGCCAGCATCAATCTGCGGAGACCCGCAGGCCTTCATCGCGCGTCTTGCCGAAATCGTGTGCCACGACAATTTCACCGAGATGCACGCCTTCAAGCATCACCAGTCGATCGTCGAAGAATACCACGCCACCCACGAGCCCTGGCGCTGGATGCATTTGGTCTGCGGCGCCCAGGCCGCGGCCATCTCCTTCGGCAAGAGCATGACCGTCTACGAGGAGTACCTCGAACTCCTCCACGCCGCGTAGGCGCGTGAAGATGAACCGGGAGGCCCTGCGCCTCCCGGTTTCGCCCATCTAGCGGCGACTTGCGTAGCGTCAATCACCGTGACACCAGGACCGGAATCGGCGCCCGCTTCAGCAGCGTCCGGGTTACGCCACCGAACACCATCTCGACGGAGCGAGCGTGGCTGTAGGCGCCAATGACAATCAGATCCACGCCGTGATCTGCGGCATAAGACAGGATGATGTCGGCGACCGGCGAACCT
>Ga0210407_10003803_pt1 | contig 12091 bp, 5 predicted proteins | sample IncBWC27MmetaG_FD_150860 | JGI IMG/M metagenome (GOLD analysis project Ga0210407, IMG submission 150860) | Forest soil microbial communities from Barre Woods Harvard Forest LTER site, Petersham, Massachusetts, United States - Inc-BW-C-27-M | ecosystem: Environmental > Terrestrial > Soil >... | reverse complement strand
AGGGCGCAGAGTTCTTTTGCGGGCAGCACCACGCCGGTTACGGTCGTAATGTGACTGAAGAAAAGAACCCGCGTTTTGGGCGTGATGGCATCGTTGACCAAATTCAAGACCGCGGCTGCGTTGGGTACCGGCTTCGGAAGGGTGATTCTCTTGAGCACGATTCCGTAGCGCTTTGCGCGCATGTTCCACGGATGCTCACCGCCGGGATGTTCCTGATCGGTGAGCACGACTTCGTCGCCGGCTTTTAGGTCGATTCCGTTTGCGATGTAATTGTTGGCCTCGGTGGCATTTCGCAAGAGGGCTACTTCATCGCGTTTGCAGCCGATGAATTCCGCGAGCGGATCGCGGAATTCATTCCAGGGACCATAGCCCCAGATTGGATAATCTTCGGGATCGCTCTGGGTCATTTTTTCGGTTTCGGTGTAGCCGTCAAATATGGCGCGCAGGACGGGCGCGGGAGAAGAGCCTACGGTCCCGTTGTTCAGATAAATCGTGTCGCCGGGAATCAAGAATTGTTTGCGGAGTTCGGTCCAGTAGGCTTCTTCATTCGAATCGTAGAGCGAACGATCCGGAATGTTTGCGGGCGCTTGCTCCAGCATTTCATGCAGACGAGAAATGAATGGCGAAGCGGCGGCAACTCCGGCCGCGCCTGCAAAAGAGGAAAGAAACCCGCGCCGATTTATCAAGACCACCCCCGCGGTTCAAGGTTGCGAGGATTCTACGCGTTGCGGCGACGCGGAACAATTGATCTTCTCGAATCCCGAGGTTGCGGTCCACGGGCTTTGCGGACTAGTGTATCTGCGGAAAGATTTGGCGTTCGAAAGGAATCAGCATGACCAGGGTCTCGCGCAGACATTTGATCTTGTACTGTCTATTTATGCTGGTGTTCAACCGGGTGAGTTTGGCGGCCCAAGAAGAGACAGGCACGAAACAGGCCGTCGAGGTGCGGCTGAAGGCGGGGGAAAAACCGAGAGTGGTCGGGCCGCTCGAGCAGGCAGTGGATACGATGTTTTCGGCGCGCCATTTTGAGCAAGCCGCAATTTCTCCGGACGGGAAAAACGTCGCGTGGGTGGAAACGCTGGTGGGGAAAGATGGAGCGCCGAACGGGAATACCGCCATCTATGTGGCCGGGAGCGAGGGAAAAGAGGCGCCGAGACGGATCACGGCGGGAACGGGCGGAGTCGCGCACGCCGAAGGCAACGTGGCCTGGTCGCCGGATGGCAAGCAGATCGCATTTCTTTCCGACGCGGTGAAAGCCGGCCAGCTTCAACTGTATGTTGTGAGTTCCGCGGGCGGAGCGGCAAAGAAATTGACGAGTGTGAAGGGATTTCTAGCGACACCGGGATGGTCACCGGACGGAAAAACCATCGCGGTGCTTTTCACGGAGAATGCCACACGCGCTGCGGGTCCGCTGGTCGCGGAAACGCCGGAGACTGGTGAAATCAAGGATACGTTTTTCGAGCAACGGCTGGCGCTGGTCGATGCGGCCTCAGGCAAATTGCGGCAAATTTCTCCGGCGGATACATACGTTTACGAATATGACTGGTCGCCGGACGGCCGGAAGTTTGCGGTCACCGCGGCGCTGGGGAACGGCGACAACAATTGGTACATCGCGGAGTTGTATACGCTGGATGCGGACTCGGGCTTGATGCTATCCATCCACAAGCCGCCGCTGCAAATCGCCAACCCGGCATGGTCGCCCGACGGACGAAGCATTGCTTTCATTGCCGGACTGATGAGCGATGAGCCGAGCGTGGGCGGCGATGTTTACGTTATCTCCGCCGTCGGCGGCGAAACCAAAAATGTGACACCGGAAATGAAGGCTTCCGCGAGTTGGCTCATGTGGACACGCGATGGAAAGATTCTGTTCGGCGTATACGCGGAAGGCGATGCGGGTATTTCCACGGTCGATCCTTCGAGCGGGCACATGGAGACCTTGTTTCGCAGTGCGGGGGAGCTGACTGCCGGCTTGTGGGGCACGAATCTGTCCGTGGCGCGCGATGGCAAAAGCACGGCCGTGATTCGCAGTTCCTTCAGCACACCACCCGAAGTTTGGGCGGGCGCCATTGGGAATTGGAAACAAATCACCAAGCGCAACGCCGATGTGAAACCAGCCTGGGGCGAGGCCAAGAGCATCCATTGGAAGAACGATGGCTATGACGTGCAAGGATGGCTGATCTATCCGCGCGACTTCGATCCTGCGAAAAAATATCCGCTCGTCGTGTGTGTTCACGGTGGTCCGGGGTCGGCGGTTCTCTCCGCATGGCCGGTGACCCATAACTTCGTCATGCCGCTGGCCAGTGCAGGCTACTTCGTGTTGCAGCCGAATCCCCGCGGGAGTTTCGGTGAAGGCGAAGCATTCACACGCGCGAACGTAAAGGATTTTGGTTACGGCGATTTCAAGGACATTCTTGCCGGCGTGGACGAGGCGCTGCGCGTCGCACCTATCGATTCCAATCGCCTGGGGCTTACGGGATGGAGCTACGGCGGCTTCATGACCATGTGGGGCGTTACGCAGACAAATCGCTTCAAGGCCGCCATGGCCGGAGCGGGCATCTCGAATTATCAGAGTTATTACGGAGAAAATCTGATCGACCAGTGGATGATTCCGTTCTTTGGCAAATCGGTTTACGACGACCCCGAAGTGTACGCCAAGAGCTCGCCGATCCATTTCATCAAGAAGGTCAAAACGCCTACTTTGATCCAGGTCGGCGACAGCGACGGCGAATGTCCCACACCGCAGTCCTACGAATTCTGGCACGCGCTAAAGACGCTGGGAGTTGAAACGCAATTCGTCGTCTACGAACACGAAGGCCACATGTTTGCCAGCCCGAAGCACCAGCGCGAGGTCATTGAGCGCACGTTCGCCTGGTTTGATGCGCATTTGAAGTGATTTAGTGTGCGCCGTCTCGGTGGATTGTTCATCGGGCGATGTCTACGCTGCTTGTCTCTCATCCACCCCAGTGGTCAGACGACTGCGTGGTGCGAGGAGTGTTGTCGCTAGACCTGCTTTCCATTAACCTGTGGGACTCATGAGAAGAGGTATTCCGCGGGAACGGTTGCTCGCTTCGAAAATCGCTGTTTCTGCGCTCCTCTCTCTGCTCGTCCTGCCATTTGCGCTGCTTGCGCAAAATCCGCGCGGCACGCTTCGCGGAGTTGTGCAGGATTCCACCGGTGGCCGCATCCCTTCCGCCAAAATCGTTCTGCAAGCGGCAGAATTTTCGATCACGCGCGAAGCCGCAACGAATAACCGCGGGGAGTTTCGTATCGATGATCTTTTGCCGGGCGCCTATCGCATCTCGGTCACTGCCACAGGCCTCGCCTCCGTTACCTCGGATGTGCGTGTGATGATCAGTTCGGTCCGCGAGATGACCGTCACGATGACGCCGGCCTCTCTGCAGGAATCGGTTAGCGTGCGGGGACAGATTTCCTCGATTACCACGCAGCCTCTGGAGACTTCCAGCGCCGTCCACCAAGCCGTGATCACTTCCCATGATCTTGACGCCATTCCACTCGCGGCGCGCAGCTTCGCCAACATTGCCTATCTTGCTCCGGGAACGGAGCCCGTCGAGCCATCGGATCCTACAAAAGCCCGCATCACGGCAGTCTCCACGGGCGGCAGCTCTGGCCTCAACAATGAGCTGTCCGTGGATGGCGACGACAATTCAGACGATTACATCGGCGGATTCCTGCAAAACTTCTCGCCGGAGAGCATCCAGGAATTTGCTGTGCGCACCGCGCAGGAAGACGCGGACACGGGCCGGACCACCGCCGCCTCGTTCGTCATTACCACGAAACGCGGCACTAATTCGTGGCACGGTGACGAAGCGTTCTACGAACGAGGTTCCGCACTGAACGCGCGGTTCCCCATCGACAATCCCGCGCCTGATCCGAAGCAGCCGTTCTCGCGGCAAAACTACGTTGGCACGCTCGGCGGGCCCATCGTCAAAGACAAACTGTGGTTTTTCTTGTCCTTTGAGTTCGTCCACGAAAACGCCAGCATCGCGTACAGTCCGGCCAGTCAGGTGCAATTTAATGCTTTGGCGCAGCTTGCCGCGCAGGGCTTGGTCAGCGTAGGCGGCACAACGGTCACTTCCATCCCTTTGCCCAAAAACGTTCCCGTCCCTTTTCGCGATTATCTTGGAACCGTCCGCTTCGACTGGGCGCAATCGTCCAACTCGCAGTGGTTTCTGCGCGCCTCGGCTGACAATTACACGACACGCAACGCGTTCGTGCAGCAGGGAGCGTTGCCCTCCACCGGCGCGACGGCGCACAACAATTACTTAAATCTGGTCCTCGGCAATCAATTCGCTTTCAGCCCGTCGTGGTTCGGCTCGTTTGTGTTTGCCGCCAGCGGTTTGCACCTGACGGCCTCGCGCAATTCGACTCTGGATTTCGCGCTGGCTTTTCCGTTCAGCTCCACGTCCAGCACCATCTCTGGCCGGGAAAGTTTTGGCGACAATCAATTCATCACTCCTATCACAGCGTTTCCCGTGTTGCGCAATCAGGAGAAATATCAACTGCGCTACGACGTAAGTCATGCCTCGGGCCACCACGCCGCGCGCTTCGGAGTGAATTTCATTCATGAACCGGTGCTGAGCGGCGCGCTGACGGCGAATCAGGAAACGCTGGTCACGCTTCCGCAAGACCCCACGTTTTATCTGGCGAATCCCGCGCAGTTCACCGCGGATATTGCGGCGGGAAGCAGCGTGACTCCAGCGAGCAATGGCAGCTTCTCGCAAAATGTGCAGCGGCTGGGCTTCTATGCAGAGGATTCCTGGCGAGTCGCTCCGCGTCTTACCGTGAATTACGGCCTGCGCTACGACACAGCGTTCGGACTCTTCACTGCTTCCGGGCGCAACCAATCGCAAAATCCCATCTTCGCCACACTCGCCGCATTGCAGATTCCTTTTGTTTCTGGGGTGCCGCACGATTACCGCAAGGCGTTCGGGCCTCGCATCGGTATTGCCTACGCGCCGACGGACTCCGGCAAAACGGTGATTCGCGCCGGTTTCGGACTCTATTTCAACGACCTGGCGCAAAATGGCTGGGTCAGCGCATTTCAAGCTGTGAATACCGCGCCGGGAACCTGCGTCGTGGCTATTCCCGTTCCCGATCCGGGATGCATTCCCGGCGCGGCCAGCGGAGGCGCGGGATTCATCATCGATCCGAATTACAAAACGCCCTACGCGCTGCACGCCACCGCCGGCGTCGAGCATTCCATTACCTCCAACTGGATCATCAGCGCGGACTTTACGCTCGAAACCGGCATGCATGGTTACCGTCACTATCAGTTTCAGTCGGGCTTCACCATCAACACGCCGCTTGCCGACGTGCCGCAAGATCCAGTCGATCAGATGAATGTGGTCCCCAACGTGGCCGTCTTCCGTTCGGACAATCGCTCGAGTTACAAAGCCTTGTCGTTGCACTTGCAGGGAAACGTTTCGCGCCGCTTCAGTCTGATCGCCAACTACACGTTGTCCAGCGCCAAGACGTGGGGATGCGTCCTTGGCGAGCTTTTTGATTATGTGAACGGCGTTTGCAATCCGCTGAATGCGTTCGCCAAGGGAGATTACGGCCCGTCCGGGGAAGACGTCACCCATCGCGCGGTTCTCGCCGGAACTTTTTATGCTCCCGGCGGATTGCAGGTTACGCTGCTTTCCCAGGCGGAGAGCGCACGGCCCATCACGCTCATTACGCCCGCAGAAGTAAATGGTCTCGGCGATCCTGCTGACAACCGCGCGGTCATCAACGGAGTCCAGACTTCGTTGGATCAATTTCGGGGGACGCCCTACTTGCAAACGGACTTGCGCGTCAGCCGGCCGTTCACGATTCACGAACGCTGGTCGGTCGCGCCGTTCGTGGAGTTTTTCAACCTCTTCAATCGCAACAATCCCGGGGCGAACTACGTGGCCGACATCAGCGCTTTGCCCTCGCCCGTCAACAGCCTCACCAACGTGACCGCGCTTTGTCCCACCCCAGCCTGCGCAGTGCCCATTACCAGCGGCAAACAGTTGCTCGTCCCCGCTGGCGCGCTGGGCGATTTCTTCGGCCCCGGCACCACCGTGGGCATCCCCTTCGCTGCGCAAATCGGGGTGAGACTCTCATTTTGAAAAGTCTCAGAGTCGTGATGCGAGGAACCGAAGGGACCACGCGCCCACGGTAGCTATGCGAGTGGTGAAGCCTAGGTGCCTTTTTACGACTGCGCCTTGCCGACGTTCGGGGCAGTTGGAGTGGTGCTAGAATCAGCGACAATTCCGTCCAACCCGGACTACAACCGGCGACGCGAGGTCTGTGATGAGCCGCATCATTCCGTCCATAATTTTCCTAGTGATTTCGTTGATCCTGCCGCTTCAGGGGCAAGAGAAAACCCCGGAACCTGAAAAGCTGGGCAAGGTGCATTTTCCTGTTTCTTGTTCGCCTGCGGCGCAGCAGCAGTTCGATCAGGCCGTGGCGATGCTGGACTCTTTTTGGTATGTACGAGCGGCCAATGCATTCGCGGAAGTGGCGAAGACCGACCCAAGTTGCGCAATGGCGTATTGGGGAATAGCTATGAATCGGCGGGCGAATCCGCTGGCGGGCGCGCCGGACACGGCAGCGCTCAAGGATGGCTGGGAAGCCGTGCAAAAGGCCAAGGTTGTTGGAACGAAGACAGAACGGGAGCGGGACTATATCGCGGCGATGGAGAGTTATTACAAAGATTGGGAGAAGCTGGACCATCAGACCCGGGTCCTAGCCTACGAGAAGTCCATGGAACAAGTATATTCCCGCCATCCCGAGGACTCTGAGGCCGCGGTCTTTTATGCCCTCGCTCTCGATGAAGCTGTCACCGTCGTTCCCGCCGACAAGAATTTCACCCGAGAACTCAAGGCAGGAGCAATTCTGGAGAAGGTCCTCGCGACGCAGCCGGAGCATCCCGGCGCTCTGCACTATCTGATTCACACCTATGACTTTCCGCCGCTGGCGGAACGCGGGGTGGCGGCGGCGCGGAAGTATGACCTGGTTGCGCCCTCCGCTCCGCATGCGCTTCATATGCCCTCGCACATTTATTCGATGCTGGGCATGTGGCAAGACTCGATCAAGTCCAACCAAGCCGCTTTGTCGGTAGCCCCGGGTTACGCGCACGCGCTGGATTTCATGGCCTATGCGTATCTACAAGGCGCGCAGGATGAGGAAGCGAAACTTGGAGTAGATCGAAGCGTTGAGCTTGGGAAAAACCAGGCCGCTGCAGGCGCGGCGAATCCGACTGGGACATTCCTGGCTCCCTTCACAGCGCTGGCGGCGATCCCGGCGCGCTATGCGATTGAGAGGGGCGCGTGGGCGGAAGCAGCCGCGCTGCAACCGGCGCCCCGTACTCCTGCGGCGGACGCCATCACTTACTTTGCCAGAGCGATGGGTGCGGTCCGAAGCGGCGGTTTGGACGGCGCTCGGAAAGATATTGCGCAGTTACAGCGACTCAGAGACGAGTTGGTTCAGTCCAAGCAGGATTATTGGGCGCAACAGGTGGAGATTCAGCGAAGCGCCGCGACCGCCTGGGTGACGTATGGAGAGGGCAAGAAAGACGAGGCCTTGAGATTAATGCGCTCCGCGGCGGACCAGGAGGACGCGAGCCAAAAGGACATAGCCATGGAGAACCGGCTATGGCCGATGAGGGAACTGCTGGGAGAACTGCTTCTCGCGATGAATGAGCCAGCGCAAGCCCTTAAGGAATTTGAGGCCTCGCTGGAGTCGGCACGAAACAGGTACCGCAGTTTTTACGGCGCCGCCAAGGCCGCGCAGCGTTCTGGGGATGAACAGAAGACGAGGAGCTATTTCGAAAAGCTCGCAGAACTTTGCAGTCACGCCGATAGCGATCGGCCGGAGCTTGTGGAAGCCAAGGAATATTTGGCACGGAACAGATGACACTGCGATACGAAGCTGAAGAGCATGAGTGGTTGTCAGAATCTCAACTGCAATAATCTTCGGCCATCTCCGCGCCAATGCCGCTCACCGCTTGGACCAAAATCTCAAAGTCATCGCGGCGGCTACGATGATTTGTGATGGCGACGCGGAGAGCGAACTTCTCATTCAGGACGGTGCTCGAAACAACCGCAACACCGGATTCTTGCAAGCGCAGTAGCAATTCCTGGTTGAGCGCGTTGAGCGAGTGCTCGGGGCTATCCGCATTCGCCCGCCAAACTTCGAATATATGCCGCGATGAAATCTGGATGCGAGCCCGACTACGATCAACCCATATTCGTCAAGCGACCACACCGATACACACGTCCGTGCTGGCCTGGTATCCTTGAGGGGCGGTTCATGAGGCATTGTTACGGACCATGTTTGAGAACCTGACAGAGAAGCTGCAACGAACATTCAAGAATCTGCGCGGACAGGGGAAGCTCACTGACGAGCACCTGGACGCCGCGCTGGCCGAAATTCGCGAAGCGTTGCTTGAAGGCGACGTCAACGTCGGCGTGGCCGATGAGCTGCTTGCCAACATCCGCGCGAAATCCATCGGCAGCGAAGTCATGCTGCAACTTTCGCCCGACCAGCAAGTCGTCAAAGTCGTCCGCGACGAACTCGCCGCGATGCTTGGCAAACACGCCAAGCCGCTCTTCGCTTCGCGCCCGCCTTCGGTCTGGATGATTGTCGGCCTGCAAGGCTCCGGCAAAACCACGACGACCGGCAAGCTTGCCAAATGGCTCACGGAACACGGTCATCGCCCGCTCGTGGTTTCGACTGACGTTTACCGACCCGCCGCGCGCGAACAGCTTGCCCAGGTTGCCAAAGCCGTCGGCACCGCGATCTGGCCAGGAACCGGCACGAACAAGCCGCTCGAAATCGTCAAAGGCGCCATCAAGGAAGCCAAGCTTTCCGCCAGCGACGTCGTCCTTGTGGACACCGCCGGCCGCCTGCATATCGACGACGAATTGATGAACGAGCTCGGCCATCTGAAAAAAGAACTGCAGCCCAGCGAAATCCTTTTCATCGCCGATTCCATGATCGGGCAGGACGCCGTGCGCTCCGCCGGAGAATTTCACAAACGCCTCGGCCTCACCGGCGTCATCCTCACCAAGCTCGATGGCGACGCCCGCGGCGGCGCGGCGCTGAGCATCGGCAAAGTCACCGGCGCGCCGGTAAAGTTCGTCGGTCTGGGCGAAAAATACGATGCTCTTGAGGGCTTTTATCCCGAGCGCATCGTTTCCCGCGTTCTCGGCATGGGCGACATCATGTCGCTCATCGAACGCGCCGAGCAGGCCGTCGACAAAAAAGCCGCCGCCGAGCTGGAGCGCAAACTCCGCCACGAAGGTTTTACGCTGGAAGATTTTCGCGATCAGCTCAAGCAGATTCGCAAGATGGGCCCGCTAGAACAGCTCGTTGACATGCTGCCGAAAATGGGCCCGCTGGCAAATCTGCCCAAGGATGCCAAGGTCGATGAAGGCAAGCTCAAACAGGTCGAAGCCATCATCAACTCGATGACCAACCAGGAGCGCCGCGACCACTCCGTCATCGACGGCAAGCGCCGCAAACGCATCGCCGCCGGCAGCGGCACGTCCGTCCAGGACGTCAACCAGGTCATCAAGCAATACATGCAAATGCGGCAGATGATGAAACAATACGGCGCCCTCGCCGCGCGCAGTAAAATGAAGGGCCTGGGCAAACTCGCGGGGATGTAACATGAACAAGAAAAGTGACAAGACTAAATCGGCTGAACGAGCTGCGACACAGGACCAGGAATCGACTGACGAAGAGGTTCAGCTGGAACTCGAGATTGGCCGGCAAATAATGCGGGAATATAGGGGCACATTTGAAGCCCTAGCGAAAGAAGGGGACGGCGAGAAAGACCCCGAGTAAAGCTGAGGCCCGAATCGCCTATGGCATGGTGTTCATCCTGCAGTAACACGGATGCGGTATGTCTGGGCATCCCCGAGACAAATATATGACACGCATTGCGCTCGACGACCCTCGTTACTATTTCAACCGTCACATTCAGTGGCTGGAGTTCAATCGCCGCGTACTCGAAGAAGCCCGCGACATCGGCAACCCGCTCCTTGAGCGCGTCAAGTTTCTGGCCATCACTGCGAACAATCTAGATGAATTTGTCGAGGTGCGCGTCGCGAGCTTCCTGCAGCGCATCGAGCACGGCTCGCGCGAAACCGGCCCGGACGGCCTGACCGCCGAACAGGAACTCGAAACCGTTTCCGCCGCGATGCACACGTTTGTCCGCGATCAGGACAAGTGCTGGAACGACGAACTCCTTCCCGCGCTGGCGAAGCATTCCATCCGCGTGCTTTCCATGGACGAGCTCGAACCCAAAGCGCTTCAAGCGGCCAAGACCTTCTATGACCGCCGCGTGTATCCCATGCTTACGCCGGTGACCGTCGATCCGTCCCACCCGTTTCCCCACGTCCTGAACAAAGCGCTGTGTATCGCATTTCTGTTGCGGCGCCGGCGAGGCGGCAACGGCAAGCCTTATTTCGGCGTGCTCACTGTTCCGCGCGCGCTCCCGCGCCTGCTGCGGGTCCCGGCTGCAAACGGCGGCATCCACTATGTGTTTTTGCAGGACATCATCTCCACGCATGTGGCCAAGCTCTATCGCGGCTACGAGATTCTCGCTTCCGCCCCGTTTCGCATCACACGCAACAGCAATCTGTACCTCGAGGAAGAAGAGACCCGCAGCCTGCTCGATGCCGTCGATTCGCAAGTCACGCAGCGGCGCAAAGGCGAAGCAGTGCGTCTGGAAATCGGAGCGGCCGCGCATCCCGAAATTGTTGCCCACCTGGTCTCCACGTTTGAACTCGACGAATCCCTGATTTTCCGCGTGAACGGCCCCGTCAATCTCCAGCGCTTGTTCCAGATCTATGACGAGACGCCGCGGCCTGATCTGAAGTATCCGCAATTTCTGCAGCGCCAGGTTCGCGTTGGCCACGACGCCGACTCCATGTTCGAATCCATTCGCCGCCAGGACGTTCTCCTGCATCACCCTTACGATTGCTACGACACGGTGGTGCATTTTCTGCAAACCGCGGCGCACGACCCCCGCGTGCTCTCGATCAAGCAAACTCTCTACCGCACGAATTCCGACTCCCCGATCGCCCAGGCGCTTCTTGAAGCCGCGGGCAAGAAGGAAGTCACCGTCGTCGTGGAACTCAAGGCTAGTTTCGATGAAGCCACCAACATTCGCTGGGCGCGCAGTTTCGAAGATGCAGGCGTTCAAGTCTTCCACGGCGTCGCTGGTCTGAAAACACACGCGAAACTCGCTCTCATCGTGCGGCACGATCCGGACGGCAAGATTCGCCGCTACGCGCATCTCGGCACGGGCAACTACAATCCCTCAACCGCGCGCTACTACTCGGACCTCAGCCTGCTCACGCGCGACGACGCCATCACGTCCGCTGCTCATGACGCCTTCAACTACCTCACCGCGTACGCCGAGCAGCCCAGTTATAAGCCGCTGATCGTAGCCCCGCGGGACATGGCCAAGACGTTCATCGCGCTGATTGACCGTGAAGCGCGCCACGCGCGCCAGGGGCGTCCGGCCCGCATGATCGTCAAAGTCAACGCGGTCGTCGATCCGCCCATCATTCAGGCGCTGTATCGTGCTTCGCGGGCCGGAGTGGAAATCGATCTCATCGTGCGCGGCCAGTGCGCTCTGGTTCCCGGCCTTCGCGGACTGAGCAGCCGCATCCGCGTTCGAAGCATCGTTGGGCGCTTTCTGGAACATAGCCGCATATTTTATTTCGAGAACGGCGGCAAGCCGGAAGTCTACCTTGGGAGCGCCGATTGGATGCCGCGCAACCTCTACGAACGTATCGAAGTCGTTTTCCCGCTGAAGGATCCGGTTCTTTGCGAACGTGTGTGCACCGAGATTCTTTCGTCCTATCTAGCGGACACACGCAAGGCGCGTATCCTCGGCAGCGACGGAACGTATTCACGGCCGAAGGCCGTGCGCAACGGCCACGGTTTTTCCGTACAGGAACATCTCATGCGTCTTGCCGGCGAAACAATTAACTCTCCCCACGCGCACGCTTTGCGAACGCCTGCCGTCGTCTACAATCATTCAGCCGTGACGCCCGGCCCCGTTCGCCCCACGGACGAAGACTCTACA
>Ga0210407_10003802_pt1 | contig 12092 bp, 9 predicted proteins | sample IncBWC27MmetaG_FD_150860 | JGI IMG/M metagenome (GOLD analysis project Ga0210407, IMG submission 150860) | Forest soil microbial communities from Barre Woods Harvard Forest LTER site, Petersham, Massachusetts, United States - Inc-BW-C-27-M | ecosystem: Environmental > Terrestrial > Soil >... | reverse complement strand
TCCGGGCGAGATCGTCGGCATCACCGGCCTGGATGGACAGGGCCAAGCCGATTTCGTTCGTTGCCTCGCCGGCGTTCAGAGCCTCGTGTCGGGCCGCGTCGGCGTCATCGACGGCAAGAGCAGTGAGGAGGTGAATGACTTGCATTCGGCGCATCGCAATGCGGTGACCTATGTTTCGGGCGATCGGAAGAAGGAAGGCATTTTTCCGAACCTGAGCATCTTCGAAAACCTGCTGCTTTCAGTCTACCAGCACTACCGGCTCGGCGGATGGCTCAACCTGATCGACCGGCGCAAGCTGCAACCGGTATTCGAGTGGGAATCCGGCCGGCTCGCGGTAAGGATGGGAAGCGAAGACAACCTGATCACCTCGCTTTCCGGCGGCAATCAGCAGAAGGTGCTCATCGCCCGGGCGTTCGCGGAGAAGCCGAACGTGTTGGTGCTCAACGATCCGGCGCGCGGCATCGATGTGGGCGCGAAGCTCGATCTCTATCGGAACCTGCGGGACTTCGCTGCCAAGGGCAAAGCGGTCGTTTTCCTTTCCAGCGAAATTGAAGAGTTTCTCAACCTCTGCACACGAGTGCTTGTTTTCCGCAATGGCGCCATCTCGTCGCAATTTGACCCGCCCTTTGATGGCCATGTCATTCTGAATGCGATGTTCGGAAGGCGTGCGAGTGCAGCGCTGCCGGGCGAGCCGGAGAGCGAGCAAGCGCATGAACTGTCCCGGAAAACCCGCGAACATCGCGAGGAAGACGGTCGCGGCCTGCTGCGTCCTGCCAAGGCGCCGTTTGATGCAAAGCCAAAACGGGACGAGCCGTTTGTGTTCAGCGCGCCCGACGTTGCACCGGGATCGATCATTCCGGAGCGCTTCGCCGAGGAAAATAAAATCTCGCCGCGGCTCGTATGGTCCGGCGTGCCGGTGGGAACGAAAAGCTTGGCGATTAGTGTAACGGATCCCGATCTGCCGGAGGAGTTCAACTTCCCGCGCGCGTTCGCCCATTGGTTGGTGTTCGACATTCCAGCCGATACGCGTGGGCTCGCGGAAGGTGCAAGCGGTAGCGCCGCCATGCCGGCCGGCGCTCGCGAGCTCAGCAGCGATTTTGTGACGTTTCGGGTTCCCGGATTTGGCCGCGGCTATGGCGGACCGTGGCCGCCTGATCGTTCTCACCGTTACGTCTTCACGATCTACGCGCTCAAGGTTCAGCATCTGGGCATCGGGGACCATGCCAGCCTTGAGGATTTTGCCGCCGCCGTGCTGCCGGTGACCATCGCTTCACAGTCGTTCGTTGCTCACTACGGCCCCGCCAAAAAGCCCCTGCCAACCTGATCGGAGATCGTCGCATGCGCGAGCAGCCTAGGAGGAGAGAATGAGCCGACATTCAACGCGAAAAAGCTTTGATCTCGACTGGGTCGAGCAATGGGCGCGCCGGGTCAACGAGGATCGCATACTGCCGGTCATCGGCCGCTTCTTCACTGGAAGATTTGTCCTCGGCGTGGACGACACCGATTATCTCATCGAGGTGAGCAAGGGAAAGGTCCAGCGCATTGCCGAGGGCCTCACTTCGAATGACTTCGGCTATGATTTTGCGCTTCGAGCTCCAAGCAACAGCTGGGCGAAATTTTCACAGCCCGTTCCGCCTCCGACGTTCAACGACATCTGGGCCATGGCGCATCCCCTGCACAACCACATGCGCATCGAGGGCAACACACTTCCGTTCTGGCAGAACCTGCGGGCACTCACCCGCATGCTCTCTCTGATGCGGAACGGCTAGCGAACGCCAGGAGACACCGATGAATACGCATGATCCGATTGTTGGGCGGTATGTCTACGTGCAGTGCGAGGGCAAGACCTATCGGACCTATTACGAAGAGCACGGCGAGGGCATTCCGCTGGTTTGCCTCCATACCGCGGGAACCGACGGCAGGCAGTACCGCCACCAACTCTGCGATCCGGATATTACGGCGAACTTCCGCGTCATTGCGTTCGATTTGCCGTGGCATGGGAAATCGCTGCCGCCCTCCGATTTCTATCTGAAGGAGGACGAATACAAGCTTACGGCCAAGTTCTATTCCGACTTCATTGTCGCTTTCTGCCACGCGCTTGAGCTGAACAAGCCGGTGATCATGGGCCAATCGATGGGCGGCAATGTCTGCCTTACTCTCGCGCTCCGCTACGAGCACGAGTTCATGGCGCTGATTGCGCTCGAGGCCTGCGACTATTCACCCGGCTGGTGGATTGAGCCGCTGCATCATCCGCACATCCACGGCGGTGAAGTGGTGGCGACTTCGGTTTTCGGCCTGATGTCGCCGGAAAGTCCGGATGAGTATCGCTGGGAGACCTGGTGGTACTACGCCCAAGGAGGGCCCGGCGTATTCAAGGGCGATCTCTACTTTTACAGCGTCGATTCCGATTACCGCGACCAGGTTTCGAAAATCTCAGGCAAACTGCCAATCTATTTTCTGACCGGCGACTACGACTTCGCCTGCACCCCCGAAATGACGGAGCGTACGGCGGAGAGGGTCAAGAACTCCGAATGCATCATCTTCTCCGGCGGTCATTTTCCTACCTCCGAAGATCCGGTGAAGTTCAAGGAAGTGATTTCACCCGTGCTTCGAAAGATCTTGTCGCTTGATCCGGAACGGCGGAGGGAAAGTGGCGCCTTCACGGCGCGCAGTTCACTTTCGATCGCTCGCAACGAACGGCCGGCGGCGAATGCGAATGGGCGCAGGGTAGTCGAACTCTGACAACAAGGAACGACTCTCGCCATGACGGAGTCTAGGGGTGCGCAAGACACCTATCTTCTGATTCCGATCCTGTTGCTTGCCGTTCTGGTGAGCATTGCAGTGATTCGCGGGCCGAATCTGGTTTCGCTCCCCGGGTTCGGTAGTGCGATCATCGTGGCGGCGCCGCTGATACTTGCGACCTATGCGCTGATGTCGGTCGCACTTGCTGGGCGCGGCACGGTCGATCTTGCCGTTGGGCCGTTGCTCGCGTTCATCAATGTCTCGATCGTGTCGCTCAATGGCCTGGGTCTCGTTACTTCACCGCTCGGCGTGTTTGTCGTAGCGATTGGTATCGGCGTGATCTACCAGATCCTGTTCGCTCTGGTGATCATCGTTGTGCGTGTGCAGCCGATCATCGTGGCCCTCTCGGGTTTCCTTGCGCTTTCGGGGATCAATCGCGTGATCCTGCCGCGACCAGGCGGCGTAGCGCCGGACTGGATGGTATCTTGGGGTCTCGGCAACACCATCTTTTCGCCCGTCCTCTTGATCCTCGTTCTGGCCACGGGCGGATGGCTGTTGTTCACCCTCTCGCCGTTCTTCAAGCATCTCCGCATGATGGGCTACGACGAACGCGCCGCGTTCACCGCCGGCGTGCGCAGCGACATTGTGCGGATCGGTGCGCATGTCATCGCCGGCATCTTCGTCGGCTTAGGTGCGATCTGTTACACCGCGCTCATTGCTTCGGGAGACCCGACGCAAGGCACAACCATGTCGTTGACGGCCGTGACTGCGGTGGTGCTGGGCGGCGTGAGTTTGGCGGGAGGGCGGGGAACTATCACCGGCGCGCTGCTCGGGGCCACCAATCTGTTCCTGATCGGGTACGTACTGGCGACTTTTCAGTTCGGCTCGGTGCAGGGGTTTGTGACGCAACTACTCTACGGGCTGACGCTCATCATTTCGCTGCTCCTGGCGATGCTGGTGCCGGTCGTCGGACGTTACATCAGCTTCATATCTCCATTCGCCGCCTTCATGGTCTTGGGCATCGTCGTCGCCGGCATTGTACTGGAGGTGAGCACCGCCCAAACTTACGTCGCTACCGGTCCGATCCCCGTCGGATCAGGAGACAATATCGAGCGGTATCTCATTTTCCCGCCGACTGGGGATGCGCAGCCTTTCGGCATTTGGCTTTCGCCGTTGCAGAGGCTGCTTTTCATCGCCACCGCCGGCATTCTCGCTCTCGTCGTCATGATGCGTGTCGTTGTCGTTGAGGCGGCCGCCCGCCGATTTGGCGCCTTCGGTCACGCTGTCGTCGCGTGCTTCATCCTGCTGTGCCTTGCGATTATCGCCATCTACAGCCATCCGGCGCGTGGAGGCTTGATGCCATGACGCTGATGCCTTTACCGCGCTCAACGTTGCTGACGGTCCTGAACCTGGCGTTCGCCATGATAGTTGGCGCGATCGGCTTCGGCGTCGGCTTTGCGCAGGGGCAGCTGGCGCAGACAGTGGTGCTCTTCACCGTCATCACGGTTGCTGCGTTGTTTTGGTTTGCAAATTATGTGGCAGTCGCCTTTGAGAATCGCCTTGCCGCCGATGCAGAAAGCGGCGAGGCGGACGCGGACAGGCGCCTTGTTGGCGCACGCTCCGTTTGGGCCGCCAACCGCGTGCTTATCGTGGCAATGGCGCTACTTCTGCTCGCCTATCTCATCATCACGGCTACCGTACCGCCGTTTCGCACGCTCAGTAATCTGATCGCCTTCCTCGTTCTCGAAGCGATCCTCGTCTTCGCATTCAAGGTGTCGGGCGTTTTTGTTCACGGTCGCAGCGCTTTCATCGGTCTTATCGTGCTCATCGCGCTGGTCGTGATCAGCGCTTTCACGATCGAGGGTTTCCTCTCGGCGACGAATATCAAAGCCGTTCTACTCTTTGCATCCTTCTTGGGCATCGCCTGTGCCGGCCAAACCTTGGTGGCGCTCATGGGAGGGCTCGATCTTTCGATACCCTTCGTGATCGGTGCCGCGAACATTGGGCTTCTTTACCTCATAGGCCTTGGCGTGCCGCCTTGGTTCGCCTTCGCGCTTGTGATCATCATCGGCGGCTTGATCGGGTTCCTCAATGGCGTCATGTCCTACAAGCTCCAGGGCCAAGCGCTGATCATGACGCTTGGCATGGGGTTCGCGGTTGCCGGGCTGGTGCAGATCATCACCAGCATTGGCTCTCAGTTCAGCGGCAACGTATTCGGCACGGTGCCGCCGTGGCTGTCCAATCTCGCGGCAATGAATGGCGTGACGTTCGGCTTGAGCGTGCCGCCGACAATTTTGCTTTGGATCATTCTTTCCGTTTTGGTCGTCGTGGCTCTGCGGTATTCCGCGTACGGACGCTACATTTATGCGCTTGGCGGCAACCGCCGATCCGCCATGCTGATCGGGATATCGGAATTCAAATACTGGGTTCTCGCATACGTCATCTCCGGCGCTTTTGCGGCGCTCACTGGCGCGCTCCTCCTCGGTTGGAGCGGCGGCGGGTTCATCGGCGTCGGTGATCCATATCTCTTCACCACGCTCGCCGCCGTGGTGATTGGCGGCACTTCGCTGGCCGGCGGTTATGGCGGCTACGGGTTCACTGTGATCGGCGTGCTGGTGCTCCAAGTGTTGAGCTCGTTCCTCATCGGCATCGGCCTCAAATACGAGTGGCAGCAGTTCATCTTCGGGCTGCTCATTCTGCCTATGGTCGCACTCTACAGCCGCTCCCCACACATCAGGGCGCAAGTCTAGGATTATCAGATGTTCGCAAGCTCGTTCCAAACCAGCGATATAACCGGCAGCACCTTCGCCGCGGCCACGATGGGCTGTCTCGCCGCGTCCGCGCTTATGGCTCTCGGACTCACGTGGGTTTCGGAGCGGTGGCGCATTCCCGTAGCGCTCGGCGCTGTGGCGCTGGGCATTTCCGCTGTCTTTTACATGAGCGCCGATGAGCTCTGGCTCGCCGGTGGGAAGCTTTCGGCTGGGCCGCGCTTTGCGGCTTGGTTCGCGGTTCAGCCGTTGCTCGTAGCGGCCGCATATTTCTTTGCCAACATTGCGGGTCCAGTGCCGGCCGGGGTGTTCTGGCGCTCCACGGTGGCCGCATTCCTCATGGTGCTCTGTCGCTATCTCGGCGACGCGCACATCTTCAATCCAACTCTCGGCGTTCTGCTTTCCATCGCTTTCTGGCTCTACATCCTGGGAGAGTTGTACTTCGGCCGAATGGCTGAGGTCATGCGCAAAGCCTCGCAGCCAATGCAGATGGGCTATTTCTGGATCCGGCTCATCATGACTGTCGGGTGGGCTGTCATTCCCATCCTTTATTTCGTCGATGTCGTGATCGGAGTGGGTTACGGACCTGTCGTTGCGACACTCTACACGATCGCCGACCTCGTCAATCTTATCGCACTGGCACTCACCTATCTCGCGGTGGCGGGCAAGGAGCGCTACTGAACTTCACGTCTCATCGGAGAACGCGACCATGACCGGCGCAGACGCAATCGCAATCATCATCCTGCTGACCATCCTCGTTGCTGTCGGCGTCTATCTGCTTCACTGGCTTTATCGCCATTCCTCCAAAGACGAGGCTTTTGTGCGAACCGGCCTCGGCGGGGAAAAGGTCGTCATGGGTGGCGGCGCGCTTGTTATCCCGATTATTCACGACATCACGCTTGTGAATATGAACACCGTGCCGCTTGAGCTCAAACGGGCGGGCGAGAGCTCGCTGATAACGCGCAATAAGATGCGCGTCGATGTAGTCAGTGAGTTCTCCGTGCGCGTGATTCCTACGCGCGAGAACATCTCGCTCGCCGCACGCACCTTCGGCGAGCGCACGAGCTCGGCTGAGCTGATGAAAGAAGTCATCCAGGCCCGGTTGGTCGACGCCATGTCGGCGGTCGCTGCGACCATGACGATGGACGAGATTCATGCCGGCCGGAAGGAATTCATGCGGCAAGTGTCGGAGCTCGTGGCGCCAACCCTTGGCTCAAATGGGCTCGAGCTCGAAAATGCGTCGCTGACTAGCCTGAACCAGACCGACATCTCAGTGTTCAACCCGGATAACGCCTTCGATGCTGAAGGGCTGACGCAACTGACCCAGGAGATCGAGGAGCGCCGGAAGCTCAGAAATCGCATCGAGAACGACGCCCGTTTGGAAATCAAGCTCAAGGACTACCAGACCGAACAGCGCGCCATCGAAATCGATCGCGACCTCGAATACGCGCGCATCGACCAGACGCGTGATATCGAGGCGCGCCGCGCCGCGCAGCTCGCCACCATCGAGGAGGAGCGTTCCAGCTCGGCGATTAGCATCAGCAATGCCAAAGTCAGGGCCGAGCAAGAGGCCGAGCGGATCCGCATAGCCAAGGATCGGCTGATCGATGCCGAGCGAATCAATAGCCAGACCGAGATTCGGCTGCTCGAAATTGATCGGCAGAAGGACAACGAGCAGCGCGCCATCGAGACCTCGAAGGTGCTTGAAAGTCAGCGCATCGTCTCGCGTATGGAAGTGGAATCTCAGCGCATCGAGAATGAGCGCAAGATCAAGGAATTCGAAATCACCTCGCGGCAGGAAGTTTCCATCATTGAATCCAACGCGTCGGCCAGGGTCGATCAGACGAAACTCGAGAGCGAAAGGGTAGTCGAGGCTAGTCGGATTGAAATTGAAAAAGCCATCGAGTCGCTGGCGGTCGAGAAGGACAAACACCTTCGTGTCATTAACGAATTGGCAAATGCCGAGAAGGAAAAGGCGGCTATCCTGAAGCGCTATGACGTCGATCTCGAGCGGCTGAAAAGGGACCAGGAGATTATCCAGCTCGAAATAGAGAAAAACGAAAGGGTGAAACTCTCCGAGACCGCGGCCTTTCGCAAGATCGAGGACGCGGCGATTGTTGTGAACCGTGAACTGGATGAGCTGCGGATTGCGGCACGCAAATTTGTCGAGAAATTCGAGATCGAGCGCAGCAAGGAGGTTGAGATCATCGACAAGGAACGCCTCATTGCGGTCATTAACAAGTCCATCGAGGAAGCCGTCGCCAAAACGGAGGTGGCAAACGCGATGAGGGCGCTGGCGGCGACCGAGGAGCAGGTAGTGTCAGCTCGCGAACAGGAAGCGGCTGAACGCGCCAAACGGATTGCGCTCATCGACGCTGCCGCCCGAACCGAGCGGGAGACCTACCGCCTGGTTTCGATCGCCACCGCGGAGAAGGAGGCGGTGGAACAGCGAGCGATCGCGGAGGTCGCCGAGGCGAATGCGGCAGCGGTCCGCTACGAGAAGGAGGCCGAGGGCCAAACTAAACTCAACGAGGCGGAGAATATGCGCAGCGACGCCGCACGGCGCAGCGCAATCTACGAGAACCTCGTCAAGAACCTGCCCAATATCATCCGCGAGACTGTCAAACCGATGGAGAACATCGAGTCGATCAAGATCCTTCAGGTCGACGGCGTCCCGGGGATCAACAGCCCGTCGGAGATCGGCGGCGGAGCAGGAGGTGGCGCTCAAAACGGAGGCGGCGACGGCGGCAACATGACCGACCGCGTGGTGAATTCCGCCATGAAATATCGCACACAGGTCGCATTTGTCGACGGCCTGATGAAAGATCTGGGCCTTCCGATCGAGAGTATAGGCAGTGCGGGCGGGCTTTCTTTCCGCAATTTTCAACCGCCGGAGAAGCCGTCGGGCAACGCTCCACGCAAGCTTGGCAAGAGCGCCAAGGACGATGACTAATACCCTCGGTACCGACGATGTCTATACGCCCTCTTGACGCCCTCGATCGGCACGCCTTGGTAATTGCGGTCTGGCTGCCCCTGTTGTTGGTGGCCGCCGCGGTGTTCCACTATGGCTTTGGTGCCGGCGGTTGGCCGTTCATCACTGCAGGTTTTGCGGTCTTGATTGCCGCTTTCGCCGGGCACGTTATCGTCAATGCAACATTTGGAACGCAATTCACGCCGAAGGAAGTGGCGCTCGGACTGGTTGTTTATTGTGCCGGGTTGCTAGCCGCGGGCTTCGCCACGTTGGTTTCCATGGTCTTCCGCAGCCATTACGCCTTGCCGGTCTCGCTTGGATTTCTCGGTACGGCGACGGTGGTCATATTCACCATGATCCTGTGGCTCGGACTCCGTGGCGCATTCGATTCGTTCGACGTGATCCGCAGGTTTAAGCCGTGACGTCTCTCCTTGCCGTCATGCTTGCCGTCTTTGCGGCCTTCACTCTTTATATCGCCGCGCAATCGGCGAAGAGCGGGGACAGCCCGGCTGCCTTTGTCGACGCGGGCCAGAACCTGCCGGGCTGGACTTATATCTTTGCCGGAAGCGGCGCTTTGTTGGCGAGTGTCGGTCCCTATGATTATCTGCGCTTACTCTCCGTATACGGCTTCCAAGCGAACCAACTCGCGTTGAGCCTGATATTAGTGGCCCTGGTCATGGCGCTATTTCAAAAGCGCCTTTGGCTTGCCGCGAGAATGACGGGGAGCCGCTCGCTCGGCGAGGTGCTCGGAGCGCATTATCAAAGCACATCGATCCGCATCTACGTTCTGGTTGTGCTTCTCCTCTTCGCTGTGCCTTTTGCCGCAACGCTCCTCGGCTCTGCGGGAGAGCTGTTGGCGCAGGCGAGCGGGGGCGCACTCTCGCGGGCGGCAGCCATTTCTGCGCTTGCAGCTTTCCTTTTTCTCGCCTCGGCACTCGGCGGTTGGCGCGCCACGATCTATATCATCGCCGTCCTCTCCACGGTGATTCTCGCGCTGTTGATCTTTTCGGCGAGCTTCGCCGGCTTGGTATTTGACGGATTGTCAGTCTTCCACAAAGGATTTTCCGTTCGCGAGGGTATCCTCGGCAGCGTCCTCCCAGGTGTCATCCAATTTTCGAGCGGCATCGGACGCGAAGTTCCGGCAGGCGGGTTGTGGACCACAACGGCCGTTCTGTCATTTGCGCTGGCGGCTGCTGGCGCAGCGCTGAGCCCGTCTTTCGCCTTCCTCGGCCTTACCATGAAAAGCCGCGCGGGCTTTGCGTTCTCGCAGGTATGGATCGTTTCCGGGCTGGCCGCGGGCGCACTTCTGCTGCTCGGTCCCATCGTAGCGGGTGAAATGAATGCCGCAGACAATTTCACGCCGCTTGTGGCGAGATTTGCCGCCTACGATCAACTCGTCGCCGCGTGCGTGACGGTCATGCTGCTTGTCATGTTGCTCGTCGCGGTCGCCTTTTTTGCTGCATCAGGTGCGAGCGTCGCCACCATCGAGCTTTTGGATCGTTATGTCGTACCCGACTTGACCCCGCGCGGGGAGCGGCTTGCCGCGCGCGTCTCGCTTGCAATCATTTATGCCGCGATCGTTTTGCTCGCCGCCTTCCTCCCGGCTTTAGCGACAGTGCTTTCAACGCTCGCCTTGCCGCTTTCCGCTCAACTCTTTGCGGCCTATCTCGGCCTTTGTTGGCTGCGGTGGATGAGTCGGAGCGCGGTGTTGGTGGGCCTTGCGTTTGGCATCCTATTCGTCGTGTTCACCGAGCCACCAGGGCTCATCGTTTTTGACGGTCTCTTTGTACAATTGCCATGGGGCCGCTGGCCTCTCACCATACACTCTGCCGCGTGGGGCCTCGCCATCAACGTTGGCGCCAGCCTACTTGTCGCGATCTTCACACGCCAAGACGCGGAGCGCGAGCATCGGAACGTGTTGCATGGGAGCTTCCAGCGTGATCACCGCATAGCTTTTGGGGGGCGCGCCGCGCGCAGTGCAAAGTGGTCGCTCACGCTCCTATGGGTCTTCCTCGCGCTCGGTCCGGGCGCCATCCTGGGCAATTCGTTCTTCGCGCATCCCGTTTTTACCGAAGCCGACATCGCTTTGGGCGTGCCGTCCCTTTGGGTGTGGCAGGCGTTCTTCTGGATAATCGGTGTGCTGCTTGTATGGTGGCTCGCATACCGCAGCCGGCTGTCGACCGTTGAAGGCACCTTTCGCCCTCACGAATTGCGGCACTTGCTCCAGGTTCCGGGAACGCGCCGACAGCTCCGCTGGATCGCACTTCTCGTCACTCGCCTGACCGCACGTCAGAACCGTACAACGCAGCCGGCCCGGAGATTGAGATGACGGCGGAAAACGTCATCGATGTTAAGCGGCTGCGCTACTTCATCGCCGTATGCAAGCATGGTGGTTTCTCCCATGCCGCAAGTGTTATCGGTGTCGCTCAGCCTGCGCTGACCCGACAGGTTCAATTGCTTGAGCGCGAACTCGGTCTCAAGCTGATCGCCCGCAACGGCCGCGGTGCCAAGCCCACGGAGGAGGGTCGTTTCCTGCTTGCGCGGTCGATCGAGTATCTGGACGGGCTAGACAACTTATACGTGGAGTTGAAACAGCGCTTCTCGGAGATGAACGGCCAAGCCGTAGTCGGCATCTGCCCGACCATTTCGCCATTCTTCCTGGAGGATCTCAAATCATACGTGGCAACAAGCTGTCCGGATTTTTCCCTATCGGTGGTCGAAGCGTACAGCGGCGACCTCAAGAACTTGATGAACAGCGACCGTCTGGATCTGGCGCTCACCTACAAGCCAAGTAGCAACCTCGGTGGCCAGCATGTAGAGCTTTTTTCCGAACAGCTTGTGCTGGTTTCAGGATTCCGGCCCGATGTGCCGCAGCGCATCTATCAGCTAAGCGAGCTTGAAAGGTTGAAGCTCATTCTGCCAAGCCGCATTCACGAGCTTCGCCTGATCATCGACACGGTGTGCAAGCGCAGGGGAGTTTTGCTGCGGCCCGATCTGGAACTCGATTCGCTTGACGCCGTAAAGACCTTTCTGAAGCGGCCTCTGCATCTCTACACAATACTTCCCGCCTATAGCGTCCACAAGGAAGTGGAAAGTCGGCAGTTCTCGCAATACACAATCGACGACCCGGACATGGTGCGGACGATCTCGATTGTCACGCCGGCGAAACCACGGAACGAAGCCGCCACCGACTATCTACAACGTCACATTGAGAAGAGAGCGAGCGCGATAAGGGCGCGGCTCACGACTGTTTTTTAACCACCACATTAGGGGGCGCCAAGGCTATGAGGTTCTACGACATTGATTCACGCCTCGCGGAAATACGCTCGGGCGTCATGCAAGTTTGCGGTCGATGCATTCTGACCGGGCATGCGGTCGGCCTGCCGAAATCATACGGATAGAGGCCGCCATGGGATGCAGCAGCAGCATGGAGCAACTGCTCGCCCTTTCGGCGATGCCGTCGTCGGCAATGTCCGACGCGGCCCGTCAATTGGCGGCATTTTCACTATTCGACTGGCTGGTCTGCGCACGGGCCGGCGCGGACCAAGAGTTGAGCCGTATCATGCGCGATTTCGTGCGGGAGGAGGGGGGTAAGCCGGTCGCAAGGACAA
>Ga0210407_10003801_pt1 | contig 12095 bp, 10 predicted proteins | sample IncBWC27MmetaG_FD_150860 | JGI IMG/M metagenome (GOLD analysis project Ga0210407, IMG submission 150860) | Forest soil microbial communities from Barre Woods Harvard Forest LTER site, Petersham, Massachusetts, United States - Inc-BW-C-27-M | ecosystem: Environmental > Terrestrial > Soil >... | reverse complement strand
TCAAACGCCTTGACCCAGATCAACGCCGTCAGTGAGGCTGTCACCGACATCATCAGCATGCATCGATCGGAAAGGATCTGCTCATGATTGTTTGCAGCCCACGAGGTCTGGCGTTCACCCTGTTTTTGACCGTGCTGCCGATGGGACTTGCGTTTGCCGGTGGTGGTGGCCGCGGCGGAGCAATGCTTGGCGGCGGCGTGGGGGCAGCCGGCGCCGGCAGTGCTGCCGTAGGCGCCGGACCGCCGAGCGGGCGCGTGGGCGGAGGTGCCCCCGCTGGTGCTGTTGGAGGTGGCGCGCCAGGCACAAGCAATCCGGCGGGCAACGGAGCGGCCGGCACCGGAAACCCCAGCTTGAACGCACTCGGTAGCGGTTCGTTGGGAAACGGCACCAACACGCCGGGACTTCCAAACGCGACGTCCCGCGGAGAAGCTATCGGCGGTGGTAGCTATGGAAGTTACACGACCGGCGTCGCGCCTGCCCGGACCGACGCCGCCGGCGGAGCCGCGCCAAACGCCTCGAACGAGGCTCCGGCCGCAGATTCGAGGGTGTCGCCAGTTCAAGGTCTTGCCAACGACGCGCCATTCTCGCCAACCGGACTGTCCCGAACGGGACCGGACGGGCAGGCGACGGTCATTGTCGCGGCGCGGCCTTGCGGCGTTGCTGCTCGCGAAACCGACGGGACGACAACATGCATCGGTATTCCGAAGCAGCGGCGGCGATGATCATCGATGGCTGGAGACGCGTCGACGGCGCGGTAAGTCCATAACGACGACCGATTTCGGTGCAGGGTGCGCTCGAGATCACGAGAGCCTCCGTTCGATTGAATGCGAACGGAGGCTCTCGTCTTTAGTCTTTTGTTTTGACGCGTTTTCTTCACGCGAACCGGTACCCACCCCGTATCCCGTGCGGGGCAGGCTTTCGCTGGAAAACGCTGTACGCGTCCGGAGACGACGCCCGACCCACGAGCTTGCGCGCGACATGCGCTGCCGGGAGTGTTCTCAACTGCGTTTTTATCCGCGCAAGCTCAGACATAGGTTGCTTGATAGCTTGCTTGCACGTCCGTCACAGCCTCCGAGGGGGTACTCCGCAAGAAGATTCGCACAGCCAGTTGACGAACTGCCGATTCGGATCACGCTCAAGTCATTGCAACGCTCCAGGAGGCTGACATGACTGCGTCCAATAACCAACGCCCAACTAGTCCCGCGCGCCGCCATTTCGTGGGTGCGTCCGCCGCATTTGCCGCCAAAGTAGTTGGTATTGCCGCGCTTGCATCGGTCGCCTTGCCGTCGAGCTCGAAAGCCAGACACGGAGGAGGTTGGGGCGGAGGTGGTGGCGGCGGCCACGGACACTGCCTGCTCAAAGGTACGCGCGTGCTGACTCCGCGCGGCGAGACACCGATCGAAGATCTCAAGATCGGCGATCTCGTCAAAACGATGCGCGGCGATTTGGCGATCAAATGGATCGGACGCAACACCTTCAGACGGAGCGGAGCTTCCTGGCAGAAGAGCGTCATGCCGATCCGCGTCTCGCGCTTCGCCATTGACGATCACACGCCTCACACCGACCTTTATCTGTCGCCTGGACACGCCCTTTTTATCGACGGTTTTCTCATGGAGGTGAGGGATCTCGTCAACGGAACGTCCATCGCGCCGGCTGTGCCGCCGGACATGGAAATCCTCGAATATTTCCAGATCCTGTTCGACACGCATGAAGTGATCTGGGCCGAGGGGACTCCCGCCGAGACCAAGGGTGGTGGAAATCTCGAGCTGTTCACCAACTTCTTCGAGTACGAGCGCCTCTACCCGAACGATCCCTGGTCACCAATTCCATTGGTCGCGCCGAACCTAAGTACAGGGCGAGCACACTTGCGCGCCTTGCTCGGGCTCGGCGCGGCGTATTTCGTCGACGTGCGTGATCCTCTTCAAGAGGCATATGAGCGGTTCGCAGCGCGTGCAGCGCATGCCGAGGAAATCGCCGCATAGCGCGACGAGTGCCTGCCGACACCTGGAGCCTCCGTTCCGGTGAATCGGAACGGCGGCTCTTGAGTATGATTGGGAACGGCATGCCCTCGGGGCACGACCCGACGGGTGAGAACCGGTTTTCCGAAAAGCATGCCCTCGGGCTTGACCCGAGGGATCATGCTCAAACAAAAAGCTAGAGCATGATGGTGATTCCGCCTGGTCACATCATGCTCCAGCCTGTTGCTTTGACGCGTTTTCTTCACGCGACCGGTATCTACCCGCATCCAGCGCGGGGCTCATGTGGGCCATTCGCGATGGCCGAGGCGCCGCGCCACAAGGCGTGCGAGGCCCGCGACCGCTGCCCAACCCATCACCGAGATGCCCGGCGCCGGTGCGCGCGGAATCCATTGAAAGCAAAATATTTCCTGATAGTCAGGGGGCGATGATTTTCGACGACCATCGGGTGGAGGTTGTGATGCGCATTCTGGTTCTGGTCATTCTGGCGGTCGGGGTGGTCTACCGAGCCGCGCCTGCGCAGGCTCAGACCTATGATCCAAACTACCCGGTTTGTCTCCAGATCTATGACGACATGGTGCACTACTATTTCGAGTGCAGATATACATCGATCCCTCAGTGCCAGGCGTCAGCGTCGGGCCGAGCGGCCCAGTGCGTGGTCAATCCGTTTTACGCCGGGACGCATGCCAAGCCCGTTCATCGCCGTAAACGGTCGCACAATCATTGAGCAAGCGCTGAGGATGAGTTGACGAACCCGACTTCACGCAGTCGGCTGGCGACCTTTCGGCGCGCCTGTAGCGCGACGCGACGCCCGCTAGCTGATGCCAGCTAGCTTAAGACACCGTGCGACGCCGGGCGAACCGCCTGACGGCTTTCATCGATAACGTCGAGCCCTCGGCGCGACATAATCGCGACGGTCGATCACGTCAATTTCAAGAGCGCGATGACACTTTGATCATGAACCATCGCGCGTAGGTTGATCGTTCGTCTCACGTCGCCACGCTTGTGGCGTAAGGCCGCCGACATTTTGGAGGTTGTCTTCTTCCGGAGAAATAACTTCATTCGTCATTCGATCAGGCGTTGTGTCTGCGTGCGGCATCATGAAATCGTGTAGCGGCATCGACCTGAAGTGTAGTGCGGTGTTGGGAGCCAAACTGTAAATCCGCCCCCCGACCGTTTCGATGACGGCACGGCAGGCTTGGCGGGAGTTTTTTTGTCGGACAGAGTTGAGTGCGTTTTTTTTGATCTGGGAGATACGCTCGGATCAGCAATCCTTTCTCCCCCGCCGCTTCGTCTGATTGGCTTCGATCCTTATCCCTTCGTCCCACAATTGTTGTCGGATCTGCGAGGCCGTGGATTGCGGCTTGGCCTCATTTCGAACAGCGGAGATGACGGAAAGCAGACAGTCGATGCGGCGCCGGCGCCGCAAAGATCCTGGATTATTTTGAGCCGGCCCTCCGCGTCTATTCGCGCGACATCGGCCTGGAAAAAAACTCGCCCGCGATCTTCAACAAGGCCGCAGAACTCGCAGCCGCGCCGCCGCAACGTTGCGTCTTTGTCGGAGAGGATGGCGCCGAGCGCGCATTCGCCTCTCGCGCCGGCATGCGCGTCTGCCCGCATCCGCTGCTGCTGGGGGAAGTGATTGCCGGCGAAACTTTGCGATATATTCGCGTCGCCACGCCGAAAGGACAGGTTCGAGCGACCTACGACCTGCTTCGGCAACGTCCGTTCGTTGCCTTGCACGTCGCGGATCTAAATGGGCAGATCGTCTACGGGATCACCAGCCAGCGCGTCGCAAACGAGCTGGCGAACATGCTGATCCGGGTCGACTTTCTCGGCGGCCCGAATTCTCCCGATGACTCGGATCTCTACCTGCTTCGCGACGACCTCGCCAAGGAGAGCGGGTTCGGCTCGACAAACGGCGCCGCGCACACATTCTTCGCCGGTCCCCATGCCGACTTGCTGTTGTCAGCGACCGATGAGGGCCTTGTGGTCGCTCTTCCTGCCGGGACATCGCCGGGAAACTTTCATTTTGCCCATGCACGGCATGGCCACACGCTCAAGCTCGTCCCGACGCCTCTGCTGCTCGACCCCGCGGTTGGCGCAAGCAAGAGCGGCTTCCTGGCCGACATTGAACCAAAGGAGCTGCTTTCCGAGAATGAGCGCCGCGCGCTGTCGGGCATCGATGCAAACGCGATCCTCGGCCTTGTTGAAAGATATAGCGGCAAGCAGCCGCTCTCGCCCGACGATCCCAGGCCGATCAGAAGCCGGCACATTGCGGAGACCGACGGTGACAACCAGCGTGCGGTCATGGCGCTGGCGCGCGAGTTGGAGGCCATCGGTCAAGGCCGGCTCCAGGTGCGCGTCCTTCCGTTCACCCATCGCGGCTTGCGCCTGTACAATGTCGAGGCCGAGCTGCGCGGCGTGTCCTCGGATCTGGTGCTGGTGACGGCGCATCTGGATTCGACCGCCGCGAACGATCTGCATTTTGACGAGATGCATGGCGCCGCACCAGGCGCGGACGATGATGCAAGCGGCGTGGCCGCCGTTTTGCTCTCCGCCCGGTGCTTCGTTTCGCTTGCCGCCTCGGCGCCGCCCGCACGAACGATCCGTTTCGTCCTGTTCAACGCGGAAGAGGAAGGTCTCGTCGGCAGCCGCATCTATAGCCGGGCGCAGAGAGCGCAGGAAGCGCCGATCGTGGCCGTCTATCAGATGGACATGATCGGCTATCACGTCAGGCCGCCGCGGACGTGGGAAGTCCACGCCGGCTTCTATCAGTCACCCGAGGTCGAGCAACGTTCTCTTGCCCTCGCTCAGATTCTCAAGCGCGTGTCGCCGCTCGTGTCCCCCGAGCTGGAGCCGCCGCAAATTTACGTAAGCGGCGGGAGCCCCGATGGTGACCCCGCCGAGGGACGCAGCGACCACGCGCCGTTTCAGGCCCAAGGCTATGCCGCCTGCGTGGTCACGGAAGATTTCTTTGTCGGGCCCGGTCCGAGCGACCCGGAGCCGCAAACCAATCCAAACTATCACAGTGTCGGCGATACGATCATCGTCGCGGATTTCGCCGCGGACATCGCGCGGGTGGTCGCCGCAGCGGTCTGGGCCACGGCCAAAGCGGGCGCGACGGCGCCGCCACGGTTTTCACAGAGATCAATGAACCTAACCTCAGAGGGAAAGCGCATGGCTTCGCGCGAGATCGACACTGGAAATTTTAGCACGACACCTGCATCTTTTGCGAAGGGTCCGGCCGCCGCTCCCGGTGCCTCCGCGCCGCGCCGCCTGCGGCTCGACGCAAAGGCCGACATGGTCAGAGCCTTCTCCGTGCCTGCCGTTTCGGGTGCGGCTCCTGGAGATGTGAGCCACGACGCAGGGTCGCTCGTCGGCAGGGCGCTGACATTGCTTCGCAGCGAGCGGACCCGCAGCGCCGGGTTCGGGGCATCACGCAGTTCGGACGGCTCTGATTTCATCCCTGATCCAGTTCTGCAACGGACCAGTTCGGCCGCGCAGATCGTTCACTTTCAGCAATTCTACCGAGGCATTCCAGTTTTCCGGACCGGCAATACGGTGCGCTTCGGGCCGCAAGCCAAGGACGCGGATGTGCTTGGCGAGAGTGTCGTGCTCGACAAGGAGATCAATACGGCGCCGACCTTGAGAGCCGAGGAGGCGGTGTTGGCGGCTGCAAAGCATCTCGCTTCGGCGAGCCTGCGCCAGTTCAAGGACGAGTTCGGGCAAGTCTTCAAGGAGCAGCCGCTTTCGATTGACGGCTTCAGGCCGCAGGTGATCTCCGGCTTCCCGATGCTACCGACCCAACCGACGGTGCTCGATTGGGTCGCTGTGGACGGGGCTACCGAAAAACAGCCAAGCAAGCCCTTCTCCCAGCCAGTGCCGACCCATCTCGTCATGTTCGATCAGCGGGCCGCCGTCCGCCTCGGCTGGTATGTCGTGTTGTCGCGCGACGAGCAGTTCGAACAATATGCGATCATCGTCTCGGCTGATGCGAAGCCAGGCGAGATTATTTACGCAAAGGACATGATCCACCGGGCGCGGGCGCGCGCAAGCGTGTTTGAATTCAGCCCCGGGGTGTCGGACCGGAAGGTTGTGGAGATGCCGCGGCCTGTCAGCGACTACCCGATCATACTAAGTACGCCTCTCGTGGGCTTTCCCAACGATTGGGTGGACGCGAACCAGACCATCGGTAATTCGACCATTGCAACTCTCAACTTTTCGACCACTTCGTTGGATGGCCAACGGAATGGCGATTATGTCGAGTTTCATCCAAAAGAGCCCGACGGAGACGATCAAAAGCTCTTGAACATTTTCTACTACTGCAACTTTATGCACGACTGCTACTACATGCTCGGCTTCGATGAAGCTGCCGGAAACTTTCAGAAAATAAACCTCACGCATACGGGAATTCCTGGAGATCCCGTTCGCGCCCGCGCGCATAGCGGCCCGGTCAGTGGCACGGCCAACATGTCGACCGACGCCGACGGCCTGCCGCCCATCATGAACATGGGTCTCGTGACCGACAGCGGGCGCCATACCGCCTTCGATGCGGACGTCGTATTTCACGAATACACTCACGGCTTGACCAACCGCTGTGTCGGCGGCACGCGTCAGGGACACGCGTTGGAGGCCCCGCAAAGCAGGGGTATGGGCGAGGGCTGGAGCGACTTTTTCGCGCTCACGATCATCAACTGCCACGGGGCGTTGCGCGGTGAGCCGGAGAGAGCCGTGATCGGCAACTGGCTGATCAACAGCCAGAGGGGTATCCGGTCGAACCCCTATGACGATCATTATCCCTATACCTATGGATATGTGGCCACCCTTTCCGACGAGCATGATGTCGGAGAGATCTGGTGCGCGGCGCTGATGATGATGGTCCGCCGGATCCGGGTAGCGCTGGGCAGTGACGTGGATGGGTACAGACTCGGATTGCAGATGGTCGTCGACGGCCTGAAGCTGACTCCGGCCAATCCCACTTTTCTGCAAGCTCGGGATGGGATTCTGCTCGCGCTCGACCACATGCTGGACCAGCAGCGGATCTCACGAGCAACCCACGACACCGTTCGCAAAGCCGCATTGGAAGCGTTCGGCTGGTTTGGGATGGGCCCGTCCGCCACATCCCAAGACGCAGGCGTGGATGGAATCGTGGAGGATGTGGTTCGTACCGGCGTCGCCTAGCGCGCGACGAGATTGGGCCGAATCGCGCTTCTCAGTTCGGTGAGTTGAGGGCCATTTCCCGGCGAAAGCTTGCCCCGCATTTGGATTGTGGGGTGGGCTTTTCCAGATCATGATCTGGAAATCCCGGCCATCGCTCGGAATAAGGCAACGCAAGCACCGAATGAAGGCCGTCGGCAGAATGGGCAACCAGGATGCCGCAGGGGCCGGCGACCGTCGTCACGCTTCGTTTCAAGTTCCCACAATTCCTGAGGAGGCGGATCTAGAACGGTAAACGCCAAGCGGGTAAGGAATCCCGCTATGGCTGCGCAAGGTACGCCTTATCGGCCCGATATCGACGGGCTACGGGCAATCTCGATACTTCTAGTGGTGGCGTATCACGCGCACCCTTGGTTGATTCCGGGAGGTTTCATCGGAGTCGACATATTCTTTGTCATCTCCGGATATCTGATCACGCGCATCCTGTCGCGCGGGATGGAATCTGGCGGGTTCTCGATCACCAATTTCTATGGGCGTCGCATCCGTCGCATTTTTCCTGCGCTGATGGTCGTCCTCGTTACAACCTATGCGATGGGATGGTTCATCCTTCTGCCCGACCAGATGCAACTGCTCGGCAAGAACGTTGTCGCCGGGGTGGCCTTTGCCGCAAATCTGTTCCAGATCAGCCAGGCCGGCTACTTCGCACCTGACGTTGCGGAGAACCCTTTGCTGCATCTCTGGTCCCTGGGTGTCGAGGAGCAGTTCTACATCTTTTGGCCGCCAGCCTTGTTGCTCATCGCGGGATCGAAGCGGCGATTGCCATGGTTCGGCATTATCGCTGCGGTCTCGTTTTGCGTCAGTCTCATCGACCTCTATGGCCACAAGGACTGGGCGTTCTATTCGCCTGTCGCACGCGCCTGGGAGCTTCTTGCCGGCGGCATGCTTGCCGCTACCCGTCTCTCGAGTCGCCGCTTCGCGATTCCGGAGAACCTCGCGAGCCTGTCGGGCCTGTTGGCCATCTTCGGGTCGGCGCTCGCGCTCGACAACGGCAGTCCGTTTCCCGGCCCATACGCGCTGTTCCCCGTCATTGGCGCGGTCCTGATAATCGCGTCGCCCAACGCACTGCTGAATCGCTACGTTCTGTCGAGCCGCGTTTTTGTCTGGTTCGGGCTCATCAGCTATCCGCTCTATCTCTGGCATTGGCCTTTATTGTCCTACCTCGCGATCTTGCGGAATGGGGTGCCGAATTTTCTGGAGATCTGGGCCGCCGTCGCCATCGCCGTGATTCTGTCGGCGTTGACGTATCAATTCATCGAAATCCCACTTCGTAAACGACCGGAAGTGGTCCCCAAGCTGTCCGCGGGCTTGGCGGCAATCGGCGTGATGGGTATCGCCGCAATCGTCACATCAGGCTTTGCGTTCCGGTTTCCGCCGGTCGTGCAGGACATCGCGCGCATCCGTGTCGAGGACAATCCGTCGTTTGCCGATCATTGCTTTCTGGAAACCGCGAGAGGGGCATTCGATGCAAGCTGCATTGAGCAAGGCGATCGGCCTCTTCTTTTCCTTTGGGGTGATTCCACGGCCGCGGCACTGTATCCGGCCCTGAAAGACGCCGAAGACAGGTTGGGTTCATTTCGGCTGGCGAGGTTCACCCTGGCAGGCTGCGCGCCAATCCTGGAGGTCGGATCGAACACGCGCTGCGACGGGGATAACCGAAAAGTTTTCGACTTTGTCCGGTCCGCGCGTCCTGACGTCGTTCTGCTGCACGCCATGTGGGGCACGACCACAAATCTTGAGAAGCTGGCCGCGACGATCCGCGAACTGCGGGCGAGCAAAGTGCCTCGGATCGTCATGCTGGGACCGGTGCCGGTCTGGAAGCGGACACTTCCTCATGCGTTGATCAATCATTACCGGTTTTCGCATGAACTGCCGGAACGAATCAGTGCGGGCATGTGGGGGCCGGAAGGCGATAGGATGATGGAGGCCTTCAGCAGAGGCGCCGGCATCGAATACATATCTGCAAGACAAGTGTTCTGCGACGAAATGGGGTGCCTGACGCGGGTAGGGCCGTCCGCTTCGGATGTGGTCACAACCGACATCGTTCACCTCTCCGAAAGAGGTGCACGGTTTCTTGTGGCCGCCATCGGCAGGACTCTGCTTCCTGAACCTCATGGCCAGCTCTCGAACGAGAGAAACGCCCCGCCGGCCGAGGAGGGCAGGCAGCGCCCCAATTGAGACGTCAAGGAGCTATGTGGCCGCTTTCTCTAATAGTCTCGATCCGTCGCAACGCGAGCCCGCACCGAACCCACACAACGAAAAAGGCCGCCCGCAGGCGGCCATGGCCATCTTGAAATCGGAAAAACCTACCGGACCGCCGAGATGTCCGAGCTCGTCACGACCACTGGCTTGCCGGCCTTGATGACATTGGCGGTCTGGCTGTAGTCCACATTGCTCCGCGCAGCGATCCCGAACGCCGCTACCGCGATACCCGCCACCAGCGCCACGATCACGATCTTCAGATGCGTCCCACGATCTACTGAATGAAAGGAGTGGTTCATGTGAGCCTCCAGGGTGCCTGAAGGCACCGCTTGTTGCCTAAACAGTTACCCGCGTTGTGTTTCAAATTGGTTTCTTGGGTTCCCCAAAATGGTTTCGTTCAACACCGAACGGAGGCGATCTCGCCCGGATTCTCGCCGAAAGTTTCGATGCGGCCGCGATCAGGGAGCGCGCCGATCTGTGGAGACGGATCGTTCGTTGCAGGCCGAGTTGACCGCCAAAGGCATCGTCTTCAACAAGCCCGGTCCCGTGCAATTCCGCGCAGTACTGGTGAAGGCGGGTTATGGCGCGGACGCCTGGGCGCAGCTTGATAAAATCGGGCAGGCTGACGAAAAAAGCCCGGTCACGCCAGCACGGCCGGACAACGGCCAGATCGGCCTGGCGCCGGCCGGCGGGGTGTCGTGCGGCCTGATTTCTAAAGCCGTCCAGCAATCGACGGCGGGGAGGCGCTCGCCGTGGCGCGAGGCCTCGGCTGACTGCAAGGCTGATCGGCGAAACACGCAGGCTCGCCGGTGCAGGATCGACACAGGGATCAGGTTTTCCCATGCCGCAGAGGACGTTAAAATAGGTTGTCTTGCGCCCCCTATTGCGCTGCGCTAATCCAAGAATAACTCCAGATCGACGAATCCGCGGATTCCCCCCGACCGCCCGCGGGAAAAGGTAGCGCCGATGAACGGCATCCTGCTGAATTATCTTCCACTTGTGGTATTTGTCGGCGTGGCCGCCGCGATCGGTCTGGTGCTGTTGATCGCGCCGTTTCTGGTCGCGTTTCAGCAGCCCGATCCGGAGAAGCTGTCGGCCTATGAGTGCGGATTCAACGCATTCGATGACGCCCGGATGAAATTCGACGTCCGCTTCTACCTGGTTGCCATTCTTTTCATCATCTTCGACCTCGAAGTGGCGTTCCTTTTCCCCTGGGCGGTGGCGTTCGGCAAGCTCGGAGCGACAGGTTTCTGGTCGATGGTGGTGTTCCTGGCCGTGCTGACGGTCGGGTTTGCTTACGAATGGAAGAAAGGCGCGCTCGAATGGGATTGAGCCCCACCGCCGCAAAACCCAGAACGGGACCCGGGACGGGAGCCGTCATCGCCCCCGCCGCGACCGGCATTCTCGACCCCGCGACCGGCAAGCCGATCGGCGCCAATGATCCGTATTTTCTCGAAGTCAATCACGAGCTTTCCGACAAGGGCTTCTTCGTCGCCGCGGCCGATGACTTGATCACCTGGGCGCGCACCGGCTCCTTGATGTGGATGACCTTCGGGCTCGCCTGCTGCGCGGTCGAGATGATGCAGGTGTCAATGCCGCGCTACGATGTCGAGCGCTTCGGATTTGCGCCGCGCGCCTCGCCGCGGCAGTCCGACGTGATGATCGTCGCGGGCACACTGACCAACAAGATGGCGCCGGCGCTGCGCAAAGTCTACGACCAGATGCCGGAGCCGCGCTATGTGATCTCGATGGGCTCCTGCGCCAATGGCGGCGGCTATTACCACTATTCCTATTCGGTGGTGCGCGGCTGCGACCGCATCGTGCCGATCGATATCTATGTCCCTGGCTGTCCGCCGACCGCCGAAGCGCTGCTCTACGGCGTGCTGCTTCTGCAGAAGAAGATCCGGCGCACCGGGACGATCGAACGCTAAAAGGTTTTCAAGTGATGGACGACGGCAGGCTCGACGCCCTTGGGCAGACGATCGTTGGCGCGCTTCCGGGCGCCGCGACAGCCCATTCGGTGGCCTTCAATCAGCTCGCGGTGACGGTGGAAGCGAGCAAGATCGTCGATGTCGTCAAATATCTGCGCGACGATCCGGCCTGCCGCTTCGTCAACATCATCGACATCACAGCGGTCGACTATCCGGGCCGTGAGAAGCGTTTCGATGTCGTCTATCACCTCCTGTCGCCGACCCTGAACACGCGCATCCGGCTGCGCGCCGAAGCCGACGAGACGACTCAGGTGCCGTCGATCATCGAGGTGTTTCCCGGCGCCGATTGGTTCGAGCGCGAAGCCTATGACCTCTATGGCGTGATCTTCATCGGCCACCCGGACATGCGGCGTCTGCTCACCGATTACGGCTTCGAGGGACATCCCCTGCGCAAGGATTTCCCGCTGACCGGCTTCGTCGAGGTCCGTTACGACGATCAGGAAAAGCGCGTGCTTTACGAGCCAGTCCGCCTCAATCAGGAATTCCGCAAATTCGATTTTCTCTCACCGTGGGAGGGGGCTGACTATCCGCTGCCGGGTGACGAGAAGGCAGGACCGAAGGCCTGACCATGAACGAGCAAAGCGAAACCCTCCGCAATTTCACCATCAATTTCGGCCCGCAGCATCCGGCCGCGCATGGCGTGCTGCGGCTGGTGCTGGAGCTTGACGGCGAAGTGGTTGCGCGGGTCGATCCGCATATCGGGCTTCTG
>Ga0210407_10003798_pt1 | contig 12100 bp, 19 predicted proteins | sample IncBWC27MmetaG_FD_150860 | JGI IMG/M metagenome (GOLD analysis project Ga0210407, IMG submission 150860) | Forest soil microbial communities from Barre Woods Harvard Forest LTER site, Petersham, Massachusetts, United States - Inc-BW-C-27-M | ecosystem: Environmental > Terrestrial > Soil >... | reverse complement strand
TGAGAGTGCCTGCGAACTTCGCCAGGTTCCCCCAGGCAACCAGTCGGTGCCATTCGGTACGTTCAACGTTTTCCTTGGATTCTTTAGCGCGCCATCGAACAGTGGTTGCTAGGTTGAGGATCACGTAAGGCGTATTGTTTCGAGCTGTGCGCTTCTCGGCGTTCTGTCCGAGGAAGCCAATTAACCGAACGGAATTGTCGTACATGGAATTCCCTCCTTAGATGCTGTACAGCGCAACCCATGATACTATATGTATAGCAGCATGGAAATAGTTGTTTTGGCGGCAAAGAGACAAGTCAAGGGCTCGACCGACGGGGAGCAAGGGAGATTCAACGATGGCGCCGATGGGGGAGAGCTGGCTGAATTACGAACGACAGCGGCGGCGCCTGAACGCACGGTTGGGCATGATGGTTTTTGCGCTTCTTCCATTGCCAGCGATCTTAATTGCCGTTGGACTTTCTCCGCTGAGGATGCTGCTGGTAGTAGCGTCCTTGGGCGTCAGTATAGGGATTCTGTATCCGTTGTGGTGGAGAACGAAGCACAATCCACTTCGTGCTTCGGTTGTCGAAAGGCGAACGCGGCGTATTGCCTGGATTTGCCGGCCAAGCGGGTTTCTCTGCGGCATAGCAGCGATGTTGTCCTGGTCGGTCGGAACCGAGGCTGCCGAATGGGTCGCTTTGGCATTCGCCGCTGCGGCCTTTTTGTTGTTGTGGTTCTCGCATTTCTCCGATAGGAAAGCAGAGCAAGAGCTGCGATCCGCGAGACCGACGATTCAAGTATGCGAGGGATTAAAAGAGTAAAGAAGGTAGACGACTTGTTACTCAGTCAGTTTGGACAACCAATCTCGGGTCATTTCAGGATTGCCGACCACCCGGAACGTGGCCAGACCAGTCAATACAAGCGCGTTTATCTTTACCGATCGGCGCTTGGCGCGAAAATCATCCTCGATGAGTGCATTGGCCTGATAGCGCCAATTGAACGAGAAGCTGGCCCAATAGAACCGAACAAAAACTCGCCACGGAGGAATAGTGTGCCTTAGGAATTCTTGAGTGAAGCGGGTGGTTTCAGAAAGTACAAGCCCTCAGGGCTTTTATGACCGTGGTTTCGCAGTTCAGGCGCAGAAAGCTTGGTCTTCAGAGCGCCTGAACGATCTTCTCTGATTCCGCCCACAGCCGAGTGGCGAGCGCTGCGTCTTCTGCATCGGCGCGGGGCTTCATCACGTTAGAGTCGGCGAGGTAGTTGCCCGCCAGGGGCACTGCCTTCGGGCTCACTGCGGCGAAGACCTCGGTCGCGGCGCCTTCGCCGACGGACTTGAGAAAGAGCCGCCCAATGGCCCCCAGCACCCGACTGAGCACCGGCCCCAGGTTACGGACGAGATTCGTATCGACCACGCCGGGGTGCACCGCGTAGGCGGTCTTCTTGGTGCCGGCGAAACGCCGCTCCAGTTCTTTGGCGAAGAGCAGGTCGGCGATCTTCGACTGGCCGTAGGCCTTCAACGGCTTGTACCCCTTGTCGCCCGAGAGATTGTCGAACTCGATCGCCCCGACGGGCGCGCTCCGGTGCCCCTCGCTGCTGAGCATCACCACCCGGCCGGCGTCTTTGAGCTGATCGAGCAGGCCCGTCACCAGCATGAAGTGCCCGATGTAGTTGGTGAAGAATTGCAGCTCATAACCGTGCGATTTCTCGAGCTTCGGCAGCATCATGACGCCCGCGTTGCAGATGATGGCGTCGAGCCGATGACCATCGGCCTTAACCGCTGCGACGCGCCCTCGTACAGACGAAGGGTCTGAAAGCTCGCAGGAGTAGCCGATCGCCTTGCCGGGAAGCGTCGCGCACGCAGCCGCAGCCTTCTCCTTTGTGCGCGCCGTCCCCAGCACCAGAGCGCCTCGCAGCGCGAGCACGCGACACGTCTCCTGCCCGATGCCTGAATTGCAGCCGGTTACCAGAATGGTCTGGCCAGCGAGTGAGAGCCCTTCGGTGACCTGCTCGGCGGTCGAGCCGTAACCGAAGCCGGTCGGCCCTGCTGATTTGAACATTGCGAGCAAAGACATGTGCGTTCTCCCCTTTGGACATCTGACACAATACGTCTACTTGTCAGTATTGACAATTAGACAAAATTTGTCAATGCTTGATGGATGAGCGAGGAGAAAAAGGGCAAAATCCTGAATGCTGGAAAGCGCCTCTTCCTGCGCTACGGCTATAAACGCGTCAGTATGAATGACATCGCGGAGGCTGCAGGCATCTCGCGTCCTGCCCTGTATTTGGTTTTCAAAAACAAGGAAGAGATTTTCAAGGGCGCTTACGAGCAATGGGTGGATGAGAAGATCTTCGAAATAGAAGAGAAGGCGGAAACCCTCAATACGGCCGAAAAGAAGCTGCGCCTCGCTTTCGAGCTAGGGGTGATCCAACTGATTGAGGCCATGAAAACCTCACCCGAACTCAAGGAATTAGTGGAACGCAATTTCGGCTATGGGACTCGCAAATTTGAAAACCTCGTAAAGAGGTTTCTCACTCCCATTGCCCCGAGGAAGCTTAAAAAGAGCTCCTGGACAGCAGAAAGGGCCGCGCATTTATTGGTAAGCGCAGTGCCTGGTTTCAAACAGACGGCTGAGACGTCTGAAGATCTTCGCTCGCTCATCAATGATTGTGTCTCGCTCATTCTAAGCTCATGGCCGAGGGACTGAACTAGACGACGACTGTCGCAACGATCCGGTGGGGCGCTTGTTTGCAGCGGCGATACGACCATCGTTCGGTTCTTCCAGACCCGTAACCTCGCTTTCTCTGCCGCCCACTCGCCCGCTTGTGCGGCAGGGAAAGCTTCAATTTGCCCCTTGTGCTGCCTGCGTCGCGGCGAAATGAACTCCTGGGCAATCCGAGTTGACGCTAAATCGCCAATGCGCTCACCGTGGAAATTAGTAAGTCGGCATCTCTCCAGCGATTGGTTGGTCATCCCTGGCGCGTTTTTCAGGACCGATCAATTCAGCTCGACCTCGATACGTGCTTTGGCCCGTTCTCACCAACTGAACTCTACTTCCGATTTTGTCCTTCATTCGGGAGTGGTAAGTGGTGACGGTGGAATGGTGCCAAATCGACAGCGTCCTTTGCCAAAGACATGTTTCCAAATCAACCTACGAATTATTGCGCTAGCCAACCTCTCATGCGGACGATATCAAATGATCAAACAGCGATTGAACGAGGTTGCGCGTGCTCTTCTGAGAGAGTTGTGCGCCAAGGATTCTCTGGGTGACTGCCAGACCATGCGCGAGATTGGTGATAACCGTGATGAAATCATCCGGCTTCAATTTCGAAGTGACTTCAGGAGACCGCAAGAGGTCCCTGACAAGCTGACCTCCGTCGCGAAGCTGCTGCCGATGTATTTCAACAAAGCTTTGCCGGATACGTTCGCTTCGAAGAGCGCCGACCTCGAATTCGGCACGGAGCACGATCCAATCATGGTCAGTCATCAAGTCGGCAATGGTGTCCCGCATTTTTTTCAACCGCTTCTTGCTTGAAGGCTCTTCCTTCAGCAGAGAGCGAAAGACATTCAGGTGGCGCGCCTGTTCCTCCTGGATTACAGCTACAAAAAGCTCTTCCTTACCGTCGAAGTTGGCATACAGAGCGCCCCGGGAATACCCAGCGTCCTCCGCGATCTTCTCCGCCACAGCGCCGCCAAGCCCGTAGCGCAGAAAGTGCCTGCGCCCTACGGCGATCAATGTGGCACGAGTCTGTGCTCTGCTCTCCTCGCGCGTGAGTCGCTTTCGTGGTCTTGTTCCACTCAAAGGCATTTGAGTCCTTAGCTCCTCCCGATCGTTGCTCTAGCGATTCATTGACTGCTCTGAGAAACGTTAGCAGGAATGCTTTATCCTACCGCGCCGCTTGTACCGCACACACTCCTCTAGGACATGCCGGCACCCTTGGACGGGCCCGGGTGCGCTCACCTCGATTTCCGCGCGGTCGGCGGCGCTTAGCGTGATACCACCCGCCGCCGCGTTTTGCACGACTTGCTCGGCGCTTGTCGCGCCGCCTACGACCACGGCTGACCTCTTGGAATTGGTCATCTAGTGGAGCGGGACCACAAAGGTGCGGCCGTAGGCGAGGAAGATCATGATCAACGCGATGGTCGCGGTGGCGACCGTGGCGAGAGTCTCTTTCCGGGACACATGGAACGCTGCCGCCCCGACCATCAGCATAGCGAGACCGAGCGCAGCCAGCGGCGTGAGCCATGTGGCGATGCCGACCGCGCCCGGAAGGATCAGCCCGAGCGATGCCACGATCTCCGCCCAATTGGCGATCATCCGTTTGACCGGAATGTTCTGCTCGGCGAGTATCTCCTTCAATCGGGGAGACGGGGACAGATGCAGCACCGCATGTAGCATGAAGAGCGCGGCAAACAGAATTTGCAAGACCCACAGAGCAATGTTCATTGTATGATCGCCTTCTCAGATACACACTGTATCTGAAAGCGTACTGTATGTACAGGAGAAATTTGTGGAGAACCAATGATGGCTGACACAGGCATAGGCCGGATATTGCTCAATCAACAAGCAACAGCGATGGCGTATCAGGACATCTACCGTCTGCTCGATGACAAATCGCCAAAGCGCTCATCGACGGCCGATTACTCCCGAGAAGTCTTAGTGTTGTAGCAAGTAATCTCCGCTTGGCATCGCCTCTGGACGGATTACGAGGCCCCTAGAAAGGGGCCTCGTCGCCGTTGGTCGGCAGGTCGGGCGGCGCCGCATTCGCGTCGCGCTTTTCGGCGCGATCGAGCTTGCCGATCTTGCCGAGGTGGATCTCCGCGAGACGAACCTTGACCTTCTTATGCTTCTTGTCGTTGAACTCGCGGTAGCGCAGCTCGCCTTCCACGGAGAGGTGCGTGCCCTTTTTCAAAGTTGCGGCGAACGTCGAAAGATTGGCCCACGCGATCATCCGGTGCCATTCAGTACGGTTCACGTACTCGCCCGATTTCTTGTCCTTCCAAGACGCTTGCGTGGCGAGTGATAGAACGGTGTATTCGTTTCCGCTCTTCGTGCTCTTCACTTCGGCGTCCTTCCCTAAAAATCCAATTAGCCTCACGGTGTTGTCATACATGGAAAAATCTCCTTTGATGCCCTGAGTCTCTCAAGGCACACCACCCGGAGGGCGCGACTGTGAGACAGCTCCCAAGTGCCAAGGTCTGCTTTCTTGGAGGGTGCCCGCGAAGTGGGAGGAACCAAGACCCCGCAGGGGCGCTCCCGCGAAGCAGAAGACCGCCGCGCCGCCGGGCGCTGGATTGTTTGCATTCGCGGTGCTTGAGAGTGAAAGCGGCTGAAAAGGGGTACTAACAACAACACCGTTGATGTGGCATTTCTGGACGACCGAAGTTGAGACGACACGGAACGAGCTTGAGTTCTCGCCAGGCTGACTTGGAAGGAGAGGGGGATCGGTACGTGAACACTCTGATTCGCGTGGCGCCGCGTTGTCGTGAATACCGCCGCAAAAAAGGGGGCACGTCGAGCACGAACGGCGAGTACGTAAAGCTGCCGCACACACGAGTCAAAGTGAGTCGCGGAGTCCTATCGGGAAAGAACGGCTGCTCTCCGCACAGTTAAAAGGCGAATCTACCGATTGGCCATTTTCTGGGCCATGTACAGAATAAGCTTGCGATCTTCGTCCTCCGTTTTACTCAAGAGGCGGCGAAGCTTGTTGAGAAATCGTGCATCTTTGCCCGCGCTTCCCCACCCGATGTCGTCAGAAGACTTCCGCTTGGGAAGGTTCGGAAGGGTGGGCGGCTCCTCGCCATCGTAAAAAAGTTGGTAGAGGGGAACTTCCAGCGCACGCGCCAGCTTCTCTAGTGTTTCAATGGCTGGAACCGTGTGCCCGTTTTCAACTCGAGAAATATAGCATCGCAGCAAGCCTGTCCGCTTTTCAATGTCCCCTTGCGAAAGCTTTTTCTCTTCGCGCATCTCACGCAGGCGATCTCCAATAATCACGGTGACGTTGCCTCCTCGGCCAGATTATGTCCGCCAACACTGTAACTCCGAATGCGGCATCTAGTCATTCCTCACGTCGTGCTCCGGGGCTGGCGAGTGGACGAGCGAATCTTGTATTTCAGCAATCGATGCGTGGAGCCAGCGGTCTTGAGCTGTTCAAAGCCCCATTCCAGAATCAGCTCGCCTAGGTTTCCAAGCGTGCGCCTTTCCTGCGCAGCAAACGCCGCAAGCTCATCACGAAAAGCTTGATGGACCCGAAAGCTGACTTGGGCCTTCCATTCACCCATTTTTGAGCCTTTGATCTCTATAGGTCTGGTTCAAGCTCTTGCCGCTGCGTCCGAGCAATTCGACTGTGCTTCCCGCGACTTTGACTCGCTCGAAGGCCCACTCCAACAAAACAGCTCCAAAGTTTCCGAGCGAGCGGTGCTCCTGATCAGCGAATCGAATCATTTCGTCCCTTAGCTCTGGCCGGAGCCTTATGGTGACGCCAATCTTCCAGACGCCCATCAGCCCTTGCTCGACTTTTCGAATTCCGCCACTTTGTCCATGAACTCGCCAAGTTCCACGCCGAGGCCATCCGCCAATTGCTGAAGACGTGGTAACGTCATGTCTTTCACCTGTCCGCGTTCGAGCTGAAGTATGGCTCGGAGCGGGAACCTACATCGTCGGCTGAGTTCCACTCTCGTCATCTTCTTCTGTGCCCGGTAGAACTTCGTGGCATCTGCCAGAGGCCGTGCAATCTCCACATCCTCGACGCCTATCCAGCGGTTGACCAAATCCAGATCAGCAGCTTTGACCTTCCTGTGTGCCCTGAACGCTGCCGCGACGCGCACGAAGGCGTCGTGCAGCGCTTTCACTTCGTCGATGGGTGGTATGGGCTGGTTCTTGGATATTCTGGTGAGCAACCACTTCGTGAAGAGCAGGGAGCCTCGGTCATCCACCTTGGTGATGATCGCCTTGAGTTCTGCACGGACTGCTTCATCGTCGAGATCTTCGCTCATCAGTCTTGCCGCCTGTAGTACTGCTTCAAGATCACATCGTCACCGGACGACATGTCCGAATACTCGACGCCAACGAGTTCGACGGTCGGTTCGTATTGGATGGAAAAGTTGGTGCCGTCCATGAAGCGAATCGAGATGAACAGGATGTTCTCTTCGAGCCAGTGCTTGATGAAGTCCACCTTCTTGCCGTGAATCGTCTTGTACCGGCGCCGATGCTTGTCTTCGCGCTTCTTAATACGGCTGTCCGTCTTTCGTAGCTCCGCCGCATTGATTTTACTTTTCATCAGAGTCCTCCAGCCGCTCAGGCATGAACGGAAAAGCAATCCTGAACAGCTTGCAGAAAAGCGGGCGAGGCAGGACAAAAGAAATTAAAGTGGTCGCAATTACGGACAGCACAATGCATGCGACAAGTTGCTCAAATGGGGAGATCGGCGGCGTCTCCATACCAGGTGGTGGGGTCGGCAATTGAAACATATCCGCATCGTCCTCGCGCATGAGGGCCTGCGGGATACGCTGCTGGTGGACTAGAACGCCGTCGCATGTCCAGTGGACTCGGTGGATGCTGGTGTTACCAGCCGTCACCGTTTCCCGCTGAGCCATAGCATATCACAATATTGCCTCTAGTTGTATGCCACACAATTGTCGGTGGACGAAGTGAGGCGCTGACTTCACACTCGGCACAATGCAGCCAAATAGGACGCTACGCGCCCTCGCAAGCCGAATCAAAGAACTGCGCGACCAGAAGGGCATTAGCCAAGAAGAGCTGGCCCATCGTGCTGGACTGAGCCGCACTGGGATGGGTTTTCTTGAAACCGGGAAACGGTGGCCGCGCCTCGACACTTTGATGAAAGTAGCGGACGGACTAAATATCACGCTTGATGAATTGTTGAAGGGACTCCACAAGCCTAGCAGACGACGGTGAGAGACTTGTGGGCTTCAGCTCCTCTCGAAGAGCGAGGATTGTTGTCCCATTTGCAGGTGCGTCTGGATTTTAGGCAGCGTCTCAGCACCCCAGAGATTGCGGAACAGGTCGACCGTCCCAGGACCAAACCCCGCATAGTGGTTATTTGCAAAAGCCAGAATCATGATTCGACGCTCTTGAACCTTCTTGAGAAGACTGACCCACTCGGAAAGGTCACCTTGGCGGTCAACAATCACCTTGTCCCAAGTTGTCGTTTTCTCCTCAATCCCTTTGCGGTCCCCCAGCCATCGAACGTAAGTGAAATCCGAGGTAATCAGATCGAAGTTGTCTTTCATCTCCCAGGGCCGCGGCATCCAGCCTTGATCAATCAACGTGAGAGCGACGCCGTGCTCCCGCAACACGTCGGCGAATTTAGGAACCAACCAATCCTTGTTGCGAATCTCCACGGCAAACTTGTGTTTCTTCGGAAGCTTTTTCAGAAAAGGAATTAGCCGCGCGAGAAAATCATCCAGAGACTTGAACGCGTATTTGTCGAACTTGCCGAATTGAAACAACAAAGGCCCAAGCTTTTCGCCTAGAGCCTCCATTGTCGTTAGAAAGACTTTGAACTCCTCCTCACAATCTTTGAGGACCCTCTTGTGTGTGATCTCCTGTGGTACTTTGGCCGCAAAAAGAAATCCTTCTGGGGTTTTGGCATTCCAGGAGCGCACGACGCTCACATTCGGAGTTGCATAGAAAGTTGAGTCAATCTCTACGGTATCAAAATGCTGGGCGTAGTAACTGAGGTAGTCGGCGGGTCGCAAACCCTTCGGGTAGAACGATCCCCGCCATCCTGTGGCTGTGAACGATGAAGTTCCGAGAAGAATCGGCGAATGGTTCACGCTTGAGAGTATACCGAACACCCGTCGTATACCGCCGGAATGGCGGCTTCGAACGCATCACGAGCCCGTAGCCCAGTCACGCAGACGATTCGGAGTAGAATGTTCGTCAAACGAAACCTGTGTACAGGAGTAAATCCCAGGAGTTACGGCCCAGATTACACCGGACTGCGAACTGAGACTTATGAGAGCGATAGGTAAAAGGCTTTCTACGTGAACACTCGTAACGTAGTCTTTATCAGTCATGCAAACCCAGAAGATAACCCATTCACGATTTGGCTCGGGGCGAAGCTCGCGGCTGCAGGCTACGAAGTCTGGGCGGATGTGCTTCGCCTACGAGGCGGACAGGATTGGCAGAGAAAGCTCGAGGATGCCATCCGAAATCGAGCGTGCAAAGTTCTGTTCGCCGCCAACCAGGTTGCCGTAGGCAAACAGGGCGTCAGAAACGAACTACAGATTGCCTCCGATACAGGGAAGAAGCTTGGTGACTCAGACTTTATCATCCCGCTTAGGCTCGGTGACTTTGAAAAGCCCTTCTTGGTCGCCCATGCTCAATACATTAACTTTGAGCAGAGCTGGGCTTCGGGACTCAAAGAGCTTTTGGAAACTCTCCAAGACACATACAAGGTGCCTAGGGCCACTGGAAATATAGGCACCTGGCTGGATTTGCAACTCATAAACGGCAAAAAGCTAACGAACACAACCGAGCGACTCATCTCTACGTGGCTGGAAGTTCGCCGGCTCCCACAATGGATTTACTACAACCCTGATTTTGAGGCGGTAGCCAAAGACTATCCGAAAGTCCAGTTCAAGGACGGTGCGATTACGTGCGTCAAACAAAACGGTCGATATTGTGTGTCTCGTCGCATCTCACACCTCCTAGCGTCGGGCTGGCCCGCTCTTGAACTCGCAGCCAACGATGGATGGAAGAAGTTCGCCGACATCGCAAACCAAGCTTTTGGGAATGTTCTCAGGGATAAAGGACTGAAGAGCCATCAAATGGCGTCGCCCCAGCCCGCATGGTGGGTTCCAGCGACAGGCCCACAAGGCCGGCTTTCATTCAAGTGGCCCGGAATCTCCGGGAGTAGGCAGATACAGGGCACTTCAACGAAGCGCAAGGTTCGATGGCATTTCGGAATTTCGGCATCCTTCAATGGCGTTCCGTTCCATCACGTTAGGTTGAAGAGCAGATTGATATTCACTCAAGACGGTAACAATCCCCTTGATAGCGCTGCCCGCGCGCACGCTTTGCGTCGATCTTTTGCTAAGGGTTGGCGAAACGCGCGATGGCGCGACATGCTCTTGAGCTTTCTTTATTGGTTTGGAGACGGGACGACCGTCATCGATGTGCCCGTAGCTCCAGATCAAGCATTTGTCCTGTCGCTGCCGCCACTTGCTTTTGGTTGTCCAATAGGCGTCGAGGATGCAGGTGACATTTCCCAAGACGAAGATGATCCCGACGTGGAATTTGACCCGGCGGTGGATGACGAATTGGAAGCCGAGGAGCTACACGATGAGGACCCGGAGTAACCGTAGCAGGTCAACGCCGCGGCGAAGTGCCAGGAAGCCCCGCGCAAAGCCTAAGGTGAAATCTCTCCAGATGATCTTCCTGCCAGAGCCCCTGCTGGAGTTTGGCTATGGTCAGAAAATGGTCTATCCACGTGACGGACTATTTTTGTTCGGACCATCAGGCGATCCGCGCGATGTTCCGGCGGTTCGTTACGGCGTAGTCGGCACGCCGGATGGCGTTCGCCGCTTGGCATCCTGGGCTTCGAGGGTCAGCCGCTTTATCCCCATTCCGACGCCCGGCCCACGAAGTCGGCAAGTCGAGCCCCAGCATGTACCATTCCCAGGTTTCAGCGAAGCGTTCCACTGCCAGTGGTCCACAGAACCTGTATGCGCTATAGACGACATAGACTCCGCTGAGATCGATAAGGTCCTACGGCTTGCGAACAGATACGAAGCAATTCATGAGGCCGTTGATCTTTATGTGTCGCGTTTGACCAAAGAGCACAATCGACTAGAGAATCCGCCTGCGTTCTGGTTCGTCGTGATCCCGGAAATTGTCTATGAGCTAGGACGCCCAAACTCAACTGTGCCAAAAGACGAGCAGATTCAAGGACAGGTTGAGTTGTCTCCAAGACGGGCAAGGCAACTCAAAACGCAGCCAACCTTGTACGGAGTCGAAGATGAGGACGCGAAAGTATACGAATACGCAAAACATTTTCGACGCCAGCTCAAAGCTCGCCTGCTTAAAGATCGAATTGTTACTCAGATCGTTCGAGAAACGACATTGGTGCCAGAAGAGTTCCTGCGTCCTGATGGCAGGCCGCAGCGCAAGATTGAAGACCCCGCCACAATCGCATGGAAGCTAGGTACTGGGTCCTTCTACAAGGCAGGCGGAAAGCCCTGGCAACTGGCCAATGTACGCAGCGGTGTGTGCTATGTCGGGTTGGTGTACAAACGGAACGATCTATCGGCTGACCCACGGCACGCGTGTTGCGCGGCGCAGATGTTCTTAACTGACGGGGACGGTGTGGTATTCCGCGGTGCGCTGGGTCCGTGGTTCCATGCGGACAGCAGGCAGTTTCACCTGGACAAAAACGCAGCCAAGAGTCTTGTTGAAATGGTCACAGCCGAATACAAGAGCCAACATGACGAAAAGGCACCTTCGGAATTGTTTATACACGCCACGTCTACCTTTACTGACGAGGAGTGGGCTGGGTTCTCTGAGGGAGTTGACTCGACCACAAATTTGGTCGGCGTCCAAATCAAGAGGGCCAACGAGGAAATGAAGCTCTTTCGCCCGGGCGAGTATCCCGTGATCCGCGGCTCCGCCTTATTGACCGGCAAGCGCTCTGCTTATCTTTGGACATCTGGATACGCCGCCCGTCTCGATACCTTCATGGGACCAGAAACACCGAATCCACTTCTGATCCGCATCGTCCGCGGTGAGTGCCCGTTGAAAACCGTTCTTGAGGACATCCTTGGCCTGACCAAAATCAACTTCAATTCATGCCTGCACAACGACGGTCTTCCGGTCACTATTCGGTTCGCAAACGCCGTTGGCGACGTACTCATTTCCGCTCCAATCGACAGCGAGCCACGCCTTCCGTTCAAGTTTTATATTTAGTATCTGCGTTGAAGAGCTGCTTGTGCGGCATACGCTTCCGCGGCAGGTATTCAAGGCTCGCCGGCTCGTTCCTTGACAACGCTTCGCGGGTCCTTGTCCTCGCGCAGCCCGACAAACTTCGAATGTCGTAACCTATCGCCCTCGGTCCATTCCAGGAACTCAATCTGCGCGACGGCTTCTGGCCTCAACCAAAC
>Ga0210407_10003797_pt1 | contig 12103 bp, 8 predicted proteins | sample IncBWC27MmetaG_FD_150860 | JGI IMG/M metagenome (GOLD analysis project Ga0210407, IMG submission 150860) | Forest soil microbial communities from Barre Woods Harvard Forest LTER site, Petersham, Massachusetts, United States - Inc-BW-C-27-M | ecosystem: Environmental > Terrestrial > Soil >... | reverse complement strand
TCTGAGGTTGGAGTCAGCTCGAACGTCGTTCCGCCACTGTCGATCCCCCCCCCCGGTGTCGTGCCGTAGAGATTGCCTGAATCGTCCAAGGCCACCCCCGCGACAGGTTTGGCTCCGTCGTTGAAGTCGAAGGCGAAAAGCACCTTCTCCGTCCAGCCGGTCGAACCCGGTGAAAGCTCGAAAACCGTGCCGGAGTCGTATGCGCCACCCCCGCCTCCGATGGTGGTTCCGTAAAGGTTCCCAGCCGGATCAAACGTCACGCCGCTCCAAGGATCGCAGCCGTCTTTATCGATGCCGAATTGATAGAGGACGATTTCCTCCCACTGATCGCTCTTCTGGGGTGACAGTCCGAAGACGGTTCCGCAGGGGCCACCGCCAGCAGTGGTTCCGTACAGGTCACCTTGAGGGCCGAAGGTCACGCCTCCATAAGGACCCGATCCATCCGTACCATTAAAAGAATGCAGCACTTGATACTTCGGCGCAGCGTAAGCGGGCGCACACAGGGCCAATGCAACTGCGGCAAGCGCTAGGGCGGGGCTCAAAGTCGGTTTCCGTCGTTCTGTTTCCATCTCTTTAACGCTCCTAACTCGAGCACCTGTTGTGGTTTCGTAAGACAGCAGGTGCCGGTTGAACCGGCACCCGCTGCTTTCCCCCTTAGTCGCTTTCGTTGGCATCATTGTCGGGGTCTTGCGGGTAAGTCTCGGCGAAACAGTTTTGATCCAAGGGATGGTGGAAGCAATCAACACTGTACTCCAGCGGAGTGATCTGCCGGAAGGGGATCGGGGTTGGCTTCGACTGGGTGTAGGTAAAGAAGTCGGAGAGCCCGTAGGGATTCGGCCCCTGGGGCGTGACATCCGGGGCGAAGAAGTCCGCGTACTGCCAGTGCTGGTCGCCGATTCCGTACGTGCCTCCTAAAGGGTTCCCGCCCGTCCCGAACGCATACTCGATGAAGTTCAGAATGCTTCCGAAGTCATGATTGACGTTGGAAATGTAGCCCGTGTACGCTGCAGGTGGTTGAGCGGTCTGCTTTGCGTAAGCGGAAATTGCCAGCAACGGCACGCGGAACCCGTACACGTACTGCTGGCCGTTACCGTTGCCACCTTTGTATCCGGCGCAGGGCCCGGGCGGAGGACAGTAAAGAGGCACAACGTCGTCGTAGTAGCCGCCCCAGTCGTCCCAGACAACGAGGATAACGGTGTCGGACCAGTAGCCGTTTCCCCCTTCGCACGCGCTGGGGGTGGTGCCGATGGCGTTCACGATATTCGCGACCCAAGACGGGCCGCCATCGCCTTTCTCTCCCGGATTACCACCCGCGTGGTCCGACCAGTTGCCATCAGGAATGACCCAACTGACCTGTGGCAGCACACAGTTTGCGATGTCAGTCAAGATAGGGGCTTTGTCGTGCAGATAGTTTGTCCCACCGGGCAGCACGGAATTCACATTGTGCAGGTAACTGAGGGACGTGCATGACCCACCCGCGCCGCTCGTCATGCATATGTCGTTAATAGCGGACGCCGCATTCCACAGGTTGTAGCCACCGTTGTATCCCTCCCGAAGGTAATAGCGCCAGCTAATGTTCGCGGCGTCGAGCAGGGTTGGCAGGCTGTTGTGGGTGTAGCAGGGAAAGCCCGTACCCGCATTGTTCACCGGGGAAGGCGCCAGGTATTCCAAGTTCTCCCCGGAGTTGGTATCGATCAGATAGGCGTGGACGCCCGACTGGGCAACACAGCCGGTGGGGTCGCCCATGCCTGCGCTGGTATTTTCCCCATCGAACCACTGCCAGCATTTCTCGTTGGGCGCGATGTCACAGTTGCTGAGCGGGTCGCCATAGGCGACGGGCGCCGAGGTCCCGGATAGCAGGAACTGATGCGCGGGAAAGCTGGGCCCCTGGTTGATTTGGAACATGTAGTTGGCCCAGCCGTATTGGTTCGCGAGTTGGAAATAGGGGTCGAGGACGCCGTTCTGTCCGTTCCACGGAGTGTTCTGCACATAGGTGTAGCCGCAGGTTGAAAAATAAGGATTGGTTGAAACGACGCAGGAGGAGGGTTGGCACTGATTGGAAACGCCGCTGATATAGTTGCCGCACGCCCCGTCCATGGCGCCGTTGTCCCAAGTGGTGAGCCAGGATGGGTGCGCCCCGCCGTGGTTGTGGATCGGGTCCCAGCAGGTGAAAAGCGCGGTGGGCGATAGCGAGATGGTTGAATGGCCGGGGACGTTGCACGGCCCCGCGTTGTTGGCTGGCTGGACGTGGCCGCCGTTCTGGGCAAGCACCGTGTCCTGATTGAACAGGTTGTCGGGAGTGCGGTTTTCCTGAATGATGACGATCACATGTTGAACTTGCGGGATGTTGTTGGTGGGTTGAGCGTAGGCGAAGGTTGCCGCGAGAGAAATTAACAGCAGGCTGTGAGCCGCGAATTTCATGGAAGAGCCTCCTCGTGATTTGGCAATCGAGATTCGAGACGGTTTCCCTGGGATCGCTGCGATTCGGGAGGCGCGCAGGAGTCGCAGCGGCACAATTATCCCTCAGGAATTCTCCTTGTCAACAGGATTTGAGCGTCGAAGGTGAGATGTCTCGCTATTGGACAAATGGGGTGGAAGACTACGACGGATACGCAAGAAATGGGGTGTTTTTGTGACTTCGTAACCCCACTTAGGACGAGCGGACATAGCAGAATTTGCATGCGGGTCCATCGTTTTCACGGACTAGAGTCTTCCGCATACTGGCTCTCTAGTAAATATTGACAAGCCCTCGCGCGCAGCGGAAAATCAGTACAGTTGATACCGAGGCTGGGAGGATCCGGCCATCGGTACAGAAGGATTCATTCCGTATTCTCCCCGCAATTACAACGATCCCGAGGGTTATCCATTTTGTTGAGAATCATTAAGCCTACGCTGGTCCTGCTGTTGATCTGTAGCTTTGCCCACACCCAGAAAGTCAACTCGTTTGAGGGCATCGACGCGTCCCAAGTGCACTCATCGGATCATGACGTCGATCCGAACGGAGCGGTGGGGACCAAGCAGTACATGGAATGGACGAACGTGTATTTTCAGGCTTACGACAAGCAGAGTCCAAACGCCCCGGTATGGTCTGCTCCGCAGCCGGGCACTCTGCCGTTTCAAAACAACAATCTGCCGAACTGCACGAGTGTGGGCGGAGACGGCATCGTCACCTTCGATCATCTGGCGTCGCGCTGGATCATTGCTGTGCGCTCCAGCCCCGGTTCAAACTCTTATTACTATTGCGTCGCGATTTCTAACACCGACGATCTGCGGTCCAGTTCACTGAGCTGGTACACCTACCAGTTCGCATTGAACCCGGTGTTGGGGGCGAATTCTAACGGGCATGTCTACTGGCCTGATTGGCCGAAGTTCGGTACCTGGGCGGACGCGTACTACGTGAGCTTCGATTTGAACGATGTCGACCGTAACTATCTGCAAATCGGAGTGGTGGTTTGCGCCCTCGACCGCACCAACATGCTGACCGGATCGCAACCGAATCCGATGCAGTGCTTCAGTGATCCGAACCCGATCCCGGCCCATGGCACTTTGTATCTCAAGCACAGCCTGATTCCGGCTGATATTGAGGGTGTGGTCGCGCCGCCCGCGGGACGGAATGAGTATCTTGTGAGTATTCAGAATCCGCCATTTGACAGGAAGACCACGACCTCCAAGGTGATCAACCTGTGGGATCTTCATTTGGATTGGGCGAACCCAACCAATTCGACGTTCAGCAATTCGGCGCTCCCGGTCACTCCGTACATTCAGGGTTGCTATAACCTGAGCAATCCGTTCAACACTTTTTGCATTCCCGAGATCTCGACTACCCAGACCAAGAACTACGTGGATTCCGTAGGCGACCGCCTGATGCCGCGCTTCGCGTACCGGAATTTTGGCACCTACGAATCGTTTCTGGTGAGCCATACCGTGCAGACGGCAGCAACCAAGAAGCAGACGGGAATCCGCTGGTACGAGCTTCGCGGCAGTGGGACGCCAGCCATTTATCAGAGCGGCACGGTTAACCCGCCGAGCTACTACAAGCTGTTTCGGTTTATGCCCAGCGTTGCGCAGGACAGCGCGGGGAATGCCGCGGTCGGTTACAACGTATCGGGCTGGACGATCCATCCCGGGATTCGGGCATCGGTTTGGAACCTCGAGAAGCAGACCGCGCCGGTTGAGTTGGGGCTATTCAGCGGTGGAGGGGACGAGGAGAACGCCAAGAATTGGGGAGACTACACCAGCATGACAGTGGATCCCGTCGATGATTGTACGTTCTGGTATTTGGCGCAGTACTTTGCCCAGAACGAGACGGGGAGTCAGACCAACTGGAATACGAGAATCGCCAACTTTAAGCGTTCCACCTGTGTGCCGAAGAAATAGGACATCGCGACGGTAATTATGCGCGACGCTCCGCCGTCCTGCCGTTTGCGTAGTATTCCGCGTATCCCGGTTCGAGCCTCCGGCCTTTGTCGCTGAAAATTCGGAAATGTGCCAGGCCGAATCTCTGCAATGCAAATTCCAGCGTGGTGCTGAGCACTCCCAGGCCGTATTGCACGCTGCGGCGGAAATTGATGGAGGAAGCCTCCTCGAAATACTTGGTCGGACACGAGACTTCCCCAATGCGAAAACCGAAATGCACGCACTGTGCCAGCATCTGGTTGTCAAAGACGAAGTCGTCGGAATTCTCGAGCAGCGGTAACCGGGTGAGCACGTCGCGGCTGAAGGCTCGATATCCGCTGTGATATTCGGAGAGCTTGACCCGCAAGAAGAAATTCTCGAACGCGGTTAGAAAGCGATTCGAAACGTATTTCCAGATCGGCATGCCGCCGCGCATGGCTTGTCCTCCAAGAATGCGCGAGCCCAGCACGACATCATAAACACCATAGGCCACCATGCTGGCCATCGCCGTGACCAGAAGCGGGGTGTACTGGTAATCCGGATGCACCATAATAACGACATCCGCGCCAGCGGCCAGGGCCTCGCGATAACAAGTCTGCTGGTTGCGTCCGTACCCGTAATTTGCGTTGTGCACGAAAAACTGTAACCCGAGTTGCTTCGCAACTTCGACCGTACGGTCGGAGCTGTGATCGTCCACCAGGATGCGAATGTCCACCAGATCGGGCAACTCGCGCACCGTTGCTTCCAGAGTCTTCTCCGCGTTGTAGGCGGGCAATACTACCGCGATGCGTTTGCCGTTTATCATTCTTTGCCCTTGCTTCCGTGACAGGATGAATTGTCCATAATAACCTGCGGTGAGGCGGCTCTGCTAAAAGAGCCTAGTCTCGGATCTGTGACACCAGACAGGCCACTTGGCGAAGGTTAAAAGTTCGCGGTGAGGCGGAGGCTATAGCTGCGCGGCGGAGCAATCGTGTTTCCGGAAAAAAGGCCGGCGAAGTTGATCAGGTTCAACCGGTCGTTGAGATTCTGAACGTCCGCCTGAAGGCGTAGGGCGCGTTTGTCTTTCTTCCACAGATCGGCGCCCAGCGACAAATCGAGAGAGAACGAGGGCTTCACGCGTCCCTGCACAAAATTGACGCGATCGTTGATTGCCGCTCCGTATTGGGCGATGGCTTGTTGCGGTGTCCCCGAAAACTCAACCGGAAGACCGCTCCCATACTCGGCCCCTGCCGCCGCCCACACTCGCGGCACGAACTGATATTGAAAACGAGTTCGTACCGTATTGCGCTGGTCCTGCGTAACCCAGACGCGTCCATCGGTCTGGCTGAGGGCATTACTGGCGTCCACGCCGAGGAAGAGTCCGCCGGTCACCGGCAGATACGCAGCCCCCACCATGTAGGAATAGCTGACGAACCCGGAGAGACGCCCCCAGCGGGGGACATCGAGTTTCCCTTCAACTCCGTAAATATTCGCTTTGCGAAAAGCGATGGGCAGGCTGACCGCGGTGTCCAGCAACAAGTCATCATCGGCAAAGCTGTTCACGCTTCGGTCGAAGTAATTGACGTCCAGCCGGAGCTTTTGGAAAAAGCCCTTGGTGACTCCGACCTCGTAATAGTTTCCGTGCGAAGGTTCCACCGGCAGACGCAAAACCTCGGGATTCAAAGAAACGACCTCGGGAGAACTGGAGAGCAGAATGTTCTCGAAGTCGGGAGTCTGGAAGACTCGGTCGTAGGAAGCGTGCAACACCAGATCGGCCGAATGGAAATAGCGCGAGACTCCGAGGCGCGGGCTCACGGCGTTCTGGTTCACCAGGAGTTGATAGTGGTCCCAGCGAAGACCGGCGCTGACCGTCCATTTGCCCAAGCGAATAAGATCCTGCACAAAAGCGGACTGCTCGAGACTCGGACGATTTCCGATGAAGTTATAGGTAGCTGGCGTGCCGGGATCGAATTGGCTGAAGTTCGTGATCACATCGCTGTACTGCTCGCGAAGAAATGTGGAGTCTGACTCGACGCCGGCTTTCCACTCCTGATTGCCGTGGTGAATTGAAATCGTTCCCTTGAAGTACCCCTCGCGAAATCCGTTGTTCTGAAAAACGATGATGGGGGTGGAAAGAGGGTTCGACGAAAACCCCTCCGAGTCATCCCGAACCATTCCTCGGACATCTGCCACGACGTTCGGCGAAAACAGATGCTGGTAGGAAGCAATTCCCATGGTCTCAAAATTGTTTCTATGTTGCCGCTGACCCGCCGCCTGTTGAACCTGCTCGTTGGGCACAAGAAAACGGGAAAGCTCGTGGCGTACGGATAGCCCTAAGCGGTCGTGATTGGTGAAATCCCGCTCGTAGCTCAGGCCGAAATCAGCCGTCGTGCCATTGTTGGTGTAGTTCTGAATGACCGGCGGATTCAAGTACCGCTCCGTCATCGCGCCCTCAGCACTCACTCCCAGCGTGTTCTTACCCCACCCGTACTGCGTGAGAAGGTAGCCATCCGCAGTGGCAAAGCTGCCGCCAGCGAAAACAGCTTCGCCGTGGAGACCGAGCCCAGAATCCTTGGCGGTGACCATCTCCACCACACCGCCCATTTTTCTTCCGTACTCCGCTGGAATGCCCGCGGTGTAGATACTCATCGACTGCACATCTTCGGCTTCGATCTCGGGTGCAAAACTCGGGGAGCGGTTGTCGGCGAGCGGAATCCCGTCAACCACAAGCTGGGTCTGATATTCCGAGCCGCGCGGGTGCAAGACGGCGTTGCCCTCGTAGAGCCAGCCGGGCTGGGAGTTGACCAGATCCTGCACCGAGCGGCCCGGCAGCGATGTCGTTCTGTCCGCAATCGCGTCCTTGCCGATTCGATTAACCGTGCCGGAGCTGTGGGGATCGATCAGTGTGTCCGCATCGTTGACTGTCACGGAAGTGCTCATGGGAGCGATTTTGAGGGTCACGCGGTATTCAGAAGGAATTGCGGATCGGATTTCAATCGCGCTTGAGAAGGGAGCGAATCCTTCCCGCTGCACTTCGAGGCGATACATTCCGAAAGGAAGCAGCTTAGCGACCAGATTCCCCGCTTCATCCGTGAACAATGTTTTCCGGACTTGATTTGCTTGGCTGACCAGTTGCACCGAACTCTTGACGCCGAGACCTGCGGGATCGGTGACCTTGAGCCGCAATTCTCCGCTGTCGCTTTGCGCGCAAAGCGGTACCGCGCAGAGAAAAAAGACCAGGCAACGTTTCATGGTCAACACGCCGCGCTCGAATCTTGAATATCGCTCAAACAAAATCGGCTGTCATTCTGAGCGAAGCGAAGAATCCACGTGTTCTGCTCGCGCGAAAATGCATGAATCTTCAGCGAAGCCGCCTATTCCTTCGCGTCCTCCGCGCTCGATGATTTCTCTGGCCGCAAGAGCGGGAACAGAATGACATCGCGGATGGTGTGCGAATCCGTCAAGAGCATCGCGAGCCGGTCCACACCCACGCCGACGCCGCCGGCCGGAGGCATTCCGTATGAGAGCGCCCGGATGTAGTCCTCATCCATCTGGTGAGCCTCTTCGTCGCCGCGCTCGCGTTCCTTGAGTTGCTGCTCAAAACGACGCCGCTGATCCTCGGGATCGTTGAGTTCGCTGAAGCCGTTGGCAATTTCCATTGCCCCAGCGAAAATCTCCCAGCGCTCAGTCCAGTCGGGTTCATCCGCTTTCTGCTTGGAAAGCGGCGAAACGGCGGTTGGGAACTCGTAGATGATCGTCGGCTGAATCAACTGTTCCTCGGCGGTAGCCTCAAAAACATAGGCAATGGCCTTCCCAATATTGTCTCCTTTTTCCAGTCCCTTCAGAATCTCAGCGAACGTTGCACGCTGGATTGACAAATCCCGCCGCGCTTTTCGCGCCTCCTCGCCAGACAAGGGATCAGGCGCTTTATCGTGGGCGAGCTGGAGAGAAGTTTCCGCAATGCTAAGACGCTGAACTAAGGCGCGCGGGCTGGAGAACTCCGCTAAATCCGGCGCTGCACCGGCTTCCTTTGGCCAGAATTCAATGATGGCTTCGCGCATGGTCATGCGGCGCCAATTCGATCCGGCCCAATCGATCTCGACTTCGCCCCAGTTGGATTTCGTTGTCCCGTTAACATCGATTGCAGCTTGCTCGATCAACTGCTGCGTCAGATCCATGACCCCACGGTAATCGGTATATGCCTGATAAAACTCGAGCATGGTGAATTCGGGATTCCAGCGCCAGCCGAGGCCCTCGTTGCGAAAATTGCGATTGATTTCGTACACCCGGTCGAATCCACCGACCGTCAGCCGCTTGAGATAGAGCTCGGGCGCAATGCGCAGATACAAATCCATGTCCAGCGTGTTGTGATGGGTGACAAACGGCTTGGCGACCGCGCCGCCGGCGATCTGCTGCATCATCGGAGTCTCGACCTCGACGAAGCCGTGAGCGTCGAGAAACCGCCGCATGGATTGCACCAGCTTGCTGCGCTTCAGAAATACTTCGCGCACCTCTGGATTCATGAACAGGTCAACGTAGCGTTGTCGATATCGCAGCTCAACATCGGTCAGGCCATGCCATTTCTCGGGCAATGGCAGCAGGTCTTTTGAAAGGAACGTAATCTCCTCGACGTGAATGCTGAGCTCGCCCGTACGGGTGCGGAACAAGTATCCGCTCGCTCCGATGTGATCTCCGAGGTCGAGCAATTTGTAGAGGTCGAATCCCTTTTCGCCGACCGCATCTTTCTTAACGTAGATCTGTAGCTTCTGCCCGCCTTGTTGCAGATGCGCGAACCCGGCCTTGCCCATCAACCGAATGGCCATGATGCGTCCGGCCACTCGCACATAGACCCGAGAACTCTCTAGTTCCTCGGCCGATTTGCCCAAGTAGTCCGCCAGAATTGAGGGAATGGTGTGAGTGAACGCGTACTTGGTGGGATACGCCTTCTGCCCCAGCGCTTCAATTTGCTTCAGCTTTTCGAGTCGCAGTTTGTAAATGTTCTCGTCGAGTGCCAATGGATTCCTTTGATCCGCAAAGATTAAAGATAAAAGATAGAAGATCGATTATAAACAAGCTCTTGATGAGAGTCCTTGAAGCCAGCGGCTCTCGGCGGTACTATAAACTGCTTTGAAGTTTTCAATCGCAACCGGAAGTTGAGGCCCGATGCCGCAAAACTACGTTCCACTCTTCATCTTCGTCGCAGTGGTAGGGTTGTTGATCCCGATCACGCTGCTGGCAGCCAAACTTATTCGGCCCGATAATCCGAATCGGACGAAATTGATGCCTTACGAGTGCGGCATCGACCCCATCGACAGCGCCCGGGGACGCTACACCGTCCGCTATTACATTATCGCCATCCTGTTCGTGGTCTTCGACGTGGAGACCATTTTTCTGTTTCCCTGGGCGGTGAAGTTCAAGGCGCTGGGCACATTCGGACTGGTTGAGATGCTTGTATTCCTTGGCATCCTGATCGTCGGATATATCTGGATCTGGGGAAAAGGAGCGCTGGAGTGGGTGTAGAGCGCGGCACTTGGTATTCAGCTTTAGCATTCAGCCGGGAAAGGCTCATTCCTCGACCACGGATCGATTTCACGCTCGTCGTTGACACGGTATTCGCAAGCTGTTAGAAGTTAACGTTCTCCCAAGCTGTTGCTGAGCCGGAGGTTTGTGCCTTCGTAAGCTATGCCTGAGGAACCCAAATCGCCTGTTCCGCCGCCGAGCGGTGAGCCGAAATCGGCTGCCGCTCACGCGCCCGCCGCGCCGGCCAAACCCGCCGGGCCCGCTGCCATTCCGTGGGATTCCCCCATGGTGAGCACCCTCAAAGGACAATATGGCTCGGGCATTCGCGAAGCCAACAGCTACCTCGGCCAGAACTACATGATCGTGGAGCCTTCAATTGTTTCCGAGTTGCTGCAGATTCTGCGCGACCGGGAACAATTCGACTACTGCGTCGATATCACCGCCGCGCATTATCCGGACCGGGAAAAACAGTTTGATGTTTTGTGGATTCTGTATTCGTTCCGGAGAAACGAACGCATTCGCGTGAAAATCATGATTGCGGACGGTGAGAGCGTCCCCAGCGCGGTACCGATCTGGGCGACCGCCAACTGGCTGGAGCGTGAAGTTTTCGACATGTTCGGTATCCGCTTCGACGGGCATCCGGATTTAAAGCGCATCTTGCTGCCGGATGGCTGGAAGGGTTATCCGCTTCGCAAAGACTACGGAATCATTCAACAGGATCAGGAGTGGGTGCGGGCCAACCTGGGGATCGAGAGCGGCCAATAATCATGAGCGACCGGACCATGGTTGATCAAAAAACGCCTGACCCGAATACGACTGACGCCACGAAGTATCTTTCGCACCTGGAGCTCGGCGAGCCCGACAAGACCTTTCTCGACACCAACGAACTTGTCATCAACATGGGACCACAGCATCCGGCGACTCATGGTGTGCTGCGCGTAATCCTCAAGCTGGATGGCGAGCAGGTTCTGGGCACGGAATGCGTAATCGGCTACCTGCATCGGGGGGTGGAGAAGATTGCCGAGCACCGCACCTACACCATGTTCAATCCCTACGTTGACCGTATGGATTATGTGGCTGCGGTCTCGAATGGCTTGGGCTATTGCGAGGCGGTTGAAAAGCTCCTCAACATTGAAGCGCCGCCGCGGGCAAAATATATCCGGGTGATTCTCACCGAACTGAACCGGCTCGCGAGTCATCAGCTCTGGCTGGGTACGCACGCTCTCGATATCGGCGCAATGACGCCGTTGTTCTATACGTTCCGCGACCGGGAGGAGATTCTCAAGATTTTTGAAAAGTATTGCGGCGCCCGGCTGACAACGCACGCCTTCCGCATCGGCGGTTGCCAGTACGAGACGTACGAAGGCTTTGAGCGCGATGTAATTAGGTTCCTGGATTTCGTACCGCCCAAGATCGACGAATATGAGGAATTGCTGACTACGAATCGCATCTGGCTGGAGAGAACGAAGAATGTTGGTGTGATATCGCGCGCCGACGCCATCGCGCTCGGCGTCACCGGCCCGGTGCTGCGAGCCAGCGGCGTGAAGTGGGACCTGCGCAAAGCCCAGCCTTACGCCGCTTACTCGGACTTCGATTTCGACATTCCCATTGGGACGAACGGCGACACCTACGACCGGTACACGGTGCGCATGGAGGAAATGCGGCAGTCGCTGCGCATCATCCGGCAAGCCGTCGAGAAAATCCCCGAAGGCCCGATCATGGCGAAAGTTCCCAAGGTGATCAAGCCGCCGGTCGGCGAAATCTACCATTCGATCGAAGCGCCCAAGGGCGAACTCGGGTACTTCATTGTGAGCGACGGATCCACGCAACCCTATCGTGTGCGCGTAAGGCCGCCGTCGTTTGTGAACCTCCAGGCGCTGGACATTATGGTACGCGGAGCGCTGGTCGCCGACGTCATCGCAGTCATCGGCACCCTGGACATTGTGCTGGGCGAGGTGGATCGCTGATGCTCGAGTACATAACCTCCTATCTCCACAGCAACACGACCCCGGGGCAGGCGGGCAATGTTTTCTGGGCCTTCGTCTATATCATGATCGTTTTCGGCGGAGTCTCGGTTGCGGTAATGGCGATGAACTGGCTGGAGCGCAAAGCGCTGGCGCATTTCCAGATTCGCCTCGGCCCCATGCGCGTGGGCCCGCACGGCCTGCTGCAGCCCATCGCTGACGCCATCAAACTGATGACCAAAGAA
>Ga0210407_10003794_pt1 | contig 12105 bp, 11 predicted proteins | sample IncBWC27MmetaG_FD_150860 | JGI IMG/M metagenome (GOLD analysis project Ga0210407, IMG submission 150860) | Forest soil microbial communities from Barre Woods Harvard Forest LTER site, Petersham, Massachusetts, United States - Inc-BW-C-27-M | ecosystem: Environmental > Terrestrial > Soil >... | reverse complement strand
TTGCACGCGAATTCCCGGTGCAGTTTGCCGTTGGCCACGCTCCAGCCCTTGGCCTTGGGGAGCAATGCTGAGATTTCGGCGTCGGAAAGCTTTTTTGCGGGCATGGTGTATCCCTCCGGGATGTGTTGACATTCCCTCTCGCCATTATGCGGCGCAAGTTCTGCTCCCGCAAGAATTCCAGCGCTCCTGCCGCCCGCCGCGGCGTGTCCGAGCGATGGCAGCGGTTCTTCGTTGAATGCGCAAGCGAATTCCATTATCGTAGGGGTTTCCTTTGAACCTAAAATGCGCGTTGTGCGCGCATGCATGCGGAGAGCGGAGAGCGACGTGAAAAAGAAAATTCGCGCCATCCAGTATGGTGTGGGCCCCATCGGCGCCTCGATTGTGCGGCTGATGCGGGAAAAGCAGGCTATTGAGATTATCGGCGCCATCGATACCGACCCGGCGAAGGTCGGCCGAGACCTCGGCGAAGTTGTCGGAGCCAAAGACGCGCCGTGGGGCGTCCTTGTTTCCGCGGAAGCCAAGGAAGTGCTGGAGCAGGCGGCGGACGTGGTAATTCATTCGACCTCTTCGTCGCTCGCGAAGGTGATGGACCAGTTGCTGATGTGCCTGGAAGCGGAATCCTGCATTGTTTCGACCTGTGAGGAATTGTCGTATCCGTTTCGCACGCACCCGGAACTTGCGGCGAAACTGGACACGGCAGCGAAAGAGTGGGGCGTGGCGCTCGTGGGCACCGGAGTAAATCCCGGTTTCGTGATGGATAAATTGGTTGTGACACTCGCCGCGGTTTCGCAGCGTATCGAACACGCGAAAGCATTGCGCGTGGTGGATGCGTCCAAGCGGCGGCTGCCGTTACAGAAAAAAATCGGCGCGGGAATGACAGTGGAAGAGTTTGGCGCGCAGGTGCAGGCTGGGGTGATCAAACACGTGGGCTTGCCGGAGTCCGTCGCCATGGTGGCGGACAGCTTGAACTTGCCCGTCTCACAAATTACCGAAACGATTGAGCCGAAAGTGGCCACCGAGCGCGTGCAGACCGAATACTTGACAGTCGAGCCGGGCCAGGCGGCGGGCGTTCACCAGATTGCGCGCGGCCTCTCGAAAGACGGCACGGAACTTGTGTACCTCGAGCTCCAGATGTACGTCGGCGCGAAAGATCCCGCCGATACGATCACCCTGACGGGGCATCCGAGTATCAGCTTGACGATTCCCGGTGGTTCGCATGGCGACATCGCCACGGCTTCGGTGGTCGTAAATTCAATTCCTGTGATTCTGGATGCGCCAGCCGGTCTGCGCACCGCGCGCGATTTGCCGATTGGCTTCTTTTCGCCGAACGCGCGGCCTTGAAACGAAACTGGAAAAATCGAACCTCAGAACCCGGATCTCGAAAATAGAGAGGCCACGCCAAAAGCTGGCCTCCACATTCGCCCCCTCAGTTGTGCTTTACGAATTCTCCTTTGTGGCCCATAAGTGAGTTGTAAAGCGTCTCGATGAACGCGTCGGCGTTGATGAATGCCTTCTCAGGTGCCCACTTCGCGCGCCAGGGCTCAAGAATTTTTTCCTGCTTCATCTGGTCCAGGGTCTTGTGATCATTCATCGCTTTTTGCACAACCGCTGAAGTCTCCTTCAACATTTTGGTGAACGCGCGGACGTCGTCCAGGTTCGAAAGATCGCCGTGGCCTGGAATGACTTTGACGTCGGCCGGCAACTGCGCCGTGGCCTTTTCCATCGCGTCGATCATGCCCTGCACGCTGCCCCCGCTAGCCACGTCAATGAACGGAAAACCATAGCGCACGAAGTCGTCGCCCATGTGCACGACGTTGTTCTTCGGGAAAAAGATAATGGAGTCACCGTCGGTGTGGCCCGAAGGGAAGTGAAGCGCGCGGATATCTTCTCCGTTGAGGTGCACGGTCACGTCGTGCTCGAAAGTGATGATCGGCAAGGCCGCTTTTTCCGCCGGCTTATTCTCCATCTTGATCGCGCCGCCGTTCCCGGCTGTGCCGCCACTTTCGAGTCGCTTGCGAACGTTGTCCTGCGCGATAAGCGTCGAGCCGCCGTTGTTGAAGGGCACGTTTCCGCCGGTGTGGTCTCCGTGATAGTGCGTGTTGATGACGAAGCGCACGGGCTTGTCTGTGATTTTCAGATCCTTCAGCGCGGCCTGAATCTTATCCGCCAACGGAGCGAACTGATCGTCCACGATGACGATGCCGTCTTCGCCCACCGAAGCGGCAATATTCCCGCCCTGGCCTTCCAGCATGTAGACGTTGCCGGAAACCTTGGTCACTTTGATTTGAACCTTGGACCAGTCCGTCTGCTGCTGTGCTGGTGTTGCCGGCACGCAAAACAGTGCTGCGCCAACTAGTGAGAGAATCATCCGAGTCCGTATCTTCTTGCGCATCGCGCTCCTCCTCAGGAAACCGCCGGGAATTCTACCACTCTGGACTGACACCTATCACACCAGAAACAAGAGCCAATCATCTGGTCAAATTCGCCTGACCAGCCCCTGATCCGTGGCACGCGTGTTGCGCACGAGGAGCAGGACCAGGATCATTCCGACGAAGGGGATCAATCCCGCCACAATTACGATCGGATCAAACGAGTGAGTGGCCGCGGCCTGGCGCGCATCAGAAAAGTGGCCGATGAGCTCAAAGGCGATAATGGTACCGATCCCCGCTCCCGTTCCGCTCAGGCCGCTCACGGAAGCAACTGAATCGGTTGCATAGAGGTCCGTAGGCAACACGTTAGCAATGGTGGAAAAAGCGGCGTATGAAAACGTGGCCAGCCCAAAGAGAAGCGTAATTAAGTACAAGTTCACGGTGTACACGGTGGGAATGAGAAGCAATACGCCGATTCCTCCAAAGACCACGAGTGCCTTTCTCGCTGCTCCCAGTTGCCATCCGCGCCGAATCAAATAACCTGAAGCGGCGCCGCCAAAGAAATTGCCGAGGTCCGCGGCAAGGAACGGAATCCACACGGCAATCAGGCCGCTTTTGAGTGAAATTCCTTTGGCAACTAGATAGATGGGAAACCAGTCGGTGATGAAAAACCAAACGGGATCGGTGAGGCCTTTTGAAATGATAGTTCCCCAGGTCTGCGGCAGCTTCAAAAGATCACGTAATCGTAGCCTCGGTTTCTGGGAGATTTCTGCCTCTGCGCTCTCCGCGAGGATCATCTGGCGCTCTACATCGCTGATGTTCGGGTGCTGCTGAGGTAAATGGTACGCACGACGCCAAACAATGAGCCACAAAAAACCGAGCAACCCTGGAACGGCAAAGGCCACGCGCCAACCCCAGCGGAGATAGAGCGGCAAAATCAAGAAAGGTGCTACGGCACCCCCGACCGACGAGCCGCTATCGTAGAAAGCAGCTGCCAGGCCGCGATCGCGTTTCGGAAACCACTCGGAAACCGCCTTGCTGGCGCCGGGCCAGTTTGCGGATTCGCCGGCTCCCAGGAAAAACCGAAACACGGCAAAACTGGAAATGCTGCTCGCCAACGAAGTGAGCAGTGAGACGATCGAGTACCAAGTCACGCTGATCGTCAGCCCGCGCTTCGTACCTACTCGGTCCATCAACCGGCCCCAAACGGTCTGCCCAATGGCATACGCCACTCGAAACGCGATCACAATGTTGGCGTAGTCGGTGTTGGTCCAGTGATATTCCTGTTTGAGAAACGGCGCGAGAATGGAGAGTGTTTGCCGGTCGATGTAGTTGATCACCGTCGAAGCAAACAGAATCCCGCCAATCCACCAACGCAGCGAGTTTATGATGCGGGGCCGTGGCACATCCATTTGCGGTGCTATCGCCATGAAATTCTCGCGACCGGCGGCGTGCGAGGAATGTTGCGCGTAGCCATGGCGATCAACGATTATGCGGCTGCGGCGAACGCGGCGAGCGTCCCTTGACTGAGTAAAGAGGAAGAGTCTCTGTCCAGATAAACCGTCGTGTTCGTGTGCGTGCGCAGGATGGAAGCAGGCGCCATTGGGCTGATTTCTCCTTCGAAACAAAGCTTGGCAGCCTGCGCTTTCCGGGCATCTGGCACAACCGCAATGATTTCCCGCGCCTTCATAATCTGTCGCACGGACATAGAAATGGCTTGCTGGGGAACTTCTGAAAAATCCGCGAACCACCCCTCGCCCACCTGCTGGCGGCGGCAGGCTTCGTCTAGATTTACGATCAGATAGGGCTCCTCGGTCTGAAAATCTGCCGGAGGATCGTTAAAGGCCAAGTGGCCGTTCTCACCGATGCCGGCAAACGCGATATCAATCGGCGCCGACTTCAAGCTCTTTCCAGTTCGAGAAATAACTTCGCGGGGATCGCCATTGCCATCGAGCAAGTGAATCTGCGTAATCCCCGTTTTGCTAATGAAATTTTCAAGAAGGTATTTGCGGAAACTGGCGGGGTGGGTGATGGGCAGTCCGAGGTATTCATCGAGGTGAAACATCTCGACGCGCGGCCACTCAATATTTCCTTTTTTGGTTAGCAAATCCAGAAAATCCAGTTGGGAAGCTCCCGTCGCGGCGATGATGCGCGCTCGTCCGTGTTCCTGGATCGCGCGTCGAAGCGCCACTGCCGCCTGTTCGGCAGCGGCTCGGCTGAGTGCAAGCTTGTCTTCAAACACCCTTACAATCACCGCGAGCTCTCCTTCTCAGCCAAACATGCTAGGGCGTGCGATTCTAGCCAGTCGTGAAGCGCACACGTTCTCCGCTCCGGCAGCCGGCGTAGATCGCTTCCACGAGCGCCAGGCTGCGGCGTCCCTCTCGCCCGTCGCAGCGCGGCGTGGTGTTGGTCTGAATGGCCTGGAGAAAGTCTTCCAAAACCGCTTGGTGTCCTCGCGCATCGCTGACAACAGGCGAGGACGCACTGGGGTTGTGGTCCGCTTTCCCGCCGCCTTGCAAGTCCGCGGATGGATTCCGCAAATCAGCCGCAAGCAGGCGATCCTGCGCGATAATTACAGTGCCTTCCGAACCGGTAAGCTCCAACTGGCGAGGGTAGCCTGGATATGCCGACGTAGTCGCTTGCAGGACGCCAAGCGCCCCGTTGGCAAACTCGAGCAGCGCCACCAGCGTGTCCTCCGCCTCGATCGCATGGAAGCTCGTCTTGCTTGTCGCTTGCACACTGACCACGTCGCCGAACATCCACAACATCAGATCCACGGTGTGCACCGCCTGATTGATCAGCGCTCCTCCGCCGTCCAAAGCCCACGTTCCCCGCCACCGCGAGTTTGCGTAGTATTCCGGGGGGCGATACCACTTCACGCGCGCGTCCGCCAGAATCGGCCGCCCCAATATTCCAGCCTCCACCGCCTTCTTCACGCGAAGAATGTCCGGCTTGCAGCGGTCCTGAAAGAAAACTCCGAGTTTGACACCGGCCTTGTCTGCTGCCGCAATAAGCGCATCAGCGCGCTCGGTATTAATGTCGATGGGCTTTTCGGTCAGAACATGGAGCCCGTGCTGCGCCGCCGCAATGCCTTGCGCCGCGTGCAATCCCGAAGGGCTGCCGATGACCACGAGATTCATCGGGCGGTGCGCCAGAAACTGCGCCAAGTCCGAGTAAGGCTTTCCGCCGTACTCGCCGCACAGCCGCGCGACCTTCTCTGCGTTTGTTCCATAAATGGCGGCAATCTCAACTCCGGGGAGCGCCAGGGCGGCCCGCGCGTGCGTCTCGCTGATATTCCCGCCGCCGATCAGTCCGATATACGTGGTCATGGGGTCCGCACGGCCCGCTCAAGAGACTCAAGCTCGTTTTGGGACGTGCCATTATCAGCGAGCGGTCTATTTGTTTCAAGACGAGAGCGAAGCACGGCGGCGACCAATCACGTTCGAGAAATGGCCGGGAAATCGCACTGAAACGCGGTTCTGCTCCAGTAAAAAAGAAATATGTTGCACGACTATGTCACAGCACGACATAGTTTGGTGGCAGTTCGGATGTGGAGGAAACATGAAATTTCTCGATCACCCGATTGTTCCACTGCTGGGACGGTTGATGATGACCTACATTTTCGCGACGAGCGGGATTGGGAAGATCTTTGGATGGTCCGGCAACGTGGCGTACATGAACACGAGGCACTTGCCGATGATTCCGGTTCTGCTTGCTGTAGCGATGGTGATTGAAGTGGCGGGTTCGGTTTGCCTGGTGACGGGATACCAGGCGCGGATCGCGGCGTTCGTAATGTTCTGGTACACAACAGCGGTGACGGTGATCTTCCACAACTATTGGGCATCGAGCGAAATGATGGCGGCAATGCAGGAGACGCACTTCCGCAAAAACCTGGCGATCATGGGCGGGCTGCTGATGCTGGCGTACAGTGGGCCGGGAAAATGGGCCGTGGGACAAAGGAATTCCCGTTAAGGGCGCGTGCCGGTGCCGATGACGATTTCCAACGGCATGTTGAGTTCCTTGCCGGTCCAGAATTTTTTGAGCCCGGCGAGGATTTCGGATTTGGCTTGCGCCATTTTTTCTGGCGTGAGTTGTTCGATGAGTGGGCGGAAGGGCGCGGCAACTTCGGTGAACTGCTCCCAATATTCTTCTGCGGAGGATGTCCAGCGGCCCGCGATGATGCGGTCTTCTTCATGGACATTGCTGAAGCCGGCCGCGCCCAGCGCGCGTCGCAGCCGGTCGCGCTCCCCGAACATGAAAAGGCTCGGGCCATCGGGATCCGGCGGAGGAGGAGGCACGGGAACGTATTTCAGGATGATTCCCGCGGTGGCGGTGAAGAAGGGCTGCTCCTTTTTCCCCCAGGCGACGAACACCGCGCGTCCGCCTGGTTTTATGACGCGCAGGCATTCCCGGAGCGCTTTGGGAAGATCGGGGAAAAACATGATGCCGAAGCGGCAGGTGAGGACATCGTAGGACTCGTCTGGAAACGGGAGCGACTCCGCACTGGCTTCTCGAAACTCGATGTTGGCGAGGCCTCTTTTGCGGGCGAGTTCCTCCGCAAGCGAGATCATGCCGGGGCCGAGATCGGTAGCGGTCACCCGTCCGGCGGGAGCGACTTCGCCAGCGATAGAGAGCGCGGGATCGCCGACGCCACTAGCAAGGTCGAGGACGCGCATTCCGGGCCGAAGATGGGCGGACTCGAGAATAGCTTCCGTGGCGCCCTGCGTGAACGCCGCGATCTGCGCTTGCCATTTGCGCCAGGCAGCCACAGTTTTGTCGCCCGTCCATTCTTTATGCAGGTTATCGCGGAACTTTTGGATTTTTGCCGGATCAGGCACACCGGACGGTGAACTCATGGTCAGCCTCCACTTTGTGAGTGAGCATCAGAAAGTCAGAACATATGTCTGTCACTTTTTCCAGAATTTCATGACCGCGGAATAGTCGAGGTCTTCCTTCGCAGCGCCCTTGACGTAGCTATAAGTCTCGCGGGCCGCGGCCGTGGCGGGCAGAGCAACGCCCAGCTGATTCGCCAGATCGAGCGCGAGGCCAAGATCCTTGTGCATCAGCCGCAACGGAAAACTCGGCACGTACTCACCCTTAAGCAGATTCGGCGCTTTGACGTCCAGCACTCCGGAGCGCGCCATGCTGGATTGCATCACCTCGACAAGTTTTTCGCCTTGGATACCCGCGCCCGTGGTGAGCGCCAGCGCTTCGGCGAGCGCATCGACTTGCAGCGCAAGAATCATGTTCATCGCCAGCTTGATGGTTTGGCCAGCACCGTTCGGCCCCAGGTGAAACAGTTTCTTGCCCATCACGCTGAGAATGGGCTCGGCTTCTTTCAGCGTTTCCGCATCGCCGCCAATCATGAACACAAGCTCGCCCTTTTTCGCGCCCCAGTCTCCGCCGGTAACCGGGGCGTCCAGAAAACGCGCGCCGCGCTCGCTGCAAGCCGCCGAGATTTTGCGCGCGAGCGCCGGCGAGATGGTGCTGGAGTCCACATAGATGCTGCCGCGCTTCAGCGCCTGCATCGCCCCGTTCGAGCCCCACAGCACTTCTTCCAGTGCCGGAGGGTCGCTGACCATGCTGAGCAGAAAGTCGGAAGCAGCGGCTACTTCCTGCGGAGACTTTGCGAGTTTCGCGCCAGCGGCGACGAGTTCATCCGCTCGCGAAGCCGTGCGATTCCAAACGGTGAGCGTGTAACCAGCTTTCAACAGATTCATTCCCATGGGCCGGCCCATAAGTCCGAGACCGATCAATCCAGTGGCAGGTTTCAAGAGGAACCTCCTCGACGGTGGCAGACACAGAACGCAAGTGTATTCTGCTCAAAATGAGGAGACGATTGTAGCCGAATCTACGGGCAGAAGCTGGGGGGGAAAGTCGGCCTGCAGTTCAGGCGGTTTTGGGGCGATGGGACAGCGGCAAGAGGGCGGACGCCCCACCCGCCGCAGCAGCCGCGGCAGCACTCTTCGGTTGATTAGCAAGCTCAGCGGCAACCGGAGCCTCCCGCGCCGCTTTGGGGGCGGCGGCCGTGGAAACCCCCTTTGCCGAAGTGCCCGAGTCCGGTTTCTCTTCGATGCGCACTAAATATTGATAAGGAATTTCCCACCGGAAATGCTTGTGTTGCCCGCGCTGCTCGAAATTCTGCTCCAGAAAAATGGACCGCCCGGAATCCGCCACGAACGTGCCCGAAGCAGGCAAAAGGATCTCTCCGGCGCGATATTGCACCTCCACGCGACGCCCGAGAAAGGCGGAGTAGCGAGCCATACTGTACTCAGTGTCGGCGTGGGGCGGTAACAGGGTCAATAGTACGGAAGGCCCCCTTACTTGAAACTGTGGAAATCTTAGAAGGTTCCAACGCAGAAAAAACGCAAACGAAATATCGCTTTCAGCAAAGGCTCAACGCCGGAAAAGTTTTACGGCCCCGTGGCTGAATTCTTCCAGTGCGCTGGAATCCAGGTACTCCTTGGCCCTCGCATCGCCCTTCAGATAAGCGTCCCAGAACGCCAGCGCCGCGGAATTGGTGCAATCAAAAATGGCTCCGCCTTGCTTGGCGTGACTCGGCAACGCTGTGCGCGGCGTAATGAACGACATATGGTCCGCGCCCTCAATAAAGAGATGATATTTGTCGCCCGGCTGACTGCGCTGGAACGGAATCCTGTGCCATGCGGGACTCGCAACCGGTCCCAGGCTGTCCAGCGATCCCGTTATTCCCATGTACGGCAGTGCGATTTGATCGAAGGAGTGCTCGTTCAATCCGAATTGCCCCGGCCCTTGCGGCGATAGGCAAAGCACCGCTTTCACCCGCTTATCGGCAAAATCCCTGCCAGCATGTCCCGGAAGATCGACGAGCGCGCCGGCAATAGCCTCCGTCGTATAGGAACCCATCGAATGTCCTCCGACTCCAATGTGCTCCGCATCCATCTTTCCCGCCAGGCCGCGCACGCGATTCTCCAGCGACGGCAGCGCATCCAGGACGTACGATATATCCTGCGGCCGGCTCTCCCAAAGCGACGGCTTCTTCAACGCGTCGCGAACGGCCTGCATGAACCGGATATTTTCCTCCCCCTGGTTGCGCCTCTGCACCGCGGAGTCGTCGTGCGTCGGCTGTATCGTGACGTAGCCATGCGTCGCCCAGTGCCGCGTGAGTCCATCGCAACAACTCTGCGAGCCGCCTGCCCCATGCGAAAAGACAATCACCGGATACTTTCCTGCTTCGTTGGGATAAAAAATTCGCACGTGAGTGTCTTTGCCACGCTTGGTGTCGTGCAGCACGAGGTCTTCGACTTCAGATACTGTGTAGGGGCCCGGCTCCAGGCCATACCCACTTGCATCCGTGATGGGAACACCGGGAGCGGCGATCCTTGGCCCCGGAGCAGAAGGCCCCGGAAGCGGTGTCGTGGCGAGGTTTCCCGCGGGGAAGCCAGTCCCACCCGTGGGACGAGTAATGAAATAGGCGGCCGTCAGGCTCAGCGCCGCGATCAGCACAACGTTTGTAATTCGGCGGACGGCGCGCCGTCGCCGAATATAATCCCGCGGCAGCGAAGGAAACAGCCTCCGGACATGCTCCATGGGGGACATCGCTTGTATCCGATACGACGGGCTTTTCTCGGGCCAGGTTACAAACCCACTCCCGGTCAAATAGTTGCCGCCCAATTCTCGGGTCCCTCTGCCTCGATATCCGTGGTGCAGGTGGCGAAGGGAATCCTTGACTTTTCCGCTGCGCACGCTATTGTCGGCCTTCCGGGACAGGGAATAACCCTGCCGGCGCCGGAGTTCAATGGTGGTGGCATCGATTCGCAAACAAAAAGCGTACGTATCATCATGCAGGGCAGATTTTGTACCTGAGCCGAGAGTTGGCGAGAACTTAAGGCCGGGATAAAGCGCCGCCGCGATGCAGAGTGGGCTTCGCAACGGCGAGAACTGAAAAGCGAGTGGTCGAACAGAAGCGACTCACGAAGGGCAAAGCTGCCCTGCTGCTGATTCTATCCGCCTTGGGCGCGATCGTTTCGGCGAAGCTGCTGCACGGCTGGCACATCTATGTTGGATTTGCCGTCGTGGGCCTTGGTTTGTTCATCGGATTTATCCGCTTGAACCGCAACGTCTGAGTTCGCTTGCCTTGCCAAAAAAAGTGGGGGTAACTTGCGATGCGAAAGTTGTTTCTGATTCCCGCAGCGTTGTTGGCCTGCGCAGTGCTCGTGCTTTCTGCCGGAGCGCAGCAAGCTGGCAATGTCGCTAAGGTGGCCGCTTCGACGACGCCCACCATCGACCAGTCGCTGGAATGGAAGAGCGCCTTCAATCCGAAAATCTCACCCGACGGCAAGCGCGTCGTCTACGAAGTCCAAAAGACCAATTGGGAAGACAACGCCTTCGAACGCAACCTGTGGATTGTGGATGCCGCGACAAGTGACTCGCACTCTCTCACATCCGCCAAAAAATCGAGCACCAACGCCGCATGGTCCCCGGATGGCAAATGGATCGCTTTCCTTTCCGACCGCCCCGGACAAATCAAGGACACTCCGGATGGCAAGAAACAACTCTACGTGATTTCGGCCGACGGCGGCGAGGCCCAGCAACTCACCAAAACCGAAAATGACGTGAATGCCTTCGAATGGGCGCCCGATTCCAGTCGCATCGCTTTCTCGACAACCGACCCTGACCCCAAGTCGTTGAAAGACCGCAAGGAAAAATACGGCGAGTATTCCGTAGTTCACGCCGACTACCAGATGGCTCATCTCTGGGCCATCGACGTTCCGGTCGGCGGGGCACCTGCCACCGAGCCGAAGCGCGTCACCGAAGGCGATAAATTCAGCGTGGGAGAATTTTCCTGGTCGCCGGATGGCACGCGCATCGCCTTCAGCGCTCAGAAAGATCCCGATCTGATCTCCTCGGTGTCCGCCGACCTATACGTGGTGACTCTGAGCGATGGCGCCGTTAAGAAGATCGTCAGCACGCCGGGACCGGACACCAATCCGAAATGGTCGCCTGACGGAAAACAAATTGCCTTCGAGACCGTTGCTGGCTCGAAATATTTCTTCTACACGAATGTGAAGCTTGCGGTTGTCGCCGCGGAAGGTGGCACGCCCCAGATTCCGCCGGACGCTTTCGACGAAGATCCCGGCCTCATCGGCTGGGGCCCCGATGGAATTTATTTCGCCGCCGAACAGAAGACCTACGCCCATCTCTTCCGCCTGAACCCATCGACAAAGGCCGTCGAGAAACTGAGCGCCCCCGATCACTTGGCCTCCTTTTCTTTTTCCTTCTCGCAGGACTACAAGCGTGTGGCTTACCGCGCCGCGCTCGAAAATCAGTATCCGGAAATCTACTCGTCCAGCGTCGCACCATGGGAGGGCAAGAAGCTGACGGCCATGGGCGACCAGCTCAAAGGATTCGCGCTCGCTCGTCGCGAAGTCATTTCCTGGAAATCGGCTGACGGCACCGCAATCGAAGGCGTTCTATACACTCCACCTGATTTCAGCATGAAGAAAAAATATCCCTTGCTGGTGGTGATTCATGGCGGGCCCACCGGAGTGGATCAACCAGTCGTCGGCGCGGATCGCTACTATCCCATCGAACGGTTCGTGGCCAAAGGCGCGCTCGTGCTGCGGCCCAATTACCGAGGGTCCGCCGGTTATGGCGAAAAGTTCCGCGCCTTGAACGTGCGCAATCTCGGCGTCGGCGATTATGCCGACGTCATTTCCGGAGTGGATTCGCTCATCGCCAAAGGCTGGGTGGACAA
>Ga0210407_10003793_pt1 | contig 12106 bp, 10 predicted proteins | sample IncBWC27MmetaG_FD_150860 | JGI IMG/M metagenome (GOLD analysis project Ga0210407, IMG submission 150860) | Forest soil microbial communities from Barre Woods Harvard Forest LTER site, Petersham, Massachusetts, United States - Inc-BW-C-27-M | ecosystem: Environmental > Terrestrial > Soil >... | reverse complement strand
GCTCGGAACGCAGAGGGTGAAACACCACGACTTGGTCGATACGGTTCAGGAACTCCGGAGTGAAGTTTCGTTTCGCCGCTTCCGCCGCCGCCTTCTCGATTTTTTCGTCCAGCCGCGGCTCCTCGTCCGCTGGGACCCACGGCGCAAATCCCAGGCCATCCGTCAGCAGCTTGTTGATTTCGCCGCCGCCCAGATTTGACGTCATGAAAATCATCGTTTGCGACAGATCCACGCGCCGGTTGTCGCCCAGCGTCAGCGTCGCCTTGTCGAGAATTCCCAGCAGCAATTGCCACAGCGCGTCCGACGCCTTTTCGATTTCGTCGAACAGCAGAAATGAAATCTTCAGTTTCTCGGTGTGATATTGCTCGAGCGCTTCCTGCGTAATCAGCGGATGCGTTTCCCGGTGGCCTAAATATCCGGGAGGCGAACCGATCAGCTTTGCGATTTCGTGCGAGTGTTGAAATTCCGCGCAGTCTATTTTGATTACCGCGTGCGGATCGCCGAACAACACTTCGGCCGTCGCTTCCACCACGCGCGTTTTTCCCGCCCCTGTCGGCCCGAGGAACAACAAGTTCCCCACAGGCCGCCCCGGCGAGTTCAGTTCGGCCCGAAATACTTGGTGCAGCGCAACCACCGCCTGCACGGCTTCGTCCTGTCCCACAATCTTCCGCCGCAGTTCCGTCTCGAAATCCCGGGACTCCACACTGCGCCGCCCAGGGTCCAACCATACTGTGCCGGGTGTCGCCATTGCATACTCCCTCTCTCACCCTATCGGCAGTTGCGACACGGTCTTGCACTACTCCTAGCCACGCGGCGCAATAAAAAATCCGTCCCTCAGGGCTCCGGCCACGAGGGTGCATACGACGGTTTTCAAATAGCGAGGCGCTGTACCGAAGTGAACGTCAGCAGTTGGTGGGTTTACCACGGCCGACCGGATAGTTAGTCGGCTCGAGCATTTACATTCCCGAAACACTTGGTACACATCGGGTTAACACCAATAGCGTACGATGAGGTTGCCATACACCGAAGAATCGCAATTCTTATCCATCGCCACCCTGAAGAGTTGATCGTCCACAAAGAGAACCCATGGCGCCAGCTTGCACGCGAGGGGTCATTTCCCGTATGGTGTGGGCAAGTCCGCCAAAGAGAGAGCGAATGAAACGTGTCCTGGTAATTGAAGATGACAAAGACATCGTCGAGCTGGTTCGCTACAACCTCGAAAAAGACGGTTTCCAGGTGCAGTCGAGCGGCGACGGCGCCAGCGGTCTGGCGCAGATTCGCAAGGCGCAGCCGGATCTTCTGGTTCTTGACCTGATGCTTCCTAAACTATCCGGTCTCGAAATCTGCAAAGAGGTCCGCAAGGATGTCTCTCTGAACCGCCTGCCGATTTTGATCCTCACGGCGAAGGGTGAGGAGTCCGATCGAATTGTCGGTCTCGAGCTTGGCGCCGACGATTACGTCACGAAACCTTTCAGTCCGCGCGAGCTCGCCGCCCGCGTAAAAGCGCTTTTGCGCCGCGCGGAGCCGGGCGCTCCGCCCGAGAAACTGATCGACGTGGGCCAGTTGCGGATCGATCCAGCCGCTTATCGTGTTTCGCGGGCGGGCAAAGCCGTGCCAATGAGCACGCTCGAATTCCGGCTGCTGTATTTCCTCGCGGCGCGTCCCAACCGCGTTTTTACGCGCGATCAACTGCTCGACTCCGTATGGGGCACCGAGCGATTCGTCACGCCTCGAAGCGTCGATGTCTACGTCCGCCGCCTGCGCGAGAAAATCGAACTCGATCCGCAACGTCCGGTGTACATGAAGACAATCCGCGGCGCCGGCTATCTTTTCGAGACCCGTGCGAGCTAGGCTTTTCTGGAAACTCGGGCTGACGTTTCTAGCCCTTCTCGTCGGTGCTTTAATCGCCGTAGATTTTTACTCCGCACGCGTCCTCCGCAGCGACGCCATCCGCACCGCCGGCAGTCAGCTTGCTTCCCTTTTAAATATCGCGCAAGAACGCATGCCGCCGGTGGACGACCTGGCGCAAGTCCGCTCCTGGACGCAATGGATGGCCCGCAGCGGCGCCCGCGTGACGGTAATCGACAACACAGGTCGTGTGCTCGCCGATTCGGCTCACGATCCTGAAACGATGGAAAATCACTCGACCCGCCCCGAGGTGCAACAAGCTTTCGCAGCCGGCGAAGGACAGTCCGTCCGTCTCAGCGCAACGGTCGATAGCGATCTCGTCTATCGCGCGCGCCGCTATCAACCGCCCTCAGGCCCGCCGATCGTGCTTCGAATGGCTTTGCCTCTTGCGCAAATTGATCTTTCGCAAAAAGAGCTTCGCCAGCGCCTGGTCGCCGCTTCTTTGGTCATTTTGGCGCTCGGCGGCGTGGTTTCGCTGCTGTTTTCGCGCGTTTTTGCGGCGCGCGTCGAACGCCTGAAAGACTTCTCGCGACGCGTCGCGGCAGGGGATTTTCGCCCCCTGCCCGCCGAAAATCCGCGCGACGAACTCTCCGACCTCGCGCTAGCGCTGAACAATACGGCCGCGCAGATGGACGAGACGATTCGCTCGCTCGGTGGCGAACGCAACCGCTCGAGCGCCATCCTCCGCAGCATGGTCGAAGGCGTCGCGGTGATTGACGCGCAACAACGGCTCGTATTTTGCAATCGCGCGTTTTCCGAAATTCTGAGCCTCGATTCCGCGGGCAGCGAGGGGCATCCCGTCATCGAGGTCGTCCGAAATTCCGAGCTGCTCGGCCTGATTCGCCGCGCCCTGCAAGGAGAAGAAGGCCTGCAAAGCAACATCGCGATGGGGATCGTGCAACAGCGAAGCTTCTCCGTAACGGCCGCTCCCGTGAAACCTCTCGAGGCGAGCCCGGCCGCGGAAAAACCTTCCGGCGCCGTCGTCGTATTGCACGACGTCAGCGAATTGCGGCGCCTCGAGCGCGTGCGCCAGGATTTCGTCGCAAACGTCTCCCACGAATTCAAGACGCCTCTTACCGCGATTCAGGGTTTCGCGGAAACTCTGCTGGCGGGCGCGCTTGAAGATCCCCAGAATAACCGGCGCTTCCTTGAAATCATGCGGTCCCATGCAGCGCGCCTCGCCCGTTTGACGGACGATCTTTTGAAACTCGCGCGCATCGAAGCAGGCAAACTCGAAGTGGCCTTCCAGCCGGTCTCGGTCGCCGAACTGCTTGAGAGCTGCTCCGCGACTACCGTGCTGAAGGCCAGCCGGAAACAAATTTCGTTCACAGTCAAAGTGCCGCCGGGACTTCCTTCGGTCCTCGGTGACCCAGGCTTGCTTCACGATCTTCTGCAAAACCTTCTGGACAACGCCATCCAATACACTCCCGAAGGCGGCCAGATTGACGTCAGCGCCACGGCCGAAGTGCGCGAAGCAGTGATTACCGTCACAGATACCGGCATCGGTATCCCACTAGCCGATCAGGAACGAATCTTTGAGCGCTTCTACCGCGTCGACGCGGCCCGCTCGCGCGAGGCAGGCGGCACCGGACTTGGACTTTCCATCGCCAAGCACATCGTGGAAGCCCACGGCGGACGCCTGTGGGTAGAAAGCGCGGTCGGCCGCGGCTCAAAATTCTTCGTCGCGATTCCCCTCGCCGGCTAATTTCGGGTATCACTCGACTACTATTGGCTGGCTGCGGTGGAAACAGGACGCGTTGCGTAGTAGCCATCGCGGGCTTGCACGCTTAGGTCTTTCTGTTTGGTCGTGAGATGAATCTTCCGGTAGCCGGCGCTATTCGCCGATTTGTCGGGGACGTACCCGAGAATGTACTGATCTCGCAGTTCCTGCTGAATCTCATCGTAAATCTGATCGACTGCCTGCTTCTTCGATACTTCGAACAATCGCCCGCCGGTTTCCTTGGAGATGCGCGCGAGAATTTTCTTGCCGTCGGCACGCTGCTCTTCTTGCTGCGGGTATCGATGCCCGCCGCCACCATGGCCGCCGCCGTGGCCGCCCCAACCGCCCGGGCCTCCGTCGTAGCCTCCCCTCGGTCGGTCTGGATGGTCATCCTTAAAGAGAATCGAGTAGACGACCGTGTTCGCCCGCTGAGCCGATTCGATCGCGCTCAAAAGACCCACCTTGCTGCCGCGGTCGTCTCCGTCGGAAAGAATAACGAGCGCCTTCCTGCCCTGCTGCTTCTTCATCAGATCCTCGGACGCGAGATACACCGCGTCGTAGAGCAGCGTGCCGCCACCATGGTGATGCCCGCCGCCTTGGCTCGTATCTTCGAGCTCGGGCGTTTGCAGCAATCCCAGCGCAGTCTCCAATTTTTTCCGCGAGGAAGTTACGTCTTGCAGCAGTTCCACCTCGTGATCGAAGTGAATTAGGAACGCCTGGTCTTTTCTGTCTTCGCGCAGCACGTGGTCGACGAAACTCGAGCTGGCGGTGCGTTCCGAATCGAGCAGGCGCCTCTGGCTCAAGCTGGTGTCCACGAGCAACCCCACTGTGAGCGGGAGAGCGTTTTCGCGGGCAAAGTAACTGATCGTCTGCGGCCGGCCGTCTTCATCGAGCGCGAAATCATCCTTCGTCAAGGTCGATACGCTCTTGCCGTGTTTGTCGTGGACGGCGGCAAAGACCGTCACCATATTCGTTTCGACCGATATTTTTGGTTGTTGCTGGCCGTACAAAGCCGCGCCCGCCACAACCACCAGCAGCGCCGATGCCGGAAACGAAATTGTACGAGCGAGCCCCGCCCAACTCTCTGAAGCGCGGTTTTTAGCAGTGTGATTCACGTCAGACAAACTAACACCCAATAGGGATTCCGTTTGGCCGCCTCGATCGTTCCCATATTTGAAGTCCGTGCTCAACGCGGGTGTGGCATCGCCGATCTTCCGCTTGGCCCCAAACTCCACACAGAGAGAATTGACTCACGCAACATCCATGCAAAGCGTCAGGCGCGCAGACTTTTTCACTGCGGCCTGGCCTGCGCTGCGCAGGCTCCGGCGCGATTCAGCAGCAACTCACGCTCGCGCGCATTGCGCGTGAGCGATGCCGCACGCTCGAACTCCGCCCGTGCTTCGGTGAGTCGGCCGAGCTTGAGGAGAAAATCGGCGCGGACGCTCGGCAAAAGGTGGTAAGCCTTCAGAGACGGCTCCGAGGCCAGTGCGTCTGCAAGCTCAAGGCCCGCCGCCGGACCGAATGCCATGGCGACCGCGACGGCACGATTCAGTTCCACGACGGGTGACGGCATGAGCCGGGAGAGCACATCGTAGAGCGCGGCGATGCGCTTCCAATCCGTTTCCGCCGCCGTGCCCGCGCGAGCGTGACATGCGGCGATCGCCGCCTGCAACGCGTAAGGCCCGAGCGCGCCACCGAGCTCTTCGGCACGCTCGAGCGCCGCGAGGCCGCGACGGATGAGCATGTGATCCCAACGGCCGCGATCCTGCTCGAGAAGCAGGATCGGCTCTCCTGCGGGACCTGTTCGAGCATGGGCGCGCGACGCTTGAATCTCCATCAGCGCCACAAGGCCGTGAACTTCCGGCTCGTTCGGAGCAAGTTCCGCGAGAATTCGGCCGAGGCGCAGCGCATCTTCGCACAGCGCCGGACGCATCCAATCGTCGCCGGCGGTCGCCGAGTAGCCTTCATTGAAAACCAGGTAGATCACTTCCAGCACAGACGACAAACGGCCCGCAAGTTCGGGCCCACGGGGAACTTCAAAGGGAACGTGCGCCTCCGTGAGGGTCCGTTTGGCCCGGACAATTCGTTGGGCAACGGTCGGCTCCGGGACCAGAAATGCGCGCGCAATTTCCTCCGTCGTCAAGCCGCCGAGCAAACGAAGCGTGAGCGCCACGCGCGCCTCCGTGGACAGCACCGGGTGGCAGGAGATGAACACCAGACGGAGCAGGTCGTCGCCGATGTCGTCGTCATTCGCAATGTCGAAATCCGCCACGGCGCTTTCCTGCTGGGTTTTGAGCTCGCGTCCGAGCTCTTCATGTTTGCGCTCGAGGAGCTTGTTTCGGCGAAACATATCGATGGCACGATGCTTCGCGGTGGCCATGAGCCAGGCGCCTGGGTTGTCCGGGATGCCCGACTCCGGCCATTGCTCGAGCGCGGCGACCAGAGCGTCTTGCGCGAGTTCCTCGGCAAGACCGACGTCGCGCACAATCCGCGTGAGACCAGCGATGATCCTGGCGGACTCGATCCTCCAGACCGCATCGATGGCGCTATGTGGATGGGCAGTCGTCACGGCTACCCATCACACCATCTTCAATTCGCTGGTGCAAGCCCGGGCGCGCGGCTGCTTCTTCGCAAACCATCCCCGCGCGAGCGCTCTTATGCTTCGGGAGCGAAAGCTTCCGGCCCGAGCACCTGCCGAACTTCTGTCTCGCCTTCCCAGCCCGGCCAGAATTTCCTGTGAAGTTCCATGAACTGCAACGCTCCCTCGATCGCCTCTTCCTTCGATTTGAACTCAAGTATCGCGAATCCGCCGACCACTTCCTTGGCTTCTGAGAAAGGCCCGTCGATCGCGGCTACCTGCCCCCGAGAAAGCCGGACGCGGGTGCTCTTCCCAGTTGGGGCCAGCCCACCGCTAACGACCATCGTGCCGGCTTTGACCGCCTCTTCGGCGATTCTCGCCATGGCGTCCATGAACTCTTTGGGTGGTGTGTCGCACTTCTCAGCATGCTTGACCAGCATCATGAATCGCATTGTTGGATCTCCTTTTGGTTTCTGTTTGAGAGTCGGTTTGTTTTTCCAGCTCCCAAACCCCGCTTCACTTAAACGTCGAACGAGGGGAATCAAAATCGACACTGTGGAGTTTTTTTCCCTGCCGCAGAGCCAGGGAACCGGCACGCCCTAGGACTTTGCGGCTTTCCTTTGCAACTCGTCGCGCAGAGCCTGCTCGCGCGCGGCGTCTTCGGGAGGAAAGACATCGGCCGGGAAGTCCGACACCTCGTACACCTGCCGGATTTCAACCTCAGCGCCCCCATCGAACGGAGCGCGCTTGAGCCATTCCACCGCCTCTTCCATCGACCTCACCTGCCACAGCCAGAAGCCGGCGATGAGTTCCTTGCTCTCCGTGAAGGGGCCGTCGATCACCGTGCGCTGCTGCCCCGAAAATCTGACGCGCTTGCCCTTCGAGCTGGGTTGAAGCCCCTCGCCTGCAAGCATTACGCCGGCCTTTGCCAGTTGCTCGTTGAACTTCCCCATGGCGGCAAAGGTTTTCTTGGTCTCCTGGGTCGGCAGAATTCCTGCCTCCGATTTCTTGTCCGCTTTGATTATCACCATGAACCGCATCGTTGTGTCTCCTTGCGTTTGAGTTTCGTGCTCGGACCTGGCTTCCCGGCGGCCTCGATCGCCTGAAACCTCGGCCCTACTTACACGTCGAACGAGGGGCAGCGAGATCGACACCTCCAGTATCTTTCTTTTGGAAGTATTGGTTAGGTCTCGCCAATGCTTCCAGTTGGTCCTTGAAACCATCCCGCGACAATACCGTCCCGACGACGACGAGCAGCAGGGGCCAGAATAGTACCCACAGCTGCTGAAAGAAACCCTCCAGAAACCGCCGATGATCGAAGGCGTAGGCTTGCATAACCCGCGCCGACACCAGGACAACAGAGGGCAGCACCCCAAGCGCCTCCCCACGAGTTGTGCAAATTAATTGGCTCAACTGGGTTGTCGCCCCATCAAGATTCTGGTACAGAACAGTAATTCCGAGCCCGACAAGGGCTACTCCCGCGATTGACTTAGGACTTCCGAAGAATGTCTGTCGCATTGCCCTACGCTCCTCTCAAGCGTCCTTTCCCGCCTCTACTTACACGTCGAACGAGGGGCAGCGAGATCGACAAGCTCAGTATCCATTCGTATCGTGGGAACTTGACGAACGGGGTTAGCGTTCTTTCGGCGGTCTCCAGGGCAACATCGGCCCTGAGATTGTGGACAATGAAGGTGGGGATCGGCCCAGCCAGAGTTGGCCTAAGTCCCACCCATTGAGACCACCGTCGCTATCCGGAATGTCGTCCGATTTGGGCGGAAAAGCCTCGACTCGGCAGTACTACCTGGTTCGTATTAACCTTGATCCCGTCGTCGCATTGCTGCTTGATTTCCGGACCATCGAACGCGCAAACGTACTTCGCCGGCATTGCGCCATATCCGTCGTGGTAGTGTCCTAACACTACCTCCGTCGTGCATGACTTCGTAAAATGAGAGAATCCCTGAGCGAGGAGGCGTGTTTTACGCTCCGGCGAGACGCCAGCGCTGCGAAGGCGGAGCGCTTCGTTTTTCTAAACGCGGAGGCGATCGATTTTCCAGAAGAACAACTAGCGGCTGGCGGTTCGCACTTCCTGATGTGATTGGAGCTTTTCGAGGGCGGCGACGTGTTGGAGGATCATTTCGACTACGTGTTCGTCGCCGAATTTTGAATTGATCATTACGTTGTAGAGGGGGCGGTGGGGCCATTGCTTGCCGAAGTAGCGGCGGATGAATTGGGCGCGCTCGCCGTCGACTTCTTCGACGAGCTGCGCGGCTTCCTCTTTGGTTTTTCCCAGGGTCATGATGCGACGGATTTTTTCTTCGTCGGAGGCGAAGATGAAGGTGTGGAAAGCGTCGGGGCGATCGCGGAGGATTAAGGGGCGCCGCGGCCGACGATGACGCAATTACCGCGGGAGGCCGGTTTCCGCGGCGGACACGGCGTCGGATCATGGAATGGGGCAGAGCAAAGCTCAAGGAATAATGATGCGGGATTCTGCTTTGGCTCCGGCGGGGAGCGGGAAGCGGGCGCGTAAGAAGCCTAGGAATGCGCGGGAGCGTGGGCGGCCGTTGGTTTCCTGTTTGCCTACTCGGACCAGGAATACGAGCAGTCTGAAGACGTCGGAGTCCTTTAGCGACGAAAGCCCGGTGCGGGCGGTCTCCTGCTTGCGAGCTTCCTGAAGAAAGCCTGCAATTTGGCCGTAGAGGGCGCGCGGAATTTGCGCGTCCGGCGGCTTCGCGTAGTAAATCCCAGTTTCCAGCGTGCGATAGGTTTCAGCGAGAGCTTCGAGTGCGGCGGAAACGGCGCTGTCGTTGAGCTCCTTGTTCTCCATTTGAAACGCGAGAATCGTGGTGGCAAGCCCGGCGACCACCGGCCAGTGCTCGTAGACAAAATCCACAGCGAATTCGACGTCGCGATAGGGATATTCTTCCGGCGATAGCGGCTTGCGATGCTCGGCTTCGTAGCGGTGTCCTGCGATCAGGTGCGAACAATCGGGCGGGCAATCGATGGTGACTTCGCGCTCGCGTCCGCAGCAGATAGCGCAGATGTTTTCGCCCATCGCCGGGCAGAAGCGTTTTGGCGGGCGCCTTTCGCAAATTGGACAGCTCATTCGGAAGCCTCGATTGTTTGCGGCGAGAAGGATCAGACTACGGTAAGAGTGCTTTGTCAGCAAACTTGGGTGAGTCTAATCCCATTTTGAATTTGCGAATTCGCGCCCTGGCGCGGGTTCAATTGTTGTACAGAAGAGTGGGTGTCCATACATAGTTACCGTATGTATCGACGTAGCCATATCTGCCATCCTCGGTGGTGACGAAAGCGAGCCCGTGATGGAAATCCTCAGCATTACTCAATGCCTTGAGTTTGATGATCATCTTCCCTTTTTTATCGACGTATCCCCATTGCTTCTTGATCTGGACTGCCGCAAGTCCTTCGGAGAAATGAAATGTCAGGTCAAATCTCGGTTTGATTACAACTTTCCCTGAGCGATCAATAAAGCCGTACTTATCGCCAAACTTCCATCGAGATAGACCTTCGGAGAAGTCTCCCCACACAGTTGCGCAGTCTTTTTCGTCAGAGGACACCGGCGGCCGCACAACGGAGGCGCCCGTCGGGTCGATATAGGCACAATCGCCCCTGCGATTGACTGGAGCGAGATGCTCCCGAAACGAACTGCCCCACTCGAATTGCGGAGCAATGGCCCACTTTCCAATTCTATCGATGTACCCCCAAGCATCGTTCCCGGAGGATGATTTGGTGGCGGCGGCTAACCCCTCCGCAAAGGGATAGGCATAGGTGAACTCTGGTGGGATGACGACCTCGCCGGTCTTGTCGATGAAGCCCGTCTTGCCCTCCACCTCAATCCTTGCCAATCCGTCATGGAACGAACCCTCGCTGTCGTCGCTCCCGATATTGTTCTTGCCGCCGAATGATGCTTTATAGTCTGGCGAAATGACGACCTTACCGGTCTTGTCGATGAAGCCCCAATGCCCGTCAAACCCATGCGACTGATCCGAAACCTGAACTCGCGCCAGCCCCTCTGAAAATTCCTCCGCCCAAGGAAACCTCGGCTCGATCACCACGGATCCACTCGCATCGATGTATCCCCAACGCCTGTCGCGTTCGAACCGAGACAACCCCTCGGAGAAAGCCCCTACCTTGTCAAAGCAAAGTGGAATGATTACCTTGCCAGTGCGGTCGATGAAGCCGGCTCTGTCGTGGTCCATCACCGGGAAAAGTTCATCTGGTCGCGGCACACCGACCGCTTGAGTTGTGTGGTGCGCCGCCATGCATACCTGATCTCGGAAGGCATGTTCGGCTACGAGTGTGCCGTCCGGCATAGTCTCTCGCCCGGAACAGCCTCCGTAATTGGATTGGTATGAACCGCATTGGCCAGGCGGAAAGTCCGAAGGAGTCCACTTCAGCAGACCCGACGGGCCGCCATAGCGCCAGAGCATCATGTGTTTGTCTGGAAAGAGGAGCCAGTCAGCAGCGCCGATGCTGAGCAGAGTGATTTGCGACTGTTCCGCTTGCACTTCCGCGATCAGATCCTCGCGGCCCCGCGCCTTCATATCCAGCGCAAAGGTGTGCATCGCGTGCCCACCAAACGAGGTGCCGTGTACCTGGAAGATGTATACGTTTTCCTTTGGATGCTGCTCGATGTAGTCCTTCAGCCAGGGCACAGAGAGTGTCATCTCTTCGTACTTTACACCCACCTTGAGAAACGCCTCCACGCCCTGCACTTGGTTATGGTCGTAGAGGAGGATAAGTTCGTCGAAAACATTCGCAGGCAAGCTCGGCCTGTGGAGTATGGCATGTAGGTTCGTCTCGTGAGGCCCCTTCACGTTCCACGATTCTCCAAATTCCTGACTGTGATACGGATTGATGTCGGCTCGTTCTACCGTGTATGCGCTTCGCAGGGATGCCAGCGCATCGCCAGCACGACTCTCCACACCGCGCATATTCCACTTCGCCTCGATATTCAACATAAGAGCTTCTGCGAGTGCCGACACAAATTCCTGTCCGGCAAGCCGTTCCTTGTTGACTGTATGCGCCGGCATCAGAGCAGAGAGCGCACGCGAGATATTTGCGTTGTAAGTTTCCTCGCCCTTCTCTGAGAGTCTCCACGGAATCAGGAAAGGATAGTACGAATGGGACTCCGCCGAGAGTTTCGAACCGTCCTCAAAGACGATTTCAACTTTTGCGTATGGATTATCGTCCAAGCGCCCGTACTGAAATAGTGCGGGTACAACGTTCGCGATCAGCGCCGAGTCCGTAAAGGAGGTTGCGAACAACTCCTTCTGACTCGCACTGGCCTCAGAGAATTTGCCTGGAAGCTTCTGTTCCGCTGATGCAACGTGAGCCTTGAGCCATGCCGGAGTGACGCCGAGATTCTCAAGGTCAGGTTTACCAATGATCGGAATTTCTAGCGTCGCAACCAATCCATCCACCAGCGCCGCATTCACGGGTTTGCCGTCGCACACAAACACGCCGTCTTTCCAGCGGATGATCACATCCGCATTCTGGGGTGTTCCCAACCCGCCCCAGTCCGAGTGAATCTCGATCATGCGAACACTTTTCTGTGCTTCGGTGATCCGGGCTGAAAGACCCAGCGGGATGAGCAGGAGCAGACGTAATGATGCAGAGAGTATAGCTGATTGCACGGTGCTAATTATCTACCTACGGGGACAGAGAACCAAGCTCTGGGAGTAGAGTCTAGGTCAGCCGGGATCTGCCGCTATGCCTTGACGCTGCTCGCAGATCTCGCTTCTTGGCGGGATTCGAGCTTTTCCAGGGCGGCTACGTGCTGGAGGATCATTTCTACTACGTGTTCGTCGCCGAACTTTGAGTTGATCATTACGTTGTAGAGCGGGCGGTGGGGCCATTGCTTGCCGAAGTAGCGGCGGATG
>Ga0210407_10003791_pt1 | contig 12109 bp, 8 predicted proteins | sample IncBWC27MmetaG_FD_150860 | JGI IMG/M metagenome (GOLD analysis project Ga0210407, IMG submission 150860) | Forest soil microbial communities from Barre Woods Harvard Forest LTER site, Petersham, Massachusetts, United States - Inc-BW-C-27-M | ecosystem: Environmental > Terrestrial > Soil >... | reverse complement strand
CGACGTCAGATACGCCCCCAACGGATTGTGGTCCGGCCGCTTTCGCGAGAAGGACGCACGATAAGCAGCATAAAACGGCAAACAAGCTTCCCGCCAAGACTCGCCGACGATTCACTCGACCCTCCAGAATGCCTTTTGTGCCCACCTGCCAGCGCACGGCCGGAAAACGAATTCTACCGCGAATCGGCGGGAAAGTAAGCCCTACCCCAGGAAGACTTGGGCTGGGGGTTCCGATTCATATACAGTTAGGATGCAAGAGGGCGAGGTAGCGTATGTCCGGAGCGATCGAGGAAGTGGGAGCAGTATTTGAGGGAGACCTCCTGTAACCTACTTACAATATTGGCGTTACATCTGAGTAGAGAAAACTTGACAAAGCTACACTCAACTTGTATACTGCGTCGCGAGCTGAGTATTCCGGTTCGCATAGGAGCTCGCCCAAGGAGTAAATCGACGTGAGCGAGATTCCGCAAAATTAGCGGTTCGGCTTAGGAAGGAATTGGAGCAATGAGCAAGATTATTGGAATTGACCTGGGGACGACAAACTCGGTGGTTGCCGTAATGCAGGGTGGCGAACCGGTGGTGATCCCCAACCAGGAAGGCGCCCGAACGACGCCCTCCGTCGTGGCCATCACGAAGACGGGGGAACGTCTGGTGGGGCAAGTAGCGAAGCGCCAGGCGGTGACAAATCCGGAAAACACCGTGTATTCCATCAAGCGCTTCATGGGCCGCCGGTTCGACGAAGTCGGCGACGAGATGAGGAGAATTCCCTACAAAGTGGTCAAGGGACCGCATGATGACGCCCGCGTCGACATTTCCGGCAAGCTGTACAGCCCGCCAGAAATCTCCGCGATGATTCTTGGCAAATTGAAGGCCGCCGCTGAAGATTTTCTTGGAGAAAAGGTGACCAAGGCGGTCATCACCGTTCCCGCGTACTTCAACGACGCACAAAGGCAAGCCACCAAACAGGCAGGCGAAATCGCCGGCATGGAAGTCGTACGCATCATCAACGAACCAACCGCTGCGGCGCTCGCCTATGGATTGGATAAGAAGAGCGACGAAACGATCGCTGTGTATGACCTTGGAGGGGGCACGTTCGATATTTCGGTTCTGGAAGTCGGCAGCGGCGTTGTGGAGGTGAAATCCACCAATGGAGACACCCACCTGGGCGGCGACGACATCGACCACCGGATAGTGGACTGGCTCATCGACGAATTTAAGAAAGAAAACAACATTGACTTGAGCAAGGACCGCATGGCGTTGCAACGCCTGAAGGAATCGGCGGAGAAGGCCAAAATCGAACTCTCGCAGATGATGGAGACAGAGATTAATCTGCCGTTTATAACCGCGGGCGCGAGCGGGCCAATTCATATGCAGCTCAAGCTCACGCGGACACGTCTAGAGCAATTGATGAACGATTTGCTCGAACGCTCGATGAAGCCGGTGCAGCAAGCGCTTGAGGACGCGAAGCTTTCGCCGAATGACATCCAGGAAGTGGTGTTGGTCGGCGGCTCGACGCGCATCCCGAAGGTGCAATCGCTGGTACGCAACTTCTTCGGGGGGAAAGAACCGCACAAGGGCGTGAATCCCGATGAAGTCGTGGCCGTGGGCGCGGCAATTCAGGGTGCGGTGCTCGGCGGTGAAGTAAAGGACATCTTGTTGCTGGACGTGACGCCGCTTTCCTTGGGCGTTGAAACGCTGGGTGGTGTAATGACCGTGCAGATTCCGCGCAACACGACGATCCCGACGCGCAAGGTCGAGACGTACTCGACGGCGGCGGATAATCAGCCGGGCGTGGAAATTCACGTTCTCCAGGGCGAGCGCAAGTTTGCTACCGACAATCGCTCGCTGGGCAAGTTCAAGCTGGACGGCATTCCGCCGGCTCCGCGCGGCACGCCACAAATCGAGGTGGCGTTTGATATCGACGCCAACGGCATCTTGAACGTGAGCGCGAAGGACAAGGCCACGAGCAAGGAACAGAAAATCACCATTACCGCCTCCAGCGGCTTGAGCAAAGAAGAGGCCGAGAAGATGCGGACAGAGGCGGAGTCGCATTCCGAAGATGATCGACGCCGGATGGAAGAGGTCGAATCACGCAACCGACTGGACGGCATCCTCTATCAGGCAGAGAAGCTGATCCGCGAAAACCGCGAGAAGATTGCCGAGGCCGATCTAAAGTCGGCGGAAGCGGCAATCGAAGACGCCAAGAAGGCAATGACGGAGGGCGGGACAGCGAGGTTGCGCTCGGCTACGGAAACCGTGGAGCGCTCTCTGCACAAAATCGCCGAACTACTCTACAAGGCGAACGAAGCCGCAGGCACTCAACAAGCAGGCGCTGCCAGCGCGGGGGCCGGCGGCTCGACCGCAGGCGCCGGTACGGCGGGTGGGCCGGGCGGAAAGCCCGGCGACGTCATCGACGCAGAGTACGTGGACGTAGATGAAACCAAGCGCCCGAATTAAAATCGGGCCAGGTAGGGGCGCAACAGGCCGCGCCCCTACGAGTACTTCCTCCGTATAAACATGCCGACAACAACAAAACAGGATTATTACGAACTGCTGGGAGTTGCACGGAAAGCGAGCGCGAAAGACATTCGCGCGGCGTTCCGCAAACTCGCCCGAAAGTACCACCCCGACCTCAATCCCGGCGATAAATCGTCGGAGGAAAAGTTCAAGCAGCTTCAGGAAGCGTACGACGTCCTTTCCGACGCCAAGAAGAGGCAGATGTACGACCAGCACGGCTTTTACAGCGATAACCTCCCCGGGGCTGGCGCTGGGGCCGGTCCGGATTCCGGCGACTCGGGTGTGAATTTCGATTTTGGCGGGTTTGATTTCGGAGGAGGAGGAGCGAGCGCAGGCGGCGGAAACTTCCGCGACCTCTTCAGCCAATTCTTCCGCGGCAACCGTGGGGCTGAGATGGGCCCCGAACATGAGCCGGGAAACGATCTCGAATACCAAATTGAGATCGATTTCTGGGACGCCGTGCGCGGCGCGGTGAAAAAGCTCACCATCACGCACCTCGACTCCTGCGAGACCTGCAAAGGGACCGGCGCGGTTGGTACCCCGCAGACGTGCTCGGCCTGCGGCGGCACCGGAACAAACCAGCAAGTCGCGGGCAAGATGCGTTTCAACGTGCCATGCTCGCGCTGCGGAGGAACGGGCAAGTTACGCGCGTCGTGCAAGAATTGCGGCGGCGAAGGCCGGGTGCGGCGCACGGAGACGATTGACGTGCGGATTCCCGCGGGCGTGGCGAACGGCTCACGCGTACGAGTGCCCGGAAAGGGCAACGCAGGAACCTTGGGCGCTCCGGCCGGCGATTTGTATCTACGCGTGGAAGTAAGGCCGCACCCCGTTTTCGAACGGCGTGGCGACGATTTGTACACCAAGGTGCCGGTAACGGTCAGCGAGGCCACGCTCGGGGCGAAGATTGAAGTGCCGACGATTGACGGGCGATCCATCGTGCGGATCCCGCCGGGCACCAACAGCGGAAAAACCCTTCGGTTGCGCGAGAAAGGCGTGGCCAGCGCGCGGCACGGGGCGCGTGGCGATCAATATGTCGAGATTCAAGTTGTGGTGCCGGAGCCGACGGACGAGCGCGTGCGCAATTTGATGAAGGAACTAGAAAGCGTCGCTCCTTCGGATCCGCGAAAGGATCTGTTCAGCAAGGCAGGCGAGTGAGTATGTCGCCACGAGGAAAAAAGCGGGCCAAAGCCGGCTACATGATTAGCGCCGTTGCGGAGCTCTATAAGCTGCATCCGCAGACGCTGAGGCTGTACGAACGTGTGGGATTGCTGAAGCCATCGCGCTCGCAAGGAAACACGCGGTTGTACACCGACAGCGACCTCGAGCGCCTCGACGTCATCCTTTCCCTGGCGCGCGATATGGGTGTGAACCTGGCGGGTGTGGAGATCATTTTGAATATGCGCGAAAAGATGATCGAAATGGAGCGGCAAATGACGGAGTTCGCGCAGGTCGTACAGCAGGAGCTGTCGCGCGTGGCATCACGCGCCCAGGAAAAACCGCCGCGGCACGCGATCGTTCGCGCCACGCCGCGGGTAGTGCGCAGTTCGTCGTAATACCCTCGGAATCGAGCTTGTTCGACTCTTACCTTCCCAGCTTTCCCAAAGATCACACCTTGCCGTGCAACCTACACCCTCGTATCCTGTGCTGACGGAGAATAGCTGCCGGGTTGCAAGGAATTCGCCCCGCGCTACTAAATGGCTCTCGAGAATTGCGCGCTGTGCAGAGGAACAGGATGGAAGCTGGTGCCGCGGCCCGATGGAGCGGCAGGCAGCGTGGCTGTGGCATGCGACTGCGGAATGCAAGAGCGCGCGACGAGGGTAATGGAGCGCGCGCGAATTCCGAAGCGCTATGAGCATTGCGATTTTGAGAGCTACGAAACCGATCTGGCCGACGGCAAGATTTACACGTCGCAGCAGGCTGAATCCTTGAAACGAGCCAAACTTTTCGCTCAGTCCTTCGTTCGTGACTATCCGGGCAGTGACCAGGCTGGACTCCTCTTTATGGGCAACTCCGGTGTTGGAAAGACGCATCTCGCGATTGCTGCCCTGAAGGAGTTAATCAGACGTGGTCACAGCGGCTATTTTTGCGAATATGGCGCTCTATTAAGAGAGATCCAACAGAGTTACAGCACTGAAACCGAAGCGACTGAAATGCGCCTTCTTGCTCCAATTCTCTCAGTCGAAGTTCTTGTAATAGACGATCTAGGCTGTATCAAACCTTCTGATTGGGTTCGCGACACTGTCGGATATATTCTCAACACAAGATATATCGAGGGTTCGCGCGATTTGAGCCACCCCCGCTGCACACTTATTACGACCAACTACCTCGACGCGGCTGAAGACAAGGAAGCTGTATTGCCTGGCGGAAAGCGAGTCGTGACGCGAAAAGAGACCCTCGCTGATCGAATCAGTGAACGGATGCGCTCGCGACTATTCGAGATGTGCCGCGCCGTAGAAGTCTCCGCGCCGGATTTCCGCCGCGAAAAGACACAGGCAGGTCGCGCACGCGCATAAGGATCCTGCCAGGTTTTACTGCTACTTGCGGGCAGTATTGACGAAGAAGGAGTTTGGGATAGCGGCTTGGAAAGTCTCGCTTGAGCAAAAGCGCGAGCTAACCCGAGGAAAACAGTTGGTGGGCCCGCCAGGATTTGAACCTGGGACCAACGGATTATGAGTCCGCTGCTCTAACCGCTGAGCTACGGGCCCCCACTCGGCGTAACGACTTGATTTTATATGGATTTGCGAGAAATGCCAGAAGGATTCTGAGCCGTCCGAGACATCGAGTGTCATAAGAGTGTCATAGTTCTTGACTCAAAACCATGTAAAACCAAACAGAATTAGATAAGCAAAAATCTAAGAAGTTCACATAGAAAAATGCAGGTTGTCTCAACGTGCGCGGCTACTGTCCTCCGCTAATTCGGCGAGAAACGCTGTTCGGCTTTTTGTGCGTTGTTTTTGTCTTGATCTCTCGCTAGAATGTGCCCCACTAGGGAGAAACTTTAGATCTGTTGGTCAAATCGCACAGGAATTGAGAAGGCGCAAGCGGGCTCTGGAAGAGAAGCACTTCCGTGATTTCTTCTCACATGTTTCGTCCCGCGTTGTCTTCTCCTTGGGGGTGTGTCATGACACGAATCCATCAGCAAAAGAGCAGCGGGAAGCACGAGCGCTCGTACAGCTCTGTCGTTCGATCCATGCGCGAAGCAAGGCGCGCAATTTGGGTGCTCGCCATGCTGGCGTTCTTGGCCACGGTGGCGGCGGCGCAATCAACGAGCCAGTTGAATGGCAGCGTTACTGACCCCTCTGGCGCCAGTGTCGCCGGTGCGAAGATTACTTTGACCGACGTATCAGCGGGGATACAGCGCACTACCACGAGCAACGCCGCGGGTCTGTACCAGTTCCTGGATATGCCTCCGGGCAACTATCGCCTGGAAGCAACGGCCAGCGGTTTTTCACCTTTTGTGGTGTCGCGTGTCACGCTGGTTGTAAAAACGCCCTCAACCATAAACATTCAGTTTCAGCTTGCGGGTGTCTCTACATCCGTAACGGTGGAAGCCCAGGCGCCGCTCATCAATCGTACTGACGCATCGCTTGGTAACACTGTCGAAGAAAGCCAAATTGCGGAATTGCCGATTGCCGACCGGAACGTAGTTCAGTTGCTGAGCTTGCAGCCAGGTGTAGCGTACCTGGGGAATCAGTTGGACCCCGCGAAGGACACACGGAGCGGCGCGGTGAATGGCACGCGCAGCGACCAATCCAACGTCACGCTCGACGGGATCGGGGTCAACGACCAAAATAATGGTTTTGCCTTTACAAGCGTCCTGAATGTGCCACCTGACTCGGTCCAAGAATTTAGGGTCATCACCGCCAATGCCAACGCCGACTCCGGCTATTCCAGCGGCGCTCAGGTCGCGCTCGTGACCAAGAGTGGCACCAACAGTTTTCACGGCTCGGCCTACGAGTACAACCGCAATACCATCTTCAGCGCCAACGACACGTTCTTGAAAAAAGCCCAGTTGACCGCTGGTGAATCCAACAAGGCGCCGAAGCTCTTGCGCAATGTATTCGGAGCCACGCTGGGAGGGCCGATCAAGAAGAACCGGCTCTTCTTCTTCGCCAACTATGAAGGGCGGCGCGACGCTCAGGGCACCAGCGTATTGCGTAACGTGCCGAGCGCGGCTCTGCGAGCGGGCGATCTCGTGTACTTATGTCAACGGAACCCGGATGGTAGCCTGGACACAAAGGATTGTCCCGGCGGTACCGTCAACGGAGTGAGCGGTGTGCTGCCAGGGTACTATGCGCTCGGGCCAACCCAAATCCGCCAGATCGACCCTCAAGGAATCGGCGTGAATCAGGCGGTCCTGAACGTCCTCCAACAGTACCCAACTGCCAATGACAATGCAGGTGGCGATGGTTCGAACACTCTAGGCTATCGGTTTTCCTCGAACGCTGACTCTGGCTTCAACACTTATATTACCCGGCTCGATTACCGTCTTACTACCAGCGGCTCGGAAACCCTGTTTTTGCGCGGCCAGACGCAAAATATCAAGCAGCCGGGAAAACAAGAGTTTCCCGGCCAGTCCGCGGCTACCACAGTGTTGGACGACAGCAAGGGTCTGACTGTCGGACTCACTTCCGTTATTTCCTCCAGGCTGACCAACGAATTTCACTGGGGTTTTGTCCGCCAAGGAGGACAGAACGCCGGGGTCTCTCTGCTTCCGGCGGTTCTTCTGGATGGAATCGACAACCTTGTCCCTTTTACTCGCTCCACCATTTTCTTTGTGCCCGTGCACCAGTTCACCGACAGTCTGAACTGGACCCGTGGAAATCACACGCTTCAGTTCGGAACCGATTTATTTCTGATTCGCAACAACCGCACCAGCTTTGCCAACTCGTTCTCCGACGTCCGGACGAACATCGTCTATATCGACACGGGTGGAATCGCCAACACTTCCAGCCCGCTGGATCCGCACAACAACATAAATCCAGCCACGAACCAACCTTATCCCGTTGTGGACAGCAACTTCGGCCCAAACTATGACCAGGCGGCTGCAATCGCGTTAGGAATTCTCGCGGAGGGTGACGGCATTTACAATTTCAATCGCAATGGCAATGCGCTGGCTCAAGGCACGCCCATCAAGCGGCGTTTCGCGATCAATGACTACGAGTTCTTTGGACAGGATGCCTGGCGGATCACGCATCGCTTGACTCTCACTTACGGCTTGCGCTGGGTGCTCGAAGCTCCGCCTTATGAAACCAATGGGTTGCAGGTTGCTCCTTGCGTGAAGGCGGCAAGCGGTGGCTGCACCAATCAGAATGTTGCCGACTGGTTCAATCATTCTGCCGCGCTCGCAGCGGCAGGACAGCCGGCCAACAACGCCGGCGAGATTTCCTTCGTCCTCGGCGGCCCGGTGAATAATGGGCCTGGCTTGTGGAATTGGGACTACAGGGATTTTTCACCGCGGGTGGCCGTTGCTTGGTCACCGGACACCGGCGACGGGTGGGTCTCAAAGATTTTCGGGAAGAAAGACCAGTTCTCGATTCGCGGTGGGTACAGCATCATGTACGATCACTTCGGCATTCCGACCGTGAACAGCTTCGACTCAAAAGGTTCTTTTGGTCTCTCCACACTGCTCGGCGATTCCGCTGGTTCCGTCACTGCCGCGACTGCTCCGCGCTTTACCTGTCTCGTCCCGAACTCGCCCGGCCAATCCTGCTTGCCTCCTCCTTGCCCGTCGTTAAACGGCCCGGGTTGCCTCTTCGGCCCCACACCCTCCGGCGCTTTTCCGGTCACGCCGAGCAATACGGCCTTCGCGATTAACTGGGGCCTGGACCAAAATATGAAGACGCCCTATGGCCACGTCTTCAATTTCACGCTTTCACGGCAAATCACGTCCCGCTCCTCGCTCCAACTTTCTTATGTGGGCAACATCGGTCGGCGCCTGCCTATGCAGGTCGATTTGGGGATGCCTACCAATTTGACGGATCCTGCCAGCAAGATGACGTATTTCCAAGCCGCCACGATGCTCTCGAAGATCGCTGCCAAGCAGACCGACGTCTCACAGGTCCCAGCTATATCGTTCTTCGAGAATATTTTTCCTGGCTGGAAGAATGTAACAACGAGCCAGCTCGCCAACCAAGCCAATGGCACGCCGCTCAATTGCGCGCCGGGCACCCTCCCCGCCTCGCCGTCGGCGACACAAGCGATCTACGAGATGTGGTATTGCTTCCCACATAATGAAACGTTGACCCTACGGGATCTCGACTTGCCCAGCTCCCTTACTGGTTTGACGAATCTCCCGAACAGCAAGTTCGGCCCGTACGCCTTCTACCACGATCAGTTCAGCTCGCTCACCGCTTGGCGCAATATCGGCACTTCCGACTACCATGCGCTGCAGGTGACCTACAATGTCCGCTGGGGAGCAAACCTGCAGGGACAGTTTAACTATACGTTTTCGAAATCGCTCGACGAGGCATCCGCAGCCGAGCGCGTCGGCCCTTGGGAAGGCACTGGCGGAACCGGTAACGACTTGAACGGCGGCGGCATTGTCATCAATTCGTGGGATCCGCTGTCTCTGCGCGGGCTTTCCGATTTCAACGCCTTCCACCAATTCAACGCTAACCTGGTCTATCAGCTCCCGTTCGGAAAGGGTCAAATGCTAGCAGGAAACGCGGGCCCGCTGCTTAGTGGCTTAATTGGCGGGTGGCACGTCTCGGGCCTGTTCCGCCGGACAAGCGGTTTCCCGATCACCATCGACAACGGTTTCACCTGGGCAACCAACTGGAACATCGAGGGCGATGCCATGCCGAACGGGCCGCTTCCTGTGGCGTCCAACCCCAAGAACGCTATTGTCAACGGCGTTGGTATCGGCCCGGACATTTTCGCTAATCCGGTGGCGGCGGAGGCGGCTTTCCGCCCGGAGTGGCCCGGCGAATCCGGGGCCCGCAACAACGTCATCGGCGACGGCATGTTCAACATCGATACCGGGGTAAGCAAAACTTTCTCTTTGGGTGAAGGGAGACGCTTGGAGTTCAGCTGGCAGGCGTTCAACGCTTTCAACTCGGTGCGCTACGACGTGCGCGGCGCCCAGCCCTCGCTCTCCTACGACCCTACACAGTTCGGCAAATATCTTTCGACGCTCACCACGCCTCGGTTTATGCAGTTTGCACTGCGGTTTGTATTCTGAGGCTGTGGCCTGCCGATGGTCCGGAGAAGAGTGAGGCCACGAAGGGCTGTTGGAAGATCTATGTGGACCTAGGACTGGATCCTAGCGCTGTTATCTGGTGATGATAGATGGATCGAAAGCACAGCGGTCCGTGAGCAGGAAGTTGGCTGATTTGGTGACAGCCTCGGCTCCGTCGACCAACTCGCTGTGCCAGGGAATCGAGTGTCATAAAAGTGTCATACTTTTCGGTTCAAAACCATGCAAAACGAATCAGAACGAATCAACACGCGGACTTCGTAAGAGGGTGACACGACATATATAATCGAAAGTTTTCAGAACAAATCAGAAGGGCTCTCTGAATTATGAGTCCGCTGCTCTAACCGCTGAGCTACGGGCCCCACGTTTTCTAACGCTCCAATTTTATAATGATTTGGGACAATCGCGCGGAAGTTTTGGAACGCTTCAAGACGATAGCCGAGGAGAGATTCCGGCCTATCGACTTGACATATACCCCGCCTTTTGTCCATCGTTACCGGGTTCTCTTCTTGGTGCTTGGGAATGAGCCCTTAGGTAAAGCCCGGGTGACCAATCTGATTTCAACATGCGCGTTTGAACGCGAAGGAAGTTCTTTACATTGAAGCACCAGGAAATGCTCTTGAAGCTCGAGTTGCAGAGTAACCCGGAAATGCTCTGCGCAGTGCGTGGTGCGATGGAGAAGCTTACGGAAAAAATGGGATTTCCCGCATCCGAGTGCCGGTCGGTCACTCGTGCCGTCGATGAAGCTTTAACCAATATCATTCGCCATGCTTATGGCAATCAGCGGGATCAGCCGATCGAGCTGGCTTGCTACCGGGCACAACGGGCAGGCGAGAGTGAACACGGCGAGGGCCTGGAAATTATCCTTAAAGATCAGGGCGCACCGGCGGATCCAGAAAAAATGCGGGGGCGTCCATTAGGGGAAGTTAGGCCAGGCGGATTGGGGTTACATTATATCCGGCAAAGTATAGATAGCATGGAATTCACCAGGGCAAACGGCGCGAATCAGCTGCGCCTCGTGAAATACCTTCAGCCTCGGGCTTCGACCCCAGGCCACTAAAGGAGAGATGAACGTGCAGATCTCCGTGCGGCGAATTGACAAAACGACAATTCTTGACGTATCCGGTGATATCGATCTATCTAGTTCTCCGGAAGTGCGGAAGGCGTTGCTCCGCGAATTGAGGGAGAATCGCATCCCCCGAGTGGCCCTCAATTTGAAGGAAGTACGATATATCGACAGCTCTGGCGTGGCTTCCCTTGTGGAGGGCCTTAAAGCTTCTCGCGATACAGGGGCGCGTTTTATGCTGTATGGACTCAGCACCATTGCCCGCGAAGTGCTCCAGTTGTCAAGACTCGTGAGAGTCTTTGAAATATACGACACCGAAGAGCAAGCGCTCGCGTCCTGATGTTACCGAAAATGCGCGCCAGTTGAATTCATGAGTTCACCGTGGAAATAACCTCTCAGGTTGGCGGCGCCGTTCTTAATAGCCTCGGCTATGTCGGCGCCCTTGCGTCACTCGGTGGACGCGCCGCTTATTTCACGTTCCTTGGGCCATTCCGCGGAAAACGTCTCCGGTTGCAGAGCGCCGTGTCGCAAGCAATGGCTGTGGGCGTTCGAGCGTTGCCGATTCTTTCCCTCATTACGTTTTTCATCGGATTGATTTTGGCTCTTCAAGCCGCTTACGAACTTCGGAGATTCGGCGCCATCAGTTATGTCGCAACCGCCGTGGCCCTCTCGATGACGCGTGAGCTTGGGCCTCTTATCACCGCGATTCTGGTTATAGGGCGGTCTGGCTCGGCGTTTGCCGCGGAAATCGGAACCATGAAAGTGACCGAAGAGATTGACGCGCTGGAGACGATGGCCATCGATCCGGTCCACTTCCTGGTGACGCCAAAATTCCTGGCCATGACTCTTATGCTCCCGTGCCTCACTATCTGGGCGAACGCCATGGGGATTCTCGGAGGCTCTTTTTTCGGCGTGGCTCAGGCTGATTTCACGTTTGTTCGCTACATTCAGGCATCGATCGACTCACTCTTCTTACGCGACGTCACCACCGGACTCATCAAGAGCGTGATGTTTGGCATGACCATCACCGCGGTTGGGTGCTACGAAGGCCTTTCGACGGGAGCCGGCGCGGAAGAGGTCGGGCGCTCAACCACCAGGGCAGTCGTCATGTCGATATTCCTGGTGATCGTTGTCGATCTGGTTTTCACCGCTCTGTTTTTCTTTGTTAGTGGCCGCTAGCGGTTTGGGAGAGCTTAGCCGTGGAATCAGCGATTCAAGATACGCAGCAGACAGGCTCGATGATCTCCCTGCGCGACCTCCGCGTACAATACGGCGAGCGTGAGATTCTTCACGGCATCAACTTTGACGTGCAGCGCGGCGAAGCCCTG
>Ga0210407_10003789_pt1 | contig 12112 bp, 6 predicted proteins | sample IncBWC27MmetaG_FD_150860 | JGI IMG/M metagenome (GOLD analysis project Ga0210407, IMG submission 150860) | Forest soil microbial communities from Barre Woods Harvard Forest LTER site, Petersham, Massachusetts, United States - Inc-BW-C-27-M | ecosystem: Environmental > Terrestrial > Soil >... | reverse complement strand
TGTGGCGGCGCTCACCATCGCCATCCTGGCTGGAATGCGATGGTCGTCGGCTCGCATGGGTATGCTTCCCGCCGCGGGTGCGTTGATTGTTGCTTCGGTGCTGACGAGCCATGCGATGGCGCGGCTCGAATACCGTTTGCCGATGGCCATTTTTACGGCGCTGCATCAGACGGCTACGGCGACATGGCTAGGCGGACTATTTTATTTGTTGGTGGGGTTGCGGCGCGCGCCGAATCTGGAATTTGCGCGGAAATTAAGCGCGAGATTTTCGAAGCTGGCGTTGGTGAGCGTGGGAGTGCTGGCTTCGGCGGGATTGGTGCTGAGCTATTCGTATGTGGGGTCGGTGGCAGCGGTGTACGGGACGTCGTACGGGATTATGGTGGCGACCAAGGCGGTTTTGCTGGGGATTTTGCTGCTGCTGGGCGCACTGAATTTTCAAATCGCGCGAGGGAATGCGCCGGGGAGCGCGCTGGCGAGTTTGCGGCGCTTTGGCGAAGCGGAAATTGGCATCGGGATTACCGTGATACTGACGGCGGCTTCGTTGACGTCGCTGCCTCCGGCTGCGGACCTGCGAGAGGGGCGGGTCTCCGCGACGGAGATTCACGAGCGCCTGGCGCCTCGCACGCCGAGGTTGGCGAGTCCCACGATGAAGGATCTTCCTGAAGATGCTTACGAGGCGCAAAAAAAAGCGTTTGACGCGGGCAATTTATCATCGGCGTCGTTTGTGCCTGGGCAGGCGGGGACGCGGCCGAATACACCAGCGGAAAAGGCCTGGTCGGAATACAACCATCATTGGGCGGGAATTGTCGTCGTAGCGCTGGGTCTGCTGGCGCTATTGGCGGAAGCGGGTCGCGTGGGGTGGGCGAAGAATTGGCCGCTGGTTTTTCTGGGGCTGGCGGCGTTTCTATTTTTGCGCAGCGACCCGGAAGTTTGGCCGCTGGGCCCGAATGGTTTTTGGGTGACTTTTGCCGACCCCGAGGTGCTATTGCACCGCATCTTTGTGGTGTTGGTGATTGCGCTGGCGGTATTCGAATGGCGAGTGCAGACGGGCCGGGTCGCTTCGGAGGGCGGGCGGCTGATTTTTCCCGCGCTCGTCGCCGTTGCCAGTGGATTGCTGCTGACGCACTCGCACAGCTTGGGGAACATCAAGGAAGAAGTGCTGGCGGAATTGAGCCACGCGCCGCTAGCAGTTCTTGGAGTGACGGCGGGTTGGTCTCGATGGCTGGAGCTACGGCTTCCGGTAGAAAATCATGTGCGGCGGGCGATGGGTTGGCTGTGGCCAGCATGTTTTGTTCTGATTGGGGCATTGCTCCTGAATTATCGCGAGATGTAAGGGCCGCGAGACGCGAAGAGCGCTCGAATTCGCGCACGAGGTGTGATGTTGCAGGCGCCGGTTGTGTTGGTGCAGCCACGTATTGTCATGTGTTTCCCACCCTCCCTGTTTACCTAAGTTTATTAATATGAATGACATGGCGTTTGGTGCTGGACGTGGAAGTAAGGAGGCAGCCGTTCAGGAGGCCTCGCCATGCGTTGCCGTAGATGGAGCTGCTGTGTTTTTGGGTTAGTCGTCTGTCTGATCGCTTTGCGAGTCCAGGCGCAGACTGCCGGTTCTGCACAAGCACAGCCCACCAAGAAGCAAAAGACGAATTCCAGCGAGAAATCGGTGGGGGTGTTGATCGGGTTCGAGCGAATCTCGGAATCGGCGGCGTCTGATGAGTGGAGCGAGGGGAAGACAACGGCCCAAGGATCGAGACGGAGAGCTTCCGACGGCGCCATCATCGGCCGGCTGAACGACAGCGAGCAAGAGAGCCCCTTCGAGACGGTATGGTTTTCTTCCAGTGGAGAGGATTGGAGCGTGCGCCAGGTGCAGGACATCGTGGTGCCGCGGAACGACGGATTCTGGCGCGTGGGAAAAAATACCAGCCGCATTCGAATGCAATTGCTGGAAAACATAACCAGCAACACAGCGGACTTCCTTTGGATCACGCCAGTCGGGAAGGACCCTCAGTTCGAATCGTTGCGAGCGGCTATTTGCCGAAAAGAAAAGGCGATAACCAGATTGGACTATGTGAGCCCGCTCTACCTGGCCTCTACAACTTACGGGTATAGCGACTGTGGGCATATCTCGGAAGAGCATTACGCCAGCGTGAATCCACTGGACTCGCGTTACGACCCGGTGCAAATTCGCGCCCTGCTGGGCCCCGAGGCAGACGAAGCGTTTTTGGACGTCGCAGCGGAGTTAGGCGGACCCGTGACATTCCACGATAGTGCGGAGACTTGCGAGTCGCCTGGCTATGAAGGCTCGGAGAATGCCTGGACTTTGCGCCACGAACGCGGGTCGTGGAAAGCGTATGCGATTTTCGTCGCGCTGGGCGATGGCAGTTGCAGCCGCCACAGTGTCACGAGAGAGATCCATGCGCCGTTGTCACCGAAGAATTTTGGAACCAACGGCTTGCCATTGCCGTGGAACGAAATCGAGAGCAGGTTCCCAAATGCGGCCGATGCCTTTGCTTCTCCAAACGCCAAGTGGATCGTGGTTCTGAGTAAAGACGAGTTGACGCTTGTGGAGGTGCGTAAAGACAAAATCGGGAAGACTCTGGCCACCGCGAAAATACCTCGCGGCCGGGCGGTGATGGCGGAGTGGGCTTATGGGCGGCACGTCGGGGACTGGGATCGGCAGTTCGCTGCGCTGCCAGCCCCCAGCACCAAGGTCGTGTTTGGCGAGGACGTTCCCGACTGAAGATCGAAGCTGGCCCCTTGGACCGAGAACTCGCTTGAATTTTCAGGCAGAATGTATTGTATTCAGTGCGCGGCCGGGGACATGGTTCGGCCCCGGGCGCTTACGCCGGACCCAAAAGGGGCAAGTTTACGCACGATCACGAATCCAATTCTGCCGAAGTATCCAAGACTGGATTCCTCGCCCGCTACTTGTTCAGCAAAGATCACAAAGTCGTTGGGTTGCAATATCTTTGGCTGGCACTGTTCAGTGTTTTCCTGGCGATGGGCATGTCGCTGCTGATGCGCATCCACCTGGTGTGGCCTTCGGCGCAGATACCGTTTCTCGCGAATCTTTCCGGCACACCCGAGCGGTACGCCGCGCTGATGATGCTGCACGGTTCGCTGATGGTGTTTCTGGTTTTGACGGCCGCTCCGCAGGCTGGATTTGGAAACTATTTCCTTCCGCTGCAAATTGGCGCGCGGGAGATGGCGTTTCCCATCTTGAATATCATCGCCTTCTGGTTTACGACGACATCGCTCGTTGGCATGGCCGCGGCCTTTTTTTCGAGCGCGGAAAAAGGCCTTAACTTGTGGATCGCCAGCGTTACGCTCTTTTGCCTGGCGTCCTTGCTGAACGCCATCAACTTTAGTGTGACGACAATCGACCTGCGCGCGAAGGGCATGACGCTTCCGCGACTGCCCGTGACGGTTTGGGCTTGGTTCATCAATGCCATTCTCGGAATGCTCATTTTCAGTATTTTGCTAGCGGCCTGCGCCGCGTTGCTTTCGGATCGGCTGCTGGGCACTGGTTTCTTTCCGGAGCTGGGGTATTGGGCCGGTCAACCCGCCGCGGTCAGGCAACTGGCACTGCCAATTTTGTGGCAACGCCTGTTCTGGTTCTTTGCGCAAGCGGAAGTTTATGTGGCCATGCTGCCGTGTTTTGGGCTGATCACGCATCTCGTTTCGACGTTTGCGCGCCGGCCGGTTTGGCGCGAGCGCCTGGTTGTTCTTGCGCTTTGCGCCGTGGGCGTTTTTGGTTTTTGTGTTTGGGGCCAGCATATGTTTGCCAGCGGCATGAATCCTTATTCGCCGCTGGTGTTCTCCGTGCTGGCGTCGTCGCTGGGGCTGCCCGCGTCGATTCTGCTGATCAGCTGGCTGGGGACGCTCTGGGATGCGCGTTTTGCGTTGAATACTTCGATGCTGTTTGCGATTGGTTTTATCTCGCTGTTCCTTTCGGGCGGACTTTCCGGGATTTTTCTGGCGCGGCAGGATTTGGCGGCAGCGGCAACGAGCGATGATTTCATCACCGGCCACTTTCATTTGGTGATGGGCGTGGCGGCGACGTTCGCCATTCTGGCGGCGCTTTTTTTCTGGTTTCCCAAGATGTTTGGCCGGCGTTTGAACGAGTCTCTTGGAAAGGCGCATTTTTGGCTGACGTTTGCGGGCGTGTATTGCGTATTCATGCCCATGCACTGGCTGGGATTGATTGCGCATTCGCGCCCCGCTGCGGGTGGCGCGCTCGCCGCCATTCCGACCGCGGGCTCTTCGATTCGAACGTTCATCACCGTCGCGACGCTTGTAACCGTCGCCGCGCAACTGCTGTTTCTCTTCAATTTTCTCTGGAGCGTCTTTTTTGCGAGAGAGACCAACGAGGCCAATCCCTGGCGGGCGACCACGCTGGAATGGAGTGTGTCCTCGCCTCCTCCCGATGATGATTTTGGCGCGGCCGACCCCGTGGTGTATCGTGGGGCGTACGAGTTTAGTTTGCCGGGTGCGGCGGAAGATTTCTTGCCGCAACACGTCTCTCCCGAGGAGGCGTCGAGAGCCAGGTAGTCAGGCCGCGGGCATTCACTACGGCCAAGTGCGGCGTTAGAGAATTTGGAAGCGCGGGAAAAGAGCAAAATGGCGGGCACAGACACAGTTCAAGAGATCGAACTCATCATCGAGGACATTGGCGGGGGAGGAGGAGGAGTGCGCCCGCCGGGTGGCGGGGATGACGGCGATTCGGATGACAGTGGCAAGCGCCGAAATCAGCGCCCAGCGTCTCCAAAGCGATATTCCACCGCGATTGGGCTCGCCCTAGTGTCCGTGTTGATGTTTTTTATGGCGCTGACGAGTGCCTTTATCGTTTTGCGCGCCAAAAGCGATCGATGGATGCCAGTACATCTGCCGCGGATTCTGTGGATCAATACGATTATTTTGCTGGCCAGCAGCGCCACTTTGGAGCTGGCGCGGCGCCGGCTCTCGAATGCAGACCTGCCCGGGTTCACGAAATATTGGCGCGCCACCACTGTTCTTGGGGTGCTGTTTCTCTTTGGGCAGCTCGTTGCGTGGCGGCAACTGGTGGTTCAGGGCGTGTACGTTGCCAGCAGCCAGGCCAGCAGTTTTTTTTATATTTTTACCGCGGCGCATGGGCTGCATCTTTTGGGTGGTGTGGCGGCGCTGGCGTACGTATTGCTGCGGAAATTTGAGACGGCGAAAGTCTCGCGCTCGACGGCGGCGGAGGTCACTTCGTACTATTGGCACTTCATGGATGCGCTGTGGGTGTTTCTGCTGGCGCTTCTTTACATCGGAAAGTAAGCCGCGCGCGATTTATTGACGATCGGAACTGCGTCCCATCCTAGCAGCGCAAATATTCAGCCACAGCATTTACAACGCGGGCGATCTGTTCTTGCATGAGTTCCGGATACATCGGCAAAGAGAGGACTTCCTGCGCGGCGCGTTCCGAATGGGGGAAATCGCCGGGCTTGTGGCCCAGGAAAGAATAGATGGGCTGCAGGTGCAGCGGGAAGGGGTAGTAGACGGCGTTCCCGATCTTGCGTTCCGTCAGGAATTTCTGCAGGGCGTCGCGGTACTCGACTCGGATCGTGTATTGGTGAAAGACGTGTTCGTAGCCTACCGGGACGATCGGGGGCATCACGCCGCGAATTTGCGAAAACAGGCGCGAGTATTCGGCGGCGTGCGCCTGGCGCAGTCGCTGCCAATCTGGAAGATGGCGCAGTTTGACGCGCAGGATGGCGGCTTGGAGTTCGTCGAGGCGGCTGTTCCATCCAGGCTCGCTGCTGACGTACTTGGAAGTCTGTCCGTGATTGCGCAGTGTGCGCAGGCGGGCGGCAGTTTCGGCTGAATTCGTGACGATCATCCCCGCGTCGCCGTAGGCGCCGAGATTTTTTGTGGGATAAAAGCTGATGCAGGCCGCGTCGCCGAAGGAACCGGTTCTGCGGCCTTTGTAGGAGGCGCCGATGGCCTGGGCGTTGTCTTCGATGACGGCTAGATTGTGGGAGCGCGCAAACTCCAGAATCGGATCCATGTCCGCGGCGAGGCCGTAAAGATGCACGATGATGATGGCGCGGGTGCGCGGGGTGAGGCGGCGTTCGAGTCCGGCGGGATCGATGTTGTAGGTGTCCGGGTGTATGTCGGCGAAGACGGGCTTTGCGCCAAGTGCGCTAACGGCGCTTCCGGTGGCTACGAAGGTGAAGGGTGGTAGCAAAACTTCGTCGCCAACCTGCACTCCGCAAGCGCGGAGGGCCAGCATAAGCGCATCGGTTCCGGACGCCACGCCGACACCATGGGCGGCGCCGCAAGCGCGCGCAATTTCTTCCTCCAACGCCAGACCTTCGCGGCCGAGCACGAATTGCTGAGAGTTTAGAACGCGATCGATAGCAGCGTGTATCTCGTCGCCAATGGCGGCGTATTGCGCGGCCAGATCGAGCTGCGGGACGGGCTCGGGCAGGGGATTGGTTGGTGAAGGCGTGCTCATTTTATGTTGGAGTTCGGCTACCCAGTATACGACAGTGGAGCCCAGTGGCGTTCGTGAGTGCTGCGCTTAAAGTGCATTCCGGCTGACCTCCGCGCCGCCCACTGGATGCTCTGTGTTAGTTTCAGGATGGAGTTTGTCCGCAGCCAATCGCTTGTCTTTACGAAGCGAGTTCGCGGCGAGGAGCGAAGAAGCATCCTAAATGTTTGCCGACCGCACCAATTGGAACCTCACCCCAAACCGGTTGAGCGAGGCTCTTGCGCGCCACCGCGCATCGGGCAAGCCGCTGATCGATTTGACGGTTTCGAATCCCACGGAATGCGGGTTTCATTACGACGAAAAGCGGATTTTGGACGCGCTCGGAAATCCGGCCGCTCTAAAATATGAACCGAATCCACGGGGCCTGGCCGTCGCGCGGGAAGCCATCGCCGGTTACTACGCTGCTCGCGGCGATCGAGTCGCGATTGACGACATTTTTGTTACTACGAGTACGAGCGAGGCGTATTCGTTTGTCTTTCGGTTGCTCTGCAATCCGGGTGACGAAATTCTCGTGCCCGCGCCGAGCTATCCGCTGTTTAGTTTTTTGGCGGAGATTCAAGACGTTAAGCTGGTGCACTACCCGCTCATTTACGATCACGGCTGGCAGATTGATTTTCACGCGTTCGAACAGGCGCTATCGCCACGCACTCGCGGAGCGATCGTAGTTCACCCAAACAATCCAACGGGCCACTTCACTAAGACCAACGAAGCGGCGAGACTCAACGAAATTTGCTCGGCGCGCCAGATGGCCATCATAGCGGATGAAGTTTTTTTGGATTTCGCGCTGGCGGAGACGCGGCCGGCCAGCTTTGCCGCGAATACGGGTGCGCTCACGTTTACATTGAGTGGTCTCTCGAAGATATGTGGGCTTCCGCAAATGAAAGCCGCCTGGCTGGTGACCAGCGGGCCGGAGCCGCGGAAAGCGGAAGCTCTAGCACGTTTGGAACTCATCGCCGACACCTATCTCTCGCCCAGCACGCCAGTACAATTGGCAGTTCCCGCGTTCCTTGAGCAGCGCCAGAGTTTTCAAGACCAATTGATGAGCCGTGTACGCAACAATCTCTCGGAGCTCGACCGCCAACTCGCCGAGCAACCACTCGCCACACTGGGGACTTGCACCCGCTTGGTGGTGGAAGGTGGGTGGTACGCCGTTCTGCGGCTTCCTGCGGGGCGTTCGGACGAAGATTTCGCGGTTGAACTACTGACGACAAAGGACGTCTACGTCCACCCGGGCCACTTCTACGATTTTTCCAGCGGCGGCCACGTCGTGCTCAGCCTGATCGCGCCTGAAGAGAATTTCAGGGTGGGTTTAGAACGAACCTTGAGAACGAGCTAGCATCCCGCGCAACGCATCTCTCGAATCCAAAATTTAGCGCTGGCGAGTCGTACCGGGACAAGCCCAAGCCCCTCTGTAGAAAGGAATCTCGGCAGTTTAACTTCAATTTATAGGAGTCGTCAGCTGTGCGTATACAGATATCTGGATACCTGGAAATTTTATTGAGATCTGTAGTCCCGGTACTCAGCTCGCAGATATAAGAACTATATAGCTTTAATGTAAAAGACACTGACTATTCGCATTGGACGCGATATTGCAACCATATGTGTCATCTGTGAGTTGCGAGTGTAGGGTTTCTTCTTCAAAGTTCCAAAAATTAATGGGGGCAAAACGAAATGAAACGTGTCCTGTGGGGAGGCTCGCTGCAGCCTCTGGTTGTGTCTGTGATTTTGGCATTTGGGGTAATCCTTGGGTGTCTTTTGCCTGCTCCTGCTTCCGCGCAGGTTTCAAAGGGCTCGGCTTCCGGCAGCTTGGTCGATGCCTCCGGCGCAGCCGTGGCTGGCGCCTCTATCAAATTCAAGAATCGAGACACTGGAGAGGAAGCCTCGACGGTAACCGACGCCAGCGGCTTGTTCCGTGTCACCCTCCTTTCAATCGGACAATATAACGTAGAGGTTTCAAAGCAGGGATTTCGGAAATTGGCACTTTCCGGTATCACCATAAACTCTGGTGCAGAGAGCGGTCTGGGTGCCCTTCGCCTTGAAGTGGGCGATATCGCGATGACGGTGGAAGTGAAGGAGTCGGCGCAACTTGTCGATAGCACCGAGGCGCAGATCTCCACGGCCTTCTCAACCACAGATATCACTACGTTCCCCGGGGTTTTGGAAAATCAGGGATTGGACACCTTGGCGTTGTATGTCCCAGGTGTGGTGAGCACGCGGGACGTTGGTTTCAGCAATACGAATGGCGCGGGTTTTGCGGTCGAGGGAATTCGCGGCCGCAACAACGACCAGCAAATCGACGGACAGAACAACAACGATAACTCGGTTGGCGGTCCCGGTTTGTTCTTGAGCGACGCCGAATTCGTGCAGGAATATCAACTCACGACCAACAACTTCGGCGCCGAATATGGCCGCAACTCTGGTTCCGTCGTGAATATTCTCACCAAGAGCGGCACCAATACCGTGCACGGGTCAATCTACGGCACAGAGGGCAACTCGGGTCTCGATGCTCTCACAAATACGCAGAAATTCTACGAGGGCCTGACGGCCGTGCCGCATTACAATGACGCTTTTGCCGGAGCGACTGTCGGCGGTGCCATGTATAAGGACAAACTTTTTTATTTCGGCGGTTTCGATACTGAGATTATCCCTCAGTCGTCGGTCTATTCCACTGGCAGTCTGACCCCCACTCCCGCGGGAATCGCTCAATTGCAAGCCTGTTTTCCAGGCTCGACTTCCCTTGCTACGCTCTCAAAATATGGGCCGTACGGGGTTTCTGCCGGGAACCCAACACCTGTTGACCCCCACATGGCGACACTGACTGCCACGACGAAGCCGACGGATCCCGCTAATAGTCCCAATGACTTGTTCTGCAACTACGAGGTAGGCGGGGTTAAAAGAACCCTACCGACCGGATCGCACCAATATAACTGGATTTATAAGATGGATCTGAACACCGAGAAGAACCACTTCTATGGACGCTATCTCTATAACAAGTCCACCTTCTTCAATGCCGATTCTTTCGGCACCGCGGCTGCCGGCTATCCTGTGAATGTCCCTGCCCTTTCTCAAGATTATGGATTCAGCTGGGTACGGACTCTTTCCGTCCGCATGGCTAACGAGTTTCGCGCCAGCTATGGCCGATTGACCGTTGGTTTTGGCGGAAACTCCATTGGCAATACAGTGCCCCCGGACACCGGCATCTCCGGCGCGCTGGCAAACGTGGCGACAGGTAGCGGAAATCTAGGTTTCGGTCCAGCCACAAGCGCGCCACAGGGCCGCATCGTGAATACCTACCAGTTCCAGGACAACTGGACTTACACGCTGGGTCGGCACGCCATCAAGGCTGGTGCAAATTTCACCTACCAGCGGTCTCCGAACTTCTTCTTACCGAACAACAATGGCTCGTTCAGTTATACGAATTGGGTGCGGTTTGCGGCGAACTTGCCGAGCTCGGATAGCATCACAGCGGGAAGCCCGAGCCTTGATTTCCGCGAGCATGATACTTTTCTGTACGTCCAGGACGACTTCAAGCTGAAAAACAACTTCACTTTGACGATGGGTTTGACCTGGAGCTATTATGGGCAGCCCGCCAACTTGTTCCACCAAAAAACAACCAAGCAGCAAGATGGCTCAGACCCATTCTGGAATCCTGGGCTGCCTCTTTCCGTGACTACGTTCCCATCCATTCCTGCTCCCAAAAACAGTTTTGGGCCCAATGTTGGATTTGCCTGGACGCCCGGAAGCGATAACCGTTTGCTTGGGCATGGTAAGACAACTCTGCGCGGCGGCTATCGGTACTCCTACGATCCACCTGTCTATAATATTTATCTGAACATCTCTTCGGCGGCTCCCAATGTCCTCGCTCAAACAATTCGCACGGTAGCCAACCCTAATCCGATGTTGGCATTTCAGGCGCCAGCACTCATAGCCAATCCGTTTGGCCCCGCTGTCAGGACCGCGTTCGCTGGCGATCTCACACCGGGCGTGGCCGATCCGCGCACTTTTAACGAAACTACCGTTTCTCCCAATTTTGGACCACAGAAAACCAGTCGCTGGTCGTTTGGTATTCAGAGGGAGCTTACAACTACGACGGCGCTGGAAGTCAGGTACGTGGGAAACCATGCAGGGGACCTGTTCCAGTCGATCAATGCAAACCCCTATATCGCTGGTATTGCGAGTGACTTCCCCAACGCGCTTCCCTCTGGGGTCACGCCTTGCGCTAAAGCGAATGCAGTTGTTGCCAGCGCCGTTGGTCGAGTCAATTGTAACGAAGGTGTTGTTCGCGAGCGTACAAACACGTCCTATTCAAACTATGAAGGTGTTGAGGCTGAACTCCGGACGAACAACCTATGGCATCAACTGACGATGAGGGCGAATTACACCTACAGCAAGACGATGAGCAACGCCGACGAGATTTTTGGCACGAATAGCGGCGGAGGTGCCGTTGCGTTCGCGCAAAATCCACTGAACTTCACCAATGGGGAATACGGCCTTTCCGCTCTAGACTTCCCCAATCGAATCACCCTCGTCGCCACGGAACAGTTGCCTTTCTTTCGTCAACAGCACGGGCCCATCGGGCATGTGATTGGGGGATGGGCGGTAGGCGCGGCGTATATCTACACTTCCGGTCAACCGTACACTCCTGTTCAATTTTCTCTGGCTGATGCATCGGGGGCGTTTAACGCGTTGGGGAATCCGTATCAGGATATTAGCTTTAGTAACGCTTTTGTCGGCAACTTTGACGGCGGCGCTCGGCCATTTGTTGGGAGTCTCTCTGCTCCATCAACTCAGGTCGGCGTATATGCGGGAGACGCGTGTAATATATTTGGTTCAGGTTGCAATTTGGATCCAACGATGCTCCTCAGTTTTAACGCTCTGAACGCATCGGGCGGGGCCACAGTAACACCGGTAGCGAAGAGTGCTGTTCGCGTTATTGTCAACGGATTCGAGGCGGACCAGATTGCTGGCACCCCCTTCGGAAACGCAGCCCGCAATTCTCTGAGGGACGCCCCGACGGACAACGTCAATCTAACTATCTTCAAGACCATCAACTTCTGGGAGCGCGTGAAACTGGAGCTTCACTTCACGATGCTCAATGCCTTTAACCACCCACAATTCGGAACCATCGACCCATTTGTCGACGATGCTGGTACCTTCTCCGAAGGCACGGGTTTTGCGAATCCGTATGTCCAGAGCGGCGGCGCACGCAGCCTCCGCGTTGGAATTAGGATTGTCTTCTAGTCAACTGGCAAATTTTTCGCCTCAAGTAAGAAACGGGGCCGATTGTTCATCGGCCCCGTTTCTTTATACCAAGCTTCATTGACTGGCGCGGCTTCCAACGCAGGGAGTGGCTACAGATTCTTCAGGTGCGCTAAGCGGAACGGCGAGCCCAGGTTCTCCCGCAGCTCGATCCAATGTTCTTCCGGGATGGACATAAATACATCCACCATCTTGGGGTCGAACTGCGTACCGGAGCATCGCCGAATTTCTTCGCGGGCATGATTCATCGGCAGAGCCTTCCTATAAGGCCGGTCGCTAATCATCGCGTCCAGCGAATCCGCAATCGTAAAAATCCGCGCCCCCAGCGGGATCTGCTCG
>Ga0210407_10003788_pt1 | contig 12113 bp, 10 predicted proteins | sample IncBWC27MmetaG_FD_150860 | JGI IMG/M metagenome (GOLD analysis project Ga0210407, IMG submission 150860) | Forest soil microbial communities from Barre Woods Harvard Forest LTER site, Petersham, Massachusetts, United States - Inc-BW-C-27-M | ecosystem: Environmental > Terrestrial > Soil >... | reverse complement strand
CCGGGCAATTGATCGGCTACCCGATTATCAAGCTCGAAGGCCGCGCCCGCGACGTGACCCTCTACTTACGAAACCTCGAGCAAGCGATGATCGACGCTCTCGGCGAATTCGATCTCGACGCCGACCGTCGCCCCGGACTCACCGGAATCTGGATCGCCACACGCAAGATCGCGTCGATCGGTGTCGGTATCCGCCGCTGGGTCACGTATCACGGCTTCGCGCTCAACGTGTCTACCGATCTGAGCTTCTTCGATTCGATCGTACCTTGCGGAATCGAAGGATGCCGCATGACTTCGATCAATGAAAACATCGGCGTTGGGCGACAGGTATCTGTGTCCGAGTTCAGCGCATCGATGCGCACTCATTTCGCGAAAGTCTTCGGCTACAACTCGATCGTCGCATCCAGCGACGTCGAACATCTGAGCGCTTGCGATGGCTGAGCGGAAACATCCCGACTGGATCAAGGTTCGCGCGCCAGTCTCGCCCGAGTACTTCCGCACCAAGGCGATTCTCGCCGAGCTGAAGCTGCACTCCGTCTGCCAGGAAGCATGCTGCCCGAATATCGGCGAATGCTTTTCGCATCGCACCGCTACCTTCATGCTGATGGGCGACGTATGCACGCGCAATTGCCCCTACTGCGCGGTCGCGCACGGCAAAGTTCGACCCCTCGATGCCGACGAGCCGCGCCGGATCGCCGAGGCCGTCGCGCGCCTCGGCTTGCAGCACGTAGTCGTCACCTCGGTCGATCGCGACGATCTCCCCGACGGCGGCGCCGCGCATTTCGCCGCCACCGCTCACGCGATCAAATCGAATCCCGAGCCCGCGCGCGTCGAAGTGCTGGTGCCCGATTTCCAGGGATCATTCGCGAGCGTCGATACGGTCGTCCGCTCGCCCATCGATATCTACAACCACAACATCGAGACCGTGCCGAGTCTCTATCGCAGCGTCCGCCCCGGCGGAAATTACGATCGCTCGCTCGCCGTGATTCGCCATGCGAAAGAGTCAGCGCGCGAAATCGGCAAGCCCATGTTCACCAAGGCCGGCGTGATGCTAGGCCTCGGCGAAACCAACGATGAATTGCTCGGTGTAATCCGCGACCTACGCGATGTCGGATGCGATATCCTGACGCTCGGGCAATATCTGCGCCCGTCGGCGGAGCACATTCCGGTGGCGAGATACGTGCCGCCCGCCGAGTTCGCCGAGCTGAAGAGCGCGGCAGTCGCAATGGGCTTTCATCATGTCGAGTCCGGCCCGCTGGTGCGCAGCTCGTACCACGCCTGGGAGCACGTCTGATTCCAAAATTACAAGTGCTCACTATTCAGCCTCTTCGTCCGATGGTTTGACGGCTCGGAACTGAATCAGCAGCAAAATGTCGTAGAGCGTCTTGAGCACTCCCGCGCAAATCAGCGGCCATCCGAACGACGAGTGATTCAGCATCGCGCCCGAGGGCAATGGCGCGAGTGCTGTTGCCAGGCTGCGCGGAACATTGGTCACCGTCGCCGCGGCCGCGCGCTCTTCGGGCGGCACCACCGCCATCACGTACGACTGCCGCGCGGGCACGTCCATCGAGGACAGCAGCGCACGTCCGAGCAGGCACGCGATCGCGAGATGTTCGGTGGGCATCAGCGCGGCGAGAATCATGAGCGCTTGCGCCGGCAGATGAGTGAAAACCATCGTGTTGATCCGCCCGAAGCGCGCGGCCAGCGCCGACGAGACTAGTTGCGACATCGAGCCGAGCAGTCCGACCAGGAAGAAAAACGATCCCGCCACCTGGATCGACATGTTGAAGCGTCGGAACAGCCACAGCGCTAGCAGCGATTGCACCACGAAGCCGCCGCCGAAGGCGTCGAGGCTGAACAGCGCCGACAGTCGCAGCACGATCGATCGCGACTTCGCGAGTGGCGCGGACTTGCCGGGTCCGCGCACCGCTTCGACCGCCGGTGAAAGACTCCGGTACACTGCGAATGCGATCACCGCGATGATCGAGTACGCGACAAATCCCGAGCGCAGTGCCGACGCGAGCGCCCATCCGTGACGAGCCGCAAGTATCGCTGGAATTCCGCTCGCGAGCGCTCCCAGCGCACCCGCCAACGCACCCGCAACGTTGTACAGCGCGAACATCGAGGTGAGATCGCCGACTGCTGCGGCCTCCGCCAGCGCCGCCTGCTCAACCGGCAGAAACAGGCTGACGTCGCCGGCCGACGGGTTGAGCGTTCCGATCACGGCGACTGCGAACAGCGGCCAGAAGCTGGTCATGCTCGAAGAATCCAAGTCCCGTGAGCAGCATCAGCACGCACGCCGCGAGCAGAACTCGCCGGCGACCGAGCCGATCAGTCGCGAGTCCAACCCATAGGGTCAACCCGGCTGAGCCTAGCAGCGTGCCAAAAACGATCGCACCAACTCTGAGCGGACTGAATCCGATCGCCGTCAGATAGCTCGGCAGCAGCACGCTGACTGCTCCGTCGGCAAGACCCCTGAGCGCGCGGGTTGCGAGGAGCAACTTGCCATCCGCGGTCGCGGATCGCGGAAACCAGCTATTGATTGGACGCGCCATCCTGCGTCAGTGCATCATCTGCGGATTGAACGCGCCTTCCCCAATTCCGCCGCTGTTGATCGACTGCTTGAATTCGTTGTGCGCCGGAACCAGCGAGCGAAAGAACGATTCGCCGTGCTCGGGACGGTAAAAGCTGCCGGCCAGATCGAACAGATTTCCACCTTCCGCCGACGGACGCATCCGCCATAGCGGCATCGCAGTCGCGGTGAGGCCGGCCGATTGATAAAACTCCGCGGCTATCCACACGTACACTTCGCTGTCCACATAGATGATAGTGCGCAGGCCCGCCGAGGTTTCGTCGGGGTATCGCGGCCGCATCTCTATAATGTAGGCGCGGCGCAGTTCGAACGGCTCCTCGCCAAGGGTCAATCCGTCCGAGGCGGTCTTGAATCCCGCCGGCTCGTCGTCGGCCGCAAGACACGCGAGCAGGACCGCGGTCCCAAGCAGTCGGTACGAATAATTCTCGGTCTTGGGCAGCGCGTAGGCCCAGTACGGTTGATGGCATCCGCGGCAGTATTCATTCGGATAGGCGAGATTCACCTTGAGCCGGCGGACGCGGCGCGAGGCTTCACTGAATGCAAAAAATTCGTCGGGTCGCTTCGGGTCGAGATAGCGCACCCAGATTCCCGCGCCTTCGCTGGTCGCACTTTCGGAGAGATCGCTTTCCCATCGATTGCATTTCGCCTTCCATTCGAAGCCGTTCGCATTGTCGCCCAGCGTCGGACGGGGATCGACGTCGGTGCGATGCGCATAGCGGAGGAAATCGAACTCGTCGCAGATGTAATCCTTGTCGCCCTTCGGAACGATTCGATCCGGCTTGGCAGCGTCGGGCTCGTAGCCGTTGCTGCTCCATGGCGCGAGCGAAAAATCGTCGGGCATGAACGGACCCATGTGCCAGTTATACGCGATCTTCACCGCGGCTTTCGGGTCGTTTGGATCGACCAGCGGAAACGGCATCCCCGCGACGTAGTTCTTGAGATAGTCGTCGCTGTCGAGCGTCACCTGCGGCGAATATTTTTCAGTCGCATGACGAAACCCCGCCGACCATTCGACCCGGCGCGCGGGCGTAATGCGCATCTTAAAGCCATGCGCGATAGCGAATTTCCCCGCGCCCGGAATGTAGCGAGCGTATTGCTCGACATTGTCCGCGCCGATGATCGTGCCGGGCTTGAGCGTCTCTGCCTGAGCTGCCGGACTCGCCGATGCGGCCGGCGAAGCCGGAACTGGCGACTGCGCGCATACTTTGACGCGTCCGGTCGCCAGGAACGCCACGATTGAGATCAACGCGATTCGTACGATTCGGCGCATAGCGCCAAATCTTAAAGCGGTCTCGTCCGAAATGCGATCTGAATTTTCCGACTTGATCAGATAAGCGGCTTGCGGAACACCCAAACCGGCTGCTGCGTCTCGTTTGTCGAGTCGCGAAGGTACCGGTATCCGCAACTCTCCCAAAAACGCCGCGAGCGCGCCCTCACTTGCAGCACCACCAACTCAAGTTCAGGCCATCGCTCTCCCGCGAGCATCGTCTCGATCGCATCCGCAGCCTCGCGGCCGAGCCCGCGGCTCTGCCACTCGCGATGCATGATCAGCAGGCCCAGCGCCGCCCAGTTGCCGCTCGGATGCGGCGTCAGCATATCGCCCATCCCGATCAGCTCGTCGCCGCCCTTGGGCCGAATCGCAAAGTATCGCTGATGCTCCCGCACCGGCCGCTGGAACATCTCCCACCCCGCCACTTCGTCGATCGTGTACGCAGACTTCCCAACGCGCCCTTCGGAGTCATCGATAAAATCAGGATTGCTGTTGAAGACCCGGAGCACGGAATCGGGATCCATCTCGTCGCGCGGATGCTCCGTCAGCGCAATGCTCAGCCGCGACGTGTCGATCTTCAAGAGAGTTTCAGGAAAGAAAAATGAATGAGCCGTCCGGGACTTGAACCCGGGACCCTGTGATTAAAAGTCACATGCTCTACCACCTGAGCTAACGGCTCGTCCGGGAGATTCCAATGCTTACAGAGAATTCAACGCGTTGGAAACAGTCCTCACATCTTGAACAGCGGCGCGAACGCGGCGCGATGTTGCCAGGCGAGGAACAACTCGAGCGCGAGGACCACCAACGCCATCGGCAGCAGCGCCGGCGACAGGAAAATGTGGAACGCGACGATATTCACGATCACCGGCGCGAGGATCGTCAGCGCAAACGGCACCATCATGCCGAGCAGCAGCAACGCGCCTCCGAGTACCTGGGTTCCAAAGATCAAAAAGAACATATAGTGAGTCGCGAAGAGCGCGCCGAAAAATGCGCCGGCGGCCGGCGTCGGCGGCGGATTTGGCATGAATTGCAAAAATCCGTTCAGTCCGAATACAAAGAAAACCAACCCCAGCAGAATGCGAGCGACGATCGCGACAATTCTCATCGGATTTTCTCCTTCAATTGAACCTGAGCCACACGTCGGGGCTACATCTCCGAGTCAGGTTCCTTAAATCAAAACAGCGCCGAAAACCATAGCGCGTATTTCGTTTCGCTACGATTATTGCATTCAGCCGCGCTCGAGTTCGATGAAACTTTCTTTCGAGTCGAATCTCGTTAGATGCGCATTGCTAATGGACGGCTCATGACTAGTTCAGGCACGCCGAAGCAGAAGAAATCCTACTTTCTGGAGCAAATACGCCGAGTCTTTGATGATTGCGCAGGTGCGAAAAGCCTCGATTTTTTAGACACTTAGCAAACTTTCGTAAACACGCGCCGCGCCCGCGGCTCCGACCCACCACCGATGCGGACGCCGAACCAAATCGGCCGTGCCGCGTCGATGCCGCCATCTGCAAACGACCGGCCGCCACGATGATAAAGCGCGACACCGCTCGTATTTGCTCAAGCGAGTCCATGAAATCTCTTCCGCGCGACTTGACATCCGAGCCTCTACTCTAATATATCGAGACCCTACAACCTGTAGACAGGAATTAATAACTGACTGTAGGTTCAAAGACATACGACCGGGGGTAAGATCAACGATGCGTCCTCAAGAGTACTCGACGAACGGAACGTCTGTCTCGACGGTGACCAGTCACCGCTCGGAGCCGGCGGAAACCGCGTGCGAATGGCTCAGCCTGGAGCATCTTGCGCTTGGATCGGAGCGGGTTGGAGGGATGGTGGTGCGGTCCGCGCAAGTGCGCAAGCTGCTGAAAACCATTTCACGCTTGAGTCCCTACAAAGCAACCGTCCTCATCAACGGCGAATCCGGCACCGGCAAGGAACTGGTCGCCCGCGCGTTGCATACGCTCGGCCCGGTTCCCGGTGGACCGTTCGTCACCTTCAACTGTTCCAACCTGGTCGAGTCGCTGGCCGAATCTCAGTTGTTCGGTCATGTGCGTGGCGCGTTCACGGACGCCCGCGAAGATTCGATGGGCTATTTTCGCTCGGCCAACGGCGGAACTCTGTTTCTTGACGAGATCGGCGAGCTGCCGCTGCGGCTCCAGCCCAAGCTGCTGCGCGCGGTTGAGTCTCACGAAGTTCAGCCGGTCGGCTCGTCGCATACCTATAAGGTTGATATCCGTCTGGTGGCGGCTACCAACCGCGACCTGCCCGCGATGGTCAAGAATGGAACCTTCCGCGACGACCTCTACTACCGGTTGCACGCGGCGGCGATCCTGGTTCCTGCACTTCGCGAGCGCCGTGAAGCTATCCCGGCCTTCATCGCCCACTTCATCGAGCATTACAATCGGCTGTTCGGGAAGGACGTGAAGCTGGTCTCGCGCGACGCAATCGAAGCTCTGTGCGCGCATCCATGGCCCGGCAACGTCCGCGAACTTGGCCATGCGATCGAGAGCGCCGTCCTGATGACCGAAAACGACTGCATCACGCTCGACGATCTGCCGATGCCGCTCAATGAGGGTGCCTCGTCGGCACTGAGCGAGCCGGTCGAAACGGTGCTCAACGACGACCTTCCGTTTGCGATCGAAGAGTCCGAAGGCGGCTCTGAAAAAAGCGGCCCCTACTCGCTCGACGCGGTTATCCGCGAGGCCTCGAAGATGGCGCTGCTTCGGGCGTTGCAGGCGACCCAGGGCAATTGCCATCGCGCGGCGGAACTGCTGGGCGTGTCGCGATACACGGTTTACCGGATGCTGAATCGATTCGGGCTGGCGGAAGGCAGGAGCTATCGGAGTTTTCGCAAACCGGTCGCGGCCCGCCACGCACCCGCCCCGGTGCGGATGTAGAGAATCGGTTTTTTCGGGCTTGCAATTTCCGGCTAGCGGGCGGTGCGCGACAGCGACCGCCCGCTGCGTTTTTAAGCTGACGTGCGATTTTTTTAAGCTGACGTGCGATTCGCGCGCGATGCGCGCTCGGCCGGATTGTGGCGGGGTCTCGATCGGCTCGCATCGGGCAACTCCGCCGGCAACTTCCGGTTGGTTAATCGGCACTTTTTGCCTCCTTGGATTTGGCCGAAGTAAGCAATCTCTACCATTAGTTGTGGTTTCGGGACCGCTAGGCTCTATGGCTAGCTTCGTTCCGTCAAAAAAGTTTCCGCGGATTGCCATCGCCCAAGACAGGGAATAGCGGTCGGGTCGGTATGGAGTGTTTCGGGCGTGCTCCATCACTGTAGGCTTAACCATGTCTTGCGAATCTGCGTAAGGCTGAACAGTTCAGCCCTGAACTTTCGTGGCGATCCGGAAAATTAGAATTACTTATAGTCGTTGGGGGAGTGGGGGTTCAGACCTATGTGCAGGTGCGGCAGAGCAAGAATCGTAGCCACGCCTACGCGGCTGGCGGCAGGGGTGACCCCTGCACCCGGTGTTCAATCAATCGCAAAATCTCGAGGACGGTACCCCTGGAAACTTGAAGGGCGGGCGACGTCGATGCGCTCGGGGGTATGGAAATTTGGGCTGCTTGTTGGAATTATTGGGATGTGCGGTTTCGAAAGAAGGAGAATGCGGATGAACCTTAGATTTTTGTTTGTTGTTGAATTGGTGTTGGTTGTGGCGGGCGGGTTTACGATGGAGGCTTATGGAGCGTCTTGCCGGGAAGCTCATCGAATCCGGACTGTATATTGGAACGATCTCAACACCGGGCATCCCGGCGCTGCTGCTGACATGAAGCGGCAAAACGAGTGGGCGTTCCGCGGCAATTGCGGGGCGAACGATTGGCGTGGCTATGGTGACTGGGACCACGATCGCCATTGGCACGATTCGGGCTGGTGGGTTAATCATGATCGCGGATGGGCCCAGCAGCATCATCCGGACTGGGTGAGAGGACCGGAGCCGGAGCATCACGAGGGCCACGACGCGGATGGCGACGAGCACCACGGGCACGGGCACGATCACGATAAGCAGTAGGTTGTTTTGGGGAACGTGACAGGTAGCTCTTTCCCTTGAGGGAGGGGAACAATCGAGTTTGTATTTTGCGCTGAGCCTGTGGTGGCGCGAGCTGGAAGCTCGCGCATCATGCACGGGCAGGGACACCCATGCCACTATGTTTTTTCGGACCGGCGGGGCTGGGCGCCGCGGGAACCTAACCCCTAACCCCTTCCCCTAGTGGAAGGGGGACAAAATTTATTCTTTTATTGGGCCGAGGTCGGTGCTCGATGCGGGCGCCCTCACCCTTGCGACGACATTAATGTCGTCGCAAGACCTCTCCCGGTGCGCGGATGGCGACATCGTCTCCAGCCGCGGGAAAGGCGTTTCCGCGAGTGGAGAGATTAGTGGTTGCGGGAGCGGCCGGTTAGGGATTTGGCTAGTGTGGTGGGTAGGTAGGTTCTTAGGTAGCGAAAATAGTTTTTGATTCTTCGCGGATCGATTTGGATTGCGCGGGCGAAGGCCTGGCGGGCCTCGTGGCGATCGCCTTCTCTTAGGGCGCGGAGGCCAATGTAGCCCAGGAGGGTTCGCGGGGCGCGTCGGCGAGATAGTACGTGGCGATGCGCGTCGGCGTTGTAGCGGGCGCGGACCATTTGTTCGAAGATCGCGCCGGCTTCGTCCTGGCCTCCTGCGGGTTTTAGAGGATCCGGGAATAGTGCGAAGCGCCACACTGCTAGCGGCTCTGGTAAGTACTGGAAGGTGCCGTGCTCGCGAACCAGGAGCCAGAAATAGACGTCTTCGAATGCGATTAGATCCTCGGGGAAGCCGCCGGCCAAGTCGAATGCGCTGCGGCGCATCAGGACTGCGCTCGGCAAGATCGGCCACAGGCGTTCCAGCATCTCGGCGACGGTTGGCGGATGGCTCTCGCCGCTAATCGAGGCCATCTGCTCGTGGCCAGTGCTGTCGACCAGCGCCAGATCGGTGTAGACGAGTGCGCAAGCTGGGTCGCGGTCGAGTAGTTCGACGGTGCGCGCGAGCATCGCGGGGCGCCACCAATCGTCGGCGTCGAGGAAGGCGAGCAATTCGCCTGACGACGCGCGAACTCCGCAATTGCGCGCAGCCGACGGACCGCGTTTGGGCTCCTGGAGAATCTTCACGCGATCGGCGTAGCGCGCGAGGACCTCGCGGCTGGCGTCGGTCGAATTGTTGTCGATTGCGATGATCTCGTAGTCGGTAAAGGTTTGCGCGAGGACGCTGTCGATCGCATTGGCGACCGTGCGCGCGGCATTGTGAACCGGGATGATTACTGAAACGCGTGGCATCGAGCTTCCGTCACACCTAGCTTGCGGGCGTTAGAAGTGCGAGCGGGCTGCTCGAGCCTCGATAACCTAACCCCTAGCCCCTTCCCTTGAGGGAAGGGGAACAATCGCGCGTTTTTTATCACCGGTTGAGGCGCGGGGCCGCTTCCACGCGGAGAGATCGCGGCCGGTTACCCGCTCGAGCGCCTCGATCTCGGGGCGGAAATGCTCGCGCATCCGTGCTTCGGTCTCCGGGTCAAGCGGAGCGAACGCTTCGCCGCCGCCGAAGCAGAAGCGCCATATGCCGGCGCGTTCAAATGCACTCAGGGTGCGATGCCATCGATGCGTCCGCATCCAGTCGCGAGCGTTGCGCGCGTTCTGGGCGAGACGCCGGCTTCGTGGCGCGTGAGTGACCGCGTTGACGCGCTCGGCAGGTGCGCCCTTCCCTTCCAGCTTGAACGGCGCGATGCCGATGAAAGGGCAGATGCGATCGAGGTAGGCCTGCGGGTCAGCTTCGAGATCGTCATAGATGCAGGTCAGCACGCGGTCGGCGCCGAACATGCTTTGCCATAGCGCGAGATGATGAGCATAGCGGCTCGACTCGCGGATGATCGGGTTGCGTGCGACAGTCTCCTCGAAGCCGAGGCGAGTCCACGCGTCGCGACGCATCACGCGGTATGACGAGTAGGCGCGCTCGGCGGGATCGCGGAAGGAGCAGATGATGCGGCATCCGGGGATGTGGCGCGCAATTCGCTCGCGCGCATCTGCGGAGCCAAAGTAGTTGGGATCGATCTCGCCAAAGGGCAAGTTGGGCGGGCAGTTACGGAAGTAGTCGAGGTACCAGTCGATCCCTTTGTCGTAGTGGCGAAGAAAGAAGTCGGTCTCCTTGGCGCCTTCGGGAAGGCCGACGTGGCCGCGCAGCACTTCGTCAAGCCAGGTGGTGCCCGTGCGCTGCGGTCCGACCGCGATGAAATCCGGGAGCCGCGCGATGCGCGTGACGCTCATGAGAGGTTTTGAATCTCCAACACGTTTAACATCCACTTACTGCTCGACGGCTGACCGCCGCAATGACCGTCAATCTCATGACTTACTCACCGCGGGCGGCGCGGCCGCTAAGAGCGCGCGCGACGCGGGCAGGCAAGTAGGTCCGCGCGATGCGCAAGTAGCTCTTCATATGAAATCTATCGTAGCGCAGCACGTGCATGAAGCACTCGCGCGCGCCGGCCATGTTACCGCGGCCCATCTCGACTGCGCCGGCATTGGCAATCATCCTGATGCGAAGCTGGATGAAATCTTCAACCCATCGATCGGCGCGCGAGCCGTAACGCGCGCGGACTGCGTCGATGACTGGCTTGGGACCGATGTCGCGTTTGAGCACCTTGGGATAGAGGTGACCGAAGGTGAAGCGAACCAGGCGATCGGGCAGGTAGATGAAGGCGCCCTGCTCTCGTATCGCGAGCCAGAAGTCGAGGTCCTCCTTGAGGCTTTCGCAAAAACCGCCGGCGCGATCGAAGGCAGAACGGCGCATCACAACGGTGCTCGGCATGATCGGCCAGATCCGCGTGAGCATCTCGTCCATCGAGGGCGCGTGCGCGGTGTCGGGCCCGATCGGCGAGGAGCGCGACTCATCGCCCGCTTCGTTGACAACGATCACGTCGGAGTAAACGAGGGCAGCATCGGGGTCGCTGAGGAGCGCGGTGACTTCTAGCTCGAGTTTGCGCGGGAGCCATTGGTCGTCGTGATCGATGAGCGCGATCAGTTGGCCGCGGCTCGCAGCGACGCCGGCGTTGCGCGCGCCGGGAAATCCACGATTGGCCTGGCGCATCACGCGGACTTTATCGCCGAAGCTCGCGAGGACTGAAGGCGTATCGTCGGTCGAGCCGTCGTCGACGCAGATGATCTCGAAATCCGTGAAGGTTTGCGCGAAGACACTCTGAAGTGCGCGGCCAATCGATGCGGCGCCGTTGTAGACGGGAACGATGACCGATACGAGCGGCGCCGCTGACTCCATCGGAGTTGGTTCAGGCTTCGCTATCTTCAGTGCTTGCGGTTGCGCGCGGCGTTCGCGCGGGAAGAAAAGTTTTCAGATATCGACGATAGGCTTTCGGCGAGGCCGGCTGATAGTAGATGAGGCGGGCGAGGCATCGACGCGCGTCGTTCAGTCGTCCCTCCTGGATCAGCATGTTGGCCATGTGTTTCATGAGCTTCATACGGTTGAGCCGGAATTCATCTACGAGGCGCGCACCCGTAGCGCCATAGCGTTCGCGGACCGCATGAACGAGCGCCTTGTGGCCGCGCTCGCGCGTGAGCGCATCGGGATAGAGCGGATGCATATACTTGCGCACCAGCGGATCCGGAACGTATCGGAAGTGGCCGTGCTCGCGCGCCCTCAGCACGAAGAACATATCTTCGGCGTCGGTCAAGCGTTCGTCAAAGCCACCCCATCGCTCGAGCATCGCGCGGCGGACGGTGAATTGAGTCGGCACGATAATCCACGGGCGCTCGAGCATCTGCGCTAAAGTTGGAGAATCGATGCCGCCAGTCTGGCTGTTCTGATTGGGCAGCGGCGTCCCCGCCAGATCGACCTTGAGTGCGCCGGTGTAAACGAGCACGCACTCTGGATCTTGATCGAGGACGGCAACGCTTCGCGCGAGCTTCTCAGGCATCCACTCGTCATCATCGTCGAGGAATGCGACGTACTCGCTGTGCGAGGCGCGAATGCCGGCGTTGCGCGCTGCGGATACGCCGCGGTTGGGCTCGCTGACGAGTCGGATTCGTTCTCGATATTCCGCGGGCACGGCGGGCGGCGCGCGAAGGGAGCCGTCGTACACGATCACAACTTCGCAATCGGTAAATGATTGCGCGAAGATGCTAGCCAGCGCGCGCGGCAGAGTGCGGTCGCCGGTCCATAGCGGAATTACTATCGAGACCTTTGCCATTGTGGGTAGCTTATCTCGGATGACGGACTGGCGGCGC
>Ga0210407_10003787_pt1 | contig 12118 bp, 10 predicted proteins | sample IncBWC27MmetaG_FD_150860 | JGI IMG/M metagenome (GOLD analysis project Ga0210407, IMG submission 150860) | Forest soil microbial communities from Barre Woods Harvard Forest LTER site, Petersham, Massachusetts, United States - Inc-BW-C-27-M | ecosystem: Environmental > Terrestrial > Soil >... | reverse complement strand
GGCCCGACGTTTTCGATGGGCTGGACCCCGGAATCCGGGTTTATCAGCGCCCGATGGGATCACTATTGCGAACTGATGATGATCTATCTGCTGGGAATCGGCTCAACGACCAATCCGGTTTCGGCGGCTAGCTGGAACGCGTGGACGCGCCCGACGATTACCTATCAAGGCCTGACTTATATTTCAGGCAACGACCCGCTCTTCACGCACCAGTATTCGCACGCGTGGTTCGACTTCCGAAATAAGAAGGATGCCTACGCAAACTATTTTGATAATTCGATCACTGCGACAAAGGCCCACAAGCTGTTCTGCCTTTCGCTTAAATCGCAATTCGGCGATTATTCGGACGACCTCTGGGGAGTCTCGGCTTCGGACTATGCGAAGGGTTACACTGCCTGGGGAGGCCCGCCGTCACAGGGGCCGATTGATGGCAGCGTCGTGCCATGCGCTACAGGAGGCTCGTTGCCCTTCTTGTACACCGACTGCATTCGCGTGCTGCGCACAATCCGCGGCGCCTACGGAGCCAAAGCCTGGGGACTCTACAGTTACATTGACGCCTTCAACCCGCTTACCGGCTGGTACGACACCGACGTCCTGGGAATTGATCTCGGCATCACCATACTGATGGCTGAGAACTATCGCACTGGCCTCGTGTGGAACACCTTCATGAAGAATCCCGAGGCGCAGTCGGCGATGCAAAAGGTCGGCTTTCAGCCGGCGTAAATTGACAGTTCTAGATCACCGACGATTTGCGCCGCTCCGGAATCAAGTATGTCGAAACAGGAGTGCGGAACTGCCGCACCCCTCCCCGTTTTCAAATCAGAAGCTCAGTCGCAATTGGAATTCAATGACGCGGCCCGAGAGGCCATCCAGCGGCCGGCCGAATTGACCGGTATTGGTGATGTCCGTTGGCGACGTCGCAGGGGCCAGGGTCTCGAGGTTGAGGATGTTAAGGGCGTTGAAGAAGTTACTCTTGAATTCCAGCCTGGCGCTCTCACCAAGCACGCGCGAGTTTGGCAAGGCAAAATTCTTACCGAACGACATATCCAGCTGAGTGTATCCGGGCCCTGCGAAAATGTTACGGCAGCGGCATCCCGGGCCATGGGTTGTCGGTGGAATCTTGGTCGCGCCTGGAAAACTTGCGGCTGGATTGGGAAATACCCCGTTCTGCCAGTCTTGCTTGGAAGGATTCGAAATCATTCCTCCGGTGTATACCTGCGGCATGTCGGGACAATAGCCGTCGCCGTTTCGGTCGTGGTTTGGATCGCATGCGCCGATGAGCGCCGTGAAGGGCAATCCTGTGTGCTTCACAAGGACCCCACCAAGCGTCCAACCACCTGCGATAGTCCCCAGCAAATCCTTGCGGTGGCGATAAATCGGCAACTCCCAAAAGCCCGACACGCCGAGGTTATGGCGGACATCGTAGTCGGAATTTCCTTTGTTTATGGATTGCGTGAATGGATCGGTCTGTTGGAAACCGATCTCATACGAACTGGTGTCAATGGAGTGGCTGAACGTGTAGAGCACCGACCCCGAAAACCCATGCCGGAAGTTGTGAGATACCTGTACGATCATGGCGTCGAAGCTTGCATTCACATCAGGCAGCGGGATAAATACCCTACCGAAGCGATTGTTGCCGACCACTACCGGTGCCGGACAGGCGGGGTTCGTGGGGCCACAAGGCACGCCGTTGGCGCTGGAACTTTGCACGCCGTCGATATTGCCGTCGAACGTGTCTCCGGGTGTATAACGGTTCATATCGATGGTGCGATAGAGCTTCCGGCTGCGGCTTCCCTGGTAGCCGACACTGACCTGGTAGCCCGAAACAGGTTCCAATTGGGTCTGAAGGGAGAATACATACACGTAGGGGATCGGCTCGTTCGGCCGCGCTCCAAAGATGTCAACTTTGGTGATCGCAGTGCACGCCGCGTTGGCGCAGAGCGCTCCGTCTGGGGCTATGCCAAACGAGAAATTAGGATTGGGTGCATAGCTGTTGGCGCTGGTGCTGGAGCCAATTCCGTAAAGTATGCCCGAACCCGGCGGCGGACCATTGATCTTGCCGGGATCAAAGAAGCAACATGTACTCACTTGAGCGAAGTACGGCGTGTTCTGCCGGATGTTGCTAAATATTGTGTCGTAGGGCCGGTCGTAAAGAATACCGAAGCCTCCGCGAATCACTGGAGCATGACCCCACACTTTGGGGCTCCACGCAAAGCCCACGCGCGGCCCGAAATTGTTCTTGTCCGGATTGTAGAGCTGGCTCACCTTCTGCACGGAACCGTTCACGAATCCTTGAGAACCGAAGATGTAATTGCTCATCAGCCCGTTCTTTTCGGTAACCGGCGGGAAATATTCCCAGCGCAACCCAAGGTTTAACGTCAGGTTGGGAAGAATTTTCCAATCATCCTGGACAAAGAGCGAATACGACGAAGTACGGAAATATCGCTGTCCGTTGGGCTGACCGCCTGTGGTGGGGTCCACAGCCACGCCTTCAAAGAAACAGCAGGCGTCGTTGGCAAAGTTGAGCAGTCCTCGAAATTGATAATTGGGACGTTCAAATCCCGGCTCATCGTCATTGTTCTGCTCTTTGGTAAACTCGAAGCCAAATTTGAAGGCATGCGTTCGGTGCACCCAATTCAGCGTGTCGCGAAACCCGAAGGTGTTCTCTGCCAAATTACCGGGCGTCGTTCCGGACTGACCAATGCCCATCAATGTCCCCACATCGCCCAATCCACCGGCGTCGAAGTCGAACAAACGGATCTGGGGAATGCCATAGTTTGTCTGGCCGGTCGCCTGATTCTGGTTAAAAGCAAATCTTGTGAAGTTGCCCCGCACCTCGTTGACCAGCACTGGGGTAATCGTCCGCGTCCACCCGAGTGTGCCGACGTAGTTTTTCGGCGCCAGGGTTACGTCTTCTATCGGCCGGTTTCCGCCGTTTACGTTGTTTAGGCTGACGATGTAGGTGCTCCCAAAAAACTGGTTGGATCCCATCGTGTAATCAACGCGCGCGTTGTACTGATTTCCACTCGTGGAGTTCGGTACGCGTGTGTCGAAGACGCCCCAGTCCGGAATTCCATCAGGGCCGTTACCGATGGCTTGCCCGATTGCGACCCCTGGCTGGTACCAGGTTCCAAGCGGATGGTAATTCGGGTCACTCGGATTCGTGATCAGAGAGCAGCAGTCGGTCTGCGAGATTGTCGTGCTGATTCGTGGCGCAATGCCCGGCGTGTTGAAAATCTTTGCAGCTATGCTGCTTGGGTTCACTTTAATCACATATTGCTCGAAGGCTGGGGTCTCCAATTTTACGTCGCGATTCGTAACAGTATTGCTCAGCCGCAGCCCTTCATAGGAAAAAAAGAAAAACAACTTGTTATGGATGATCGGGCCGCCGATACTTCCCGCAAAGTCGCGATACTTTTGATCATTCCGTGTCGGGCAGTGCTGGTAGGTTACGTTGCCTGCCAAGTCCGGGCAAGTGTGCGGGTTTACTGTGACATTGTTCGCGCCATAGAACTTGTTGAAGGCGTTCAGTCCCTTGTCATTAAATTTAATCAAGCCGCTTCCGTGAAAGTCGTTTGTTCCGCCCTTGGAGATCACTTCCACCTGTGCGCCCGAATTGCGCCCCTGCTCCGCACTGTATGTTGCAGACGTGACAACAAGCTCTTGCACGGATTCCTGATTGGGCGTAATGACCGCAGCGCCGCCGTTGCTCAAACTGTTGATGCTGACTCCATCCAAGGTGTAATTGTTGGCGCTGACCCGCTGGCCATTGGACACAATCTGCACCTGATTCTCAGCTTGGAAAATGGAGTTATTGGACCCACCCGGGCCGACCTGCTGAGGTAATGCGAAGGAATTTCCGCCTCCTTGCCGCGCGTTATCGCCGAATACACCGGGTGCCAAATGCAGAAGTTCATAAGGATCTCTGCCAAATTGAGGGAGTGTAAGAACCTCCTGTGATCCAATGGTGGCGTTTATGCTGGCGTTTTCTGTTTGTAACCCTCCGGTCGTGGATGTCACCGTCACTGTTTCCGCCACGTTTCCGACGGTCAGGGCGACATCAAAGCCGCGGGGCTGTTCCGCCTCAACGTCGACATCCTTGGCAACGAATTGCTTAAAGCCGCTGACGGATACGCTGACTGTGTAGAGCCCTGGCGGCAGTTCGTTGATTCGATAAAAACCTTGGTCGCTCGCAACGGTGTCCCGGCTCACACCTGTCTCTTGATTGGTCAAAGTTACCTTTGCCCCGGAAACAGCGCTCCCATGAGGATCCGTCACCGTGCCCTGAATGCTGGCTTTGAACTGTGCGCTGGCGCAAACAGCGAAGATTGACGCGCATACCACCACGAGGATCGCCCGAAAAGACACTTTGAAAAAGCTCATGCTTTTCCTCCACCTGCTCTGGTTTTTCGGATGCTGCACCACACCCGCTAGTAAATCGGTTGAGCGACGATTGGCGGGAGTATATGCATCTGTTTCTTGGATGTCAACAATCGATTCTTACGGACCACTCGAGCACGCCACCGCCGCTCGAAGGCCCACCCGTCTGCCCTCCGGGAGGGACGCCTTTGCGACCGCCAAGATTCGCATTGCAACTCCAAACGTTGCCGGGCAGCACACTGGATCTGACTTCACTCGTTTTTTCCTGAGCCGAGGAGGATCGGAGAGCGCCGGAGGCTCACCCAAGCAGAGTTGCGGATGGGGAAAAACACGACCCGCCCGAGTCAAATCAGGATTCGCCGCCGATTGCCTGTAAGTTAAGGAATATGGACGAGGGGAGGAAACAAATCTGTTCCTGCTGGCAGAAGAGGATGGTGCCGCTGCTTGGTGAAAACCCGAACGGTTAGGGCCTCGCGAGTCCGCCTGAGAACCGCGCCTCACGGTCGACTAGCCTGCTCACGGTGGCGAACAGGAAGCTCGCCGACAACCCGCACATCAGCACGCCGATGATGCTTTCCACCGGACCCAAGGTCCGCCACGCTTGCGGAAGAACGACATCGCCATAGCCAACGGTGGCATAACTGCTTGTCGAGAAGTAAAAGGCAGATTCCCATAATGGAAAACAAAGCCAGCGATAAAAGCCAGCCCAAAGCAGAATCTCCAGTACGTGCAAACCAATGAACGCAGTCATCAATCGCATCACAAACATGGCGGAACGAATCGCCCCTAACCTGAGGACGTCGGGTGCAAAACTGGCTCTTGCCCAAGCAATCACCGCGGCCATCCCAGCGCATTGCATTGAAAGCGTAAGCGTCACCAAAACAACAGCTGCGCCGGCTTGTCGAACAAAAGTTATTGGCAAGAGGCAGACCTTTCGACCGAGATTCTAGTGAACCGAGACATTCCCACCTTTGCCCAGCTCGTTTTTCTTCAGAAAGAATGAGCCGGCAAACATAAGCGCCGAGGCCACAGACAGCAGCCAGTACACTTCGACGTAAGAGAGGACAGCAGCTTGAGCCTGAACCATAGCGTACAGCCGGCCCATTGCCTGTTGTTGAGCGGCATAAAGGCTTAAGCCGGCGCGCGTCAGGCGCATTGCAAGCGCTGTGATCGAGGCGTGAAACGGGCCAGACGCTGTATATTCCGCCAAGACGGATTGATGATACTGACTGCGCCGCGCAACGAGAGTCGTGAGGGCGGATGTCCCGATGCTCTGCCCCATGTTGCGCATAAAATTCATAAGCCCGGCGGCGGCGTTGGTTTTTTCCGCTGGTAAGCCGACGTAGCCGGCAAGCGTGAGGGGGACGAATAGAAAAGCCACGGGAATGTACTGCCATACGCGCAATAAGGTCGCCGAGCGGAAACTCATCAGCAGATCAACCTGTTTGCTCGAAATATACATACTCACCGCCAGACCGATCCAACCAAACGCGATGATGTGACGCGCTTGGAATCGGGTGGTGAGTTTGCCAACCATAGGCCGAAAGCACCATCCCTGCCTTTTGTGCTGGGTACCCCATAAGAGTCTGCAGGAGTTGGGGCATGAGTACGGTCGAGCTGAATAGCGCTGCTCCCAGCATCAGGAACATCAGATTGGTTGTGGCGACATTGAAGTTCTTGAACAAGCGCACGTCCACGATGGGCTCTTTTTGAAACCATTCCCAAATGACCAGAGCAACGAGACCCGCGGCGGCGATTGCGACCAACGTCGTGATGAAATTAGATCCGAACCAGTCGTCTTCCTGCCCCTTGTCGAGGGCGATCTGCAAGGCGCCTACCCCCAGGGTCAGGAGAGAAAATCCGATGAAGTCGAACCCGGATAGCTTCTTCTTCAAGCGAGCCAGGTAAGGTGGGTCTTCCACGAGCTGATAGACGAGAGCGAGTGCCAGAGCGCCAACGGGAACGTTGATGTAGAAAATCCAGCGCCAGGAATAATTGTCGGTGATCCAGCCTCCCAGCGTCGGACCAATCGCTGGAGCGCAGATGGCTGTGACTCCATAGAGCGCAAAAGCCAGACCGCGCTTCTCCGGAGGAAAAGTATCGCCCAAGATGGCCTGCGCCATTGGCTGCAACCCTCCCCCGAATGCGCCTTGCAAAACTCGAAACAGGAGAAGAAGCCCCAGGTTGGGTGCGATCCCACACAGAAGGGAGCTGGCGGTGAAAGACACAATGCACGTCAAGAAAAACCGCTTCCGCCCGAGCCATCCGACCAGCCACCCGCTTATTGGCAGAACGATTGCGTTCGAGACGAGATAACTCGTCAGCACCCACGTGCTCTCGTCATTGCTGGCGCCTAGATTGCCCGCGATGTGGGGCAAGGCCACATTGGCGATGCTGGTATCGAGCACCTCCATGAATGCGGCCAGCGAAACCGCGGCCGCAATGATCCAAGGGTTGCCTTTGGGCTGCCAGATTCCCTCTCCGGAGGTGCCAGGTCCGGCGTGACTCATCGGACCCTCGCCTCGGGTTCATCGGATAAGCCCGTTTTCAGCCGTCGTGGATGGCGCGTCCAAACGACTCTGGCTGTCGGTGAGCTGGCGTTTGGGCGAATCGTTTTCCGATTGTGCAATCTCATGCTTTCCGCTTTGTTTCCTTTGTGGTTCGCGCAAGAAGTGCGTCGCTTATGAGTTCCAACTCCGCCTGGAGCCAATCATCAAGCTCATTGCCGCCGAAGCCGTTCCGCTCAAGATAGATTTCATACGCACGGCGCCTGATTTCTTCGTGAGTTGGTGCGTGGTTTGTAGAAGTAGTTTCCGAGTGAGACTTGATGGAGTTTGTGCCGAGCTCCGAAGTCTCATTATTCTTGTCTTTCAATTTCATACGCGACTCCTTTCCTTTCGCCGCTGAGCTGCTCTCGATCTCAGCGCGTGTACCCCTGAGACCTCCGCGCCACGAGTCCCGATGGGGTAGCCGGGACTCGTGGCCATACTGACGGTATCGCCGACTCACAAGTGAAACGCGATACCGGCGGAGGTTTGGGCGGAGTCCGCTGCAAACATGCTTGTCTCGACGAACTGCTCTAGCGGGAGAACGCTGTCCTCGGGCAACCGATTCAGTGGCGATGCCGCGGCCCGCCGACGCCACCGGGTCCGGTGAAACACAGAAATCCCAAAATCGCCAACGCCGCGGCGAGCAGAATCGTCAACATGAGAGCCTCCCCTCATCCCCGCCTTAGCCGTACGCATCGCGGGCGGCCTGATTTTGCGAGATACATCTGGCGTTACTGATCGCTCGTGAAGTGTCCTTTCCAAACGTCCAAGCCGATCCGACAAACCGCTCCAATTGTTTTCGCAATCTCTTTCGCCCCTGGAATATTCGAGCCTTAACCGCGCCAACAGAAATTCCTATGATTCGAGCAGTCTCTTCCGTCGATCGCTCGTCAAGATCACGCAACTCGATGGCCCTCCGTGTTCTGTGCGGCAACTCATTCAAGGCAAAGGACAGCATCCGCCTCCACTCTCGTTGGGAGTAGCCAGTTTCGGGATCCGGAGCGGAATCCGGGATCTCCAACGGAGTTACGGTTTCCGCGTTCTCGTTCAGGTCGTCGATCGACACCTCGCGCTTACCTTTACTTTTCCTCTGGAGCATTCGTGCTTCGTTGATGGCGATCCCTGTTAACCATGTTGAAAAAGATGATCTCCCTTCAAATTGGCGCAGGTGAAGGAAGGCCTTTTGAAAGCTCTGCTGCATGATGTCTTCGGCATCCTGCCGTACCCGGGTGCGGCGCAGTGCGACGGCGAGAATCCTTCGCTGGTGGCGCGCGATCAAAACTTCAAACGCCTGGGCGTTTCCGTTTTTAGCGGCAGCAATCAGAACAGACTCATCCTCTCCTGGGAGAATTTGGACAGGAGGGACCTCTGGTGCTCGTTTGGCAAACTTTCTTACGAGTGTGGGCACAGTGTCCCTCCGGGTCCGTCCGTAAAATCAGAAGCGCCAGTGCTCGACCCATTTTTCGGATTCAAGTGCGTTCGGAATTCTTGTTTCGCGTTTCTCTTGCCGAGTTCCGGGCTCGCCAACATGGATGACGAGCAAACGATGACACCTGCCGGGAAGGCAGCAAACAAACAAAGAAACCAAATGAACGGACCATGTCTAGCGCCGGCTTTCAGCTGTTCAAGCACGTGCTTGGTATAGATACCCGTGGCGATGAATTGCGTACCCTCCTTTGACATGGAGCGCAAGAACCGTAGTCCGCTGTTGTCGATGAACGTGACCCCATTAAGATCAACAGTGCATGTTCGTCCGTTCTGTGAGCGGTGCCTGTTTTTCCAGCATGTCCTCAGCTCGCCGACCCACGGTTGCACCAAACGGCCTTCGAGAGTCCACCTTTGCTCTGTGGCCGTCTCGGCGATCGTAATTCGCAACATCGCGTGGCTCGCTTTCTTCGCTCAGTGGCGGTGGTCCCTTCGTCCGCCGGCCGGTTTGACCACTCAATTTACAGCGCCTTCCCAAGGCTGAACCTTCACGAGCGGGACGCCGTTCGCAGCCGCTTGCGCATGTGGACTTCCGACCCGCCTCGTTCAAAATGCACATCGTCCATATACGCCTTCATCAGATGGATGCCGCGCCCACGCTCGGAAAGGGGGTCTGAAATCAGTCCGTAATCCGTTGCCTCTTGGGCGTCGAATCCTTTTCCCTGATCCGTTACGACGATGGATACTTCCTTGCCGGGCCAGCAGCGGCACCGGATATGTACTTTTGCTCTTGGATGTTCGTGATTGCCGTGCACGACGGCATTCGCCAGAGCTTCGCGGAGCGCCATCTCGACATTGAACTCCTCGCCCGGGACACATTGCGAACCTTCAATCAGCCGCATCAGGCGTTCCACCAGCGGTGAGATGGCTTGAAGCTTGCTGGGCATCCAGGAGTCAATTTCCAGGACGGAAGAGAGGGAGTTTTTTTCTGAGAACTGCGATTGAGAATGCGATGCTCTGTTCAGACTTCGCATTTCGCTCATGACAACCTCCTCTTGCTCCGGAGAAATGCATCGCAGGGGCCAGAGCGCGGAGGGTTCCTAAGGTCGCGGAACTTGCTGATTTGTATTGGGATGGCGAGCCGAGAAAGTGTTCCCAAGATCAAGCTGCCAACGTGCCGGTGCCATATTTCCGGTAGCGTGCCCGTTTTGTGGCATACGAGAAACGTGCGGGGCAAGGGAGAACGCTTCGATATTAAGCGGAGTGAGAGTACGGTGCGGCTCGGTTAGGCGGAGCGGCGGGCGATTCCGAGTTTGCGAATTCTCTGCTGCAGGGTGGAACGCTTCATTCCCAGCTGTGCTGCGGCGCCTTTCGGGCCCGCCACCACCCAGTTGCACTGGTCCAGCGCCTTGAGGATCTGCTGACGTTCTGATTGCTCCAGAACCTCGTGAAGCGCCCCGTTTGTCGGCGATTTCGGAGAGATGCCTTTTTCTATCTCGCGGCCAGCCTTGGAGAAATTCAGATCAGCCAAATCGACGCTTAGAGCAGGGCTTGTGGAAACAATGACGGCGCGCTCGATCACATTCTGGAGTTCTCGTATGTTCCCCGGCCAATGGTATCGGCACAGGGCATCCATCGTCGCTGATGGAATTGTTTCAATCACCTTGTTCATCCGCCTGGAGAACTGCTGTGCGAAGTGCCGGGCAAGGAGCGGAATATCTCCTTCGCGCTCCCGCAAGGGGGGCATTTGGACGGGAAAAACGTTGACACGAAAAAACAGATCGGATCGGAATTTCTGTTCGCTTACCATCGCTTCCAAGTCGCGGTTCGTCGCGGCAATCAAACGTGCGTCTGTCCGGAGCGTCCTTGAGCTTCCCAGCCGCTCGAATTCCCTCTCTTGCAGCACGCGGAGCAGTTTGGTCTGCAACTCGAGAGGTATCTCTCCGATCTCGTCCAGAAAAATCGTGCCGCCGTTGGCCACTTCAAAGCGCCCGATCCGCTGCGCAATCGCTCCCGTGAATGCGCCTTTCTCGTGTCCAAACAGCTCGCTTTCCAGCAAGCCCGTGGGAATGGCAGCGCAGTTGAGCTTGACGAAGGGCTTTGAGCGCCGTGGGCTCAAATCATGAATGGCTCGCGCAATCAGTTCCTTGCCCGTGCCCGTCTCTCCATAAATCAGCACCGTCGAATCTGTCGGCGCCACGGTTTCGACTCGCTTGAGGATTTTGCGCAGGGAAGCGCTGGTTCCTACCATCTGGGCAAAATTCATTTCGCTACGGATTTCGTCTTCGAGATACAACTTTTCCTGCGCCAGCTTGTCTTTCAGCTCTCGAATCTCCTCAAAGGCAAGCGCATTCTCCACGGCAATGGCAACCTGATTTGCGATTTGGGTCAGAAACCCGACATCGTCGCCGGTGAAAGCATTGTCCTGATACTTGACGACACCGAATACGCCCAGCACGCGACCTCGGCTGACAAGAGGAAGGACGCAGACCGTTCCAACTTCGGCCTGTGCGGTGTCCTTCATCCCGAGGCGCCTCGCCTCCTGAACGCTGCCGCACCAAAGCTTGCCGGTGCGAAAGACCACTCCCGAGATATCTTCGTCAAGGGGGACGAGGCTCTCCTCTTGGATGGATTCGATGCTAAATGGAAAATCCATCGCGTAAATCCGCAAGTGCGTGTTGTTCCTATCGGGAAGAGTAATGCCTGCGCCATCGCAACCCATTACCCGGCGCGTGCCCGCCACCACGGCTCGGAGAAGATCCCGGAAGTCGAGATTGGAAACCAAGTTATTGGTCAATTCAAGGAGAAGTCCAACACGCTCGCTCTTCTTCCGCAATTGCTGTTGTGAGGCCTGTGCCGCATCAAAGTGGAGCGCATTGTCGAAGGCGAGAGCGATCTGCTCAGCCACCACTGAAAGAAAGTGAACTTCTTCGGCGGTATAGATATCCGGAGCTTTACTTGCAAAAGTGAGCGCTCCGACTTTGCTGTGGGCTGTGGTTAAGGGGAGAGTGCACACACTGCGGATTCCATACTTCTTCAAAATCTCCCGGAATTTGCAAACCTCAGCATCTTGTGCCGTGAGCGAAGTGACCAAAGGCTCTTGGTTCTGGTAGACCCACCAAGCATCGGATTCCTCCACTTTCAGTTCCGGATCTGGGGGGATAGATGCCTCTGTCAATGCGTCAAGGAAATGCCGCTGAAACGTATTCGATTTCTCGTCATGAATGGACACACCGACACTGTCAAACTGCACGACCCGGCGCAGTTCCCTCACTAGCGCGCGAAACAGATCCTGTGGATCTCGATACGTTCCGATAGCATTCGATACGCGGATAAGGGTCTCGTACCGCGCCTCAGGTAATGTAGCTGCTAGGATTTCCGAATCGCTGCTCATGGTCTGTGCACCGCCGGAGTAAGTCTGGATTCTTCTCCCATGTGATGCCTGACCCGGCGCAATTGGTGCCACAAAACGGGCACGCTACCGCAAACGCGGCAGTGCCACATGGGCAGCCTGATCCAGGGCGCCTTCCCCACGTGCCTCATCTCATGACAAATCAATAAGTTCCGTCCTTTTAGGAGCACATGACTCTTTGGCACGCGCGCTGCAACATTCCTTTCGTGTGACACGTCCAGCCGTTTGAAAAAACCCAGAAAAATTCCTTGCTGAAAAGGGATCGATTCGAAAGATAGGCCATGAATAGTCCTCTTAAACACAGTCTCGTTGTAGGCGGAGCGGTTAGTCTGATCGTCATTGTTCTGATAGT
>Ga0210407_10003786_pt1 | contig 12118 bp, 9 predicted proteins | sample IncBWC27MmetaG_FD_150860 | JGI IMG/M metagenome (GOLD analysis project Ga0210407, IMG submission 150860) | Forest soil microbial communities from Barre Woods Harvard Forest LTER site, Petersham, Massachusetts, United States - Inc-BW-C-27-M | ecosystem: Environmental > Terrestrial > Soil >... | reverse complement strand
CCGAGGCGGGATTCAATTCCGTGTCGATCGGACCGGGCTGCACGTTGTTGACCGTGATGCCCCGGCTCCCGATCTCTCTGGCCAGCGCCTGAGTGAACATCTTGACGGCTCCCTTCGTGCCCGCGTATGGCACAAGCCCGGGCGCCGCGACACGTTCACCCACGGCCGAACCGATCATGATGACGCGACCGCCGCTCTTCATATGCTTCAGTGCCGCCTGAGTCGCGACGAATACCCCGCGGACGTTGATGTCGAGCACGCGATCCATCTCTTCCAGCGTCGCCTCCTCAAACGGTTTCGGAATGGCCGTGCCGGCGTTGTTCACCAGCACATCCAGTCGACCGAAGGTTGAAAACGTCTTTTCGACCGCAGCTTTTACGGCAACGGCGTTGGCGGCATCCGCCTGAATCGCGATCGCTTTTCCGCCAGCGCGTTCAATTTCCTTGACGACTGATGCGGCTGCGTCCGCACCCTTCGTGTAAGTGATGGCCACGTTCGCTCCATCCGCCGCCAGACGCTTCGCGATGGCAGCACCAATGCCGCGCGAGCCGCCCGTGACGAGTGCAATCTTTCCTTCCAGCTTCTTTGACATTGTGGCTTCTCCTTGAAATAAACGTATGCTCATCAGGCATGAGTCGAAATATCATTGCTCGCCTAACGCATTCCAGTCACTTCATTGGATTAGGAAGCCAGCGATTAGTCGCGTCATGGAGCATACTTTGTTAAGCTGGCATCGATGCCCGACAAGCATGGGAGCTAAAAATGGAATTACGGCACCTTCGCTATTTTGTCGCGGTCGCGGAGGCAGGAAATCTGACGGTGGCAGCAGAGCAGAGGCTGCACACTTCACAACCTTCCTTAAGCCGGCAGATCCGAGATCTTGAGAGCGAATTAGGCGCCCAACTGCTGACGCGCCGCGCTCGCGGGATCGAGCTGACGCCCGCGGGTCGAGCCTTTCTCGATCACGCGCGCTTGGTGCTATCGCAGGTAGACGCAGCAAGCGAAGCTGCTCGACGGGTCGCTCATCCCAATAAGCCATGCTTCACGATGGGATTTCTGACCGGACACGAATTGAAGTGGATGCCCGAAGCCTTGCGGATCTTGCGCGACGAACTGCCCAATATCGACGTGATGATATCGAGTCAATACTCCCCGCTGCTTGCGGATGGCCTATCGAAAGGGAAAATCGACGCAGCCTTTCTTCGGCGGGAAAGAGGGTTGCCAGATTTGGCGTTCCGTCTTCTCGTTAAGGAGCCTTTGATGGTGATCTTGCCGGGTGACCACCGTCTCGTGGGGCTCAAAGCCATCAGTCCGAAGGATCTCGCGGGCGAGACTTTTGTGAACGTGTCGAACACGGCTCCTGTACTTCGTGCGGTCATCGACAATTACCTGAAGCGCTCGGGAGTCAACATAACGACGGCCCACGAGGCGGACCATCTCTCCATGGGAATGTCTTTAATAGCGTCGACCCGCGGCGTAGGGCTGTTACCTGCCTACGCACAGAACTTTCTCCCTTCATCTGTAACGAGTCGTCCTCTCAAAGGCGATGCGCCAACTGTCGATCTTGTCCTCGGCTACAAAAAGTCGAACCAGTCTCCCGTCCTAAAGCTATTGCTTTCGAGATTGGACGAGTTGGTCGCTCGCGCATCAAATAAGATTCCGATAAAACCCGAAATGTATCCGTAGGTTTAGCTGGGGCTGGCGGCTTACCCAATTCGCCCTCTCATACGCCGAAAGCATCGCTCTTAAGCCTACAAAGTATTGTCCAGAGATGCTGCCAGGAGCCAGCTATTGCATTATATACAGCGGCGGCTTGACTGTACTTGACATAAAGTTGTTACAGTTATAACATAGTAGTGAAATGAAAGTGGCAACGAAGGATAGCGAGACAAAGTGGCTGCTCTTGACGTTTACTTTGCCGACCAAAAGGGCGAGCCAGAGAGTGGAAGTTTGGCGGAGACTTCAGCGTTACGGTGGCATCCCCCTCGGCAACTCTGGCTATCTTCTGCCAAACACGCCCATGAATCTCGAGCGGTTCGAATGGCTGGCACAGGCCATTCGCAAATATTCGGGCGAAGCGTCGGTAGTCAACGTCCAGTCGATCGACAACCTGTCGACGCCGCAGCTGGTGAGGCGCTTTGCCGAGGCCCGAGAACGCGACTATCAGGAACTGATTCGAGAACTGCAGAAGTTGCCCGCAGTGGCTCCGCACAAACGAGGTTCGGGCCGGCTGAATCGGTTCCGGACTCGCTATCGCGAAATTGTGGAGATCGACTTTTTTGGCAGCCCTCTGCAGAAGAGCGTGGAACAGCTGCTAGCGAAGGCGGAGGCCCCGCCGACAACGAAAGAACGAAATTCCAAGAAACGACTGCAAGACTACGTGGGCCGGCTTTGGGTGACGCGGCCACGGCCGGGAATCGATCGATCGGCTTCAGCCTGGCTGATTCGAAAATTCATCGACAAAAAGGCGCGGTTCTCGTTCGCCAAAGAAGGCGAGGTTCCGCTCGCAGGCATTCCATTCGACATGTTCCAGGGCGGGTTTGGACACCGCGGCGAAGACTGCACATTTGAAACCATTCGGAAGGAATTCCGCATACGAGACGCAAAGGTCGCCGCAGTCGCGGAGATGATTCACGATGGGGATCTGAACGACGGCAAGTTTGGCCGTAAGGAAGCCTTTGGCGTGGACGCGGTGCTGAAAGGGTTTGCGCGTGCAGGGCTGCGGGACCGAGAGTTGCTCGAACGTGGCATGGAAATGATCGAAGGGCTATACCAGTCGGTCGAGTGAGTGCGCCGCCTGAGGAAAACAAGCTAGCGAGAAGTTTCTCAGCCACAGAAGAAGAAAGGAGTAGCGCAATGAAAGTCATCTGCAAGAGCCTCTTGCTGTTCGTTGGTGCACTTGCGGTCTTGGGGGGATTGCCGGCGCGCATGTCCGCGCAGGATATCCCTGCAGACTATCGGGACGTGCTGAAGTCCCTCGACCGTAAAGGTGATTTCAAGGCAGGAGTGTTGAAGGTGAATATCCCCCGCAATGATTTGAAAGTGACGGTCGAAGGATTTGCGACGCCTACGCCGTTTGGTTTCGGCGGGTGGATCGCGATGACCAAGGGAGATGGCGGTGCGGACGTAATGATGGGCGACCTTGTCCTGCTGCAAGAGGAAGTAAATCCGGTCCTTTCGGCGCTCCTGGATAACGGCATTGACGTTACCGCGCTGCATAACCATTTCTTCTGGGACGATCCGAAGGTCTTCTACATGCACGTGCATGGCATGGGAAAAGCGGTGGACCTCGCACGACGCGTGAAGCCCGGCTTGGATTTGATTGGTCACGTGAAAGCGGAAACGGCAGCTCCGACTAATACTGCGGGCACCGCGCTTGATACCGCGAAGCTCGCGAGAATCGCGGGTCACGAAGGCGAGCAAAACGGCACTGTGTACAAAATCACGGTGGGACGTGACGACCTCGGTATGAAAGAACACGGAGCAGCCATTAATGCGCGCATGGGGCTGAACACCTGGGCTGCGTTTGTCGGCACGCAGGAAGACGCGGCGATTGCAGGCGATGTAGCCATGCTCGAGAACGAAGTAACTCCGGTTCTGAAAGCGCTGCGCAACAACGGCCTCGAAGTCGTCGCCATTCACCACCACATGACAGGGGATCGCCCGGTAGTCATCTTCCTTCACTACTGGGGCCGTGGCCCGGTGGAGAAACTCGCCACGGGATTCAAAGCCGCTCTCGACGAACTGGGCAAGGGCGCCACCGTTCACGAAATGTCTCGCTAACCTGAGTCCCTCGCGGGGAAGCAGAACTTGGATGGAGAGGAAGGGATGCGCATGAAGGATTGTGCGCATCCCGAGCCGAAGATGAACATGCCCACAACCACGGAACAGGACACGAACACGCGGCCTGAATTGCGTGAGTTGCTTCTGTATTTCCTCCGGTTGGGGACCTTTGGATTTGGCGGGCCAATTGCGCTGGTCGCGTACATGCAGCGCGATTTGGTCGAAAAGCGGAAGTGGGTTTCCAGCGAAGACTATCTGGAAGGCCTCGCGTTTTCGCAGCTGTGTCCGGGGCCGCTCGCGGCGCAGCTCGCAAAATATCTCGGATGGCTGCACAGCGGGACGATGGGCGCAACTCTCACTGGCCTCGCATTTGTTCTGCCGTCGTTCCTGATGGTTCTCGCGCTGGCCTCGCTCTACGTGCACTACGGCCAGCTTGCCTGGATTCAAGGACTGTTTTACGGAATCGGCGCGGCCGTCAGCACCATCATCATACGCAGTGCGTGGAAGCTGATGCAAAGGACGCTCGGAAAGGATTATTTATTGTGGGGGCTGTTCGCGGCGCTGGCCATCACGACCGTATGGACAAAAACAGAGATGGTCTGGCTATTTATTTTGTCCGGGCTAATTGCGCTCTTTATGAAGGCTCCCCCCAAGCTCCGGGCAAGTCCCGTCAAGGCCGCGATCCTCTCTCCAGATTTCTTCGCCGGATTGGCTGGGGCAGCTTCGTTGGGCACCCTTGGCTCTGTATTTGTGTTCTTTCTAAAGGCGGGAGCATTTGTGTTCGGGAGCGGACTGGCCATCGTGCCGTTTCTTTACGGAGGAGTCGTCGGTCAATATCACTGGCTGACAGAACGTCAGTTCCTCGACGCGGTCGCGGTCGCGATGATAACCCCCGGGCCGATCGTGATCACTTCGGGTTTCATCGGTTATTTAGTTGCCGGGCCGATCGGCGCATGCGCAGCGGCGCTTGCTGTTTTTCTTCCGCCGTATGTATTGGTGATTTTTGGAGCACCGCATTACCGGCGGTTCGCAAAAAATATGCAGGTCAAGGCATTCGTGCAGGGAGTCACCGCCGCGGCAGTTGGCGCGATTGCGGGAGCCGCGCTGATCCTCAGCGAGCGCGCAGTCGTGGATAAGGCCACCATAGTCATCGCAGTCGTGACGTTCGTTCTTCTGGTTGTGTTCAAGAGAATTCCCGAGCCCGTATTGATTGTGGGAGCGGGCGCGGCGGGAATTGTGCTTCACCATAGCTAACGGAAAAATCGAGAGGGCGTGATGCGAAAACGTTTGAACTCTCTGTTTGTCGGGATGGGAGCGGTGCTGTTTTTCGGTTGCGGGTCCGCTCCGCAGGTTTCCGGGCAAACGCTCAAGCAAGTCGCGAAGTTCGATCTTCCAGGTCCGGGGGGAAAGCGCTTCGACTACCTCACGATCGATGAAGACGACCACTACCTCTTGTCGGCGCATCTCGCCGCGGGGCAGACCTACGTCATCGATCTCGGAACTAACAAAGTGGTGGCTACGATTGCCGACACGCCTGGGGCGGAAGGGGTGGAATACGTTTCGGAACTGAAGAAGTTCTACACCTCGAACGCGTATGACAACACCATCGGCGTCGTGGATCTGAAGAAGATGAAAGTCGTCAAGAAACTGAAGACGGAAGCCAAACCGGACGGAAGCACCTACGCCGCTCCCTTTCACAAGTTATACGTTTCCGACGAACGGGGAAAGGCGGAAGCCGTGGTCGACGTGCAGAAGGACGAAATCATCCGCACGCTGCACTTCGATAGCGAAACGGGCATGCCGCAATACGACCCCATCGCGCGCAAGGTGTACGTGAATCTGCAGGACCAGAACATTTTCGCCGTCATCGATCCTGCGACGGATGAAGTTGTCGGACGCTATCCGGTTGGACGATGCGAGGGAAATCACGGAATGGCGCTCGATCCCGAACATCACCGCGCGTTTCTTTCCTGCGAAGGAAACGAGTTGATGACGGTGTTCGACCTCGACAAACATGTGCCAATCGCATTTCTCAAAATGCCGGGTGGCCCCGACGTGATCAAGTTCGATCCGGGGCTGAATCGAATTTACGTCGCGTGTTACAGCGGGTCGATTGCGGTATTCCATCAGGACGACCCCGAACATTACCGCAAGCTCGAAGACTTTCGCGTGCAGCACGCCGTCCACACCGTGGCGGTGGACCTGAAAACGCATCGGCTGTACACACCGGAGCAGGAAGAAGACGGCAAGCCGGTCGCGCGCATGGTGGTGTATGACGCGGTGAGGGAGCCGTAATCGCTCCTTCGACATTGGCAAACATGGGGCATGAGGGAGGGTTAATGGAGACATGCCGGCGCGAGTTTCTGCAGGGAATATCCGCCGTTGCCGCGCTAAGCGCCTCGCCGCCGATTCTCGGCCGGGCGGAGGCAGTGGCGGGGCCCCGAACTCCATTTACGGCTGGGAAGCAAGCGTCGCGGGACATGGAATCGCTGCGAGCGCAATTTCCGGCGCTGGCACAGCGCGTCAACGGAAATCCACTGGTCTATCTGGACAGTGCTGCCACGACGCAGCGGCCCCGCGTTGTCATTGACGGCCTGAGCCATTTCTATGTGTATGAGAATGCTAATCCCTCGTCATCCCTTCACACGCTCGCGCGGAGGTGTGCAACGCTGTACCAAAAGGCCCGGGAGTCGGTCGCGAGATTTGTGAATGCAAGGGGCTCGGACGAAATCGTATGGACGCGCGGCACGACCGAGGCGATCAATCTTCTGGTCGCGTCCTGGGGTGGAGCCAACCTTCGGTCCGGAGACGAAATCATCCTGACGGTATCTGAACACTACTCGAGTCTCGTTCCCTGGCAATTGGCGGCACAACGCGCGGGAGCCCATGTTCGGGTGCTGGATGTGGACGATGAGGGCCGCCTGCGGCTGGGTCAGTTGGATACGCTGCTGTCCAGCCGAACGAAACTGGTTGTCTTTCCGCACGTCTCGAATGTCCTGGGTTTGATTAATCCAGCAACGGAAATCTGTCAGCGGGCACACCGCGCCGGCGCGGCCGTTCTCGTGGATGGCGCACAATCCGTTCCGCATTTTTCGGTTGATGTGCAGAAACTGGGGTGCGATTTTTTTGTTTTCTCTGGGCACAAAATGTTGGGCCCCATGGGAATCGGCGTGCTCTGGGCGCGCCGGGAAATTCTCGACAAGATGCCCCCGTATCAGTCGGGCAGCAACATGGTTCACGATGTGGAGTTGGAAGGCGCGCCGGCGCACTTCGCCGCGGGCACTTTGAAGTTTGAGGCGGGCACGCCCAACGTTGCAGGGGCATTGGGCTTGGCGACTGCGATTGAGTTTCTGGAGACCTTGGGTCGCAAAGCTCTGTGGGTGCGTGAACAGGAATTGACCCGATATGCGCTCCGGCGGTTGCACGAAGTCCCAGGTCTTCGACTCCTGGGCGGGAAAGAGGCGGAAGATCGAGTCTCGGTATTCTCATTCATCATCGAAAACAAAGAGCCGCTCGATGTCGTGAAGAGTCTCGACGCTCAAGGAATTGCCATTCGAGGAGGCGATCTTGCCTCACTACCCGTGCTGAAACGCATGGGAGTTTCGGCAGCGATGCGTGTTTCGTGCTACGCGTACACTACGCTGAGAGAAATCGACCAACTCGTCGCCGCACTAAAGTAAGAAAGCCCGCTGGAACTCTGACGGCTTCCGCTCGACGATCGGGACCTGGTTTGAAAGCGGAGAAACTCGTTAATATCTTGAGGTCAAACTAGGGTCCAATTTTGCCTGTTTTTGGTGGCCAACATCGAGGTTAAACGGTGCAGAATCAACGGTCACTGTGAAAATTAACAGCCGAATGCTCTACCGTTGAGCTACCGGGGATCCGTACAGGCAGGAACCGTTCTTCAGTGTCCGAAGGCAGTCTAGCGAAGCGCACTTTTGAGAGTGTCCACGAACCGCCGGTTCGCTTCGCAACTGCCTCCTCCCATCGTCTTGACATACAGCCATTCACGTTGTTTACTCGCCCCGCGGGAGGTTCTTTCTGATGACATTCAAAGCGCGCATGGTCGCCACCCTGGCGGCTGCAACTTTGACATTTATCTCAAGTCCAGTGCTCCGGGCGCAGGAAGCTTCTCACAAGCTCATCGCCATGGACGAGTTCCAGTTGCAGCTCCCCACCGACCCACAGATCTCCCCCGACGGAAAGAGAATCGTCTACGTGCGCCGCTTCGCCGATCCAATGACCGACAAGCGCTACTCGAATCTCTGGATCATCAATACGGATGGAACCGACCATCGCCCGATCACCACCGGCAACCGAGGTGACATTTCCCCGCGCTGGTCGCCGGACGGCCTGCGTCTGGCATACCTCTCGGACGCCGACGGCAAGCAGCAGATCTACGTTCGCTGGATGGACACCGGACAGACCGCGCGCATCACCAACCTCGACCAGGCCCCCGACGCCATTGCCTGGTCGCCCGACGGAAAGATGCTCTCTTTCTCCTCGCTCGTTCTGGGGAAGGGCCCGCACATCACCGACCTCCCGGCCCCGCCTTCCGGCGCGAAATGGGCGGATCCTCCGACCGCTTACGATCGTTTAGTCTATCGGTTCAATGGAACGGGCTATCTCAAGCCCGGCTACATGCAAATCTTCGTCGTGGATAGCGAAGGCGGTGCGCCGCGCCAAGTCACCAACGGGAATTTCCCGAACGGTGGCAACGAATTCGGCCCCAATCGCGCCTCCTGGACGTCTGACGGAAAGTTTCTGATCGTTTCCGTCAATCGCCATCCCGAGTCCGACCATGAATATCTCGACACCGAAGTCTACGAGTTCAGCGTAGCCGACGGCTCCCTTCGCCCGCTCACTAATCGCAAAGGCCCCGACAATTCTCCCGCAGTCTCTCCCAGCGGCAAGCTCATCGCCTACACCGGCTACGATGATCGTTACCAGGGCCATCAAACCACCAAGCTTTACCTCATGAATCGCGACGGCACCAATCCCCATTCCCTTTCCGACAAACTCGACCGCGATATCCAGGACCCGCAATGGGCTCCTGACAATAGCGGAGTCTTCGTCCGCTACGACGATCAGGGTGACTCGAAGATCGGTTTCTATTCGACAGACGGCGTTTTCAAGAAAATTGCCGATCATCTTGCTTCCACTCTGGGCGCCGGCGGAAGCGGCACTTTTTCTTTGTCCCGCACCGGCATGATCGCCCTCACTTATGGACGTCCGGACAATCCCGGCGACATCGCCATCTCCAACCTGGGCGCGATGAAAGTCCTGACCACTTTGAATCAGGAGTTGTTCGCACAGGAAAAACCCGGCCACGTCGACGAAATCTTGTTCGAATCATCAAAAGACAATCGTAAGATCCAGGGCTGGATCGTTCACCCGCCGGACTTTGATCCTTCCAAAAAATACCCTCTTGTTCTTGAAATTCACGGCGGTCCTTTTGCCGACTACGGCGACCGTTTCGATTTCGAAAAGCAGGTGCTGGCTTCCAGAGGCTATGTGGTTCTCTACATAAATCCCCGCGGCAGCACCAGCTATGGTGAGGATTTCGCCAATCTCATCCACCACGCCTATCCCGGCGATGATTTCTTCGACCTTAATAGCGGTGTTGACGCCGTCATCGCCAAGGGCTACATTGACACCAACAATCTCTTCGTCACCGGCGGTAGCGGCGGCGGCGTCCTTACCTGCTGGACCATCGAGCACACTGAGCGTTTCCGCGCCGCTGCTTCGCTCTATCCCGTCATCAACTGGTACAGCTTCGCGCTCACGTCCGATATTCCCTTCATCACCAAATACTGGTTCCCGGGCCTTCCTTGGGACAACACCGACAACTACATGCAGCGCTCGCTCACCAGCCTCGTCGCAAAAGTCAAAACCCCCACATTAGTCATGACCGGCGAGGCCGACTATCGCACTCCCATTTCCGAAGCCGAACAGTTCTACGAAGCCCTCAAACTTCTGAACGTGGATACGGTTCTCGTCCGCGTCCCGGAAGAGCCACATGGCATCGGCCGCCGCCCCAGCCACCACATCGCCAAAATGCTGTATATTGCTGGCTGGTTCGAACAGCACAAGTCGAAGTAGGAGCTGGCCACTCTCATTTATGGAGCGTTTATCTTTGCTTCTATATAGGTAGTTACTTCAGTCACGCGCAAGGGCTGGAAAATCAAAGGGAGAGAACATCATGGGCAAACGTTTCGCTCTTTTCAGCATTCTCGGTTCGCTTGCAGTGGCAGTCGTCTTTTCGGCTGTAGCGTTTTCGCGCACTGCGGCGCCGGCTCCGGCCGGCTCAGGTTATCACGTCATCAAAACCGTCCCAGTTGGCGGCGAGGGCGGTTGGGACTACGTCTACGTCGATAGCGACGCACGCCGCGTGTATGTTTCGCGAGGTACCCACACGATGGTTCTCGATGCTGACACTTACGCCGTTGTCGGCGACATCCCCGACACCCAAGGCGTGCACGGCATCGCTGTCGCCTCCGAACTCGGCCGCGGTTTCACCAGCAACGGCCGCAGCAATGATGTGACAATTTTCGAGCTCAAAACGTTGAAGTCGATCGGCACGGTCAAGACCGACGCGAATCCGGACGCTATTCTCTACGAACCTGTCACCAAGCGCGTCTTCACGTTCAACGGTCGCGGCAAAAACGCGACCGCAATCAATGCCGCCGATGGTACGGTTGTCGGCACAATCGACCTGCATGGCAAGCCCGAATTCGCCGTCGCCGACGGCAAGGGCACTATCTATGTCAACAACGAGGATACTTCCTCGCTCCACCATCTCGATGCGATGAGCCTCAAGGAACTCCACAACTGGCCGCTCGCGCCGTGCAAGTCTCCTTCCGGTCTCGCCATGGACCTCGCCAATCATCGCCTGTTTTCCGTCTGCGATGACAAAGTGATGGCCGTGGTGAATGCCGATACGGGCAAGGTCGTCGCCACACCTACGATTTGCGATGGGCCGGACGCCAGCGCCTTCGATCCCTCCTCGAGTTACGCGTTTGCCTCCTGCGGCGACGGCAATCTCACGGTCGTCCACGAGGATTCGCCGGACAAATTCACCGTCGTCGAAAACGTCCCCACGAAAAAGTCCGCCCGCACTATGGGTCTCGACCTCAAAACGCACAACATCTTTCTCCCGGCCGCCGATTTCGATCCGCCTGCTCCCGGCGAACGCCGCGGCAAGATGAAGCCCGGCTCCTTTGTCATAGTTGTTGTCGGGAAGTAACGGGGATAGCGCCTTCCAGGCCGCAAGCTCGTGCCCTAAATAAAAGCGCCTCGGTGAGGAGGGTCACCGGGGCGCTTTCCGTTGGGGGTATTGAGGGACTCTTAGTGCACGACGCCGACGTTATGCGCGCCGGATGCAAAGGAAAAACCGGCTCCCGCCACCTGCGGCAGCCACCACATCTTTCGAACCCATCCGCGCTCGCTCACCATCATCTTTTTACCCAGATAGTCCATGAACGCCGGGCTTACTTGCGTCGCCGCATAAATTGCGTTGGAATTGGCGAAGGGGCGCAAGAAAGGATTTGCTTCCTGGCCGTAGCCGCCAACCACAGCGCGCTTGGTGGACCAGGCGTCAAACGCCGCGCCGCTGTGTCCTGCCAGCAGCAACCCATACCAAATCTTTCTTTGCCGGGGCGTTTCGCGAGGCCCGACGATCGCCGGCCTTACCGCCACAAAGGGCTGTGCTGCCGGATTCGGAGCAATCGGCTCCGCATCAGCTTTTGCCTTGGGTTCTGGCGCGGAGGGCAGGGCAGAAGAGGCAACCAGGGTCGAATCTTTCGTCGCTTTATCGGACACAACCGCGGGAGGCTCGTTAACCACTTTCGCCGTATCGTCCATCTGCGGGATGGAACAAATCAGGAGCAGCGTTGCAATGACCATTGGCCACCTCAGTATTGTTTGTGGGTGTTGCAAGTCCGTCCCCACTCGCAATACTGGCAATTTACTGTACAAAAGGTCAGGTAGCACTGGCCCATTGGTCACATTCTGGTTGGTACGCCCCGCTAGCCCCTCCGTTTGCCCCTTTTCAAACGGCAGTACTAGTCCATAAAAGTGAAAATGTTTTTACATTTCCGGCTTTGCGATTCCTCCCGTCCACGAGCGCGCGAACCGCGGATGACTCCGCACTCGACTCTGCTATAATCCGCCTGTTGATCCCGGCCATGCCGCGGTCACACGAAACGATGCCCGGCAACGACTCTTCCGCCGCCAAGCGCGCTCGCACCCCGCAGCGCACTCCCCAGCCTCCTCGTTTTATCGTCATTGAAGGCCCGCTTCGCGTCGGCAAAACCACTCTCGCCCGGATTCTTGC
>Ga0210407_10003785_pt1 | contig 12122 bp, 10 predicted proteins | sample IncBWC27MmetaG_FD_150860 | JGI IMG/M metagenome (GOLD analysis project Ga0210407, IMG submission 150860) | Forest soil microbial communities from Barre Woods Harvard Forest LTER site, Petersham, Massachusetts, United States - Inc-BW-C-27-M | ecosystem: Environmental > Terrestrial > Soil >... | reverse complement strand
CATTCCTGCACGTCCTTCATCGACGCCGCATCCAGGTCCGCCATGTCTCCGATCGTCGTCCACGAATACGGATGCCCCGCCGGATAAGTATTTTGCGTGAGCAGTTGCCGCGTCACTCCGTACGGCTGGTTCTCGCCCTGGCGCTTCTCGTTCTGCACCACGCCCCGTTGGAGATCGAGCGTCTTCTGGTCGAGCGCGCCTAGCAGGTGCCCCATGCGATCGGACTCCATCCAGAGCGTAAAATCCACCGCCGAGGTGGGGACATTCTCGAAATAATTTGTGCGGTCCGGATTGGTGGTGCCGTTCAAATCCGTCGCGCCGATTCTTTCCATGCCGTCGATGTACCTCCCCGGCGCGTGCTCGCTGCCGCCAAACATCAGGTGCTCGAACAGATGTGCGAACCCGGTCTTCCCCGGTTTTTCATTTTTCGAGCCCACGTGGTACCAGGTATTGATCGCCACGATCGGCGCCTTGCGGTCCTCATGCACGATCACGGTCAGACCGTTGTCCAGCACGAAGCGCTCATACGGAATATCAATCTCTGCCGTTTGCACCGATTTGCTTTGCGCCGATTTGGTCTCGGCCGAACCACTTGTCACGAGTGCGAGCACCAAGAACAAAACCACAAATTCCAACCGCATTCTTAAACCTCCGACCAGACTTCTCCGCCGCAGACCGATTTCGTCTCAGCTCTCTTAGACTTTGGAAACGCAAAATAGTTTACACCTGAGGTTTGAAATCCCTCCCCGGCTCCCATCGCCCCATGCTCCGGATCCGCCCTCAGCGGTGTTATCCTAAGGCGGGATCACGCTGCCGGGCTGTAACCCCCTCATGTCCAATCCAAGGATGTCCGAAGCAAATCCGTCCGAACAAAACACGCCCAACCCGGACGCTCAGGAACCTGCGCCAGCCACCGAGCCGACCGAATCATCTCCGGCCGAATCATTCAAAGATATTTTTTCCGAGTACGAGCAGAGTCATTCCCGCAAGAGCGAAGCCGGCAATCCGAGACGCGAGGGCACCGTAATTGCCGTGACCGCCGGCTCCGTCGTTCTCGATATCGGATTCAAGACAGAAGGCGTTCTGCCCCTCGCCGCGTTTCCGCCGGACAAACCGCCGCAACCCGGCGACCGGGTGCAGGTCACGGTCAAGGGCCGCGATCCGGAAGGCTACTACGAACTGACTCGCGGCACAGTCGAGCGTCCAACGGACTGGGCGTCACTGGAGAAAGCTTTCGAAGAGAAGTCGACAATCATTGGCACCGTGACGGGCGTGGTCAAGGGCGGGTTGAGCGTGGACGTGGGAGTGCGAGCGTTCATGCCGGCCTCGCGCAGCGGAACCCGCGATGCGTCCGAATTGGAGAAGCTGGTCGAGCAGGAAATCCGCTGCCGCATCATCAAGCTCGATGTGGCGGAGGAAGACGTGGTGGTCGATCGCCGCGCCATTGCGGAAGACGAAGAACGCGCCGGCAAACAGCGACGCTTCTCGGAACTCAAAGAGGGCGATACCGTGCAGGGGGAGGTTCGCAGCTTGACCGATTACGGCGCGTTCGTGGATATCGGCGGCGCCGATGCCCTGCTTCATGTCGGCGAAATTTCATGGCGTCGCGTCAACAAGCCGTCGGACGTGCTCTCCACAGGACAACAGATCGAAGCCGTGATCATTAAGATCGACTCCGACAAACGGCGCATTGCGATCAGCATGAAGCAGTTGCAACCGCATCCGTGGGACGCGATCGCCGAAAAATATAAGGCAGGCGAACGGGTGCACGGCACGGTTACCCGGCTCACCGATTACGGAGCGTTTGTGGAACTCGATCCCGGGATTGAAGGTCTGATCCATATTTCCGAAATGTCATGGGCCAAGAGAATCCGAACTCCGTCTGACGTAGTGAAACCGGGCGAGACCGTTGAAGCCGTGATTCTCGGAGTGAACGCGGCGGAACGCCGTATCTCCCTTGGGCTGAAGCAGGCGCTGGGCGATCCCTGGGCGGGGGTGGCACAAAAATTTGCGCCGGGCACGGTGATCGAAGGGCCGGTTACCAGCCTGACGAAGTTTGGCGCCTTCGTGCAGCTTACCGAAGGCGTGGAGGGCATGATTCACGTCAGCGAAATCAGCGCGGACAAGCGCATCAATCACCCGCAAGAAGTGCTGCGAGCCGGGCAAGTAGTCAAGGCGCAGGTGCTCGCGCTCGACCCGGAAAAGCGGCTCATACGCCTGAGCATGAAACAACTGGTTCCAACCGGTCTGGATGAGTACCTCGCCGAACATAAAGTAGGCGATATCGTCACGGGCCGCATGGTCGAGGTTTCCGAAGGACGCGCACGAGTGGAACTTGGCGAAGGCGTGCTGGCAACGTGCCGGATGCCAGAGGAAAGTTCAGCGAAGCCGGCGCAGGAAGACAAGCGCGCTGAACCGGATTCACCCTCATCGTCATCTTCGAATTCGGCGAAGCCTGATCTGTCGTCGCTCGGTTCCATGCTGCAGGCGCGTTGGAAGAGCGGCGCTGCCGCCGATGAGGCGAAGCCTGAAGGCATGCGGGCCGGGCAGATCCGAAAGTTTCGGATCGCAAAGCTCGATCCGGTGACGAAGAAAATTGAATTGGGGTTAGCGTAATCGCGGGCATCTTCCATTCCAGGATCGATTCCACAGGTCTTCAACGGTCCCCAATGGCGCCTTTAATGCGGATCGCAAGCTGGTGGTCCTCGGCGACGATCAACTGGTTGCGATGCTTGACAAAATACAAAGGAAAAGTGCTCTCGATCAGATTGGCGGGCCACGGCTCGGGGCGCCCCGCAAAAGAGTAGCGATAGCTCTGACCATCATAACGCTCGATCACCCGAAGCTTGTTGAAATTCTGCGGCTTTCGGAAAAAGAGCGCTTCGAAATCACCCTCGTTTGTTCTGTAGACAGCAGCTCCTTCCTGCCCTTCGAACGTATCGGTCATTTGCGACGGACAGACACAAGTGACGATGAAGGAATGGCTGATTAAGGTCTGGGCTAAGTCCATCGCGTCGGGATACGCCGCATCGCTCTTTGCAAGGGAAGGCTGGTCCACATCGTTGCAGCCCTGCAGCTGTTGAGTACTGCCCGCTGTTACGAAGCTGGGAACGACTACCAGGACTAGAGTTCTCGCCGCAAGGAGAAGGGCTTCGGGTACCTTCATGGTTCACCCCGCATGACGAACCAAGCCAGGCCGCTTCTGTTATGGAGAGCTAACCGCCTGAGTTAGCCGCCATGAGCGCGAACAACGCCGGCAGATAGATAATCGTCGCCCGCAGTAAGCGGCGCGCCGACGGTTTCGACGCGGGCGCCGTTGCCGGCAGCTGCGGATACGCCATTCCCATCGACACCCGGAACAGCGCCGCGCCCATCAGGATGGCCCCAATCAAATAAACCCGTCCCGCCATGCCCAACGCAACCGGCAGAATGCTCACCGGAATCAAGGCTCCAGAATAGGCCAGAATCCGCCACACGGTGGACTTCCCGTCGGAGTCCACTACCGGCAGCATGCGGATGTCGCCTTGCTCATAGTCCTCGCGATAGAGCCATGCGATCGAGAGAAAATGCGGAAACTGCCAGACGAACATGATGGCAAAAAGGATCAGAGTCTCGACTTCCAGCTTTCCGCGTGCAGCCGTCCAACCCAGCACCACCGGCATGGCTCCTGGAAACGCGCCAACAAATGTGCACATCGGAGAGACTTTTTTCAGCGGAGTGTATACCTTCAGGTACACCAGTGAAGTCAAGAACACTAACAGGCCAGTCAGTAAGTTGGCATAGATTGCCAGATAGGCGGAGCCGCCGAGAGTCAACGCCAACCCAACCGTTGCCGCGTGTGCCCTGGTCATGCGTCCCGAAGGCACAGGGCGCTGCGCGGTACGCCGCATCCGCGCATCCACGCTCGATTCGAGCACTTCGTTCAGCGCCGCCGTTCCACTCGCAACCAGCGCCACTCCCAACAAGGCATGGACGAGGCCCAGCGACCACGACGACACGCCCAACTTGTGAGCGCCAAGGAAGTAGCCGCACCACGCCGTAAGGACGATCAAAATCGTAACCCGCGCCTTCGTCAGTTCCGCGTAATCGCGCACCCGAGAAACAAAGTTTTGCAAGATGGCCCCCACGCTCGCCCGCTTGTGCCCTTCCGCCCTCATCCGGCAGTTTAGCTCAAACCGGCGTCACAGAAAAATCCCCACGGAACAGAGAACTCCAAAAGAGAGCATTCGTACCGCGCCGTCGGTTCAATGTCAAGCCAAAACTTTAAGCCAAAACTTTTAAGACGACAAGCGCGTCCCGACGTCAGATGCTCGCACCAAACGAAGTCGTTGGCAACTGGCAATGGCAACCCAACTACTGACCGCCCGCAGGTCCGGCAACATTGAATGTCTCGGGTGGATCAAAATAGCACTGATGCCAAAGAGCTGCGTCGGATAACGTACCCGCCTTCCACTGTTGAACCGTCGGGAGCGTTGCGGCAATCATACCGCCATCGACCGAATCGAAGATCAACACGACTCCAGCCAGCTCCTGCGATTTGGCCGCCAGCTCCGCGTAGTTCTTGTCGAGCAAAGACTTGGCGAATTCCAGCTTCGCCCGCGCACCGCTGTCTGTCTCGTTTTCCTGGATCTTTTGCACGGAGATGATTTTCACGTTCTTGCCCCGAAGCGGCTCCCAATCCCCCGGGAAGGGCGCAGTTTCCTCGCGCGTTACCTGAAATAGATCGGCCGCAACCAGTTTGGCACTCGCGCCGGCCTGCGGAATGTCCGAAATGCCCTCGGGCATCTCCAGGCTCGTGCGCCAGATCCATCCCCGCGACAAGCCGGAAATCCGCACATGAACCCAATCCACATTGAAATCCAGCATCTCGAACTCATCGTGCGCGCTCGCCAGAAACAACGTCTTGCCATTCAAGCTGGGAGTTGCAACCACCGGAGTTCCTGATTTCTTTATGGCCACCAGATTCTTCGGATGCGCCTGGTTCTTGAGCACCTCCTCCAAACTCGCGGCCTCGGCCTGTAAGCCGGTTGCGGTTCGATCAAGCTTCAGCGAATTTTTCGAATCCGCCAGTTGCTGTGCTGACAAACCCGCGTCCGCCGAAGATGAAAATGTGCGTCCGGCGTCCGGCAACCGCGGCATCGGCGCCGAGAGGGTCGGTTCCTGATTGCCCTTATTCTCAATTCCTTTTGCTGCAGTTGAGGGCCGCTTGGCCGACGTCGGCGCCGGAGAGCTCCCTGGAAAACTGTCGCCAGAACTTCCGCCCTCACTCGCCGCACCGGGACTCGTCGCCAGCAGATCGGTTAATTGGTCCAGCAGATCGGATTCGAGCCGGCCATTTGACGTCAGCAGTTGGTATCCCGAATGAGATGGAATTGAATCCGCGTACCATGCCGTTACCTTCGTGTTCACCCGCACCACCGATCCGCCTGACGCCGTCGAACTCACCTGCGCGGCAGATTGGTAATACGCTCGCTGGTAGCGGTTCAAGGGATGATCGCCAGGCGAAGCGAATCCTTCCAACGCAGGCAGGCGTCCACTCATCGATGGTTGCAGTTCCTTCAGCGCCTTTTCCACTGCGCCTTTCGATTGACGGTAGGTGCGCTCGTGTGAGCCTGCTTGCGGGCTGCCGCTCTGTACGGCCACCAGAAGCACAACGAGCGGAAATACGGCTCGCAGCGCGGCGCGCAGTAACCGGCGAGGAATTGACGGCGCAATTGGTAAACTCCGCCCGGTCACGGCAGTTGCTCCAGTTGGTCGCGTCGAATCCATCCATGCTGTCCGTCGTGCGTCTCCACACCGTACCAGTAAGGCGTCGAAATCAGAATCAACACTTCGACGCCAGGTTCCAGTGATTTCATCGTGCTTGCAGTGTGGAACGGAGCGGACTTGAGTGGCGCTCCGGGTTTCTTGACCAGTCGCTCCACCTGCCGGCGCAACTCCGCAACGTGTTGTTCCAGCGATTCATCGGGCTGCTGCTCGTACGCCGCCGACGGTTGCGGCGTCGCCGAGCTTGGGGACGCAGGGGATGGTTGTGCCGTCGACGGCGGTGTGCTCAGCAAAACTGTGTCATCGGTCACGCTGAGCCCGAAGTTTTTCTTCGCCAGGCGTTCCTGCTTCGCCTGTTCGGCCTCGGCATTTTCTTTTTTCATCAGCTCAACCGCTTGCAGGCGGTCCTGGATGCCCTTGTACTCGCTGCTTTCGACCGAGCCGTTCGATTGGTGCACACTGTGCCGAAAATCTTCCACAAACAGGGCGTCAATTCGCAGGACGGTATTCTTGTCACCTTGCGGTTGCACCACGTAGCGCACGGCCAGCGTTCCAACATCGCCGCTGTCTTTGAAATTTCGCGGATCGAGTGCCTGCTTCCGCACCTTGTAGAAAACCTTGCCGCCCTCCGTCCATGCCGGAAACACTGGTGTGGACGTGGCCGCGACCGCTCCCGCGACGTATTCGTCTTTGTTGTATTCCTTGGTTCCCCGGATCAACGTGTTCTGCGCCACGTCTTCGACAACCTGCGCGACTTCCGGCTCCGGCAGAGGAACGTTGACGATCAGGCCCGCGCCATACTGAAGAACATCCTTTTCGCGGCCATGCGAGGGGAGCGCCGCCGCAGTCAGCAAGAGAAATGCTGCCGCCACCCGGAGACAATATGAGGAAAATACGACAACCGGATTCAACCAAGCGCCGCCATTCAGTCCCTCGCCACGAAAACTCTTGTCCCAGATCACAACCGGCTCCGGTGTCCTGTGGCAAGAGTCTGATACGGCAGGATGATCGCTGTCAACTCGCGCCTAAGGCACTCTGAACCCATCCGGGTCTCCTCCCGCGGCGCTTTGTAAAAAAATGTAAAAGTAAAAAAATTGTAAAAAAATTGTAAAAAAATCTCGCAAACCCTCTTGCACTTCATCACAGCCGGTAGTAGTATCCACCCCTTGTGAGTGGTTGGACCACTTCACCGGAAAAGTTTTGCGGGTTTTTTTCCCGAAACGGACGCGCCTGCAACGAAGGTTACGCTTGATCGTTGCTTGGCCGTTGCCGTTTGCACGTTGTGCAGAACTTTCGTCTTTCGAAGTCTATGAACTCGGCTGAGGAGTGCAGCATGCGTATGTGGGCGCAGTCTCATCTCTATCAGAAGCCGCAGCGGATAAATTCCGTCCTCGCCGCTGCTTTCGCGTTAATCTTTCTTGTCTTGGGCGCCAGCCAGTCGGCCAGCGCGTTACCTGCCTTCGCCAGAAAGTATGGCCTGCGCTGTTCGGCCTGTCATGAAAGTTGGCCGATGCTGAATTACTTCGGCCAAAAGTTCAAAGACAACGGCTACCAGCTCATGAACGATCGCGATGCTCCGATCTGGCAGAATCCCGGATACTGGCCCGTCACCTTCCGTATCCTTCCGATCTGGCATCGGGTAAGCACCGGCAAAGTTCCCGTCGACAGCGGTGACGGCCAAGTCGAGCAGCGGATCACCTCGTCGGGATTCGATATCAGCGGCCTCGACTTCCATACCGGAGGCACGCTGGAAAAGAATATTTCCTTCTATGTCCTCCCTTCCTCCGATGCCACCGCCTCCTTTCACTTTGAAACCGTCATGGCGCGGCTGGACAACATCTTTGGCAGCACGTGGCTCAACGTAAAGCTGGGTAAGTTCGAACTCGACAATCTCCTTTCCGAGAAACGCATCCTTACGCTCACGGGCAACGGTGGCATCTACCAGCTCTATCACTTCTCGCCACAGGGTGACGGCAACATCTTTGGGCAGATGGGAGACAACCAACTCGGTGTCGAGGTGATGGGGCACTCGTACAACGACCGCACACGCTACTCCGCTGCGCTGATCAGTTCGAATGACGGCCAGCCGGGGCTCCCCTACGGCGCGAACTCTTACTCCGGATTTTTTGCCGCCAGCCAGGCATTCGATACCGGCAAATTGGGTGTGCAACGCGTCGGCTTCTATGCCATGGTCGGCGAAGCTCCGACCACCTGGCTCACCACCGGAGGAGCGCCTATTGGCGGTTCAGGTACCGGAAACAAAGGTTACAGCCGCGAAGGCTTCGTCGGACAGTTCTACTTCGGCCAGCACTTCGATGTCCAGGTGGTCACGCAGCACGGGTCGGACAGCGCGTGGTTCGGCCAAGGCTATGGCGATTTGATCGATGGGGTTGCTACGCTCAACAACACGCCGGGTACAGTGCTCCCCGCTGGCTCGCGCAACCCGACCTGGAATGGCGTTCTCGTCGAGCCGCACTACGTCTACAGCCCGCAACTCATCTTCCTCGCGCGATATGAAACGATCAGGATGTCCCAGCAGTCGACTCCCGGAACCCGCTCGGACCTCGGCAACATCACCACCTACACCGTCGGCTACCGTTACAACCCATTCATGACGAGCCGGGCGGGTTTTGCCTGGCATAACGAGTTCAACCTGTTCCATCAGACCGGGACGGCGCCGCTGAGCGGTACGAATATCAACACGAGTGAAGTATTGACCGGATTTGATTTCGACTTCTAACCATCATCCGCCGGCGAACTCGATTTGCCGGCGCTGACTTCGGTGCAAGGGTGCTGACTATGAACTGCTTGAAGCCAATCCGCTTAACCGGCGCGATTCTTTTCGCTGCGATCCTCGGAGCCGTCTTCGCCGCGACAGCCTCCGCCCAGGACGTGCCCGACCTCGGCCCGAAGCCGCGTCTTGTGATCAAGCCCATGGAGAGCCACATCGGAAATATCACCGGGCATGCCGCAGCCGCGAAGTCCGACTATCGCCGCTATTGCGCCGGCTGTCACGGCGACTACGGCGATTCCAACGGCGAGAACGCGGTTTGGCTTGATCCGAAGCCGCGCGACTTCACCATCGCGACTTTCAAGTGCCGCTCCACTCTTACCGGCACGTTGCCCACCGACGAAGATCTCTTCAACACCATCGCGCGCGGTCTTACCAACTCCAATATGCCGGTCTGGAGTACGTTCACCAAACAGCAGCGCGCCGATTTAGTGGCCTATATCAAGATATTCTCGCCCCGTTGGGAAAAGGAAAAAGCCGGCGACACGATCAAGATTCCGGCTGAGCCCCCGATCACCATGGAGAGTATTTCCCACGGCAAAGCGCTCTTCACCAAGCTCGAATGCTGGAAGTGCCACGGTCCGCACGGGGAAGGCGACGGTCCGTCTGCCGCGACCCTCACCGACAGCAAAGACAACCCAATTCGTCCTTACAACTTCGCCGCAGGTAAGGGGGACTCGCGCTTCAAGTGCGGCGACACCAACCAGGATATCTACAAGATCTTCATGACCGGCCTGGACGGCACGCCCATGCCTTCTTTCGCGGACGTGATCCAGCCGAACGACGCCTGGGATCTCGTCCATTTCCTGCGTACGTTGCAAGTCAACCGACACAGCAAAGAGAACGAAGTTCTGTCGGCTGCGCACGGACTGATTCCCCCGTACGTGGATAAAAGCCCGCCGCCCGCCGCCGCCCCGCCGGCCGATAACAAGCCGCCCGGTGGCGCGAACTAGTCACGGACCTAGTCATAGACACTAGTCACAGACGAGGAGAGGAATTCGATGAAAGCTCACTACAAAACATTTGCGGTAACAGCCTGCACGCTGCTCCTGCTTGGGTTTGGTCTCTTGTACTCGACACGTAAGACGCTCAATGTGAGCGCCGCAGCAACAGGCGGGATCACGGGAACGATCAAACTCGACGGTACGCCGCCCCACCAAAAGCCGATTGACATGTCGAAAGAGCCGAATTGCGCGAAGGAACACGCCAGCAGTCCGGTTACCACGGAGACTGTCGTTGTCGGTCCGAAGGGAGGCCTGAAGTGGGTTGTGGTGTACATCTCCGAGGGTCTGGACGCGGCTGCGGCCAGCCAGGTGCCTCCAGTGAAGCCGACTTGGGATCAAAAGGGTTGTCAGTACATTCCGCACGTGATGGCGCTCGATGTGAATCAGCACTTCGAGGTGTCCAACAGCGATCCGCACTCTCACAACATCCACCCCCTGCCGAAACCCAATGGGGCGAATCATGAATGGAACCGGTCGCAGCCGCCGGGGACCCCGCCATTCGACCAAGTCTGGGCGGGCGAAGAAATCGCAATTCCGGTCAAGTGCAACATCCACCCCTGGATGCACGGCTACATGGCGGTGGTGAAAGGTCCGACGGCAGTGAGCGATGACAACGGCTCTTACACCATCAGCAACTTGCCGCCGGGCAACTACACGGTTACGGCCTGGCAGGAGACTTATGGCGCCCAGAGCCTGAAGGTGACGGTCGCGGCGGGCAAGCCGGCAACTGCTGACTTTACCTACAAGGCGAAGTAAGGAGTCGAATCATCGGCGAGCGCCGCGGGACAATCCTGCGGCGGCTTTGAGACAAACGTGGCAGCCGGGATCTGCACCGGCGGGGAGCGAAGCGTCGTGGCAAAATTCCTTGCAGTGACCATCATTGTGATCGCGATAGCATCCGCGATTCCCATCCTCCGACACACCTGGGTGGCGCCAGAGGACATCTCGACTCACGGATATCTGATCGATGAGCAGATGTCAGAAACCATGGCGGAGGCTGGAATCGCCTTTCTCGCCGCACAGTTCATTTTGGCGCTTTTCATCTGGCAGTTCTCCAACCCTCGCCCGGATGCAAAGATTAAAAGTTTTCCCGGCGGCGCCAAGGCTTTGGTCATTGCTGCCTTGCTGCTGGTGGGCGCGGAAGTCCTCGCCCTCGGAGTCTTCGGCGTGAAGGCATGGGCGAACGTATATCTGACCGCGCCTTCGGCTGACGCCATGCCCATCCAGGTCCAAGCCGGACAGTTTGCCTTCTACTTCCGTTATCCCGGTCCTGATGGAAAGTTCGGCCCGCTTCACCCGGAACTCATCAATGAAGGATCGCAAAATTTCTTTGGTCTCGATACCGCAAATGATGCGGATTCCAAAGACGACATTGTAACCGCTGAGATGGCAATTCCCGTGAACAAGGAAATTCATCTGCTCATGCATGCGAAAGATGTTGGGCATTCGTTTTTTGTGCGGGAGTTGCGGGTGCAACAGGATTTTGTTCCCGGGCTGGATGTTTCTCTGCACTTCACCGCGACCAAGGCCGGCAGGTACGAAATTGTCTGCACCCAGCTTTGTGGCCTTGGACATTACAACATGAAGGCATATCTCAGCGTGTTGTCCCAGGATGACTTCAATGATTGGCTGAAGAAGCAAGCGGCACTGCAATAGCTCTTCCCGTCGGCGGTCAGGGCGCGGGCGGATGGAGACATCTCTTTTGAGGTGAGAGCAAATGCACGACATGTCAGCGCACTCGGTGCAACACCACGCTCCTCCGACAAGTTTCATTCGGAAGCACGTCTTCAGTCTGGACCATAAGGTGATCGGCAAGCAGTATTACGCACTGGCCCTGGTGGCCGCTCTTTCCGGAATGCTGCTTTCCTGGTTCATGCGGATCCACCTTGGGTGGACCAACGCCGCGATCCCCGGCTTGCAATTGCTTTCGAAGACGGGTGCTCCTGGCGGCGTGATCACGCCGGAGTTTTACCTGCAGTTGATGACCATGCATGGCACCATCATGGTCTTTTTTGTGCTCACCACCGCGCCTTTCGCGGCCTTCGGTAATTTCTTTCTGCCGATCCAGGTCGGCGCCGAGGATATGCCGTTCCCGCGCTTCAACATGATGTCGTTCTGGGTTACATTCGCTGCCTTCCTCGTCCTGATGTCGTCATTCATCCTCGGCGATGGACCGACTCTGGGCGGCTGGACCCAATATGCGCCGCTCAATTCGGTGGGTTCGGTTGCGGGTCCCGGCCAAGGTCTGGGTGTGGTCCTTTGGATGATTTCCATTGCGCTGTTTTGTGTTGGCCAGTTACTGGGCGCGTTGAACTTCATCACCACCACGCTCGATCTCCGCGTCAAAGGCATGAGCATGATGCGTCTGCCGCTCACCGCCTGGGCATGGTTCATTACCTCGTGCATGGGGCTGACAGCGTTTGCGGTGTTAATGCCGGCATGTATCCTCGTCATTCTCGATCACGTGGCCGGAACCAGTTTCTTTGTTCCGTCGTATTCGGTGATCAATGATCAACTGCAGCCGCACTCCGGCGGATCGACTCTGCTGTGGCAGCACCGGT
>Ga0210407_10003783_pt1 | contig 12127 bp, 10 predicted proteins | sample IncBWC27MmetaG_FD_150860 | JGI IMG/M metagenome (GOLD analysis project Ga0210407, IMG submission 150860) | Forest soil microbial communities from Barre Woods Harvard Forest LTER site, Petersham, Massachusetts, United States - Inc-BW-C-27-M | ecosystem: Environmental > Terrestrial > Soil >... | reverse complement strand
GCTGGGCTTGACTTGGCACAGGCAGGGCCTCATGACTGAAGCTAGCGAAGCGGTCACAGATTTTTGGTTCAACACTCTCAAGTTCCCAGTGTTACGGGTCACAAAAGCGGCTGCAAACGTCGCATCCAGCCGAATCTCCGAAAAGAGCGGTATGCGTATTGTCGCCATGGAAGAGCGTGACTATGTTTCCGGCCGTCTACGGACCGAAATCTGGGAGATCACGGCCGAAGAATGGAACGCTCGCAGCAAACGCAAGATCGAATGACTGTCGAAACATCGCGATTGCACGCATTGGTCCGACTGGTCCGGCAGTTCTATTTTTTGGGCTCGAATCCGCGGCGACGCGGAACACGTGGCCATCCGGATGGCGAAGGTGCATCTCGCGAACGTTCCACGGCATGTCGGTGGGCGGCAAAGTGACCTCCAGCCCCGCGGCGACGCAATGCTTATGCATCTCGTCCACATCGTCCACCCAGACCGACATCCAAACGCCCTTGTCGCCCTCTTCGTCTCCGTCCTTCTGAAACGTGGTGGTGTTGGCGCCACGGCCGCGGCCTCACTGCGCGCCCTGACAAAGAAAGATGCAAGCTTCTTTACCCGATCCCACCGCGCCAAACGTCGAAGGCGTTCCCCAGTCCCATAATCTCTTCCATCCCCACTTCTCAAACATGCGACCGTGCCGGCGATGTCGGACACGTTCAATATCGGAGTCAAACCTTTGGCTTCCATAGCCGAAGCAGGATATCACCCGGCGGACCGAGGGATTTGCCTGCTGTTGCAGAATGATTTCACTCATTGGAGGGGTGGCCACCGTTTTTGAACTCGTATAGACCCGGCGGCATTGCCGATTCGCAATCGCTATTTTGCCGAGGTCCGAAGTTGAGCGCAACCCCTGACTGCAACTGGCCTTTTACTGCAGGCGGAAGCGCTCGTTCATCAAGCGCTGGAGGCGAGGTTTATAGAGGATGTCGTAGGCGAACTCTTTGTCCGGGAACATCGCCAGCGCAGCCCGTTTCGCGCCGGCCGCCAACTCGGAGGCTTCTTCCACGGTGAGGTTAGGGTCCTGGCCAATCACGGACATGACCATGCTGATCATGATCTGCAGACGCCGGATGTTGCGCGCTTCCTGCTCTCGCTCGCTCCCGTTTGAGGACTGTCCGCGTCGTTCTAAACTACTCATGAGGCACCCACACCAGTCTAGTCGGTTAGATGTTCGTCGGTGCAAGCCGGTTGCGCTCGCCCTGTGAACTTATTCTCGCGACAACGCGAGCAGAGCGCAATGGCCTCATGGTGTTGTCCTTCGGTCACCTGTCGTGTACGCTCCGAAACTAGTCGGCGATGAGTTGACAAAATCGGCGAATCTGGCCCCAACCCGACCTTGATCGAGTTAGAATCAACATCATCCTGAATGGAGGCAATCATGGCAGACTCAAGTTCCACAACGGATGCACGTCCGAATCCGAACGAGAAACTGGTACGCGTCTTCGACACCGAACAGGAGTCGGAAGCCATGGTGGTACGGGGACTGCTCGAATCCGCGGGCATTGACTCTGACCTCACCTCTTTGGATGCGCAGCAAGACATTCTCCCCGGCGTCGGGGGAACCGTAATTCTGGTGCGCGAAGAAGACGCAGCCAACGCGCGGCGGCTGATTGAGGAATACCGGCAAACGCCGGACGAGCTTGAGACCGCGGAATATGCCATCAATGAAGAGCCGCCAACTGAGAGCTGACGGTTTTGCCGTAAAGATAAAACGTGACTGCCCCGTTTAAATCTGTTCGATAGGTCAGGACCTGCGCTTCCTCCAGCCGATTTAGAACATCCAGCCTCGGATGCCCATAAACATTGCGCGTACCCACTGATATGATCGCAAACCGCGGATGCACTGCGGCCAGCAGTTCCGGGATGGTCGAGGTCGAGCTTCCATGATGCGCCACCTTGAGCAGGTCGGCCTGCGGGTTCTCCCCGGCAACCTGCTTTTCTGTTTTCTTCTCCGCGTCTCCTTCGAGTAAGGCGGAGGTTGCTCCATAACTAATCTTGAGAACCAGCGACTCATCGTTCGGTCGAGAAACGTGCGCTTCGGCACTCCGGGGCGGCGCCAGCACCGCGACCTTTGCTCCGCCGATTTCAAGAATGTCCCCCGCCTTGTGAACGATGACGGGAATGTTCAGGGCCTTCGCTTTGCGCAGAAGGGTTTGCAGCTCCGGGCTTGGCGAATCCACTCCCAGCCACAACTCGCGAGGGTGAAAGTTGGCCAGCACCGCAGCCATACCTCCCATATGGTCGGCGTGAGCATGGGTGAGTGCGACTACGTCGAGTTGATGAAACCCCCGTGTCCAAAGATAGGGAGAGACCACGTCTTCGCCGATATCGAGTTCCGAGTGCATCCAGAAAGGGATTCCGCCGGCGTCCACCAGAAGCGTGCGGCCCTGCGGCGAAACCAGAAGAATTGAATCGCCCTGGCCAACGTCAATGGCGGTGAGTTCGAGCACTCCGGGCTGAAGTTGCGGATGTGGCGGAACCGCGCAGATCCAGAAAGCACTGACAGCCAACGCCGCCCATCCGGCTGCCATCAGAAACCGGCGGTGGCGACGGCTCAGAATCATTGCCAGTACGAGCGCACTAGCACCCAAGACAATGATAGTGTGTTGAGGCGTTGGCACGCGAGCGTCGGCGATCCGCAAAGCCCCTAACCATAGAACCGATCCATTCATAGCATGAAGCGCCACTCCCGCGACCATGGCCGGAACCTTTGCCACAACGAGTGAGATATAACTTGCGGTCACGGCTACGATGGCAGCGACCATAATGACTTCAGTGAGAGGCACCGCCAGCACATTCGCCGGCAATGAAACCAGGGTGGCGCGGTGGAAGTAGTACGCCATCGGCAGGGCAAACCCCGCCTGGAGAACCACGGAAATCACGAGGAACTCAAGACCCAAAAGCAGCACCCGCGCAGTGACTGCCAGCACGATCAATGGAGCACGCCTTCCGAAAAAGCGTTGCAGCCTGCCGGCAATCATCCTCAGGTCGAGCCGGAATTGTGCCAGCGAGGGAGGCAGCGCAACATCGTAACTGGTCGCGTCAAGGCTCCGTAACGCGCGAGACAGCGGCTGCGTCGTACGCTCCAGGAGGGGCGTTCCGATTCCCGCGATGACCAGCACGCACAAGAAACTGAGTTGAAAGCTGGCTCCAAGCAGCGCCTCAGGATCGACAATCAGCAGAGCCAGGGCCGCCGCTCCAATGGTATTGAGAATCGACTTTCGACGATAAAGCAGCCTGGCCCCCAGGTAGAGCGCAAGCATCAACGTAGCCCGCCACACCGGGGCTCCAACGTCGGTCAGAACAGCATACGCAACTGTGAGCAGGATTGTGATCGCGCTGGCACCAAGATCACTCATCCGCACACGGCGCAACAGCCAAAACATTACCAGTGCGAGGACAGCGACTTTCAGTCCGGAGATTGCCAGCACGTGGTACGTGCCGGTGCGCTGGAAGTCGGTGAGAGTTTCGCGGCCAAGAAAAGAATTCTCGCCGATGAGCATGGCGTCGAGCAGTGGGGCCTCGTCCGGCTTCCATAGGGCATGGATTCTGTCGATCAGGCTTCGACGAAGGCGGGTCCGCCATAGCTCAGCGCGGCTGCCAGAAAAACCCGGCAACAGCTCAATCGTCGCCGCCTTGGTAGACCCAAGTGCCACGATCCCGTTCTCTGCCAGATATCCCGTGTAATCGAACGCCCCTGGATTTCGGAAATTGTGTGGCGGATAGAGTTTGGTGGGAAACCGCAAACGCTCTCCGTAGCGAAAAATGTGCGTGGGGTCGGCTACGGTTTCTTGGGACCCGATCCTTGCTTCTTCATTTGTTGTCTCGTGGCCGAAAACGCTGACGCGAAGGCCGGAGCGGATGACAAATGTCTGGCCAGCGGTCTCTATTCGCTCCGTCTCAAGGTCCAAGCGCTGCTGGCTATCGCCGGGAGCCCTCTCCCGGAGATTCCCTTCCTTGGTCACGTGGGCAGTGACGACCAGGTCGCGGCCGCCAGCGAATGGGAGAATATCCCCGCTGCCATCATTCGCTGGAGCACGCACTTGCATCATCAGCGCGCCCGTCACGAACAAAGCCGATAACCCAAGCGCGAAAGCAGCACGGGCACGACGGCGCAAAAAATAGGCTCCTGACACAGAGAACACGATCGCTGCCACGAGCCACCACAGCGGTGGGCGCCACACGTAGAAGCCGGTAATAATTCCGCCGGCAAATACCGAAGCAGCCCAGAGCATCGGTTGCCGTGAGAGCGGTTTCTGAGGCGTGGTAGGGGGTGCAGTCGCCTGCGGATTCACAGCTGCGCCTGGAGGAAGGACTCAAGAGGGGCGAAAGTAGTCGGATACGGATACGGGGCCTCCGTGATTGTTCGAGCAACCAATGCCAGCCCTCTTCCGACCGCCCGGACGGGGGCATCCGGGCGGTCTCGTGGCTATCACCTGCCATTCTTCATGGCAACTGCTCACCGAACAAGATGAAACACGCTCTCCAAGTGATAGGTCTGGGGGAACAGGTCGACCAGGTGCACCTGCTCGATGCGATATCCGGCGCTCAGCAGGCCAGCCAGATCACGAGAAACCGTCGCCGGATCGCAGGAGATGTAGGTCATGCGGTGCGCTCCCAATCCGACTAAGCTCCGGACCACACTTTCCCCCAGACCGCTCCGTGGTGGGTCCAGCACCACGAGGTCCGACTGCAGCTTACCGCTAGGGCTCCGCAGGAAATCGGTGGTAGCCGCGCGGATCGCCTTCACGTTTGCAGGTGAGTTATAGAGCAGATCAGCATGAGAAGTCTGTGACGATTCAACCGCAATTACCTGTGCAAAAGTCCGGCACAGAACCGTGGAGAACAGCCCCGCTCCGGCATAAAGATCGACTGCGGTTTCGCCGGAGTAGCCTTCCGTGACAATCTTAACCAACTCATTGATTAGATGGCGGTTAACCTGAAAGAAAGACCCGGCGCTGACCCGGTAGGACGCGGCTTCGGTGATGTAGGTGATTTCTCTTGCGCCAGACGCCGCGATTTTTTTCGGCTCAGCGGTCCCCTGGACGCCGGATGACCCAGTGTTAAATACCACGGTTCCTGCGATTTCTGGCAGGACGCTCGTCATAGCGTCGGCCCATTCGCGAACCGGAGTGCTCCGAGCCCCGGGTTCGCAGGAAGCCTCGATTAAAAGCCGACTGTCATCGGCGTTGGCGAAAAACTCAATCTCGTGAATTCCGTCCGGGATCGAATGTCCTCGTCCCATTTGCCAGACGGCCGCAATCGCCCGATTAATCAGCGGCGAACTGACCGGACACTCCTCCACCGGAAGCAGTTCGTGCGAGCCGAATCTGTAGTAGCCGAGCGCGAACTCCGGTGCGGTTCGAAGTTTAAGACGAGTGCGGTTGCGGTAGTTCCAGGGCGGCGAAGGATGAATCGTTATGTTTGTTTCCAGTTCGAGCTTGGCAATGCGGCGAAGATTTTCTTTCAGGATCGCGGCCTTGATCTCCAGTTGATGCTCGTAGCTGGCGTGCTGATAGTGGCAGCCGCCGCAGCGCCGGAAATAAGGGCAGTGTGGTTCTACCCGCTTAGATGAAGCTTGCAGAATCGTTTCCGCCTCGCCTCTGGCGAAACCGCGCTTCTGTTCAAGCAGCGAGGCTTCGATTCTTTCTCCTTCCAGCACAAAGGGCACGAACACAGCTTTGCCGGAACCGTGCTCGTCCGCAGGCAGACGTGCGAGGCCATCGCCGCCGTAAACGAGTTTTTCAATGGTGAGCTGCAAGCGAGGATTCTATGCTATCGAACAAATATCTTGGATGAACCACTGATTTCCAATTGGCCATTGCGAAGGGCGCTTACATATAGAACAGACTTAATCGCGGCAAGCCATATTTTTCCAGCAACCGTTTGTGTACGTACTGCTTCTGCAATTGCTCGATTTGGGCGGCTGGCATTTTTCGCCGGTAAGGCGCCAGTTCCCGATCGGCCTCGGCCCGTACAGTGACGATCTGCTCGTCCGGAGTCGTCGCCAGCAGGACTGCAAACAGTTTCTCTTCTGATACTGTGAGCCGGCGCTCTAGATCTTCGAGTCGGGGCAGAGTTTTCGCTGCCTCCAGTTCGGCGGCGATTTCGCGCAGGGCGTTTGCGGTCTCTCTAGCCAATGGCACTACGTCGATCCCTCTTGCCTTCGGAAGCTTCGCGGCGTCCAGTTGTTCCGCGTTGCGGCGGAGAAATGCCGCGATCTCGGAAGCCTGAAACCCGGTTGGGCGATTCTCCTGTGAATCCGGGGTCGCCGCACCCACGGCGGCCTCCTTCATCTCCTCGGCCGCCACCAGCACTGCCTGCGCGCAATAAGCCAAGCCGTTAACCTTTTGTGATTTTGATCGCCGCTTCTCGAACTTATCGAACGCCGCGTCGATGCCGCGCAGCACCGCCTCAAGCGGAATGCCCGCGTCCTTCCAGGTTTCGATCAATGCCCAATCCAAAGGAGACAGCTGAATGAGCCCGCGCCGCCGCTGAAAATGTTCCTCGATTTCGGTGAAGTAGTTGAAGTAGTTTTCCACGACGGCTTAGCGGGAGCGTGGTCTGCTTCCTGACGAAGTCTTGGCCGGAGCGGGTTTCCCGGCAACGTTGCGCTCCCAGATTATGCGCAGGCCTTCCAGCGTCAAAGAATCATCTACGTGCTTGATGTGTTTCGAGCCCGTGCCAATCAGCGAAGCGAGACCGCCGGTCGCGATCACTTTGACCTGGTCGCCCAGTTCTTGAACGAGCAACGCCAGGATTCCATCGACCAAGCCAAGATAGCCGTAGTAGAGTCCGGACTGCAGACTCCCTACGGTATTGCTGCCGATAACGTGAGCGGGCTTGCGAATGTCCACCCGTGGCAACCGCGCGGTTCGCTCGAACAGGGCGTCGGCGGAGATTCCGATACCGGGACAGATTACGCCGCCCAGGTATTCTCCCTTGGATGACACACAATCGAACGTAGTCGCGGTCCCGAAATCCACGACCACGCAGGGACCGCCATATTTTTCAAATGCGGCAACCGAGTTCACGATGCGGTCGGCGCCCACTTCGGCCGGGTTGTCGTAGTGCACAGGCATGCCGGTCTTTACGCCGGGTTCGATGAACAGCGGCTTGGTATTGAAATAACGCTCGCAAACTTGTCCCAGAGTCGAGTCGAGAGGCGGTACGACCGATGAAATTACGATGCCATGAATGCCTTTGGCCTCGAGGTTCCCCATGGCAAAAAGATTGCGGAAGAGCACGCCATATTCGTCCACCGTTTGGGTCGCGATGGTCGCAACTCGCCAATTCGCTACCAACGATTCGTAGCGTGGTGAGTCGACTTCGCTGCTGCGGTTCGCGCCTGGGGCGACTCTTTCACCCTTGGCAAAAACACCCAGGACCGTATTGGTGTTGCCGACATCGAGAACTAGAAGCATAGCGTTTGCACGTGCGGTGAGGAGTCGGGCCGAACTCCGGTCCGCACATTCTTCACCTTCAGCGAGGTTTTACCGTTCCACTCAGCACGGTCCGCAGACCTTGCGCTGTTCGAACCTGCAGGAACCCGCGTGAATCAAGGCCTTCCGTCACGCCTTCCAGTTCAGGATTCTCTACGACCTCGACTCGCTGTCCTCGAACTGAAGAAGATCGTTCCTGAAAGCGGCGCAGGATCGAAGCGGCAGCATCCGGATCTTCAAGCAGATTCCGATATTCCCGGTCCAGCGATTTTAGCAAAGCTACGCTTAGTTCCACGCGGGACCACTCGGTGCCCGTGGCTAAACGCAGGGATGTTGCGATTGCCTCCAGATCCGCGGGGAAACTCGATTGATTCACATTGAGCCCGATTCCGACGACAACATAACGCACTCGAGTGACCTCGGCGTTCATCTCGGTCAGGATGCCACAAACTTTCTTCCCTCCGATTAAAACATCATTCGGCCATTTCAGGTCCGGGACAACGCGCGAGTCAATCTCCTGAATCGCGGAGTGCACCGCCAGTCCGGCAGCCAGCGTGAGAACCAGCACATCGGACGGCGGCAGCGCCGGACGTAAAAGCACGGAACAATAAATTCCGACCGAGCGCGCAGAGTGCCATTGATTTGCTCCCCGGCCGCGTCCAGCAGTCTGTTGTTCGGCTAGAAAAACGCTGCCCTCCGGAGCGTCGGCGCTGGCTGCTTCCATGGCGACCGTGTTGGTTGATCCAATCTTGTAATAGTGATGAATGTGCTTGCCGAAAATCGTGCCCTGCAGCTGTGGGGCGAGCATATCAGGCAGCAGCAGATCGGGCATGGACTTCAGACTATATCCGGTCGACGGATGCCCGGCAATATCCACTCCCAGATCGCGCAGTTGCTGAACCAGTCGCCAAACTTCCGAACGGCCGGTGCCGATCTCCTCCGCGATTTTTGTTCCGCTCACAACTACGGTAGCGTGGGCGATGAGCAGACGCACAATGCGTCCCAGCCGCGCGTCCGTTTGTAGCGCGAGCTTATGTGGCGCGGGCACGCTTGCCCGCGAACGCCGGATTGGCCGGGATTGCTTGATGCGGGAATTATGAGGGATAGGCGGCGAAACAGCAATCGCGGCCACACTCAATCGATTCGTTCATTGCGCCGTCTCGGTGAATTTCGCCACCGGATGACCCAGTCCAAACTGGCCTTCTGCGGTGACATGGACGGTGCCTGGGTTTGGAGGGAGCGTGAGCACCACGGGAGCGTTGCCGGACGAATCGGTGGTGACCAAGCGGCTCGAGAGAGTCCCGCTGTCAGTCGTGAACAGAACTGTTCCGCCCGCGGGGCTTCCACCCGACTTGCCGGCATTGAGCGTGACCGACAGATTCAGATTGCTGCCCGGCGCTCCTTTTTGATGGTCTCCAGTCTTAGCAAATTTAGCGGGAGGATTCCCCACTAGTATCCAGCCGCTCTGGGTTTCGGCCACACCGACGTTGTCAATACTCGGGACCGTAAAGTGATAGAAGCCCGGAGTGGTTCCGGCGGTCACGCTAATGCTTCCGTCCTGGTTGGAGGTCACGTTCGGCTGCGTGACCACGAGTGTGATTCCGTTGTCCGACTGGGGTGTACCCAATGTTACGGTTCCCGACCCGAAAACGATCTTCGGCTGGAGCGTAGTTATCCCCCGGGCCGGAACCATGATCGTGTCGGGGTTCAAATCCCAGTCCGCGCTCGGCGTAGCGGACATCGAACCGGTAATCACCAGCAGCGTCGCGGTGTAAGGCGCGAATTTTCGTGCTGCAGTCCAGGGCGTCTGGGACGACGCTACAATTTTTGTTGGTGACTTCGGCGAAAGCGTGTAAGTGGCCACTTGTTTGGGCGTGAATCCATTCACCGTGAATTGAGTTTGAACTGCCGCTTGCGGACTTTTGTTGATAACCACCAAAGTCAAGGTCGTGCCCGTCGAATCGAGCGCGGCGTAACTGCTGAAAAAGTTCGGGTTGCCATCATTCGTGGCCGAGACGGAGGTCATCGCAAACGCATGGTGCTGCCCGTCGTAGTTGCGGAACAACTTCAAGGCCTGGTAGTTCGGATTCGCCGGATCAGGCGCGACCCAGCGGGAAGCCAGATACAGGCGGTCGCGTCCCAGAATGCCGTAGGCGTCGGCGTCGGCGAGCGCGGTTGAGAAATCGGATTCGCCGGCGAATGCCGCGCTCCATTCCGTGAAGCTCAACGGAGTACCCGGGTAGATCATGTTAGCCAGCGCCCGCATGCGAGGAATACGGAACGGAATCCGCTTACTTGGCTGGATAAAGGTGGCCCACTTTTGGTTGATCGTAGGAGATTCGCTCACGTACTTCGGATCCCAGTAATCGCGGTAAATGCGCAACGAGAGCGCCTGTTTTTGGCCTTGGGTAAAGTGCGAAGTATCTGGTCCGTCGGGGTAAGCGTGAATATCGAAAACATCCACCGATCTCGTCCCCGCCAGCTGATCCTTCCAGTACACTTCGTTCAGCCACCACGGCAAAAAGTCAACGCCAGCGTGCGCGCCCTTGTCATTATTGTTCGCGCCGTTCCAGTAAAACCACCAGCAACAACTCACGGGCCCGAGGCGGATTGCATTCGGATCCCAACCTTTCAGGGCGCCGGCTTCGGCGAAATAGGTATCGCGCATTTCGTCGTAGGCTGAGGCGTTGGGATGGACGTCGCGATGAGTGCCACCCCAGATGTCGATCTCATTGTCCATGTTGTAGAAATGTGGCGCGCTGCCAAATGCCGTAGCCAGGGCCGCCGCCCACTGATCACGATAGACCGTTCCCGGAGGATCTCCGTTTTGCGGCGAGTCTTTCAGTTCGACATTGGCGTCGGTCGGATCATTCCCGGTGATTACCGTCTGGCAATCCGGCAGAACTCCATCCCCGGCGTCGGAGTTGTACGGGTCAGCCCCGCATTGTGCTCCGTACTTGGCGACAGAAAAACTCCACCCGGAAGTCTTCGCCACCCAGGGCAGCATGACCATCGTCATGAGCGGATTGCTTCCCGCCGCCTTCACGTCCTGGATGTACTTGATCGAATCGCCGTCGCCAATCTCGGTGTAGCCAAAATCTTCAAAGTACCAGTCGGCAGCCGCGTTGTTGGTGAAGGTCTTCCAGTTGTAGCGTGAGGTCGCATTCCCGCCCCAACGCACCACGGTGAGACCACTGTCAGTAATCGTGGGAGCATCCTTGGGATAGCTTCCGCCATAAACGTAGGGGCTGATCGAGTGCCGATCGTTGAGAACGTCTACGGTGACGTTGACGGTACTCGTTGGTCGATGGGGCGCGACCGCTCGCCGGCTGGGCGAGCCAGAAGTGGATGTGACCTCGCTTGTAGCCCCCGAGGGCAAGAGCGATCCCTTACCACTTCCAGAAGAGCTATTCGCAAAGAGCAGGGCGGCCAATATCGCAACGGCTGTGTGCCGGATCTGGTGACTCATGGGGGAGGGCCTCCGGTTCTCGAATACTTTAACGCTTGCGAGGCCGCATGCGTTACTCGAAAGTGCAATTCCAAAATAGTTCGACTGGACTTTGGGTGTTGGCCGACCGGACAGGGAGAAGCCAGCCCAGGTATCAGGCGGGAGCCATGCGCATGCTCATATCCATCGCCTTCGCCGAGTGGGTGAGCGCACCGACTGAGATGAAATTCACTCCCGTCTCCGCGTAAGCGCGGACGTTCTCCAGCGTGATTCCCCCCGATACTTCCAATGGAATACGGCGTTCGACGTGCGAGCAGCGCGCTACCGCACGCTTCACATCTTCGACTGACATGTTGTCCAGCAGAATGGCCTCTCCGCCGTGGTCGAGAGCCTGCTCCAACTCTTCGAGAGATCGAACCTCAATCTCGATGATCTGCTCGCCGCGCCGGTTCTTGTGAGCCCGTTCCAACGCCGGCACGATGCCTCCCGCCAGCGCAATGTGATTGTTCTTGATCAGCACTCCGTCCGACAAATCGAGGCGATGGTTCTGTCCGCCTCCGCAACGCACCGCGTACTTATCGAGCATGCGCAGGCCGGGCACGGTCTTGCGTGTGTCCAGGATTCGCGCCTTGGTGCCCGAAACCGCATCCACGAACTGGCGCGTCAACGTGGCAATCCCACTCAAGCGCTGCATGAAATTCAGAATTACGCGCTCGCAGGAAAGGATGACGCGTGCGTTATGGCGGATGACGGCAATCGACTGCCCTTGGTGCAGGCGGATGCCATCGAATATTTCCGGATGAGTGGTGACTTCGTAATGCGACGTAACCGCGCCGTCCAGAGCCGCGTACACATCCAGAATGCGGGAGACGCAGCCAATGCCTGCGAGAATGCAGTCCTGCTTGGCCAGAATCGTCGCCGAGGCCCGCTGATTGGGATCGATGCAGGCATAGCTTGTGGCATCACGCGTGGCTCGATCCTCGAGCAGCGCGTTCTCGATTACAGCGGTAATGCGTCGGCTATTCCAATCCATCTTTACGCTCTGTCCAATGCGTCAACTGAGAACAAGCCACTGAGAACTGGTTTACTTCAACTCATCCAGCTTACTCTTTACTTTCTCGCGCAGGATGGCCAACTCCTCCGCTCGCCTGCGAATCCCCTCCACGACTTTTGCCGGAGCCTTGGCCAGGAATTG
>Ga0210407_10003778_pt1 | contig 12135 bp, 11 predicted proteins | sample IncBWC27MmetaG_FD_150860 | JGI IMG/M metagenome (GOLD analysis project Ga0210407, IMG submission 150860) | Forest soil microbial communities from Barre Woods Harvard Forest LTER site, Petersham, Massachusetts, United States - Inc-BW-C-27-M | ecosystem: Environmental > Terrestrial > Soil >... | reverse complement strand
TTTCGACCTACGACAAGAAAGGGAACCCGGCGCCGCCCAGCAAGCCGGCGGGTGAAGATGGGCTGGGAGACATGGTGATGGACCCATCAGCAGCACGCCAGCAGGGTTTCGAATCTCTTGACTTGACCCTGCACGAGATCAAGAAAGTTGAAACCAACAAAGGCATGCTGAAACTCAAACTTGCTCAGCAAGACGTCTATCTGTCCCCTTTTTATCTGCCGTCCTTTACACCGATTGAGGGTCCACAGGCGCGGCGCTTTGCCAACACCTACACCCGGCTGTTTGTGCGATATCCGGGACTCGAAGATTCCAAACTGGGGACCGAGGGCATGAGCGGGGGAGAAAAGTTCATGATGGGATACAACATCGCCAACGCCAGCGCGGATATCGCAATGTCGGGTTTCGGCGGAATCGGAGCGATCTCCAGCGTGCAGGACGTAGTCTCCATTACTCGAACCGTCCGGGCGGTAATGGTCTCGCTCAGTGTGAGCCTTGCTTCGTGGGAGAAAAGCGTGGAAGACCAGCAGCAACTCCTGGCGGGCAAGGCGTTCAAGTCGATTCCGATACAGCCCGCGAATCTGGCATTCGTACAGGAGACGAAGTGACGGTCGCCAAGATTATTCCTCAACTTCGGTGGTCAAAATTGAACATCTTCCTGCCGGGAAACGCAGCATGATGGAGTCATGAAAGCCACCAGGAAAGAGACGCTGGCGATTCGTTGTCCCACGTGCGGCGCCAAGCCCGGAGAAAAGTGTGAACTTAGCACCGGTCAGCCGCGCACCGATCCTCATCGCGACCGGCGCATAGAGGCGTCGGATAAGTAGCTTTTCATCCAGTCGGAATTGGCCCCAGTGCCTGGCGCACCCTGTGCACAATTTTGGCGAATTTAGCAGCTTTTACGATTAAAATGATTACTCATGACGCCTCCGGCAGTCCGTAAGAACGGGCGCGATTTCGACCCCAACACCTTCCTGGCAACCATTGGCGAGGGCAGGAAAAACCTCGCCATCTCGAAAAAGCAGGGAATCTTCGCCCAGGGTGATGCTGCCGATGCCGTTTTTTATATCCAGAAAGGCAGAGTCAAGCTCACCGTCGTATCCAAGATTGGCCGGGAGGCGACGATCGGAATATTGGGGGAGGGAAATTTTTTTGGCGAGGGCGCACTGGCCGGACAGGCCCTCCGCATGGGATCCGCGTCGGCCATGACCGACTGCGAGATTCAGCGGATCGAAAAGAAGGCGATGGTGGCCGCCCTTCACCGCGAACATGCGTTTTCGGATATGTTCGTGGCCTATCTGCTGGCGCGGAATATCCGTTATGAAGAAGACCTGGTGGACCAGTTGTTCAATTCCAGCGAGAAAAGGCTGGCCCGTGTCCTTCTTCTGCTCGCCCATTTTGGCAAGGAAGGAGTACCTGAGCCCGTGGTTCCCAAGATAAGTCAGGAGACTCTGGCAGAAATGGTAGGGACCACTCGTTCGCGCGTGAGTTTTTTTATGAACCGGTTCAGGAAGCTGGGCTTTATTCACTACGCCGGGGGTTTAGAAGGCGGCCTACAGGTTCATAGTTCACTTCTCAACGTAGTTCTTCACGACTGAACAACTCCGCGCCGATTGTTTCTTCGAGATAGCACCATCGGTACTAGCGAGCTTACCTGGTACGCCCACCGCAGTTGCCACAGTGATCTGGTAATTCTGGTAGTCAATGGTGAAATTGGCCTGGCCTCCCAATCGGATCGCGCTGGTACTTCGATTGGATGCCGGGAGCCAGAAATCGCCAACCTTCGTGTAGACCTGTACGATTTTGGTTTCTTTCGTCCAGAACGATGGGTTCTTCGCCGGAGCCCCTTCAATACGTCTCACCGCAAAGTCTTCTGCATCGACCCAGATTCTGCCCCGGTATAGAAGCTTGTTGTTGGTGCGGGGCTCCACGGAAAGAATATAGGACGAACCCGCCGGCGTGCTCTCGTATCCGACCAGAGTGAAGCTATAGTTGTCGTGGTTGAGAGCGATATGACTTTGATTCTCCTCGGTGACCGCCTCTTTCTCGCTCTGCAACATTCGTTTGAAGACTCTCTCGATGATTAACTGCGAACCCTTCTCCGATCGGATGCTGAAGTCCTTCGTTCCCGGAGTACTGTACTTTACGTCCACGACCATTTCCGCACTTCTGGAGCTTGGAAAACCGCGATATTCCAGACGATAGATCCGGGTCCCCTGGTAAGCGCCCAGCGCGCGGGCGCGTTCAAGGTTCCTTTGGACCAGGTGGTTTACGACCTCTTCCGCGCTCAACCCGGTTTGGGGAGTCGTTGCCGGTGCATCCGAGGGCTGCGCAGTTGCGGCCTGCAGCATGCCGATGCCGACAAACAGCAATAAGCTGGAGCGGGCGGAACGGCTGTGTAGTTTCATCGGCGGTCTCGATTAACTCAAGATAACCCGACTGGTTTCTTAAAAGGTGAGCAATTTTGAACACTTTCCTGGGGCCCCGGGGTGTGGATGGAGCACGTGGTATGCGCTCGCATGCTCCTATTGCGATGAAAATAATGCTATTTGAAGGCGTTTCATGAGGTATCGGGGATTGTGAGACCGGTTGTGCCGATTCCGGAACCGAGACCGCAGAGAATTAAAGCCGGGGATACAAACATCAGGGTAGAGAGGCAGCGGATATGGATCGCCGTGCCACGCTACTCCGGATACCCCGGCGAGACTTTAACCTTGCCGTTCACTTGCGGGAAAGCACCTCATGCTATGCCGCGGCGTCCGCTCAGCAAATTAATGACCAGAATCACTAGCGCTACAACCAGCAGCAAATGGATGAGGCCTCCACCTATATGGAGGCTAAAACCCAAGAGCCACAAAATTCCCAGAACAACGAAAATTGTCCAAAGCATTTTTGTTCTCCTCTGCGAATTGTCAGCACTACCCAAGTTCCGATCTGGTGGACGGTCCGCCTCGGAGTGCTCGGGATGCTGCTCTCGTGAGTCTGCCTCATTCGAATTCGCAATGCTGAGCCGGATTGCTCATTTGCGGCTGGTTGCACTGTTTCGCCGGCGGGATCCACAACGGCAGAGGCGCGCGCGGTTTACGCGATGCCATTTAGAGACCGACGGGCTGTTTAAGCGGGTTTGAGCGACTTGCCGCACTCCAGGCAACAGGTTCCGTGGCGCGGGGTGATGAGTCCACAAAACGGGCACATCCGCTGGGACGCGAAATCGCCGTCGCGTGGTTCCATGCCGACCGACTTCCTCAGCGACGCAGCCAGGAAAGCGCGCAAACTGCGGATGCGGCCAAGAAAGGCTTGCGGGAGGGAAGTCATGGTTGAAATTCTACGATATTCAAATCGCCGCCCAAAAGGGGAGTCGGTCAAGACTAATCATGACAGGTCACCATCGGCGATTCTGTGCAAGATTGCTCGCTTTTGCTCAAGAAGACGAGTAGCGCTGTGACCATCGAAGCCCGGGTGGTTCCCGCTGCAACATGGATGTGAGCAATTCAGACCAGCTATTGTTTCGCGCCTGGGCCATCATGATGGCAGAGATGACCATTCCTTCTTGCTCTCTTTCAGGTCCTCTGAGCTAAGTCAGCCCATCTGAAGTTCTCTCCTCTTAGTTTCGTAGATCCTAAAAGGAATAATCACACATGAAAAAACTAATGTCAGTGTTGTTGATGGGCTTCATGGGACTGTTTGGAACGCTTGCCTGGGCAGGGACCGCTCGCGAAGACACGGTCGCACGCCTGCAATCGTCGGTTGACGTTCTGCACGCAGTCATGGCGGCTCCCGACAAGGGGATTCCCGAGGAAGTATTGAGCAATGCGAAGTGCATCCTGGTAGTTCCTAACTTGATCAAAGGCGGCTTCATTATTGGCGGCAAACATGGCCGGGGAATAGCATCCTGCCGCACGTCCGATGGCTGGAGCGCGCCCGCGTTTGTATCGATTGGCGGTGGAAGTTGGGGATTGCAGATCGGTCTCGAAGGCGTGGATCTGGTTGTGCTGGTCATGAACGACCGTGGTTTCCAGCATCTGCTTTCCAGCAAGTTCGAGCTGTCAGGTGAAGGATCGGTGGCAGCGGGCCCGGTTGGCCGTCATGCTTCCGCCGGAACTGACTGGAAGATGAACACTGAAATGTTGACCTACTCACGCTCCAAAGGCGTGTTCGCCGGCCTCACACTCGAAGGTGCCGTTGTGGAGCAGGACAACGACTCCACCCACGCCATTTACGGCAAACATATGGCGTTTCGCAATATCCTTTCGGGCAAGGTGTCCACTCCGAAAAGTGCGGATGCGTTCATGAGGGCAGTGTCAGAAGCGGGCCGCCAGGCAGCCATTGCCGAAGTGAACGACGACAAGAAGTAACGCTATGAGCATCTCTGATTCTGGCCGAGACCACTTCCGGTCTCGGCCAAATCCACCCTCTCCGGGACAGATCCCAGGCTGGTTCACGGCTCTGTTTCGTTTTCAGTGACTGTCGCCAGGTCCGACCGGATCAGAGCCTCCACACGTTTCCAGACATCTGCATCGCATTCAATCTGGGTATGGGTCTTCGCGAAGGCACGGTCATACCAGGGATATTGTTCGCAGTTGTAAGAGCTCGCTGTGTAGTCGGACCGAAAATTTCCGATGATGCGTGTGCGAGTCGAATCGGCAGCGCGAATCTCGGGCTGGCCGTGGAGAAGCCCGTTCGGCTGATAGAAATTGGCGGCGCGGGCTACGTTCGCGGGGATGACTCGATCACTGTGGTAAATCGAAATGCTATCCACTTGCACGGTGAGCAGCACCGGGATGCTGTCCTTCTCCAGGTCACGTGCCAGGTTGATCGCTTCAGAACCGCCCCAGCTATGTCCGTAGATGATGATGTGGGCATGCGCCTTCTCGTCCGCGGTTAAAGTCCCATCGTGGTTGGTGTCCAGCAGGCGCAGGACCCTGTTTCGGGCTTTTCCCGCGCGGTAGCTCTCAAACGTGTCCACCTCCACTCCCAAGGGGTAAGCCTGGCGCAGGCGCGCCGCGAGCTGTACCTCGCTGTGGGCAAGATTGTCGTGTCCGATGAACCCACCGACGAACCCGATGACGATTGCGCGCGGCATGGCGCGGCCAACCGCAGCGGGGCCAGAATGCGTCGAGCCCGTCTGCCCCACAGCAAGGACAGCGATCAGGAGACAGATCGAAGTTCGGACGGGGATCACTGTGCAGTGCGGCCCGCGAGGCTCGGAACCGGAGTCATGGACTTCAACTGGTCCAGCGCAGCCAGCACGGCATGCCAGTGGGTATCGTCCTTCTTGGTCTCGATCGGCGCCGAGAGATCGGAATAGAAGTGCAGGATGTTATCCCGCAATTCCGCCGTGGTGAGATCGAACTTCCGATCCGAGAGTTGGCCCAGCAACTTGGCGTAGGTGTCATCGGTCAGCGAGTATTCTGCCGGCTTGGTTTCGTTGCCGGTATCGAAATCGCAATTAGGGAGCGAAAGCGAGTTCGTGCGCACCTGTTGGAGAAAAGTCCGGTATTGATCGACGGTCCTATTGATGCTCTTGATGTACAGATCTTCAGTTTGCGGAGTAGGGCTATTGAACGCCAGCCCCTTGAAGGGACCAACCTTCGGCATGTAGCGCAGCAGCGTTGATAAGATTCGCGTGCCCAGACCCGGCTTCACGTAATCCTTCCCCCACTCCTTTTCGTAATCGGAGCGGGAAAGGCGGTAGAGAAACTTTCGCTTCGCGAAATTAGGCGTCTCGCGCATCAGGTCCTTCTTATGGGTTTGCAGTGCGACCTGGGTCATTTGTGGAATCAGCCGGCTGACCGCGTAACGATACGAGCCGATCGCCAGGTCCTCGTGAGTGAGCACGTCTTTCAACTCCACCCCGTACACGACGGGAAAGACCCGCTCCAGCAGGGGCTTCGACACCTGGAACCCGATGAAGTCGTGGTAGTGCTGCGACGCATAACGATTCTTCGCAACCTGTACCATGTCGAATCCGAACTCCGTTTTCAAATGGGCTGTCTTGTCCTGCGCATAACGAACCGACTTGCCAAACTTCGCTCGCAGCTTGGGATACTCGATGGCAACTGCCTGGTTGACTGCCGGGTGGCCGGCGATGTCCGACGCGTAGTGTGACAGGGCGCCCAGCGCGAAGGCGTACTCTTTGACATCCTGGCTTTCGAGCAGGAGTTCGCGGACGAAGTCGCCGCTGCGGACATAGTGCACCAGACTGCTGAACTCCCGGCTGCCGAATGGATAGTAGCCGAGGTCCTGGATGACGGCGCCGCCGTAGGCGTAGGCATGGGCCTCGGTGATCTGCTCTTCCGACAGGCCGGGATAGCGCTGCAGTAGGAGTGGCTGGATCTCGTCCGTCCAGAGTAAGTCAACGATCTCTTCGTGGGTCAGAACGGAGTACGCGGACGAGCCTCCGCTGCACATCAGCACGATGAGGAGAAGTGTGCCGACACGCCGGGCACGCAGGCGCCACATCTCGACCGTGGCGCCAGGCGTAATAGAGGGACACTGCATGGCTCAGATGCGGCCGAGAACCAGAAGCGCGACAACGATGAGAATGACCACGCCCACACTCCCGGTCGGGGCATAACCCCAATCCCGGCTATGCGGCCAGCGTGGCAACGCTCCAAGAAGTGCCAAAATCAGGACCACGATCAAGATTGTTCCAAGCATGTTTTGCTCCTTTTGCTACATTCATGGGTGCAGCCTCTCCCCGGGGCTGCACAGGGTGGCACTGCTACAGCGTGATGTTGATGGCAATTCCCTCGCCGGGATATCTCCGGTTATAGAGGTAGTAACCGTTGTCGACGTAGTTGACGTAAACGTCGTCGTTGTCGTACCAGTCGTTTCCCCAGTACTCCGGCCATGGGTCAATGGTGCTGATCCAGTAGCCCTGGTACTGAAAACGCGGGTATCCGCCTACAACCAGGAAAGGAAGGCCGTTGATGCGAAAGCCGTGGCTAGGGCCAAAGTATCCGCGGTACCGGTCGTCGGGAATGCGATAGCCCCGATAGCCGCCGCGTTGCTGCCAGTTGCGGTGGTCGGACTGCCAGTCGTGAGAGCGATGCTCCTGCCAGGCGCTCTGCTGGACACGCTGCTGTTGCTCCCCGCGTTGTGGCTGCTGCCGCTCTCTGGCCTGTTGCTGATTATGTTGGCCCTGTTGCCGCTGCTCCTGCTGGGCCTGCTGCTGGTTATGTTGGTCCTGGCGCCGCTGTTCCTGCTGGGCCTGTTGCTGGTTGTGTTGGTCCTGTTGCCGCTGGTTCTGCTGGGCCTGTTGCTGGTTGTGTTGGTCCTGTTGCCGCTGGTTCTGCTGGGCCTGTTGCTGGCTATGCTGGTCCTGGTGCCGCTGTTCCTGCTGGGCCTGCTGCTGGCTATGCTGGTCCTGGTGCCGCTGCTCCTGCTGGGCCTGCTGCTGGCTATGCTGGTCCTGGTGCCGCTGCTCCTGCTGGGCCTGCTGCTGGTTATGCTGGTCCTGTTGCGGCCGAGCGCGCTGCTGTTGCTCCTGAGCATGTTGTTGCTGGGCATGTTGCTGTTCGTGCCCGGCTTGCTCGTGCCCGCCCTGTTCCTGTTTGGCATGATCTTGCTTTTCGCCCTGCTCCTCGTGCTGCGCGTAAGCAGGAGCGGCGACTCCGAGAAGCAAGGACAGAATGGCTGTGCCGGTGATTCCAATTATTTTCATGTGTGCTACCTCCGTTGTTACTGAGTACGCATGCCGGTTCTAGCGCAAGCTTCCGGTTTGCGGGTTCACTGGGTTGCCGATGGCTTCGCCGGATACAAGAAGTTCCACCCTCCGGTTCTGCTGTCGTCCCGCGGCACTATCGTTCGATGCTACGGCCAGGGTGTTGCCAAAACCTCTGGCTGTGACGGAATTGGTTGTGACTCCTTGTTGCACCAGGTAGTCACGCACCGAGGCGGCGCGGTTTTCAGACAGTTTCTGATTCATCTGATCGCCGCCCACATTGTCGGTGTAGCCGCCAACTTCAATGTTGAGTCCAGGGTAGGCGAGCAGAATACCGGCGACTTTCGCCAGCTTCTCCCGGGCTCCCGGCTTCAACGAGTATTTTCCGGTGTCAAACAGAACGTCGGACATGCTGACGATGAGACCGCGCGCGCTGTCGCGGGTCTGAAGGATTTTGTTCAACTGCTCGGACAGTCGGACACGCATAGCAGCTTTGTCAGCATCCGCCTGCTGTGCGCTCGCCTGGGCTTGCTGTGCAGCCAAGCGGGACCGTTCCGCATCAGCCTGGGCTGCGGAGAGCGCATTGGCTGAGGCAGCCTGGCTATTCGCCATATCGGTTTTGGCCCTGTCGGCGTCTGACTGCGCCTGAGCAGCATTGGCCTGAGCAGTTGCCGTATCAGACTCCGCCTGGGCCTTAGCGATTTGCGCCCTGGCTGTGTCAGACTCGGCTTCAGATCTGGCGCGCTCGGCTCGGGCCTGGTCAGACTGGGCCTGTTCCTTCTGCCGGGTTGCGGCGTCGGCTTGCGCCTGGGTTTGTGCTTGCGCATCGGCCGCAGCTTGACGTTCGTTGTCCAGTCGCTCCTGATCTATCTTTTTGACCGTAATTGCGCGGGCATCTTCCGCAGTCTGTACGACTTCACGGGCAACCCCGATCATCGCTTTTTTGTCGGTGTGTCTGGTGATGGCATCTTGATCGACCTGGTCCATCAATCGCACGGCATGCTGATAGGTGTCGTTGGCGTAGCTCTCGGCGCCCTCAGATCGCGCTATGCGCAAGGCGTTGCGCGCTTCAAAGAATTCCAGCGGCAACCGGGCATTCAGAATCACCGGATCGAACTTGTAGCCGGTGGGGATGTAGCCGCCGCGTTCCAGAAGTTCGTACTTGGTGTGCATCGCCTCGGTAGTCCCCTTGGTGTCTTCGCGGACTACATTCTCGAGCACGACCACATTGCTGGGCTGGCGGACCGCATAATAAGGTTCAGCCGTGACCACCAGCGCGAACGCCTGAAGATCGGTGGTGACATCTACCTTGCTGCGGTGGTTATCGCCCACCAGGATTTCGCCCAGGTTCACTGCCCGGCCCTCGGGCGAGATGGCCCAGAGGATGTACGTCAGATACTCGTTGCCGAAAGTCGTGGGCTTTTCCAGATTGGCAAATTCCACTTCGATTTCGATGTAGCCCTTCTTGCTTTCGACTTTGGCTTGGCCACGGGCCTGGGGCATTAAGTCAGTACCGGCGAAATCCATTTTGGTGGCTCCGCCGCGATGCTTGTAGTTGACGGCCTGAACGCTGCGGCTGACTACAGTGACCCGGAACGTCGGCGTGTGTTCCATGGGTTCGACAACCGTGCTTGATTGAGAGTTGGTTTGAGCAAACGCGCTCAAACTGAGGGTGATTCCGAGTGCGAGCAAGAGCTTGGTCTTCAAAGGATTCTCCTTGAGGCAGATTTCTGCCGTGCTGCTTGGTTTCTGTCCTGAACTCGCGGATCTGGATTGCGATGTGCTCATCGTCAGCTCATCCCTTCCCAACGCGGATATGGGAAAGGGAGTGAAACAGCCCAAACACATTCAACAGCCACAGAACCACGGCGATTACCACGACACCGTTCAGGATGGACTTGATGGATGACTGCATCGGAATGAAGCGATTTACCAGCCACAGAAGCACACCCACCACAATGAGAACTTCCAGGAGTTGAATTAACGGCATGGTCTTTGACCTTTCTTGTTGCGCGTACCGACGCCCCTCTGCGCCGGAGGTGTTGTCCTGCTCTTGCTTTCGAGAGCTTTTAGGGTCGAAACGTGTTGTCGTGGAGTTCCGCGACATACACGAGCGAAGAATCCCAATTCGCTGAGTATGGTCGCTTGGATTGTATTGGCAGGGACCTGACCCGCCGCGGCTAGACGATGAGAGCTACGAATTAGGGGTCGTGGCTCCCTCTACACACTCAACAGCATAGAGAATGACAGGCGGGGACTTTCCTGTCTGAGCAAGATAGCTCACATCTGAAGATAAGGCGCAACGTCGGGACCTTTCGACATGGGAAGAGTAGCAGGGCGGCCACTCGATGAGGATACTCGATACGGCATCCGCCGATTTTCTGCGCGCAGCAAGCAAAGGCCTAAGTCTTGACAAAATCTCACATTAGACATAATCTAAGCTACTCATGGACGCCGCTACGATTAAACGGTCCTTCGACGGCAGCGGGTTGCGGTGCACTCCCCAGCGCTACGCCGTGATGGCATGCTTGATGGAACACAACCGGCATCCCACGGCTGCGGAGATCTTCGCAGCTGTGAATCGCGTGGATCCGCGCTCTTCAAGGGCCACGACTTATAACAATCTGCGCGACCTGGTGGAGGCGGGTTTGGTGCGTGAAGTGGCCGTCGAGGGCCGTGCCGCCCGATTCGATGCGAAAGGCATGCCGCATCACCACTTCATCTGCGACCGCTGCGGGAAGGTTGAGGACATTGAGTGGTACGACGTACCCAGGCCTGGCTCGGGCTCCCTCGGTAAGCGGGTTCTTCGCGAATATGAACTCATTTTCCGTGGGCTCTGCGCGAAGTGCGCTCCGCGGCACGCTTCCCGTTAAGCGTCGCAGGCGCGTGGATACCAGATGAATGGCGCGCATCAGCAAGCGATCCGGCGCGAGTGGTAAAGCCAGGATGGGTTCGGAGTTTGTCGCTGCTTTTTTTCTAATTCTTTAAGGAACAGGAGCAAAACGTGTCAACCGAAGCCAAGTGCCCGTTCACGGGCGCAACCCCCGCACACACAAACCGTGACTGGTGGCCGAACCAACTGAACCTTCAGGTTCTCCACCAGCACTCCACCCTGTCCAATCCGATGGACGAGGCGTTCGACTACGCCAGGGAATTCAAGAGTCTCGATCTGAATGCGGTGATCAAGGATCTTCATGCCGTGATGACGGACTCGCAGGATTGGTGGCCGGCCGACTTTGGCCACTACGGGCCGCTGTTCATTCGGATGGCGTGGCACAGCGCAGGCACGTACCGCATCGGCGACGGCCGCGGCGGTGCCGGAGCCGGCCAACAGCGCTTCGCGCCGCTCAATAGCTGGCCGGACAATGTGAACCTCGACAAGGCGCGCCGGCTGCTGTGGCCGATCAAGCAGAAATATGGCCGGAAAATCTCCTGGGCCGACCTTATGGTTCTCGCGGGTAACGTCGCCCTTGAGTCGATGGGCTTCAAGACCTTCGGTTTCGGCGGCGGGCGCGAGGATGTCTGGGAGCCCGAAGAGGACGTCTTCTGGGGCTCCGAAGGCAAGTGGCTGGCGGATGAGCGCTACAGCGGCGACCGTGATCTTCAGAATCCTCTTGCTGCCGTGCAAATGGGTCTGATCTACGTGAACCCGGAAGGGCCGAACGGCAAGCCGGATCCCCTCGCGGCGGCCAGGGATATTCGCGAAACGTTCCGCCGTATGGCAATGAACGACGAAGAAACGGTCGCGCTGATTGCCGGGGGTCACAGCTTCGGCAAAACCCACGGCGCTGGCGATGCGAAACTGGTGGGTGCAGAGCCGGAATCCGCCAGCATCGAGGAGCAGGGCCTGGGCTGGAAGAGCAAGTTTGGCACCGGCAAAGGCGGTGACGCGATCGGCAGCGGCCTGGAAGTTATTTGGACCACGACCCCTACGAAGTGGAGCAACAACTTCTTCACCAACCTGTTCAGCTACGAATGGCAACTGACCAAGAGTCCGGCCGGTGCGCATCAGTGGACGCCGAAAAATGGCGCAGGCAACGGTACGGTGCCGGATGCGCACGATCCCTCAAAGCGTCACGCGCCATCCATGCTGACCACTGACCTCGCCTTGCGATTGGACCCTGCTTACGAAAAGATTTCACGGCGCTTCTACGAGCATCCCGACCAGCTCGCGGACGCGTTTGCCCGGGCGTGGTTCAAGCTGACGCACCGCGACATGGGCCCGATCGTGCGTTATCTCGGCCCGCTCGTTCCGAAGGAGACGCTGCCCTGGCAAGACCCGATCCCCGCTGTGAATCATCCGCTGATCGGGGAGCAGGACATTGCTGCCCTGAAGGCGAAAATCCTCGCGTCCGGCCTGTCCGTTTCCCAGTTGGTCTCGACCGCTTGGGCGTCGGCGTCGACCTTCCGCGGTTCTGATAAGCGCGGTGGAGCGAACGGCGCGCGCATTCGCCTCGCGCCGCAAAAGGGCT
>Ga0210407_10003777_pt1 | contig 12135 bp, 6 predicted proteins | sample IncBWC27MmetaG_FD_150860 | JGI IMG/M metagenome (GOLD analysis project Ga0210407, IMG submission 150860) | Forest soil microbial communities from Barre Woods Harvard Forest LTER site, Petersham, Massachusetts, United States - Inc-BW-C-27-M | ecosystem: Environmental > Terrestrial > Soil >... | reverse complement strand
CCACGGTTTTTGCCTCGATCTGTTGCACAGGGAGGTGCCAGAATTTCTGAAGTATGGCGTGCTCGATGAGGTACAGCAGAAGCTCTTCATCGATCGAAACAGCACCCAGAGTGGGCTGACAACTTCGACGGACATTGCCGGTACCCCGCTGCGGCGATACGTAGACACAAATCATTATGCGACCGCATTAGGCATCTTAAGGGAAGCTGACACGAACCCTAAGCTACTCGCCAATGTGTCGGTGGCGAAAAGCCTCAAGATTTACGAAAAGCTCCTCAGGGACCGGTGTTACCTCGACTATTCGTCGATCATGGCAGAAGCTGTGGAGGCACTCGCGACGGATCAAGAGCTGCAAGAAAAACTGCGGCAAAGAATCCGATTTGTTATCGTCGACGAATACCAGGACCTTAACCCGATCCAGGAGAAAATTGTGCGCCAACTATGCGATTTCGGGGCGAGCATCTGCATTGTCGGGGACGACGATCAAACCATCTACCAATGGCGCGGCAGCGATGTCGGTAACATCCTCACATTCGACAAGCGTTACTCGAAGGTCACTAAAATTCCCCTGGAGGAAAATTTCCGCAGCAGTGTAGGAGTTGTCAACACGGCCCGGGACTTCATTTCGCAGAACACGCAGCGTCTTGCGAAGCAGATGAATGCAGCCGGAAGTCAACCGTATGAGGCTGGGGACATCACTGCGCTGGCTTTTGATGATCCGGCCAACGAGGCTGCCTACATTGTCCGCACAATCAAAAGTTTGGTTGGTGTGACCTTCAAAGAAGAAGGCGAAGCGCGAGGATTGTCGTATTCGGACTTCGCCGTGCTACTTCGTTCCGTGAGCAAGAGCGGGGCGCCCATCACTGAAGCCCTCCAAGCGGCAGGGATTCCTGCCGTGGTGATCGGTATGAACGGTCTCTTCGACACACCCGAGGCTCAGGCGGCAAGACTGATGTTCTACTATATCGCAAGCTATGGCGTGACGATACCGGGCACGAAGCCGCGGCAGAAAATGCCGCCGCCTTCAGCCGAAGACGTGCGGCATGCGTGGGAACGCGCCGACTTAGGTTTGAACAGCCGGGCGCTCAAAGCGGCCCTTACGCGAATTTCCGCACTCAAGAAGGATCTGGAGGCAGGAACGGAAAAACGATTTTCTGCTTATTCACTGCAACGTGTCTATCTCACGTTTCTCGAAGACCTCACCATCAGGGAGGAGACCGTACCGCCAGCTACGACCGGGGCAGCACGAGGAGAAGTGGCATTCTACAACCTTGGCAAGTTCAGCCAGCTCATCTCCGACTACGAGGAAATCAACTACCAGTCAGATCCGATGAAGAAGTTTGAGGGATTCGGGGGCTTTCTTGAGTTCGGAGCGCAGGAAGCCTACCCCGAGGGCTGGCAAACCAACCAGTACGCCAACCCAGACGCGGTGAAGATCATGACCGTTCACCAAGCAAAGGGGATGCAGTGGCCTGTGGTATTCTTGCCGGCTTTGTTAAAGAACCGTTTTCCTAGCAAACGGCAAGGCGGCCGCAGTGCATGGCACCTGATTCCAGCGACAGCGGTGCCTAACCAGGGACGATTCCTCGGCGATCTCGAAGACGAGCGTCGACTCTTTTACGTCGCAATGACGCGTTCGCAGAAATTTCTATTCATGACGACGGCTCCCGTCATTGGAAACCAGCTATATCAGAAAGAATCCGAGTTTCTGGATAACGTCCGGGCCTCGAAATACGTGCTGCGTCGGGAAGTAAGCTTCTCTGACAGGGCCAAGATGAAGCCTTCACCGAAAGCCAGCGTGACCAACGTCGTCTTCTCCTTCTCAGATCTAAAGTATTTCTTCGAATGCCCGTACCAGTTTAAGCTGCGGGTGCTCTATGGGTTCAATGCGCCCATTCACGAAGCGCTCGGCTATGGAAAGTCATTGCACGACGCCCTGGCAGAAATGCACGCCCGAGCGCTCGACGGGAAAATTCCAAAAGCGGCGGATGTGGCGGCGCTGGTCGACCGACACCTTCACGTGCCCTATGCGTACCCCAAGCTGAGGGAGAAGCTGAAGGATTCCGCAACGGAAGTGCTGAAAGAGTACATCAAGAAGAACCAACCACATTTCGCGAAACTTGAGTTTTTCGAGAAAGACATTCAAATTAATCTCGGTAAGGGCATCTCCGTCATCGGCCGGATCGACCTCGTGCGAAAGACCGACACGAACGAGGTGAAGATCGTGGACTTTAAGACCTCGGAGCGTTGTCAGGAAGAGGCCGTGACGGAAACACAACTTCATGTCTACGCGCTTGGCTATCTCGAGTTAACCGGCCGACGGGCTGATTTTGTGGAAATCTACGAGCTCGAGGATCAGAAACCCAAGACCCGATCAGTGGATGACCTTTTCGTCGAAGGTGTGAAAACTGAGATCGCAAATGCCGCCAAGATCCTCCGCAGCGGTACCCTCCCGCCAACGCCGACTAAACTCAAATGCGGGGAGTGTGACCTCAAACGGCTTTGCTCCAAAAACTGCGCGTAAACCGGAACCCGACCCAGCGCCGGGTACACCCAACTTTGTAACCTTTTCGTCCCTCACGGCGGCTTTCTCAGAGGGCAGACAAGTTTGTAACGTAACAAAGTCATCCAACTCAAATTGGCTATGTCCACCCATCCAGCGGCTTATAAGGAAAGTTACACAACAAAAGTGCTAACAATGGTGGTAAAGACCCGCTATTCTAATATTGTAATCGTTAATAAATGCCTACGATCCACCAAGAGTTTGCGTAATTGCTTGTATGAAGGTTCATTGGTAGGCAGCCTTTTTCAAACCGGCTCATTTCAGTGACTACTGCAACTGCGATTAATTTAAAGAATCTGGATTCCGATACGTTTGAACATCTAGTAAACTGTCTTGCGATCCGCGTGCTAGGCTATGGTGTTTTGTCGTTTGCACGAGGCCCTGACGCAGGGCGCGACGGTTATTTTTACGGGGAATGCGAGTATCCTTCGCGAGCAGATAAGTGGTCAGGCACATGGTATATCCAGTCTAAGTACTGTGACAATCCAAGCGGAAGTAATGGCCAAAAATGGTTGCTAAACCAGATTAAGAATGAACTTAAGCTATTTGCGGATCACGATAGTGGCCGCAAATGGCCTGACAATTGGATTTTGGCAACAAACGTAAATCCAAGCGCGGTTGCAGAATCTGGAACATTCGACAAGGCCAGAAAGATTGCTGAAAAATATAACAGTAAGTTAGCTTCTCATTTCCATATATGGGGAGAGAAAACACTTTCGACGCATCTCGTTAATAATCCGAGCGTGCTGGAAAGCTTTCGACATCTTTTGACTCCGGGGTACATCGTTGCATATCTGATTCGCGAGCTTAACGTAAAAGAAAAGCGTGAACGCACCTTGCTGCATTATCTTTTGGCCGGCCAAATAGTCGATCAACAATATACAAAGTTAGAACAGGCAGGATCCGATAGTGATACACGGCCTGGCGTTCACGATCTTTTCATCGATATTCCATTTGTACCTGATGGAGCTGAAACTGAGAATAAACTTCTTAAAACGATCTGTATGGCATCTGCCGGTATTCATATGCCGGTGCATAGCATCAAGGAGGCTAGATGCTGGGTGGATTGGAAAAAGAGACCCGAGCGAGCTCGGCTATTTTTCATTCGTGGCGGTCCCGGACAAGGAAAGTCTACGGTAGGACAATATTTTGCTCAAATTCATCGGGCAGCCATGATTATCAAGTCTGGTGTCGCGTTTAATTCATCTGTAGCAAAAAAGACTGCTGGTGAGATCGAGAAGGCAGCGAAACAGCTCTGTGTATGGCCGCTCCGTCCTCGCATCCCTATAATCGTCGAACTTAAAGAATATGCGCAATGGCTTAGCGAAAAAAAAGAATTTGAGGCTCAGGGTATTCTGGCGTTCTTAGTGGAATTACTATCAGCTCGGGCGCAAACGCTCATCGACACCGACTTGCTGCGCACGGTGCTTTCCAAGTACAGTTGGTTTGTCGCTTTTGATGGGCTAGATGAAGTCCCAAGTGATGCAAAGGATTTCGTCGCGAGAGAGGTAAAGCGGTTCGTAACGCAAACGTGGGAAGAGATAGGTTTTGATTTACTTGCAGTATGCACCTCCCGCCCGCAGGGCTATTCGGGGCAATTCAACGATATCGAAGGACCCACGGTGGACTTAATTTATCTGAAGCCTTCTCTTGCTTTGCAGTGCGCTGAACCTCTGTTAAAGATCAATAGAAATCCAGAGGAATTTAGGGATTCTGTAGAGACACTAAAAACGGCATTGGAATCTGATGCAGTTCGCCAGCTAATGCGCACCCCGTTGCAAGCGCATATAATGGCAGTAGTAATCCGTGACGGAGGCCGTCCTCCAGAACGACGATGGCAGCTATTTGCGCGATTTTATGAGGTGATCCGCAGGCGCGAAGCGAGAAACAAAATTGCGGATAAGAAAACAGTAAAGCTTCTTCAAAATGAAACCGTGCTCGTTAAGCGCGTTCATAACGTGCTCGGCTTTATATTGCATAAACGGGCAGAGCGGAGCAAAGGATCGGAGACCTTTATAACAAGAACATCTTTCCGTAAGCTTGCCGAATATTTGGTGGTAAGCGCAGTGGATACTGAAGCGGACGCTACTGTTGAGATATTGATGAGAGCAACAGTAGATCGACTCGTGTTGGTTAATACCCCTGACAATGGTGATAAGCTGCGGTTCGACGTACGACAATTACAGGAATTTTTCGCGGCTGAATATTGTTACGAGGATGTTGCGACCGATGATGTCAAGGCGAGGCTGGAAGTGATAGCGGGGGACGCCCATTGGCGCGAAGTTACCTACTTCACCATAAGTGCAGTGATAGAAAACCACCGTAAGAGTGAACAATTGGTGGCGGCAAAGGTACTAGAACAACTTAATGAAAATTATGGAATCGGCCAGTTGCCTCATCTATCACGTGCTATGGCGCGCGGTGCCTATCTAGCGCTTCGCCTGCTGCAAGAGGGAGTCCTCGAGCAGGACAAGGGAATGCGTGGGTTGTTTGCGGAAGCACTTCGACCGCTAATTCAAGTCCAGGATGAACAGCTTCTTGTCTTGGCGTGTTCTGTAACTGGCGCAAACTCCAAGAGCTGGCTTATTAGTTTTCTTCTTCAGGGCTTTGATGACGCGCGTGACGACCGCAGGGGTGGCGCAGCCTGTCTTCTTGCGCTTCTTACTAATGATGGCGACTCACACCTTGCTGAAGTCGAAAGAAGACTCACTGGAATGCCATCGAATGCTATTGCATGGATATCAAAAAAGCATTTCGAGATTATGGAGCAACACAGATGGAAACATCATGAAGTGCTTCCGAAATGGCTGTTTTCCATTGTGATCAATATAATGCGTTCCGAGCATTGGGGAGATAGTATTGTTTTGCTGCATTCGATATATCGAGTGCTATGGTCTAATGGAGGGCCTAGACGTAATAGCCCGCATCTTCACGCACTAAGCAAACCAGAGCAGCTGATAGTCAAAGATGCGTTAGCAAGGTTGGCAGGAAGTACAAGGAAAACGATCGGTCAGTTTTCTTATACAAAGTGCGAAAGCTACAAGCTCGGCGAGCCAATTAGCTTTTCGAAATCCGATCTAGAAGCTGTTTCAGGCATATTTAAATTCTGGGGGCTTCTGTTATACGGGGCATCATCCGACAATTTTCATGCTATATCTCGCGCGCTAAATATGGTGAGCATCGATGCTGTTGTAGCAGCCAGTGGCGGGCACACGCGTGTCTCTCAATGCCTTCCAATCTGGAGCAATATTATAGATACGAAAACGCAAATAACAAAGGCTAAGGCAAGCAATGCCGCTACATTCATCGATTTCTTGAAGGAAAATAATGAAGTGATGTCTTCGAGAAATTTTACTACGGAAATCCCTTCTGCTCCCGGTTCCAGTGATGAAATTATGGCCCTTATTAAGGATGATGCAGAAATTGCAACCTATTCGATTGCCGTGAATCTGGGCACGGCAGTGGACACTCAACTATTCTTGTCTTTACTTGATGAAAAGGTAATCACGGAGCTTGCTAAAAAGGCTGCAGAAATGCCTCGAATGGCAGCGCATTTCCCTAGTTTATGGGGGCTTTTTTGTAAGGGCATTAATCCAGCGCTCAAGCAAAAGTTTATCACGTCCTTAGTTTCTCATTTTGAAAGGGATGATGACAATATATGGGTCTGGTCACGGTACTACATGCCGTTTCCTATAAAGCTTCCTGAAGAGGTAGTATTGCTACGTCCGTTGTTCAGTGCTATCGTTTCAGCAGTACCGGATCAAACAACAGGCAGGAAAGGCCGCATTGAGGATGAAATGCGTCATCGGTTTGACGAAACATTTATAAACCGTGAAGCCTGTCGAGCGATAATGGTCGATAAAAATAGAGACGCAATCACTCGTGTAGCGGCATTGCTAGTGTTGGCTACTGCGATCGAGAATAGTGGGTCGATAGCGTTAGCGGAACACGTGGATTTATTTGTTGCAGCTTTTCTGCAGCGATACGGACTTGAGTTTGCAGATGCAGTTATGCAGTGGGTAGGTTTATTTCGGCAATCATCAGATAACGACGCTCAATTACTATTGGATAAACTCTTAGCTAAGACACTTGGCGATTATGAGATTCGAGACAAAGTTGAGCAGGTGCTTTCTAGGTGGCGAGAAATCAGCTCAGCTCCGGTGACACAAATTACTTCCGAGGAACCGTTCGGTGCTGCCGCTAAATTTTCGAACTTATAGAAGATGGGCCTTAGGGGCCGATCCGAAGGGGTCATGTCTTGACTCTTGACAGACCGACCGTCTGGCAGATCGCAGCAACCCCATCGGATCCCCCCGTCACTCTTTATCCCAGCCGACAACCACTCCGTCTTCTATAACGATTCTAAGCCTAAACCGGTTTTTCCCCTGTTGATAATACTTCCAAGGATTTCTTAGGGACAGGTCAAAAAAGTGAGGGGCGGGCAGGAAATCACGCTAAGTTGGGTGGCATGAGACCCTCCCTCGCCCCTTCGACGTGCTCAGGGCTACGAAGGGCACGGCAAAAACGGATCAAGGCATTGGTAGGGACGGGCAGCTGTTAGGGACAGGTCAAAAAAGTGCCGACTCAGGACTGCAGATTGTTAGGGACAGGTCAAAAAAGCTTCTCCGTGGGCATTTCAAGGCAGAAGTAAATAGCATTCCCCTCACAGGTTATTCGCGGCCGATCCGAAGGCAGCTTTAGGGACAGGTCAAAAAGTGAAGGGCGGCCGGGAAATCGCGCTAAGCTGGAGGCATGAGACCATCCTTCGCTCTACGAGTTACGGATGGCACGGCAAGGCCGATCCGAAGGGGTCGGGCCTCTACTTGTTTAATTTCGTAAAAATCTACTGGCTGCCGAACGAGTCTTCCTTTACCTGATTAATGAAGTAGAGACTGACCCTCTGGGCTTGCCTTGGCTATTGCTAACAATGAAACCGGAAGTATTTGTTACACTTATTACTGCGGCAGCGGCAATCGTTGCCATTATTAGGATTCGTGGGCAATGGCGGGCGAGACTCGCCGAGACAAAACTCGAGGAAGGCCCCCGACCGCCGGCCAAGTTAGGTATCGCATCGGTAGTGACACCGATTTTGGCAGCCGGCATAACTTTTATCTGGCTGTGCGCCGTGGCGTTTAAGCCCAACAACGGCAGCTCTCTCCCGAATGATCCGGACGGAATTGGGTGGATCATCGGGCTGTGGATCGTTGCTCCGATCATTGGCGTGGTTCTCGCGATTCGTTCGCTAAGGAAGAGGGAACGCCGGCCGCTCATTGCGGCGGTTGGTCTGCTGGTAAATGGTATGGCTTGTGCATATATATACCCAAGATTAGTGGCCTTTTTTTGCTTTGGCGTGAACGGCAGCTAAAACTCAAAGGCAGCTGTTAGGGACAGGTCAAAAAAGTGCCGACTCAGGACTGCGGGTCGAACCCGAAGACGCGCAGCTCTTGGGGGTGGAGTTAGGGGCCGATCCGACGGGGTCGGGCCTCTACTTCTTTAATCTCGTAAAAAAACAGCCAACCAAGATTGTCCCGTGTTATGAGAAATACCACTCGATGGCTGTTGCTGGTATTTGGCTTTCTGTTGATCGCGGGCGTTTGTTTAGACGCATACGAAAAACACAGTTCTGTCGCAAGTACCGTTGGGACCCTAGCGATGGCGATATTATTAATTGTTATTTTTTACGTGGGAGCCAGTCAGAAAATAAAGATGGCTCCGATCGCGTCCGATCTTCTAGAGAAGCAGCGCATATGTGTCCGTCAGCATAATTTGCGGGTACTTAGGCTGATCTTATTCCTAATACCATGCACAATCGGTGATCTTTTTGTCGTTCACAGGAACATGCCTCTTGGTTTTGCGTTGTTTGCACTTACATATATCATATTGTTTTACGTCGGGCTCGTGGTGATCCGACGTGCAGACAACAAGTATTGCTACAAAATAGGCTTCATTTGTCCCCATTGCGGCAAATCCCTGTACTATGCCAGCGATGGCTATGATGTCAGCATCCTGATCACCCGAGGCGAGTGTCCTTCTTGCAAGCAGTCATTGGTATAAAGCAGGGCCGGTCAAAAGGGGCCGGGGCTCAACTCTCAATTTTTCCAAGGCCAGCCTTAGGGACAGGTCAAAAAAGTGAGGGACGGCCAGGAAATCACGCTAGGGCTTTTAGGGACAGGTCAAAAAAGTGGGTCAGGCAGAAGGGGTCAGGTTGGGCTTGCCTCGATTCTTCGGACAGTTGTTCGGGTAGTTTTTAGTTTAGGGAGATTTCTTAGGGACAGGTCAAAAAAGCCGATCCGAAAGGGTCTTGCCGTGAAAAGTGGAAAATTCAGGAGGGCGATGACTTGCCAGGTGGTTTGGATATCGTAAAACATGAAATTCCAATATTCGCGGCATGACCCTTTCGAATCCCCAGCAAACGCCACCCAAAATGTCTCCAGATTCGATCCCTCCCACCGCCACGAGCCAACCGCAAAAGGCCACTCCAGGGCATTCGGAGGATTATTTCGGTGATTATCGAGATCACTGGTGGAACCCAGATTTTATCGAGCTTATGGCAAAGCGACTCAAATGGGCCAATCGCAGCCGAATATTGGAAGTCGGAAGCGGCATGGGACATTGGACGCGGGTGATTGCGCCGCACTTGTCTCCGGGAGCAGCCATTACCTGTGTCGACCACGATCCGAAATGGGCCGACCCAAATCCCGCATGGAAGCAGCGGCTGACTGCGCAAGGACGGCTCGTGACCATGCATCACGCCGCCGCCGCATCGCTTCCGTTCGCCGACTCCTCCTTCGACTTCGTCACCTGCCAGACCGTCCTGATCCATGTGCCGGATCCTCGGTGCGCTCTGCAAGAGATGATCCGCGTGCTTCAGCCAGGCGGACTGCTCCTTTGCGTCGAACCGGACAATTTTGCAACGTCCTTTGGTGAAACTTCCATGAGCAGAACCGACTCATTGGACGATGACGTCGCCGCCTTCAGATTCGCACTGGCACAGCAAAGAGGCCGCGCCGAGCGTGGACTCGGCAACTTGTCACTCGGTGGACGACTGCCTGGAATGTTTGCCGCTATCGGAATCGGCAATATTCGGACATTTCTATCGGATAAGGCCATGCCTTTGTTTCCTCCGTACCAAGGACCAGAGCAGGCATCGACAATTCACGATATCAAACAATGGTATGAGTCAGGGGTCGACTTTGCCCGTGATGAAATTCGTAAAAACTATCTTGCTGGAGGTGGGAGTGAGATTGAATTCGAAGCCCATTGGAAGCATGAGGTCCTTGGCCGAGGCAGGTTCCTTGAAGCCGTTCGGAACAACAAGTATGATGGGGCAGGAGGCGTGATGATGTATTTGGTCTCAGGCGTCAAAGAAGGTGGCTAGGTCTCAGCCGGACTCATGGTAGCCGCAACGGTGTTAGGGACGGGTCAAAAAAGGGGCACTGTGGCCGCCGCGATCTCCGCGGTGAAAAAGAAGAACCGTTTCAACCCTTATTGCGCAAGCCGCCGTCTGCGGCGAATCGCCACAAAGCCCAAGGCGGTGGCGCCCAGGAAAACGGCCAGGGGATGCCCTTCACGACCGAAAGTCGGCCGCGTGGAAGATTTCAATCGCCTGTGAGCTTTGCCGAAGGACCAGTGCCAGCAACGCCTGGATCGCGAGGGCGTTGCACATGGGCAAGCCCGGCAGCGTCAGTGCATACGTCGCAACGTACCGCCAGACACCGAAATTTGAGAATTGAGCCCCGGCCCCTTCGGATCGGCTCGACCCCTTTGGATCGAGCTTCTATCAATTACTGAGGTCCTGTTTCTCAAAGTCTACGTCTACTTCCGCAGTTCCGTCGTCTTTCTCATGCCAACTGATCCCGACCTCAGCTTGGCCATTTTTCTCATCCCAAGTCATCCAAAACACCTTGTCGGCATGACCACTTCTATCTTCGGACGTCCACCCGTTGCGAAGTTGGTTAGTGGCCCTCTCGGCTAGATCCTTACATTTGGCTGCGGCGCTCGGTTTATCGTCGAATTCAAATCTCGCCCGAAGGCTGTACCCTGGATTCATACCGATGATTTCGGTCTCTGTTGCTCCCGGAAACTTTTCCCGTGATTCCCAAAAGTCCCTTTCAGGCTTCCCATCCCGAAGGGACTCGACACCTTCGTCGGCGAACCGCGCGAACGCAACAAATTCTTCGTCGGTCTCCTGCTCATCGTGTTGGGTTGGAAAATGCGAGCTATTGAAATTCAGATCGCTGAGACCCAGCTCACGAGCTCGGGCGATTATTAACTGTGCTCGCTGCGGCGACGGCAAATGGGTCCAGTCTCCTCTGTTCGCTGTCCTGGGGTCTACCATCCATGTAATAGCCGCCGCTACCACTCGAGGGTCGTGCTCCATCCAATAGTCCGTCGCGAATCGGTCAGCAGCGATCTCGTTTTGCTGCGCCATTTGAAGATGGTAGTATGGATCCGTGATGTACATACTCATTGCGAGGTGGCCAAGAACGATATGGCCGCATTCATGTGCCTTTATGAATTTGACGACCAATGGATCTAGACGAGAAATAATAAGTGGATTAAAATAAATCACTGGTTGACCATTTGCAGCCAAAGCCGAAATCGCAACATCTGGCAGATTTTGGACAGGAATCTCAGGTACCGATGGCAGCTCCGCAGATACCCCGGGATGGGATAAACTGAATAGCGAAACTAGTATAATAAGCGTAAAAAGGCGGCTCATTGCGAAATCTTATATGTGTAGTGGGTGAACTAAACGTGCTACATAAAGGAGCATTACGAGTGCCAATACGGGATTGTGCACTTCGCAACTGTGATCACTAGGGGATCTACTCTATTTCAGACAGTCAGAAAACCGAATCACTGGCCGATCCGAAGGGGCCGGGGCTCAATTCTCAATTTTTCCACGCATAGGGATCCGAAGGAGGGATCCGAAGGGGTCAGTCTGGGCTTGCCTCGGTTCGCAGCGATCCAACGTATCGATAAGTGTTCATGAGCACGCCTGAGGACATAGCCTTCGTGCTGACGAAAGCGAGTTCGCGCGGGTCAGGATTGTTAGGGACAGGTCAAAAAAGTGAGGGGAGGGCAGGAAATCGCGCTAAAGTGGGGGTATGAGACACAGACGGGCAGCGTTAGGGACAGGTCAAAAAAGTGCCGACTCAGGACTGCGGGTCGAACCCGAAGACGCGCAGCTCTTGGGCGCAGCGACAGGCCTTCGCGATGCGTGCGGCCCACGCGACGGCCTCCTTGCGCGAGGGCAATTCGAGCACAGTGAAGCCGCCGTCAAGTGGGGGCGCCCAAGGGTAGCCTCCCTCGACGACCCTGCCATCGGCCGAGACGAGAGCGGGCGGCACGTCTTCGTCGATGCCGCCGCCGAAGACGTAGACGCCGGCAGCCTTCGCCTCGTCGATCACTGCGTGCGCGTCACGGCCCACCGCCTCCCTCTCGCCGTCGGGCACAACCATAGCCGCGCTGGGGAAGGAGATCAGATATTTGGCCATAGCACTCTTATTTTACCGAACGTTTAATATGCCATCCCTAGGGTTGGTTCAATCAAAAGCAAGGTCCTCTCT
>Ga0210407_10003775_pt1 | contig 12138 bp, 6 predicted proteins | sample IncBWC27MmetaG_FD_150860 | JGI IMG/M metagenome (GOLD analysis project Ga0210407, IMG submission 150860) | Forest soil microbial communities from Barre Woods Harvard Forest LTER site, Petersham, Massachusetts, United States - Inc-BW-C-27-M | ecosystem: Environmental > Terrestrial > Soil >... | reverse complement strand
TTCTGCTTCTCCTCAGCAACGCAGTCCAAAACGCGATGACCGGGCCGGACACATCGCTGGTCGGCGGCGTGGTTGCTGCGTCCACGCTGCTGCTGTTGAATTACCTCGTCGCCGAAGTGTCTGGCGGCAATCGCCGCTTCCGAAAATTTGTGCAAGGGCAGCCCAGTCTGCTGGTGCACGATGGCGAAGTGATCGCCTCTCACATGGCGAAAGAACACGTCAGCATGGATGAGTTGCAGCGCGCCCTGCGCGAGCATGGAGTCGCCAGCTTTCATGATCTTGCGCTGGCTGTGCTCGAAGTAGATGGTTCGATTAGCTGCCTGAAGTACGACGACCTCAATCCCAACGCCAATAATCATCTGGCGCAACGGCGAAAGATTCTTCAGAAGCATCAGTGAACGCGCGGGCAAGACTGCGTTATGTTCCACGTGGAACACTCGTGTAAATAGCTAGTAGCTATATGCAGACGTAACTCATAGACTAGATGAGACCTTGACGGTCGCGAGGCGGTATTTTTATTTGGTCAGGACCAGGGGGACGGGTTGGTCATAGGGTTGGATTGTGATCTTGAGCGACTTGCGGTTGGTGAACGCTTGCGGGGTTACTGGAAAGGTAACGATGACGGTTCCCTGGATGTGGCCTCCGGGAATGATCCTGGCTTCGCGCTGCAAGGGATCGAGGGCGTGCTGCTTGAGGGCGGGGAAGGCCTGGAAGTAGCGGTCGAAGTCGGCGGGCGAAGCGGCGTCGTCGCTGAAGCTGGCGCTGCCGGTATCGAGGTCGGCTTTGATGGTGTGAATCCAGTAAGGCTTGACCCCGTTGTTTTGAAAAGCAACGTTGATTGCGACCATGACCATATTCTGATCGGGCACTTCGACCGAGACGACATCGTCGATCGATCCGGTGGTCGCAGAGTGGGGCCGCTGCACCAGGCTCGCGACTATCGCGATCACGGCGATGATGCCTACTCCGATGAGAATGATGTTTAGCGGCGGAAGGTTTTTTTTCGCGTTGCCGAATTCCTCGCCGATATGAAATGGGATACCGGGTCCGGGTGGGGCAGGTGCAGGCACGTCTGAAGGTGGTGGTGGCGGAGCTGGCATTTGCTCAGACATATCTTCGCCTCTGATTGTAAGCGCATTGCCAGTCAAAGTCTCAAAGAGGCTAGGAATAGCGACATTACCTCGTCGGCAAACAAGTTTGCAATCAGCGAAAACAGCCCGCCGTGAGGGGGTCTCGGCGGGCTGGAAAGACGAAGATGGTGCTTTTCAACACTTCAGTCTTTGTTGAAGTGCATTCTGCTCCAGTTGTACGAAAAACGTAATTCCACTGAAGGGCCAGAGGGGTGATACGTTCGTGTAGTGCCTCACGAGGGTTTGGGTTTTGCAGAAGAGATTCCGATTTTCTCTGCCATTCTGACCAAGTCAGGCAAAGAGTCCGCACCCATCTTTCGCATGAGTTGACTGCGATGGACTTTGACGGTAGTTTCGCTGGTTCCAATTTCAGCGGCGATTTGCTTATTGAGAAGACCGGAGACTACCAGCGGGAGCACTTCCCGCTCGCGAGGAGTCAACCATTCGTAGCGGTCCCGCAGGTTGGAAAGTTCGGTTTGGCTTTGGCGTCGGGTCCGGTCGCGATCGAGCGCGAGTGGAATTGCATCCAGCAAATCCTGGTCGCGGAATGGCTTGGTGAGGAACTCGACGGCTCCCGCCTTCATGGCCCGGACCGACATTGGAATGTCGCCGTGGCCAGTAATGAAGATGATCGGAATGGGAATGTTGGCCTCGGCCAGCACGCGCTGGAAATCGAGCCCACTGATTCCTCGCAATCGGATATCAAGGATGAGACAGCTTGGCACTTCTGGGCGCTTGCTGTGGAGGAACTCCTCCGGCGAGCCGAAGGTCTGGACCGGCCAACCCACGGAGCGGATCAGGGTGGTGAGCGCGGTGCGGATCGATGCTTCGTCGTCGATTATGAAAACGATGGCTTGCGGTTCAGTCATGCGCTACGCTGCCTTGGGCAAAATCATTTGAAAAACCGCTCCGTGTGGGCGCGCGGGGTTGGCCCGCAAGAGACCGCCATGCGCTTCCACAATGGAACGGCTGATCGATAGTCCCATGCCGATACCGTCGGGCTTGGTGGTAAAGAATGAATCGAAAATGCGAGGTATTTGCTCGGGATCGAGTCCCTTCCCGGAATCCTGAACCTCGACCACCACATCCTGGGTATCCGGCGCTGACTTAATTACCAGAGTCCTGGGCCGGTCGGCGACCGCGACCATGGCGTCCATCGCGTTCATAATCAGGTTGAGCATTACTTGCTGCAACTGAACGCGGTCGCCGATCACAGCAACATCAGGAGCCAGGTCAAGCTGGACCGCAACACCGCCTCTGGTGAGTTCGTTTTCGGCCAGCGCCAACACCTCTTTTATGACATCATTCACGCTCAGGATGCGAAGTTCAGGGGCGGCCTTTTTCAGCAGGGTTCGAACTCTGTCGATCACCAGGCTGGCCCGCTGTGCTTCCTGCATGGCGCCAGTCATGGCCTCGCGGGCTTCCGCCAGATTGGGTGGATGAACCGCCAACCAGTGCAACGAGGCGCTGGCGCTTGTGGCTACCGCGGCCAGAGGTTGATTGATCTCATGGGCGATGGATGCGGTCAATTCTCCCATGGTCACAATTCGAGCCACACGGGCTAGTTCTGCCTGGGATTCCCGCAATGCCTGTTCGGCCAGTTTGCGTTCGGTGATGTCCTCGGCGAGACCCGCAAGCCGATAAACCCGGCCTTCCGCATCTCGAACCGGGAACCCGCGGTCGAGGATCCAGCGCACGCCTCCGTCGGGACGAACGATGCGGTATTCGTGCATGAAGAGATCGCGATTCAGGTAAGAGCGCTTGGCTTTCTCACGGTCATCGGGATGAATCGCGTCCAGGAAGGAGTCGGGAGCCTTGTATAGATTCTCGCGGGTGCGGCCCCACACCTGTTCATAGGCCGGGCTGACATAGAAGAGGTCGAGGGTCCGCGCGTCCGTCAGGTAGAACACTTCGCGGATGTTCTCGGCCAGTTGGCGGAAAAGTTCCTCACTGGCGCGCAATTCTTTCTCCGCCCGCAGGCGATCGGTGATGTCATGGGCCATGCCCCGCACCACGGGTGCGGGAACGCCTTCGGTGCGCAGCGTGTTGTGGTATTCCCAGATCCGGCGCTTACCGGTGCGCGTGAGCACAGCCATAAGACCCCTATCCTCGCCGACAGTCTTCATGCGCTCCATGTATCCGTCAAACTGTGTGCGATATTCGGGAGCGATCATCTTTCGCATCGGGATCTTCAGGAGTTCGGCGACTTCATATCCCAAAATCCGTGCCGGAGCGGGATTCGCCGACAGTAGGTTTCCCTGGAGATCATGGGTGCACAGCAGATCCTGGCTGTGTTCGACGAGATCGCGATATCGATCTTCGCTCTCGCGCAGCGCCTGTTCCGCTTGCTTGCGCTGGGTAATATCGACGAAAACGCCAACCGCGCCGCGGACTTTACCTTCGTGATCGAGCAGCGGAGCCGCATTACCGAACACTTCGCGTGAGCTCCCGTCGCCAAATTCCAGGGTTAGCTCGGACTCGCGAACCTCGCACTCAGTGGCTGCGGCCCTTTGAAGCGGCAGTTCGCTGGGAGAAAGTTCCCGGCCGTCCTTTAATACCCGGAAGCTCGCAGGCTGGCTCCCATCGAGCGCGGACTTGGAAATGTTTGCGCCATAGGGCAACCGCAGCAACTCATAGGCGGCACGGCTTCCGGTGATAGTGCTGACGGCGGCGTCCCGGGCAATGAGAGCCATCCCCGGCACCGCATCCAAAATGACCTTAAATTCTTCCGCCCGGGCCCGGGCTTCGGCTTCGCTTCGTTGCAGGGCTGCCTCCGCCCGTTTGCGCTCGGTTATGTCCCTGGCGATTTTGGAGGCGCCAACGACCTTTCCTTCCGAATCCCTCATTGGAGAAATGGTCAACGAGAGATTGACTCTCATACCTTGCTTCGTAACCCGGATGGTTTCGTGGTGCTGAATGTGCTCGCCGTTTCGCAACCGCCGCAGAATCCGGGTCTCCTCCGGCAGCAGTTCGGGAGGGATAATGATCGTGATCGGGTTTCCAACCATTTCCGCTTCCGTGTATCCGAAGGTGCGCTCGGCGGCGGCGTTCCAACTCGTGATCATTCCATTCAGATCCTTCGAAATGATGGCGTCGTCGGATGATTCCACGATGGCGGCGAGCCTGGATAGAGCCACTTCCGTCCGTTTTCGTTCGGTAATGTCCTGCAAGACGCAAGCCGCCCGCTCGACCCCATCAGGACCATCGACCGGCCGATAGGTGAGAGATAGGTCTCTTACGCCGAGCTTCGGGTAGGTGTATTTCATCTCAAAAGTGACGACGTTGCCCTCGAAGCACTGATCCAATTTTTCCTTGACAATCCGTTCGAAAACACCTTCGCTCAATATTTCTTTAGCGGAACGACCTACGACTTGTTCTCTCTCCAGGCCGCGATAGTTCAGATACGCCCGATTTGCCAGCACGTAGCGGTATTGCCGGTCAACCACCACGATCATTTCTTCCAGACCCTCCACCGCTTTTTCGTATTCGCGCAATCTCGTCTCCGCCTGTTTGCGTTCGGTGATGTCCTGGGAAACGCCGGCCAGGCGATAAATATTTCCCTGGGGGTCGCGAACGGGAAATCCGTGAGTCTCCAACCAGCGGATGGTCCCATCTGGACGGGTGATGCGAAACTCCTCGTCGAACTTGCCACTGTTCTGCGCCTCATCCAACTTGCTTAATGCCCTTGTCCGGTCGTCGGAGTGGATGATTTCGCGGTAGGAGAGGGGGTCGTCCTCGAGCAAGCTCGCAGAGGTGCGACCGGTGATTTGTTCAAAGGCGGGATTTACGTAAATCGCCTGCTTGGTAACGGCATCCACCATCCAAAAAATCTCCTGGATGTTGTCCGCGATTTGATGGAATTTCTCCTCGCGCTCGATAAGCGCTTCCTGGGCTCGTTTCCTCTCGGCTTCCGCTGCTTCCGAAGCTTTCGCGCTTTGAATCAGAGAGAGGACTCGAGGAACGGTGAAGGGAAGCACGAGGGCGGTCACTACGGAGACTAAGGCGGTGACGATCTTGACGCTTGCGGAAAGCACGTAAACCGGAACCCAGACGGTAACGACCTCCATGAAATGGGTGCCGCCACAGGCGACGATGAACGAGCCGAACGCGAGGAACATCCAGTGAAACGGTATGTCGTGGCGTCCCTTGTGGACCAGATAAACCAGGGTTCCGGAAATCATGACGTAGGACAGACCAATGAGGGAGTCGGCAATCACATGGGTCCACACCAATCCCGGTTTGCCCAGGTAGCAATACAGGTGAGGCAGGAAATTCGAAGCCAGAATATGATCGGCGAGAGGCGGCCAGATCAGGAACGGCAACACCGCAATCGCCGACACCGCGGCGATTCCATAAAGGACTTGGCGGGTTGGGAATTGCGGAGGTTCAAGCGCTCCAGAGGTAAATGTAGGCGTTGCCATACGGCCTCCTGCCGATGAGTTGCCAGCAGTTCACAGAGAAAAAAAAGGGAAGACAATTCGGTTTTGAGCAAGTTGCGAAATGGTGCTCAGCGGGAGACGGGGACAGGGCTATCGACACAGCGGAGGCGACCTGAACGCGGTCGTAGAAACCGGTCATCGGCACGCTCGCGGAGACTGTCACAAAGAATCTCCCGGGCCGGTTTGGGAGGCGACGTCAGACTGGGAGCACGAGCCAATGGATTGAAATCGCGGAATGCGTCATCTTGCAGAGAGGCTCACGGCGAGGCGACCGAAAGGCAGGATCGAGCATCGGTCCCTCGGTGGAGCTGATCTGCCAACCTCAGCTCTTTCGCAGCCAATCGCAGAGCAAGTGATGAAGCTTCCCGTATAGCTCCATGTGTCCGCACTCTTCACATACTCCGACCGAGACTGCCCCCGAGTACATAGGACCGTCGGGAGTGTCGGGGCGGAGAAAGTCTAACCGCACCAGACCTCTGACCCTATTGGAATGCTGGCACTGTTCCGCAGCCATTCTTCCCCCCCAAGCGGCAACTCGGCAACGAGTATGGACTCGGTTTCTAGTTTATCCGTTGAACCGAGAACTGAAACTCAACTGGTCGCCCAAGAATGTGCCGCTAATCTACACCTAAAGCATGGCTTGTCAAGAGTTTCTTCTTGCCATTGATTATCCACTGGTCGAACCGTAAACACGACTTGGGCTCACAGGGTGAGGCGCACGCCCCTGCCTGCCGGACCTAGGTCAAGCCGCAGTTGAGCTGTGACTGGGAGTTTCTGGCGCTAAACCTTTGTAAAGCCTTCCTTTGCAAACGTAGAAGGTATCCGCACGAACGCAGCATAGATTGATCACTGTTTGGGATGCTAAGGTCGAGGATTGAATCGCAAGACTACCGGTTGTCAAAAACGCCGTGGCACATAATGAATCAACGTTTTCCTGGTTGGAACGATGGCCAGGGATGAGTCTGTCGATGGAAGACAAACCCGCGGAAAGTAGCTTTGAGGAGATCGTGGGCGAAAGCCCAGCCTTGAACCGCCTGCTGCGTTTGGCAATGAAAGCGGCGGGAAACGATGCTCCGTTGTTGATTCTCGGTGAAGCGGGATCGGGTAAGGAGTTGATTGCGCGAGCCATCCACCGTATAAGCGTCAGACGGAACGAGAGTTTCGTGAAGGTAAATTGCGGCGCCGGGGGGAGGCTTGCGGCCGAGCTATTCGGAGAGGCGGAGGAAGACTTGGGCGGCTCTGCCGGCCGGAAGACCGGTGGCGTCGAGGGGGTAAACCTGGCAAACGAGGCCACCCTGTTTCGCCGAGATCCGCAGCCGGAGCAGCCTCGGGCGCTTGAACGCGAAGAATTTAAGCGTCTGGAGAGCGAGCTATTCGCAAACAGGAAGCGAACCGAACGCGGCAGCGGGGCGATCGGCGGTGTGGAACGGGCACACAATGGAATACTCTTCCTGGCTGAAATCGCGAACCTTCCGCTAGACCTTCAGGCCAGGCTGCTTCGCTTGCTCCAATACCGGGAACTTGAACGACCGGGCGGCACGCGCAACATTCGGGTGAATGTGCGTTTGATCGCGACCACCAAGTACGACCTTGGGGAGCGGGTGGCGGAACAAACGTTTCTCGGCGATCTGTACGATCAGCTGAATGTTTTCTGCATGCGGGTTCCCCCGCTGAGCGAGCGCCGGGAGGACATTCCGTTACTGGCAAGCTATTTCATGCAGAAGTTCGCGGGCCGCGCGAACAAACAGATTGAGAATATTCCCGCCGAAGCAATGAGCTTCCTGGTGAATTCCGAATGGCCTGGCAACGTCAGGCAGTTGGAGAATTTGATCCAGCAGGCGGTCAGTTTGACGGACGGCCCCGAACTGCGGGTTCCGCGTGGGGGATCGCAGGCCCAATGCGAACGGAAAACCGGCTAAAAGTCAATGGCCCACGCCTGTGGGCGATAACGTCAGCAGATAAGCCAAATCCATCATCGCTTGCTCTACGGCCATAGGTGCTTCATGGCTTTGCTGAATTTTTGGGCTGGGAGAGTGTTGAGGACGTCTTCTTTGGTTAGCCAGGCGCGGCGGGCTTGCAGGATGCCGTAACGAATCTTGTCCAGGTGTGAGGTGTGGTGGGAGTCGGTGTTGATGACGATCTTGACCCCGTATTGTTTGGCCAAGCGGAGATGGCGGTCGCAGAGGTCGAGGCGGTCGGGATAGGCGTTCAACTCCATTGCGACTTTACGCTGGGCTGCGGCTTTCAGGACGGCGTCGACGTCGAACTGGTAGGCATCGCGGCGGAGCAGGAGGCGTCCGGTGGGATGTCCGAGAAAAGACGTGTTGGGATTTTCCACGGCTTTGAGCAGGCGGTCGGTCATCTCTTGCGGAGTTTGGTTGAAGTGGGAGTGGACGCTCGCGATCACAAGATCCATTTGTTCAAGGACGGAGTCGGAGAGATCGAGAGTGCCATCGGCGAGGATGTCGACTTCGATTCCGGCAAAGATTCTGATGCCGTCGATATTGGCGTTGGCGGCGCGGATGCGTTTGATGTGCTCTTCGGCGCGCTGGTCGTCGAGGCCGTTGGCGAATGCCAAATTCTTTGAGTGGTCGGTGATGGCCATGTATTGGTAGCCGTGAGCGCGGGCGGCCTCGGCCATTTCTTCGATGGTGTTGCGGCCATCGGTTTCGACGGTGTGCATGTGGACGTCGCCCTGCAGGTCGGCTTGCTGGATGAGTGCCGGCAGGGTGTGGGCTTCGGCGGCGTCAATTTCGCCCAGGTTCTCGCGCAGTTCGGGTGGGATGTAATCCAGCTTCAGCTTGGCGTAGATTTCTTCTTCGGTTTTTCCGGCGACGGGTTCTTCGGTATCTAATTGTGCCAGGCTGTATTCGCTCAGGGTGTAGCCCATTTTTAGGGCGCGCTGGCGCAGGGCGACGTTATGCGCTTTGCTGCCGGTGAAGTACTGCATGGCTGCGCCGAAGGAATCGGGGGAGAGCAGGCGCACATCGACCTGCATGCCGCCGCGCAGGCGAAAGCTGACCTTGTTTTCGCCGCGGGCGATGATGTCCATCAAGCCCGGCAGCTTGATGATGTGATCAATCAGTTTTTGCCTTTCAGCATCATCACAGCACGCTTTTCCGGTGACGAGGATGTCGAGATCGCCGACGGTTTCACGTCCTCGGCGGAGGGAACCGGCGGGCGTGATTTTTTCTACACCGGGATAATTACGCAGGTGCTCGATGATTTTGTCGGCTTGAGTTTCCGCGGCGTCGAGGAGAAAGCGTCCGGCGATCCGGCGATAGTCCTGGATGGCTTTAAGCAGCTTCTGCTCGTGCTTTTCACCCATGCGGGGGAGGATGCGAATTTTGCCCTCCAGCGCCAGTTTCTCGACGCCCTCGGGGTCGCAGACGTGATAGGCGCTCCAGATCAGGGCGATCGTCTTAGGGCCGAGGCCTTGAATCTTGAGCAGGTCGAGCATCGAAGGGTGATACTTTTTGAGCATCTCGGCGTGCAACGATAGGCGGCCTTCTTTGAACATTTCTTGCAGGTTCGTCAGCATGCCCTTGCCGATGCCGGGGATGGCGAGGACTTTCTTGGGTTCGCTAATCAGCTCTGATACTTGCTGCGGGAGGGCTTCAATCGCTTCGGCGGCGTTGCGATAGGAGCGAATGCGGAAGGAATCCTGGCCGTCGATCTCGAGCAGGGCAGCGGTTTCAAAGAGGATGCCAGCGATGCCTTTGTTGTCCATGCGGAATCAAGACTACAACCTATGCGTGGCAAATTGTAGCGCCGCGGTCCCGGCGGCGAGGGAAGGATGCCCTCGCGACGCCGACAGGATCCCGGCGCTACCAAGAAATCACCAGATCCGAACCCGGTCGGGCGGAGCGAGGTAGAGTTTTTCGCCTGCCTGGACGTCGAATGCCGAGTACCACGCGTCGACGTTGCGAACCGTGGCGGAGCGGAACTCGGACGGGGAGTGCGGGTCGGTTAACACTTGCTGGCGGAGCGAAGCCTCGCGTGATTTCGATGCCCAGTTTTGTCCGAAAGCGATGAAGAACTGCTGATCGCCGGAGAAGCCGTCCTGGGTCGGCGCGGGCTTGCCAGCGAGGGAGGCGCGATAGCCGTCGTAGGCAGCGGAGATACCGGCGACGTCGGCGATGTTTTCCGCGAGCGTTTGCTTGCCATTCACCGAGAGGTCAGGAAAGGGCCTGTAAGTGTCGTACTGGGCGGCGAGTTTCGCGGTGGCGGCGTTGAAATGCGCCAGGTCGGAAGGTGTCCACCAATTGCGCACGCGGCCTTTGGAATCGAAGGCGCTGCCTTCAGTGTCGAAGGTGTGGCTGATTTCGTGTCCGATGATGGCACCGATGGCGCCGTAGTTCACAGCGGCGGGCGCCTGCGGATCGAAGAACGGAGGCTGGAGAATTGCGGCGGGAAAGCTGAGCGCGTTTTGCAGCGGCAGGTTGACGGCGTTGACTGTCTGCGGATGCATGGACCACTCTTTACGATCGACGGCGGCGCCGAGCCGCGCAATATCGCGCTGATAATCAAAGAGGCGACCGCGCCAGAGGTTGCCGAAGATGTCGTCGGCCTTAACCTCGTAGGCGGAGTAGTTGCGCCAGCTGTCGGCGTATCCGATTCCTACATAGAGAGTCGTGAGCTTGGCTTGGGCTTCGGCCTTGGTGGCGGGATCCATCCAGGAGAGTGCATCGATGCGGCGGCGGAAGGCGGCGATGATATTGGCTACCATGGCCTCGGCTTGCGCTTTGGCTTCGGGCGGGAAGTAGCGTTTGGCGTAGATTTCACCAATGGCGTCGCCGAGCAGGCGATCATCCTGATCAACTGCGCGCTGCCAGCGCGGACGTTGTTGCGGGGTGCCTGAAAGTATTTTGTCGAAGAAGGCGAAGCGCTCGTCGGCGAAGCTCTTGGGCAGCACTTCCGCATAGGCTTCGATCAAATGGTAGGCCAGCCAGTCTTTCCAGGTTTCTAAGTCGGTAGAAGCGACCAGAGCGGATTCCGCGACGAAGGCGGTTGGTTGCCAGACGATGAAGCTGGATTGCTTGCCCAGGCCGGCGGCGCGAAAGTATTCATCCCAGTCGAGGCCGGGGGCTTTGCTTGCGAAGTCGGCCTGCGTCCATGTGTTGTTGGCTTCGTGGATGTCCTCGTTTTCGGCGAGGGTACGGTGTTTTTCCGCGATGGCATGCTCCAGTTCAACGATGCGCTGGGCGCGGGTGTCGGGGTCGGTAAATCCCGCGAGCTTGAGCATGGCTGAAACGTGAGCCTGGTATTTGGTGCGGATGTCGCGCATGCGTTCGCTGTCGCCGAGGTAGTATTCGCGGTCGGGAAGTTGCAGGCCACCTTGTAACAAGTAGGCGGCATAGTGCTCGGAGTCGTTAAAGCCGGGCGCAACCCAGAGTCCGAAAAGGTTGGGGGTATGAAAGTTGGTGTTGTTGAGGGCATCGACGTCGGCGCGGAGGCTCTCACCCAAGGCTCGCGCCAAGTCGCGCTTGTCGTGGATGGCGGCAATGGCTTCCATGTGCGGATGGAGGGGAGCTAGGCCTTTGGATTCGATGGTAGCTTCGTCCATGTAAGAGTTGTAGAGGTCGGCAATTTTGCGGACGTTCGAGCCCGAAGGCGCATTGGCCTTGACTGCTTCTTCAATCAGGGCAAGAGTGCGCTTGTTGCTTAAGTCGGTCAGCGTGGCGAAGACGCCGATTCTGCGACGGTCGGGCGGAATCTCAGTGCGCTTGATCCAGTCGCCGTTGGCGTAGTGATAGAAATCGTCGCCGGGCTTGACCGAGCGGTCCATGTTGCCGACAGCGACGCCGTGGGTAGTTGGTTTGGGCGCATCTTCCGAGACGGCAGTAGTTAGGAATATGCATGCGACGATGGCGACGGGCAAAAATTTCAATATGAGTTTCATCGGAAAAGCTCCAAGGCCGCTGGTGGAGCGAGCCAAGAGAAATTAGACGAAAACCAATCCATGAGGGTAGCACGACGCAGCGGTGTTTTGTTGGGGGGCTGCGGGCGGCCAAACATCAAGCCCCAAATCGCAGAGGTCGCTGAGAACGGCCGCGGAGTTCGCGGAGAAACCGAGCAAGAATGGTAGGATATGTGCCGCCGGGTGTGAGTTCGGCGCGGTTCACGACGGGGTAGAAAATTCTGGATATGAAAAAAATCGCTCTTCTGATTCTTCTTCTACAAGTATCCATTTCGCAATTACTGGTCGCTCAGGACTCGGCCGCAACCAAAGAGGACAAAGGCGAGCGCCATGAATTCGTGATCGCGAACTTCCACACCGAAGGCGGCGTGACCCTGCCGCAGGCGCACGTTGTGTACGGAACTTATGGCCATCTGAATGCCGCGAAGAACAACGTAGTTCTTCTGCCTTCTCATTACATGGCGGACTTTCATGGATATGAATGGTTGATCGGGGCGGACCGGGCGCTTGATCCATCTAAGCTGTTTTTGGTAGCGACGGAATTGTTTGGCAATGGACATTCGTCTTCGCCGAGCAATACTCCCGAGCCTTACCACGGTCCCCGGTTTCCGGTGATGACCATCCGCGACAATGTCGAGGCAGTTCACAA
>Ga0210407_10003774_pt1 | contig 12138 bp, 11 predicted proteins | sample IncBWC27MmetaG_FD_150860 | JGI IMG/M metagenome (GOLD analysis project Ga0210407, IMG submission 150860) | Forest soil microbial communities from Barre Woods Harvard Forest LTER site, Petersham, Massachusetts, United States - Inc-BW-C-27-M | ecosystem: Environmental > Terrestrial > Soil >... | reverse complement strand
TCTTTCCAGACCTTGGTGGCGTCTTTGGTGAGTTTCACGACGTAATCAACCATCACTCGCTCCTGCGGCGTGATGGGAGCGGTGGTGTAATCGTGCTCCAGCGCTTCGACCAGTTCCTTATCCAGAGTGACGCGACGCAGAAACTCTGCGTGGGACTCGATTCAATACACGCACCGGTTAGTCACCGAGACCATGGTCGCGATCATCTCGTGATGACGCCTCTGGAGCGGCAGGTCGGGGGACAGCAGCGCGCCATAAGTCGAGAAGGCATGGTGAAGCGCCTGTGGAATCAAAGAGTGCGAGGCTACTATCAGCGAGCCGCCGCCTTCGGCAGGATGGATCGGAACGGCATACTCCTGCGGATAGAGCGATTTCTGCCCCTCCACTGCCTGCCGCAGCTCTGCGTCAGCTTCCGACAACGGAATGGTACGAATCCAGGTCATGGTTTCGACTTGCCCTCCACACCCTACACGCTGGCCGCCGCAGTTGCCAATAGTGGGAAAATGCTACGCGCTCAATTTGATTTTATCGCGGCGGGCTTCACGCAATCAGCGCCCGGTGCTGGTAGCATTACTTTGAGTCGCGACAGAATGCAGGAGGGCTCGGATGCCGCAAGACACCCTGACGATCACCGACAACCGTACCGGGAAAAACTATACCGTTCCGGTCGAAAACGGAACCATCCGCGCGATGGATCTGCGCCAGATCAAAACCGGCCCCGACGATTTCGGCTTGATGACCTATGACCCCGCCTTCATGAACACTGCTTCCTGCCGGAGCGCTATCACCTATATTGACGGCGATAAAGGAATCCTGCGCTATCGCGGTTATCCCATCGACGTGCTGGCCGAGCACTGTACGTATCTCGAAGTTGCCTACCTGCTCCTGTTCGGCGAACTACCCACCGCGAGTGAATTGAAGAATTGGGTGCATGACATCACGCACCACACCATGCTCCATGAAACCACCAAGAAATTCATGGAAGGCTTTCGCGACACGGCGCATCCCATGGCGATGCTGGTGAGCACGGTGGCTGCTCTGTCGACAGTGTATCCCGATTCGAAGCATATTCAAGATCCCGAGAACCGGCTGCTGCAGATCAAGCGCCTGATCGGCAAAGTGCCCTCCATTGCCGCCATGTCGTATCGCCACATTTCTGGATTACCCTACATCTATCCTGACAACGACTTCACCTACACCGAAAACTTCATGAATATGCTGTGGAAGATGGTTGAGCCGAAGTATGTCGCGAATCCTGTGATTGCGCGGGCGCTCGACATCCTTTTTGTTCTGCACGCCGACCACGAGCAGAACTGCAGCACGAACGCCATGCGCGCCGTGGGCAGTTCCCACAGCGACCCCTACCTGGCCACGGCTTCGGCCGCGGCGGCGCTTTCCGGCCCGCTGCACGGCGGGGCTAACGAAGAAGTGCTGCACATGCTGGACGAGATCGGGTCCAAGGACAACGTCCCCGCCTATATCAAGAAAATCAAGGAAGGCAAAGGCCGGCTGATGGGCTTCGGGCACCGCGTTTACAAGAACTACGATCCGCGAGCCAAGATCATCAAATGGGCCGCCGACCGCGTGTTTGAAGTTACTGGACGGAATGCCAAGCTTGAGATTGCTCTCGAACTGGAACGCATCGCGCTTGAAGACGATTACTTCGTGCAGCGCAAGCTTTATCCGAACGTGGACTTCTACTCGGGCATCATGTATCAGGCGATGGGCTTCAAGCCCGAGATGTTCACCGTGCTGTTCGCGATTCCCCGCACCGTCGGCTGGCTATCGCAGTGGCAGGAAATGCTGACTGACCCTGAACAAAAAATCGCGCGTCCGCGGCAGGTTTGGATTGGGCACCACACGCGGGAGTTTGTGCCGATTGAGAAGCGGTGAAGGACGAAAGCTAAGTTCTAATCCCGGCGACTCTTCCGCCGACGGGGCCCGAGAATTTCTGCTGTCCGGCGTGCGCGAGAAGTCACATTAACCTTTAGTTTTTCTTTAACTTTTCTTTAACATCGCATTCACAGCACCTTCACAATACCCTCCTAAAATCCGCTGACACCAAACAGTAAATAAGTCGCTTGGCGGAAAACTTTCTTTCCCATCATCAGGAGGGACAATGCGGTCATACGGTTTAGCTCACTCGATCTCACGCTTCGCCGGAGCGCAACGCATTCTTTTTCTCCTTTTACTTTTAACGATCGCCTGGGTGGGAGCATCCGCGCAAATCGATCGTGCTGTGCTCGAAGGGACGGTGAATGATGCATCCGGAGCCGTGATCCGGGGTGCCAGCGTGCAGGTTCTGGCGGCAGACACTGGCATCAGCCAGGAACAGCAAACCAATTCAAACGGCTATTACCACTTCCCAGGGTTGGCGGTTGGGCGGTATACCGTGACGGCTACCGGCACTGGTTTCAAAACGCATGTCATCGAACAAGTCGAAGTACAAGTAGGCCAGACGCGCACTTTGAATATTAGGCTTGCAGTTGGCGCGGTCGCTGAGAAGGTGGAAGTCGCGGCTTCCGACGAACCTGCGAATCGCAGTTCCGCCGAAGCGTCCACGGTCATTCGTACCGACCAGATCGCGAATCTGCCTAACAACGGGCGCGACTGGGCCAGCTTCACGCTGCTTGCGCCCTTTGCGCAGGATGACGGTGGCGGCGATCAGCGTACGATTCGCTTCGCGGGTCGCGCGCGCGATGACAACAACTTCCAGATTGATGGCGTCGACGCAGGCGGTATTCAAGAGCAGGCCCAGAAATCGCAGACGCGTCTGCAAATTTCGCAGGACGCAATCGAGGAGTATCGAGTCAACAGCGCGCTCTACGACGCGGAGTACGGCACTCAGGCGGGGGGCCAGATCGATATAGAGACCAAGTCGGGCACCAACAACTATCACGGCTCGGTTTTCGGCTTCTTAAGGAACTCCGCCTTCGATGCGCGTAACTTCAATGACTTCGACCTGAATGGAAATCCGGCCATTCCTCCATTCCGCATGGGACAGTACGGAATGACTCTCGGCGGTCCTATCGTCAAGAACAAGACTTTCTTCTTCATCAGCTACGAGGGACTTCGCCAGTTGCAGTCGACGACCCAGCAATTCAACGTTCCCTCCGGCTTCTGTTGCAGCGACCTGGGGTCAGGTAATATTCCCTTCCAGCAGGTGGTGTTGAATACTTCTCCGCAGATGTGTTCCATTTTGCAGGCCTACCCATGGCGCGCATCCGTCGGGACCCTCAACGGCTGCGCACCGCGCATTACCTATCCAGATGCCGCTTTCCAATGGCAGGGGACGAATCCGCCCGATCCGAACAACCCGGGTGCCAACAACGTCGACCTCGTAACAGCTGCGACGCCATCAACCATTCATGAAGACACCTGGCTGGTGCGAATTGACCACAAGATCAGCGAAAAGACCCAGCTCTACGGCCGCGCCCAGCGGGATATCAGCCTGGTGAACGCCCCGAATGGCTCCAGTCTTCCCGGGGACAAGCTCCAAACCATCAATCATCCGGCAAACTACCTGCTCGCGTTGCAGCACACATTTTCGAAGAATCTCTTCAACGAGACCAAGATCTACGTCAATCGCTCGCCATTTCACAATCCTCAGGCGAGCGTGCTCCCCTACGCGGTGAACACAAACAACTTCGTTTCGCTCAATAACGACAATGCCGACATCGAGGTTGGAACAACCTACGGAGTTGTCGACAACCTGATTTGGACCCATGGCCGACATGCCTTCAAGACCGGCATGGAGATTCGCCGGGTTCGGCTGAACCAGGGCAAGACCGCCGACAACAACCTTTCTTTCCAGGACAATTCGGGCGACGATGAAATGGGCTTCGTGAACGCTGCGCTTTACGGAATTTCCTTTACCGCCCCATGGTGCTGCCATAAGTATCGCCGCACTTTCTACCTGCCATATTTCCAGGATGAATGGAAGGTCACTCCGAACCTCACTCTCAACTTGGGACTCCGCTGGGAATATTACGGGGTGTCTAGCGAGGCCGACAATCGCACAACGGTTTTTGACGTTAACGAATTTCACGGCGTCTGCCTCGGCTCGGGTTCCAAAAACGGACCTTACCCAACTCCGACCGGCACTCCCGCGTGTCCAAAGAATCCAGCTCTGTACAACCCGGACTATCGGAACTTCGATCCCCGCGTTAGCATTGCGTGGGCTCCGAGCGCTTTTCGCGGAAAGACAGTCATTCGGACTGGTTTTGGCATCTACCACGGCGCTGCCCAGAACGACGACCTCAATGCTGGCTTGGAGAGCGACCGGTTCACAGCATTTCTCAATCTCAACCCGTCAGGCTCCGGCACGCCTCTTCAACCCGCCTACCAGCAGACTGTCCCCGACTTGAGTGGCTTACCCGTTGCGACGCAACAGCAACCTCGCGCTTTGCAGCGCCACGGGCGGCGCGATCTCTACTCTGAGACTTGGGGGCTGACCATTGATCACGAGCTGCCCGCTAACTTTTTAGCGTCTGCGCAATATATCGGGTCACGCGGCGTGCGATTGTTTTCTCGCGGAGGAGTGAACTTCTGCACGACCAAGCCGGCTTACACTTCGGACGGCAGCCTCTCTTGCACGCGAGTTCTTGACCAGTACTACACTGGCGGAGATCCCTACGGTTCGGTGGACTACAAGTCCGATATCGGGTCGAGTACTTACCACGCGCTCGGTCTTAGCCTGGAACGCCGCTTTAGCAGCGGGTTATCCTTCCAAACGCGCTACACGTGGTCCCATTCGATCAACAATGGCTCGGTCGGCGGCGGTGAATCAAACGGGCCAGAGAATGTCAATTGCCTGCGCTGTGATTTTGGGCCTAGCGTCTTCGACATTCGACACAATTTCACAGCGAATGCTGTCTATGAACTTCCGTTTGGTCCCGGGAAGACGTATCTGGATGACAGCGGTGTCTTGGGCGCAATTGTTGGTGGCTGGAGTCTCAGCGGCATTGGTTCCTGGCATACGGGGCATCCACTGACGATAACGATGAACACCAACGCATCCCAGTTGCCCGATGGCAACGATCAAACGAATCAACGGCCAGACTTGGTCGCCGGAGTGCCGATACTGCTGGGCGGAGGAGCGCCGAACCACACCCTTCAGATCAATCCCGCTGCGTTCGCCCCGCCACCGCTCGACCCGGGCGGTGTAGTCACACAGATCATCAACAACCCCGACGGATCTCAAACCCTCGTCTGCCCACTCTCTTGTGGCCTGGTAAGCCGTTTTGGCACCGCCTCGAACGGGTTGATTCGGGCCCTCGATTCCTGGCAGATCGATTTCGCGCTCATGAAAGAGACGAAACTCAGCGAACGGGTTTCCGTTGAGTTCGGAGTGCAGGCCTTCAATATCTTCAACCATGTTCAACTGGGGGATCCTAGCACTGACAACCTGGCCCTCAACTATAATTTGACTGCGGTCCAACCCGTGCCGGGTGGGCCGATCCAAACCATCCAGTCGCTTTCACCGAAAGGCACGCTTGGTCTGATCACCTCGACCAACAATTTCAACAACAACAACGACAACGCCGCTTCCCCAAATACGGGCACCGGCCTACCGAGGCAGCTGCAATTCATGCTTCGCATCAAGTTCTAGCTTGTGGCCGGGCGGGCCAGCAGGGCCCGCCTGGTTCGCTGCCTTCGTCATTAGCAGAAGCCAGTACAATTTGTACAAGCACACATTCTCAGGAGGAAGCCCGTTGAAGCCTTTGCCGTTACTTATCTTCACCTTGTTACTAAGCCTGCTTGCCGCCTCAGCTCAGACAGCCGGGGGCTATCACGTAGTCAAGAAGATCCCTATACCGGGAGAGGGTAGCTGGGACTACCTTACCGTCGATGAATCCGCTCGCCGACTGTACGTTTCTCACGGAACTCAAGTCGAAGTGCTCGACGTCGATTCCGGTGCAATCGTCGGCAAAATCGCGAACACTCCCGGAGTGCACGGCATTGCCATTGCTCCGGAGCTGGGGAGGGGATTTGTCAGCAACGGGCAGTCCTCCACGGTCACGATCTTCGATTTGAAGACTCTGAATGCGATTTCGCAAGTCCCGACCGGCAAGAAGCCTGACGCGATCATTTACGATCCCGCCACGTCGAGAGTCTTTGCATTCAATGGCGGCAGCAACAGCGCCACCGCAATTCAGGCGGCAGATGGAAAGGTCGCGGGAACGGTCGATTTGGGCGGCGGTCCGGAGTTTGCCGTGGCCGACGGCTCCGGTTACGTTTACGACAATCTTGAGGACGAAAGCCTGGTCCTGAAGATCAACTCCCGCACCTTGAAAGTCGAGCAGCGCTGGCCGACCGCGCCTTGTACTTCGCCTTCCAGCATGGCCATGGACCGGCCGAACCGCCGCTTATTCGTTGGCTGCCGCAGCAAGGTTATGGCGGTCATGAACGCGGACACAGGACAAGTGATCACTGCGCTTCCGATCGGCGACCACGTCGATGCCACCGCATTCGATCCTGACTCCCGGCTGATTTTCAATTCCAACGGGGAAGGTACCATCACGGTGATTCACCAGGACAGCCCGGACAAATACTCCGTCATCGAGAGTGTGAAAACTTTGCCGCGGGCGAAGACCATGGCGCTAGATCCGAAAACGCATCAGCTCTTCCTCTCCACAGCGGAAGCAGGTCAATTTGAAGTATTGGTTGTGGGTCACTAAATGAAACGTTTCCAAAGATTGACGACCGCTATTCTCTTTCTCGGATGCTGTGCCTGCTCACGCTCGCATTCGCAGGCACCGCTCACGGAAGCCCCGCCGGTGGAGCTGCAACTGCAAGTAAGCACGCCCTTTCACTTCGTAGTCTATGGAGATTCGCGCTTCCATGATCCCAAGGACACCGAGGCCGCGAATCCGCCCGTGCGCCAGGCACTGGTCCAGGCGATTGCCCAGGCCAGCCCTGCCTTCATCTCTTTCGGTGGCGACATCGTTTACAACGGCAATGATGCCGACGACTGGAAAGTGTGGGACAGCGAAACTGCCGTGTGGCGAACGAACAAGATCCCGGTTTACCCCGCATTGGGCAACCACGATCTTCACGGCGATGAAAAAGTTGCGCTGGCCAACTATTTCCAGCGCTTTCCTGATCTGAAGAACAGCCGCTACTACTCCGTCCGCGTCGCCAATACCCTGATGCTGGTGTTGGACAGCGCTCTCGACGAAATCTCCGGCCCGCAAGGGCAATGGCTTACCCAGAAGTTGGACCATATTCCTGGCGACGTCGATTTTGTTTTTCTTGTTCTTCACCATCCGCCCTACACCAGTTCATCGGATGCCAAGATGTTTGGCGGAGGACACTCAGCCCGCTCCCCAGAGCAAGACCTGGCCAAAACACTGGAAGCGCGGCAACCGAACCTCCACGCCCGAATCGTTGTTTTTTCCGGACATGTGCACAACTACGAACGCCATGAGCACGGCGGCGTCACTTATTTCGTGACGGGAGGTGCGGGAGCGCACGCCTATCCGATTGAACGCGCCGCGGACGATCCTTTCCAGAGTAAGGAAGTGAATTACCATTACCTGCTGGCGGAAGTCGATCACGGCAACCTAAAGATCACCATGCACCGTCTGGACTTGACGAGCGGCACGGCCGTCTGGACCCAACCTGACTCGATCGCGATTTCGGTACCGGCCGCGAAGGCTGGGGCACAAGGCAAATAAACGAAGCAACTTCGCTACCCCGTTCTTTTGCTTCGACATTTAGCCGCCGGCAATGGCTCCTATGACGATAAAAGGCTCCTTTCCCGACGCTACGGCGTCAGGGAGTGGGGTATCCGGCGGCTCGTGAGACAGATCCTCCTCGCAGGCGAAGAATCGTAGGAACGGCCGGCGCTGCTGCGTGACGTGGTCGCGGATCGTCCCACGCAACATCGGATAGCGAGCTTCGAGCGCATCGAGGACCGACCGCAGCGTGACCGGGCCGTCGAGCTCAAGTTCTACCTCGCTGCCAACGTGCGCCAACGTTCGCAGATGTTGCGGAAGAATGATTCGGATCAATTGCGTCATCGCCGGGATGCTCCGACCTTATTTAGGCAGGCTTTGCAGGAACTCTTCGAGCAGACGGTCAAATCTCTCGGGATCATCGACGAACAATGCGTGGCCGTCGCCGTCGAATCGCTCCAGTCGAACCTTGTCGCCGAGCTTCGATTTCAGTAAGTCAGCGCTCGCCTGCGTGCTGGGCTGGTAAGTAAAGAGCATAGGCCGATTCATCCTGGCGAAGGCGCTGGAGAGATCCTTTATGGCGATCATGTTATAGACGAGTGCGACTGCGGTATCGGCCGGAACCTGCATGGAGGCGTCGATGACGCGCTTCAAGTAATCCTCTGTCTGCGGCTTTTTGAACATGCTTCGGACAAAACCGTCGGCTTGTTTCTGGCGATCCTGTTGGAGTTGGTTCATCCATCCCGACATGAAGGCGAACATCTCGAGGCTGGTCTGGTCGGAAATGAAGCCGTCCACCAACACTAAACAGCTCAGGTTGTCGGTGCCGAATTGTTCGACATATTTCATCAGCTCGCCGCATCCCATCGACCAACCGACGAGGACCGGCTGCTTCAGGCCAAGGCGGTCCACGAGCTCTGCATAGTCCCGTGCCCGGGTTTCGGGCAGGTGGCCGTAAGGCGGTTTGTCGCTCTCGCCCTGCGAACGCGGATCGACGGCAATGACGTAATATTTCTTCGAAAACTCGTCGATTTGCTTTTGCCAGATCCAGGCCGGCATGGTCCAGCCGGGGATGAAAACGATTGGCCGACCGCTGCCAGCCTCAAGGTAATGGATCCTGACGCCATCCGACGTTTTGAAAAAACCGCTTTTCGTCGCCTGAGCTACAACGTTCGGCACTGACAAGATGCACAGTAGGACTACAGCTAGTCTGGTTTTCATGTCTATCCCTCGCGATTTGGCGAACAGGTCAGCCCTGTCCTCATCTCCACCTCGTTCGGCATGCCGATGCGCTCACGCAAGCGTCTGCACCTCAACCGAAAGCACTCCCGGAAGATCGCGAACAATCGGAGCCCAACTATCTCCGGCATCGGCCGACGCGTATACCTGCCCGCCGCTGGTGCCGAAATATATGCCGCACTTGTCGAGCGAGTCGACGGCCATCGCGTCGCGCAACACGTTCACGTAGCAATCCTTTTGCGGTAGGCCTTTGGTCAACGCTTCCCACTCGTTGCCGCCAGTGCGGCTGCGGAATACGCGCAGCTTGCCATCCGGAACAAAGTGCTCCGAATCGCTCTTGATGGGGACGACGTAAATGGTTTCCGGTTCGTGCGCGTGAACGTCGATCACGAACCCGAAGTCAGTCGGCAAATTCCCGCTGACTTCTTTCCAGTTATCGCCCGCGTCGTCCGAGCGCATCACGTCCCAATGCTTCTGCATGAACAGCACCCCCGGGCGGGACGGGGACATAGCGACGTGGTGAACGCAGTGGCCTATCTCGGCATTTGGATCCGGAATGTATTGCGACTTCAGTCCACGGTTGATCGGCTTCCAAGTCTTGCCGCCGTCATCGGTGCGGAAGGCGCCCGCCGCCGAGATGGCGATGAAGATGCGCTTAGGATTGCTCGGATCGAGAATGATGGTGTGCAGGCACATCCCACCCGCGCCGGGCTGCCATTTTGGGCCCGTACCATGCCCGCGCAGTCCGGGGATTTCCTGCCAGTTCTGTGCGCCATCGGTCGACTTAAAGATGGCGGCGTCTTCCACGCCGGCGTAAACCGTATTCGGATCGGTTAATGACGGCTCGAGATGCCACACTCGCTTAAACTCCCAGGGATGTTGTGTGCCGTCATACCACTGGTGCGTGGTCAGCGGGGCTGCCGCCGCGTCGTAAACGAACTTGTTGCTTTCGGCCTTGGGCTGGCCCTCGGGCGTGGTGACAGGTTGGCCGGGGGGTGTTCCCGGCTGATGCCAGGTCTTTCCACCATCGTCGGAGCGTTGGATGATCTGCCCGAACCATCCGCTCGTCTGCGAAGCGTAGATGCGATTGGGATCAGCAGGCGAGCCTTTCAGGTGGTACATCTCCCAGCCCGCGAAGTGCGGACCGCTGACATCCCATTTTTCACGCTTGCCGTCCGATGTAAGAATGAATGCGCCTTTGCGCGTACCTACTAGAACTCGTACTCCACTCATGCCTCGCTCCTTTTTCCTTTATTTATTCAACCCAATTTATTCATCGCGATTTCATTCACCCCGATAAGCTCGCTTCAAGCCTTCGATGTCGATCTTGGTCATTTGCAGCATGGCTTTGAAAACTCTTTGCGATTTTACCGGGTCTTTGTCCTGTATCAGTTCGAGCAACGCCTTGGGAACGATCTGCCACGATACGCCAAATTTGTCTTGCAGCCATGCGCATCTATCTTCTCGCCCGCCAGCAGAGAGCTTTTGGCCACAACTCATCCACTTCTGCCTGAGTCTCGCAGTTTACAAAGAACGATATGGCCGGAGAAAAAGTAAAGTGCGGGCCACCGTTCAACCCCATGAATTCCTGCCCTTCGAGTTGGAAAGTCACCGTCATCACGGTTCCTTTCGGGCCGGGACCGGCTTCTCCGTAACGGGCAATGTTTAGAATTGTCGAGTTTTTGAAGATGGAAGTATAAAAGTTTGCCGCCTCTTCGGCTTTGTCGTCAAACCATAAGAATGGAGTAATTTTTTGCATATGGCTTCCTTTAGCTACTACGCACCGGGATGAGCGCGCGCAGCCGGTCGTCGCGCAGGAAAGCTCTGCATACACGTCGAATGAAGGACAGCAACATCGACATTCTCAGCAACTTTTATCCAATTGCGTCCCCGTATCCGTTCCTTTAAACAATTCGTGATTGAGAGAATCCATTGCTTGTGGCATTATTATTATGTTACTTGCTAATTGCAAGTGATATTGAAAAGAAAATATGCCCGGTCAAACGCCGAAGCGCCGGTCGGAGTGTCCCCTGAATGCTTCGGTGGAGATGTTGGGGGACCGCTGGTCGCTGCTGATCATCCGCGACATGATGCTGCGCGGATTCCGGACCTACAAGGAGTTCATGGAGTGCTACGAAGGCATCGCGACGAACATCCTGGCGGATCGCCTGCGTAAGCTGGTTGCTTACGGGATCATCACTGCGGAGTCAGACCCATCGGACGGGCGGAAGCTGATCTACTCGCTGACCGCGAAAGGAATGGATCTGGCGCCGGTTCTCACCGAAATGGTCCTTTGGGCAGCCGCGCACGAAGACACCGACAACCAAGCGCTCGTCCGGCTGATGCGAGCGGACAAGGAGAAATTTCTGGCGGGGGTGCGGGAACGCTTGGCCAACCAGCGTTCATCCCCAGCCTGGACTCCCGTTGCTCGTCAGAATTCTAAGTGAGCCTTCGCCGATGCTTTTGATCTAAATCTACGCGACCTTTTGTGCCTGCTGTTGAGGAAGCTTAGCCGCCAGCACGTCGATCTTCTCGATGGCGGGTGGCTGGGCAAGAAGCTCCGAAGCTTTCTCCTTCAACGCAGCGGCTACGCGGCCTGACAGATGAGCTTGCCGCCCGGTCTCATCCGGGAAAACGTCGAAGATGCCAAAAGTCGATTTTCCGAGGCGAATCGCGAACCACGCGACCGTTGCCGGTTCCTGTTGGACTAGCGAAAGACCAGCGCGAAGAAAGTCTTCTACGTCTGTCTCTTTTCCGGGTTTTGCTTCCAGTCGAACCCACAATCCGAGTTTTACTGCGTCAGCCATGGTTTCCTCCTTAGGGTTGTGTGCAGAATGCCCTTACTTGGATGTCTTGGCAGTGACGAATGTTACATTTCAAATCGATGCGGAATCCCTTCATTTTGCAGTGTGAGGGTGTTGGTGTATCGGAGTGCCGTGTTTCCTCCCATTCTGGAAGCGGGGAGCGGGGTTTTTCCGAAACCGGACGTACACTCCCTTTCGGTAACCCCCGGTAATCGTCGGTAACCATCGGACTGACAGTACCCGGCCTTACAATTACCTTACTCCGTGATCCGGGTTGCGCGGTTTGCGGGGTTTCGTCTGGGAATCTCCCGGCGAGGTTCGGACCCGTTCGGCTGGGCTGGCGGAAATCGCGAGAGTACGACGGAAAGCACGGCGGGGAAAAGGCTGGAGTCCGCACACCTTATGGCGTTTGGTTT